>ERZ773193.951-NODE-951-length-40503-cov-9.471296_pt1 | contig 40503 bp, 39 predicted proteins | sample MGYA00511110_ERZ773193 | MGnify/ENA primary metagenome ERZ773193 (study PRJEB29015, sample SAMEA2737784) | human gut metagenome | biome: human gut; feature: human-associated habitat; material: faeces | place: China | collected 2012 ...
AAGAGGCAGCGGGCAACATCGAATACTGGTATTGTGCGGCGTGTGGCGCCTATTTTGCGGATGAGGCGGGCACCCAGCCGATCATCGAACAAGACACCGTGATCGCCCGGTTGGAACCGACCCAGCCGGAACCGACAAAGCCGACGATTGCACCGTCGCTGCCGCAAACCGGCGACAGCGGCCATCCGCTGTTGTGGTTCGCCCTGCTGTTTGTTAGCGGCGGCGTGCTGACCGGCGCAGCGGCATTCGGCAAGAAGAAAAAGCACAACCCATAACGCCCAAAGGCGGCTATCGAAAGATAGCCGCCTTTTCTGTCGCTGACTGGTAAATCAGGGCGGTGCGGGAACGTTTAGCTGCATTTCGCGCCGAAAAAGGTACATTTCGCGAAATCGCACTTTTTGGTCTCTATTATCGGTATATAATAACGCTGAATATAGTCGAAAAAGTGGAAAAGGGGCGAAAAAGATGGCGGCGCGGCGGTGTGCATCACTACCGCGTTTGCAGCCGATTTTTCTTTCGGTGTGTCCGCTGCCGGAGGAACCAATAAGCGGACAATCTATAATCGGGGGAATCATGATGAAGAAGTTGTTTGCCGTCCTGCTTAGTCTGGTCATGGTCGCAGGGGTGCTGCCCGCTGCTGCCTTTGCCATCGGCGCGGGACACCAGGATCACTGCGTGTGCGGGGGTACCGCCTCTATTGACGGGCACACCCACAACGCGAATGTGACATGGGTAGGGGTCTCCGACCTGAGTGAAATTACAAAAAGCGGCTACTACTACTTAAAAAACGATGTGGAGTGTGCCGAGTCCTTTCAGCCTGTCAGCGGCGTGGTGCTCTGCCTCAACGGCAAGACCGTCACCAGCAAGGCAGACTCGGTCTATGACAGAGGTTCCGCCATGATCGTCAATGCCGACACAACCTTTACGCTTACCGATTGCGGGGATAACGCCGGTAAGATCACCCACGAAACCGGCAAAACCGGCAGGGGTCTTCTCAACCGCGGCACCGTTATCATGTATGGCGGTTCTGTTTGCGGCAACACGATGAAAAGTGCTGGCGCGGGCGTGTGCAATAGCGAGGCGGCAACCTTTTATATGTACGGCGGATCTATCGCCGACAACCATACCACCGAGTATAGCCACGGCGGCGGTGTGTATAACCGGGGAACCTTCACCATGACCGGCGGCAGCATCACCGGTAACGAGGCGACCGGCTCCGGCGGCGGTATGTATAACTACCGGGGCACCGTCACCCTGTCCGGCACCGCGGCGATCCGGAACAATTCCACCGATCCCGAAAACAGAAGTGCCTCCGGCGGCGGTGTGGATAACTACCTCGGCATGTTGATTATGACCGGCGGCGAGATCTCCGGCAACACTTCCAACTGTGGCGGCGGTGTGAGCAATGCCGCTGCATCGGGGTCTTCTGCCGAGACGACCTCTTCCAGCTTTACCATGACCGGCGGTACTATTTTTGGCAACGAGGCTTCCGCGGTCGGTGGTGGCATTTTCAATTCGGCTGACAAAGAGGCGACGGCGACCTTTACCATGTCGGGCAAGGCGGTCGTCCGGGACAACCAGGCGAAAAACGGCGGCGGCATCTGCATCAGTGGCGGCGGGGCAACCATGACCCTGTCCGAAAGCGCCGAAATCAAAGATAACACCGCGACCAGCACCGATCTTACCGCTGCCGATGGCGGTGGCGTATACTTCTCTGGCAGCAGCTACAGCGGGTACCCCGTGTTTCACCAGAACGGCGGCACCATCACCGGCAACACCGCCCGCCGCGGCGGTGGTATCTATGTGAACTACGGTAAGTGGAATGCCACGAGTGGTTCGATTACCGGCAACACCGCGGACTATGGCGGCGGTGTGCATATGTCCGGCAGCGATACGATCACGCTTGGCGGCGCGGTGACCGTCACCGGCAACAAAACCGCCACGGACAGCAAGAATAACAACCTGTATCTGGTTCTGTCGACATTTCGTGTTGCCGCTGCCGACTTGACCGATGGCGCCAAAATCGGCGTCACTGCTCCGCTCGGTGCGACATACCCCATCATCCTTACCGATAGCGCCGTGACCAGAAACTATTTCGTTTCCGATGATGCCGCTTATGAAACGGCCATCGATGAAACCGGCTATGTGGTGCTGCGCGTCAAGACGGAGCAGACCTACACCGTCAAAATCCATCTGCCCACGGATGGCAGCGCCAGCTCCACCGCGACCAGCGGCGCGCTGGAGCAGACGGTGAAGGCGGGCAGTAACGATTATCAATTGGTATCGCTGCAAGCAGATAGCACCCACTATTTCAGCAACGAGGACATCAAAACGATCGACGCCATGCTCGACGGAACCGGCCTGTATGTGGCGACGGTGAGCGAAAGCGCGAATATCAAAATCACCGGTACCCCGACCGAGGATGTGGAGATAACCGTTGTCACGACCGCGAAAGAGCAACAGTCCGCACCGAACCGGCTTGTTGGCGAGGCACCCTCCGAAGAGGGCGGCAAAGGCTATATCACCGGCACCAGCGGCGATATGGAATACCGCAAGCTGGGCACCGAGCAATGGACGGATTGCAGCCATCTCTATTATCAGGAGGTGGATGCCGGTTACACCTACGAGGTGCGCTACAAAGCATCGCTCAAAAAACTGGAATCTCCCATCAGCAGAGTCACGGTTCCCGTATACATCGCGGTAGTCAAGGTGTCTGACCCCACCCCGCACAGCTACATCTACGACGGGCAGGAGCACACCGGCATCGCGCTGGGGGCGGACTATGTGGTTGCCTCCGGCACCAACACCGCCACCGAGGCGGGTTCCTATGTGGTGCATATCCAGCCGGCCGACGGCAAGCAGTGGGAGGACGGTACCACCACCGCTAAAGAGTTTGGTTGGAGCATTGCGAAAGCCGACCAGGATGCGCCCGCCGGTCTGGCGGGTGTCAAACCCACCGTGGCGGGCGCCAGCGACGGCACCATCACCGGCGTAACATCCGCTATGGAATATCGCCAGGCGGGCGCGGCGGCTTGGACCTCCTGCACCGGTACCACGATCACCGGACTGGCGGCGGGCAGCTATGAGGTGCGATACAAAGAAACCGCAAACTACAACGCGGGCAAGGCGTTTGCTGTCACCGTTCCGAACGGTGATGCCCCAGTGTATGTGTTGACCGTTTTGGGCGGCACCGGCTCCGGCAGCTATGAGAGCCAAACGACCGTGACCATCACCGCTAACGCTCCTGCGGCGGGCAAGGTGTTTGATAAGTGGGTGATCCGCAACGGCGATGCTGCGATTGCCGACACCGGCAGCGCCACCACCACCGTGACCACCAAGGCGGTGTCCGCCACCATCGAAGCCACCTATAAAGACAGCGATCCGGCCTACCGGATCATTGAGGGGGCCGACAGCACCTGGACGCCCAAAGACGATGGCACCCTGACCTTCCGTGCCAACGGCGATGTTACCAAGCTCACCGGCATCAAGGTGGATGGTGTCACTGTTCCTGCCGATCAGTACACGGTCGGTGCCGATTTGACAATGGTTACACTGAAGAACGAGTATCTTGCCGCGCTGACTGCCGGCAAGCATACGCTGACGGTGGTGTACAGCGACGGCGAGTGCAGCGCGAATTTTGAAATTCAAGCGGATGCATCGCATACGCATCAGTACGGCACGGAATGGAAATACGACGAAACGAACCACTGGCACGAGTGCTCCTGCGGCGATACGGCAGACAAAGCGGCACACACCTTTGTATGGAAGGTGGATCAGGCGGCTACCGCGGAGGCGACCGGCTTGCAGCATGAGGAATGCAGCGTTTGCGGCGCGAAACGCAACGAAAACAGCGTTATCGAAAAGCTGACGGACGACAACAGCGGCAGCACCGATAACACAGGCGCGGCGGATGCCACCGATCAAACCGGCAGCGCAGACAGCACCGACCATACCGGTGCGGCCGATACCACCGGCAACCAGGGTGACGCGGCTTCTCCGAGCACCGGAGAGCACAGCAGTCTGCTTTTGTGGATCACGCTGCTGCTTATCAGCGGCGGGGTGCTGACCGGTGTGCGGTATGCGCGGCGGTGCGCGACCCGCTAAACCAACGATAAAACACCCGCCCGACAGAATCGTTTCTGTCGGGCGGGTGTTGCTCTATCCGGCGGGTGGTCACAGATCGTCGGCGTCCTGTACCGGCTTTCCGCCGTCAATGTCCAGACCGGTGTAGCTGCCCTGCACATCCGACAAGATCTCACTTTTGCCCTCCAGCGGCAGGGTATGGGCACAACGCCGCGATTTTTTCATCACCGGGCTTTGGTACACATCCGGCTGCGCCGGACGTTTCGGCAGTTCCCGCGGCTTTTTGGAAGTATCCATGTCAATAATCCTCCACTTTCAGTTGAAAATACGCTTGCGGCTTGCCGCACACCGGACATTTTTGCGGTGGTTGCTTGCCGCTGTACACAAATCCGCAGTTCAAACAGATCCACACACTGGTTTCGCTGCCGCTGAACACAGTGCCTTGCTCAATGTTTTCCAGCAGCTTGACAAAACGGCGCTCGTGGGCGTTTTCAATATCACCCACCTGTTCAAACAAGCGGGCAATATCGGTGAATCCCTCTTCACGGGCGGTTTTGGCAAATTCGGCGTACATGGTGGTCCACTCGTACCGCTCGCCCTCGGCGGCGGCTGCCAGATTGTCCGGCGTGCTTTTGATCGCGCCGCCCTGCAGTGCGGTAAACCACAGCTGCGCGTGGGCGCGTTCATTGTTGGCGGTTTCGGTGAAAATATTGCTGATCTGCTTGTAGCCATCCTTTTCCGCCTGCGACGCGTAAAAGGTGTATTTGTTGCGTGCCTGACTTTCGCCGGCAAACGCCGCCATCAAATTGGCTTCGGTTTTGCTGCCTGTCAGCTCCATGGCTATCGCCTCCCATTGCCAGTATGCGCGATTGGTAGGCGGATATCCGTTTTTTTTGGATTTTTAGCAAACAAAAAGCCGATTCGCAGATGCACTGCGAATCGGCTTTGCTTATGTTATGATGTTGCGCCCAACGCCAAAGACCAGCAAAACGGCAATGGTGATGTACACAATGCCGTTGACCCAGCGGCTGGGGGTGAGTTGTCCGGTTTTGACATAACGCACCGCCACATTGCCGGCGATGACGGCGCCAAAGGGCAGCAGACACAGTATAGCGGGATTATACCGCCATGCCGCCGCGAAATCCCCTTGCAGCAAGCTTATGCACATCCGGCTGACACCGCAGCCGGGGCATTGAAACCCGGTTATCCAGCGGAATACGCAGGGAAGACCGGTGCCAATTGCCCGACAAACCAGTGCGTATCCTACGCCCGCCAGTACCAAAGCACCGCTTATCAGCAGTACCCGTGCCAATCGTCCGCGAGGGGTTGTCTTAGTGAACCGTTGCAACCTGGTTCAGCTCGTTTTGGATCAAGCAGTAGCTGACGATGCTCAAGCCAAAGAAGCTCAGCAGCAGATACAGAATGCCCGCGCTGGAATCACCCGGCTGACCGCTTTTTTGCTTGATGTAGCTAACTTTCTCGCCCGCTTTATACAGCCAATACAGGGTGTAGATATTGCAGGTGACCAGACCCAGCAAAAAGACGATGCCGCCGGAGGTGTCGCCGGGGCAATCCGCCGCCGTGTTCAGGTCGTTGACCATGCAGATCATCCAATAAATACCGTAGATGCCGCAGGTTACGATGGTCAGCAGAATACACAGCGCAATGTTCCGCTCCTGGATGGGGGCGCCGCCCTGCGGCACGCCATATCCGGCTTGCGGATAAGAAGGCTGCTGCGGTTGTTGATAGGGTTGTTGGTACGGCTGCTGCGGCGGATAGGGAGGTTGCTGCGGCGGCACATACGCAGCCTGCGGGGGCTGCTGGGGTTGTTGCGGTTGCTGGGGCTGCTGCGGCTGCGCCGCCGTCAAAGCGGCTCCGCAGTTGACGCAAAAGGATGCCGTATCGGCGTTGTTGGCTCCACATTTTGAACAAATCATGGGTCGATCACCTCGTTAAAATTTCGGAACAGGGGAGATTATGAAAATTCAGCATAGGGTAGAATGTGCGCTGCCTGTTGGCAGGCAGCGCACATCAACAAATCACAAAACAGGCCTTATGCCGCAGCCACTTTGTTCAGCTCGTTTTGAATCAGGCAGTAGCTGACGATGCCCAAGCCGAGCAACGACAGCACCAGATACAAAACACCGCTGCTGGAATCCGCGCCTTGGCCGCTCTTCTGTTTGATGTAGCCGACTTTTTCGCCCGCTTTATACATCCAATACAGGTTGTAAATGTTGCAGGTGATCAAGCCCAGCAAAAACACCACGCCGCCAGAAGTGTCGCCCGGACGATCGCTGGCCGTGTTCAACTCGTTGACCAGACAGATCATCCAATAGATACCGTAAATACCGCAAGTGATGATCGTTAAGATCAAACATACCGCGATGTTGCGGCTTTTGATCGGTGCGCGACCATTTTGCGGAGCATTCATGGTTCCGTCCATAGTGATACCCTCCATATTCTGAATTTTCAAACAGCCTGTTCACTGTTTGTCTATATTCTACCATACCGCCCTATGGATTGCAACTGGTTTTTGCGAAAAATCGACATTTTTACGCCAAAAATGACTGGCGGCGAATGCCGGCGCGAGGGGTCGCGAGGGGTAGGACAGAACGGTATACAGCAGCTTATGCGGCGAAGGGGTTCGGCTATGCCGAAAAGGCGGAAAAAGACACAAGAAAAGCCGCCCGGCGAATATCGTCGGACGGCTAGGAAACCGATAGGGCCGCTGAGCGTATCCTTTACGCCAGCGGTTTTCCGCAATGCGGGCAAGCGGTATCGGCGGCGCTGTGCGCCTGACCGCAGAACGGGCAAAAAGCCGTTTCCGCTTGAGGTTGCGGGGCAACGGGAGCCACCGGCGCAGCGGGCTGCGCATAGGTCGGTGCCGGAGCCGCCGCCGGGGCGGGCACAGCTGCCGGGGCAGGCTGTGCATAGGTATTCAAAAAGCCACGCATGGTGGTGCGATAACGGAACAGGAAAATACCAAAGGCGATGGAAGCCGTAGCCGAGCCAATGGTAGCCAGCAGCTCCAGCACGTTGGCGCTGCGGAAGATAGACAATGCCGAACCAACACCGGAAAGGATGGCGATCACACCGACATAAGCGGAAATTTTATCGCTGGCGCAGCCGGTGGCGATAGTAACTTTCATGGCGTTGATGGTGGACACGATCTTGGCGTAGTACACAATATACAGAGCCAAAACGGCAACCGCGATCACCGCAATGACGATCACCGCACCGAGCGCGGTTGTCGGCACACCACCCTCGTTCGAGAGAGCGATCAGCAGAATGAGAGCCGCCACCACCAGCAAAGCCGTCAACGCGCACAAGCCGATCAACGCCAGAACGCTGATGACTTTGATCATAGTCAAACCGGTCGTCTTCATCCCGCCGGTGCGGCTTTCCCGCGCCGAAACAAAGGTCATCCACATACCGACCAGCATCAGGATGCTGGGAATCAAACCGATGATTTTCCAAACTGTGAAAGTGCTCTGGAGCGAGCCGAGGTAATAGCTGAGCGTATACACAGAGAGACCAAACTCGTTCAGTTGGCTTTCATAAGGGAGAAGCAGCGCATACAGCGAGTTGTTGTTGACAAACGCGCCCAGCAGACTGAACAGCACCATCACCGTAAAGCCGATGACCGCCACCATAAACAGAGGCGAAGCACCGAGATTTTTGACAGCGTTCAAAACCGGATGCGCCGACCGCACTTTGACCGGTGCGGGTGCCGGCGGATAGCCGTAAGCGTTACCGACCGGCTGGTTGGGCGCCGGGGTGTATGCCGGCTGCGAAGCATAGGCTTGCTGCGGGGCTGCATAAGGCTGCTGCGGTTGTACCGGCGGTTGCACCGGCTGCTGGGGGATATTGTTGTTTTCGTCCATGGTTGTACCCTCCGCTTTCAAAATGGGAACCGTTTGTTCACGGTTTGTTAACATTTTAGCATAGCGGATTTACAAATGCAACGGTTTTCGCAAAAAACGGACAACTTTTTGCAAAAAAAGCCAGCATTATCGAAAGAACGCGTATTTGCCGATCAGCGGAAGGGGTTTGTCGCTGCCGGTGCAGACCTGCACAATGCCGTAAACCATCCAGCCGATGGTGCAAACCGCCACCGTCAGGCTGAGAATAGCGGTCAGCAGCAGCCCGGCAAACGAGCCAAGAATCGTGAAAGACAGCGCGCTGATGATGGCGTTCAACACCCGCAGAATAACCGACAGGCAGACATTGGCGATGGTCAGCACCATGCCCTGCCCCACATGAAAGCGCACCCGCGCGTCATACCGTTCGGGCGTGACCAACAATCCGAACAGCCATAAAATGCCGATGTAGGACAAAATCGAAAACAGCTTTTGATGGTTGCTGTACAGCGGCTGCTGAGGATAGTTGTTGTTATAGGGGTCCATAAATTGTTCCTCCTGCTTTTTTTACAATGTATCTACAGCTTAGCACAGCCATTTTCCAAAAGCAACCGTTTTGTTCATTCTATGCGGTGGCAAGCAGGGGAATGCCACACAGAAAAAACGCAGGAACCGGTTGGGTTCCTGCGTTTGCGGGGATAGGGGATGCAGAAAGGGTTATTGAGTGGCAAAATCTTCCGTAAAAGGACGGTGCAGTTCACGCTCTCCTTGCCAAAGCCGCCATACCGCAGCAGCCAGTGCAGCCGCCGCCCCCAAAACAAACATCCATTTACGCATGGAACACACATCCTTTCTTTCCGGTGTCGATGACCGGATCTCTATCTTTATTATACGGCAGCGCTCGCCAAAATGCTATACCTTTTTGTGTCGAAAATATGACGATTTTTGAAACACTTTTTTGCCGCTCGCAAAACCAGCATTTACCGTCCGTACAACACCTCTCTTCTCGCGAAAAAACGGTTGTATCCCGCGCCGATGTATTGTATAATAAAGATAGCTGTCGGCTGGCGCAGCGCCGTGCGGCAGAGGCATTCCCGGGAGGCTTTGGGAGAATGATGGTATATTTGGATAACAGCGCAACGACAGCCGTTTGTCCGGCGGCTGCCGAAAAAGCTGTGTATATGATGACGAGCTGCTTTGGCAATCCGTCGTCGCTGCATACGCTGGGCTTTCACGCCGAGCAGGAAATGACCACCGCCCGCCGGATCGCGGCGGACTGGCTGGGGGTCAAGCCCGCCGAGCTGGTGTTCACCTCCGGCGGAACCGAGTCCAACAATCTGGCACTGTTCGGGGCGACCGAAGCCAAAAAGCGCCAGGGTCGCCATGTGGTGACCACCGCGGTGGAGCATTCGTCCATTATGGCGGCGTGCACCGCGTTGGAACAGGCGGGGTGGGAGATCACCCGGCTGCAGCCGGACGCGCAGGGGCAGATCACCCCGGCGCAGGTGGTCGAGGCGTGCCGTCCGGATACGGTGCTGGTCAGTGTGATGATGGTGAACAACGAAACCGGCGCGCGGTTTCGGGTGGAGAATATGGTGCCCGCCATCCGGCGGAAATGCCCGCGGGCGCTGATCCACTGCGATGTGGTACAGGCGGCGGGCAAGCTGCCGCTGAATCTCACCCGACTGGGTGTGGATCTGGCATCGGTCAGCGGGCACAAGCTGCACGCGCCCAAGGGCGTGGGACTGTTGTATGTGCGCCGTGGCGTGCGGTTGGTGCCGCGCGCGGTGGGCGGCGGACAGGAAGCGGGCTTGCGCAGCGGTACCGAAGCGACCCCCGCCATTGCGGCGTTGGGGGCGGCGATCCAATCACTGCCCAGCCCCGCCGAGCAGGACGCGCTGTATCAGCGGCTGCGCCGGCGGTTGATGGATGGGTTGGCGGATCGCGCGGATGTGCGATTTCATCTGCCGCCGGACGGGGTGCCGTATGTGATCCATTTGTCGGTGCCGGGGGTGCGCAGCGAAACGATGCTGCATTTTTTGGCCGAGCGGGAGATTTATGTGTCCTCCGGCTCCGCCTGTTCCAAAGGAAAAAAGAGTCCGGTGCTGACCGCGATGGGGCTGCCCGACGAGGATATTGATTCCGCGTTGCGCATCAGCTTGGGATACACCAACACCGAGGAGGATATTGACGCGTTTGTGCAGGCGTTAAAGCTGGCGGCGGATACGCTGGCGCGCAAACGATAGACCGTGTAAGCCACCACATTTTTGGCGACAGGGAGGATCGGTATGAGCAATCCAAACGATAAACAGGAAAAACAGGGATATACCTTTCACGACGATGACCGCGAGGTCACCGAGATCATCAACGAGTTGAAAGCGGGCACGACTCCGGCAAGCGAGGCTCCCGCCGCCCCGACGGAACCGGTTTTGCAAACACCGGCGGCTCCGGATGTGGTGCGGCTGACGGCTCAGGGAGCAGAAACGCCGGCACCCCGCCGACGCAAGGAAAGCCGCGCCGGGCGGCTGTTTCGCAATCTGATTCCCCAATGGGGGGACAGCGCGGTCGAGGTGCTGCGCAAATGTTTGTTTATGCTGGCGTTTTTAACGCTGGTCAGCTCGGCGGTGTATTTGATCCACGACACTATTTGGATCCCGACCCAAAACAAACAGCTGTACGACGGGTTGCAGGAAACCTTCCACAAGGGACTGAACGGCACCGAGGAAGAGCACCGCAAGGCGATGGAGGATCTGTATGCGAAAAACAGCGATTTTCGCGCATGGCTGACCTACAAATCCACCGGCACTGACTTTTTGCAGATTGACTATCCGGTGGTGTACAGCGGCGACAACAGTTATTATCTGGAACACGATTTTAACAAAAACTACAACAAAAACGGCGCGCTGTTCTTTGATGAACGCAACAATTACGCCCTTACTTCCAGCGACAACAAGGTATCCATCATCTACGGTCACAATATGAACAGTGGACAGATGTTCAACCATCTGAACCTGTTTTTGGAAGGAGTGGAGCGCGCGAAAGCCGCGCCCCTCATCCAGCTGGACACCATGCAGGGTACCGAAAAATACAAGGTGTTCGCCATCATAGTGACCAACACCAAGGCATCGGACGGTCCGGTGTTCAACTATCTGCGCACCAGCTTTGCGGATGACGAGGATTTCCTCAACTATGTCAACGAGTATCGCGCACGATCGCTGTATGATTATGACGATGTGTCGGTGTCGGAGGACGACCAGCTGCTGGTGCTGTCCACCTGTACCACCGAGGGCGGTGTGTCTTTTGATGACGGTCGTCTGGCGGTCATCGCCCGCAAGGTGCGGGTCGGCGAGTCGGAAGAAGTGGACACCACCACCATTACCGACAACGGCAGCGTGATCATGCCGTATGCATGGTACAAAAATCAGGGATTGACCCCGCACGCCTACTATGACGGTGCGTATGATATTCCCACCGCGACCGTGACCGAACCGGTCGCGACGCAGGATGTGGCGGATGCCACCACACCGCAATCGGAGGCGATGGGACACCAAACGGTGACCCCCACCACCGCGCCGCCCGCAGAAATGGGCATCGGCAGCGATGGACGCACCACCCGCGGCAAGGTGACGGTGGGGTCGTATACCAACAAAAAGACCACCACGACCAAAGCGCCGACCACAACCAAGGCGGCGGAATGATGCTAAACGACTGAAAAAACGGAGAGAAAAGAATGCAGCAGGAAATTTTACTGATAAAAAACGGCGAGCTCGCGCTGAAAGGGCTGAACCGCAACACCTTTGAAGCGGTGCTGATCAAAAATCTGCGCCGCCGCCTCGCGCCGGTCGGCAAATTCACCATCCGCAAGGCACAATCCACCATCTATATCGAACCAGCGCAGGAGAACATCGATTGGGACGAAGTGGCGGATCGCGTGTCGCGCGTGTTCGGCTTGGCGGCGTTCACCCGCGCGCGGGTGGTCGAAAAGGATATGGACGCAATCAAAGCGGCAGCGGTCGAGTATTTGCAGGATACGCTGATGGGGGTGGAAACCTTTAAGGTGGATGCTCGCCGCAGCGACAAGAGCTTTCCGCTGACCTCGCCCCAGATCGCGGCGGAGGTGGGCGGCTGCCTGCTCGCCGCGTATCCGCATCTGCGGGTGGATGTCCACGAGCCGCAGGCGAAGATCATGGTGGAGATCCGCGATTTTGGCGCGTATATCCACGCGGCGCAGCAGCCGGGTGCCGGCGGGATGCCGGTGGGCACCGGCGGTCGTGCGGGGCTGCTGATCTCGGGCGGCATTGATTCGCCGGTGGCGGCGTATATGATGGCGAAACGCGGCGTACAGCTGGTGCCGGTGCACTTTGCCTCGCCGCCCTATACCAGCGAGCGGGCGGAGCAAAAGGTGATCTCGCTGCTGGAGCAGGTGGCGCGGTATGCGGGCAGCATGCAGCTGCACATTGTGCCGTTCACGCATATTCAGGAGGAGATTCGCGAGCATTGCCCCGAGGAGCTGTTCACGCTGGTGATGCGGCGGTTTATGATGCGCATTGCGCAAGCCGTCGCCGAGCAGGAGGATTGCGGAGCGCTGATTACCGGCGAAAGCGTCGGTCAGGTCGCCAGCCAGACCATTCCGGCGCTGGCGTGTACCGATGCGGTGTGCCATATGCCGGTGTTCCGTCCGCTGATCGGTATGGATAAAGAAGAGATCATCGCGATTTCGCGTAAAATTGATACGTTTGAACTGTCCATTCAACCGTACGAGGATTGCTGTACGGTGTTTACCCCCCGCCATCCCCGTACCCGTCCCAAGCTGTACCAGCTGGAGCAGGCGGAGCAGGCGCTGGACATTGCCGCGCTGGAAGCGGAGGCGCTGGCGGGGATTCGACGCAAAACCATTGGCTAACCTCCCGCGTTGGCGGGAACAAGCGAGGTGAAAGGCTGTGCAGGCAGAAATTATAACCGTGGGTACCGAGCTGCTGTTGGGGGACATTGTGGATTCCAATAGCCAGTTTTTGTCGCGCGAGCTCGCGGCACATGGCATCTCGGTGCTGCGCCAATCCACCGTGGGCGACAACCCGCAGCGGCTCAGCCTGCTGCTGCGCCAGGCGCTGGAACGCAGCGATCTGGTGGTGCTGTCCGGCGGGCTGGGTCCTACCAAAGACGATTTGACCAAGGAAACCGTCTGCGAGGTAATGGGGTTGGAGCTTTCGCTGCACGAGGAAAGCTGGCAGCGGATCGTCGAGTATTTCCACAATACCGGACGCGAGGTGGCGGACAGCAACCAAAAACAGGCGATGCTGCCGCGCGGCTGCACCGTTTTTCAAAATGACCACGGCACCGCACCCGGGTGCGCGGTGGAAAAGGACGGGCACTATGTGATCCTGCTGCCCGGTCCCCCGCGCGAGCTGATTCCTATGTTCAACGATTATGTGTCGCCGTATCTGGCGGCGTTTTCCGAAGGCGGCATCTTTTCCTATACAGTGGGGGTGTTCGGCATTTCCGAATCCACCATCGGCGAGCGCATTGCGGATTTGATGAACAGCGCCAACCCAACCGTCGCGCCCTATGCCAAAGAGGGCGAGGTGGTGCTGCGGGTGACGGCGCGCGCCGCCGATGAACAGCAGGCACGCGCCATGTGCGAGCCGATTTTGGCGGAGCTGCGCAACCGATTGGGCAACTGTATTTACGGTATTGATGCCGGCAGCCTGCCCAAAGCGGTGGTGGAGCTGCTGAAAACCAAACAGATGAAAATTGCCACGGCGGAATCCTGCACCGCGGGGCTGCTGTCCGGCAGTCTGACCGAGGTGCCGGGCGCTTCGAGCGTGTTTGAATGTGGCGTGGCGGCATATTCCTGCGACATCAAGCAGCAGCTGCTGGGCGTTCCCGCCGATACGCTGGAGCAATACGGCGCGGTCAGCCCGCAAACCGCGCGCGCAATGGCGGTGGGGGTGCGCCGGGTCAGCCATGCCGACCTGGGGGTCGGCATCACCGGCGTGGCAGGACCGGAACCGAGCGAGGGCAAACCGGTCGGCACGGTGTATATTGCGCTCGCGGATAAAAAGCGGGTGTGGGTCAAAAAGATCGTGGCGGGTCACACCGCCGAGGAGCGCGATTATGTGCGCCATATGGCGGTGATGAACGCGCTGGATCTGACCCGCCGGTATCTGGAGGCGCTGCCCACCGTGATGGCGGGCGGCGAGCGGATCGACGATCAGGAAAGCGATGTACCGGCGATTCCGTCCGCCAAACCGGCGGGCGAAAAACCGGATCGCCGCCGTCGTACCACCATTATGCTGGGGACGGTAGCGGTGTTGGCGGCGTTTTTGTGCTGGCTGCTGTTTTATATGCTGCCGCCCTCCGCACCGACGGTCACCGGTGGAGTGGAGGAGAATGATACCGCCAAGTTGGAAACCACCGGTGTCGCCAGCGTGGGCTCTCCGATGGGCGCACCGGAGGGGATGCTCAGCGATTTCTTTAATCTGTACAGCCAAAACGAGGATATTCGCGGGTGGCTGTCGATTGAAAACACGCAGATCGCCTACCCGGTGATGATGCGGCAGGACGACCCTACCTATTATCAGACACACAGCTCGGATGGCGAGCCATCTACGACCGGTGCGCTGTATTTTGGCGAGGGTGCATCGCTGTATTCTGCGCAATCGACCAATCGGTCGCTGGTGGTCTATGGCAGCAATCCGCGCGACGGCAGCATGCTGTCCGACCTGCTCGGCTATATGGACGCGCCGTTCGTGGAAAAGCACCGCACCATCCATATGAACACGCTGTTTGAGCGGATGGAATGGGATGTGTTCGGTGTGATGATACTGGATAGCGACCAAAAAGCCGAGGACTATTTTGATTATACGAAGTCTACCTTTGCAAAAGGAGAATTTTCCAAGTTCATTTCGGAAATTCGCCGCCGCTCGCTGTTTACTGTGAACGCGACGGTGGGGGAGAACGACCAGATTTTGCTGATCTCGACCGATGCATCGAAGGAAGCGGGCTTTGACGGCGCGCGGCTGGTGGTGGCGGCTCGCCGGGTACAGGAGCAAACGGTGGCGAGCGATACGGCCAGTAAGGTAGCCAGTACCACAGCGGCGATTTCCACCAACACCAAGGTGGTGCTGCCGGATCGGTATATGGAAAAAACGCCGGTGCGCACCAGTGCGACGCAAAAAAGCATCGCGGTCAATCAAACGACCACGACCGCCAGAACGGTAAAAACGACTTCCACAGCACGCAAAACGACCACCACCGCCAAAAAAGCGGCGGCCACCAAAAAACCGACCGTTACCCCGGTGGCAAAGCCGGTTTCGGGCGGGCAAAGCGGTTCGCTGCAAGCCGGCAAGATCGCGGAAAAGCAGTTTATGCAGCTGTTCCAGATTAAAGATACCCAAACCGGCAAGACCATTAAGCCCACTGACAAAGCGGCGCTGCAAACGGCGCTGGCGCGGTTGGTGAAGCGCGAAATGGGCACCGAACGGTATGCGCTGCATTCCACCGAGGCGTGGAAAGCGCAGGCGGTGGCGTCCTACACCTTTGTGATCTGGTATGTTGGCGCCTACGGCAAGCCGTACTCGTTCCCGCTGGCGAGTCTGAACACCTCGGTGGCGTCCGACCGCAAGATCTATGACGCGGTGGGGGATGTGCTGGGTGTGAAAATTTTGGATACCACCGCCACGTTGGTGGATGACATGGCGTGCGACACCATGTATTATGCCTCCAGCGCCGGTGTGACCGCCAACAGCTATCAGGTGTACGGCGGCGATCTGCCGTATCTGCGCAGCGTGTCCAGCCCCTACGACAACGAAACCACTATCCGCAAATACGGCGGTTCTTCCGATTATTGGGCAGACACTTTCACCATCACCGTGTCACAGCTGAAGCAAAAGGTGACCGCTTGGGTCAAGGAGAACCGCGGCAGCTATACGGTGGGCTACGATACCAAAAAGGGCGAAGCACCGCTGTATGCGCGCCAAAAAGCCGATAATTCCCGCTATGTCGTCAGCACCAACTGGTACTACACCGACAAAAGCGGCACCAAGCATTATTTGACCGGGCTGCAGCTGCGTACCGCGGTGGGAATGCGCTCGCACGCTTTCACCGTGAGTGGCTACAACAGCAAGGACCAAAGCATGAAGGTGACCACCTACGGCTATGGTCATGGCGTGGGTATGAGCCAGATGGGCGCGGTCGGCTATGCCAACGAGGCGGGCTGGTCGTACCAGCAGATTTTGCGTCATTATTATTCTATCACCGGCTCGTCCGCCGCGCAGCTGGTAGCGCCGAAGTGGTGATTCCGACACATATGAAAAAAAGGCTTTCCCAATCGGGAAAGTCTCTTTTTTTACAAAAAATACCGGTGTGCAATCGGGCAAAAAAGGGGATAGTAATAGCGGAAAGTCGCTTTCCGATCGGAGAAAAAAGGAGTGTAACCTATGTATAAACACAACCGAAAACTGGCGGCTGTGCTGGCGGGCACGCTGTTGATGTTGGTGGCGCTGACCGGTTGCCAGTCGAAAAAAGGCAATGTCCAAGGCGGCACCAGCACCGCGCAGCGCACCAGTATGTCGTCGGCGGCATCTTCCAGCACCACCGATACCCGCGCGTCCAACATTGGCGACGATATTGAACGCGGCGCGACGGATATTATGGACGATATCGGTACCGGCGTATCGGATGCGGTGGGCGGCGTCAGCACCGTTATATCCGATGTGGTGGGGGATAACACCAACGCCACGCGATAACCGGCAAACGAAAACTAGGGGCAAAAGAAAAACTCCCGTCCGGCCGGACGGGAGTTTTTGTAAAGAAATCAAAATTATTTGAGTTCCACTTTCGCGCCGGCATCTTCCAGCTTCTTTTTGATCTCTTCGGCGTCGTCTTTAGAAGCAGCCTCTTTGATGGTTTTGGGAGCGCCATCGACCATCTCTTTGGCTTCTTTCAGACCCAGACCGGTCACTTCGCGGACAACTTTGATCACGTTGATCTTGTTACCGCCCACTTCGGCCAGAACAACATCAAACTCGGTTTTCTCTTCAGCAGCGGCAGCGGCAGGGCCGGCAGCAGCAACAGCCACGGGAGCAGCAGCGGAAACGCCGAACTCTTCTTCGATGGCTTTGACCAGTTCAGACAGCTCCAGAACGCTCAGAGCCTTGATCTCGTCGATCATACCAGTGATTTTCTCAGACATGATAGTCCCTCCAATTGTTTGGTTTTTTCAAATTCGTGCGGAATTATTCCGCGGCCGCTTCTTCAGCAGCGGGAGCCTCCTCGGCGGGGGCTTCTTCAGCAGCAGGAGCCTCTTCAGCAGGGGCTTCCTCCACGCCACCGTCTTTTTCGACGATAGCGTTCAGCGCAACAGCCAGACCACGGATCGGGCCGTTCAACACGCTAAGCAGCATGGACAGCAGACCCTCCTTGGACGGGAGCTTGGACAGCTCCAGCACACGGGCGGTATCGATGACTTCGCCATCGATGAAACCGGCTTTGATCTTGAATGTTTCGCTCTTTTCAGCGTAGCCACACAGGATTTTCGCAGCGGCGACATAGTCGCTGTCGCTGACAGCCAGAGCCGTCGTGCCTTCCAGAACGGGATCCAAACCGTTCAGACCCGCTTTGTCGTTTGCACGACGCAGCATGGTGTTTTTCACGACCGCATAGTCAACACCGGCTTCGCGCAGATCACGGCGCAGCTTGGTGTCATCCTCCACCGTGATGCCCTGATAACTCACGACAACACCGGCGACGGACTTGCTCAGCTTTTCAGCCAGCTGGTCAACGTACGCTTGTTTTTCTTGCAATACTTTCTCGCTAGGCAAACCTTATTCACCTCCATGTTGAACTGCCGTCTTCAACATAAGAAAAACCCTTCCCGCGGGATTCCACAGGAAGGGTGCCATAACCATTATCCGCAACGGACAAACCGTTTTACGATTTCAGTTAAAGCATTCTGCCTCGGCAGGCGGCGCAAGCCGTTAGATCCCGTGGGGGATACCTGCTGTCTGTGGAAGAACAGCATTGAATATTATAGCAAAGCTATAAGGCTTTGTCAACAGGTCGCTTCAAAAAACGACCGATGGCAAACGAAATCAGCCGCCGACTTTGGCGGGGTTGATCTTGACGCCGGGGCCCATGGTCGCGGACACGACGCAGGATTTGATGTACTGACCTTTGGACGCAGCGGGTTTCGCGCGAACGATCGCACCCAGCAGCGCGTCAAAGTTCTCCTGCAGCTTGGCAGCACCAAACGACACCTTGCCGATGGGGCAGTGGATGATGTTGGTTTTGTCCAAACGGTACTCGATCTTACCGGCTTTCGCTTCGGTAACAGCCTTGGCGACATCCGGGGTAACGGTACCCGCCTTGGGGTTGGGCATCAGACCACGCGGGCCGAGCACTTTACCGAGACGACCGACAACGCCCATCATATCGGGGGTCGCGATCACCACGTCAAAGTCCATCCAGCCGCCGTTGATCTTGGCGATGGTTTCTTCATCACCGATGAATTCCGCACCGGCATCCTGCGCCGCCTGCACTTTGTCGCCTTTGGCGAACACCAGCACGCGAACGGATTTACCGGTACCGTTGGGCAGCACCACCGCGCCGCGAACCTGCTGGTCCGCGTGACGGCTGTCAACACCCAGTTTCACATGCACTTCAACGGTCTCGTCGAATTTCGCTTTACCGGTCTTAACAGCCAGATCCAGCGCTTCGTTGACATCGTACAGTGCGTTTCTATCGAGCAGCTTTGCGCTGTCGACATATTTTTTACCGTGTTTCATTGGCTTATCCTCCCTGTTGATACGCATTCCGGAATCCCCTGCACGCAGGGCGAAATCCGTAGAGTGGTAAAATCGGAATGGTTGAGATGTTCCTCCCACCCAAAGCGGGTTTTTTAGTCGACGACTTCGATACCCATGCTGCGCGCGGTACCGGCGATCATGCTCATCGCGGACTCGATGTTGGCAGCGTTCAGATCGGGCATTTTGGTCTCGGCGATCTTCTGCACCTGCTCGCGCGTAATCTTGGCGACCTTGTTTTTGTTCGGAACGCCGGAAGCGGTCTCAATGCCGCAAGCCTTCTTGATCAAAACCGCCGCAGGGGGGGTCTTGGTCACAAAGGTGAACGAACGGTCGGCATACACCGTGATAACGACAGGGATAATCAGACCCACATCGTTTTTGGTCCGCTCATTGAATTCCTTCGTGAAAGCCATGATGTTGACGCCGTGCTGACCGAGGGCCGGTCCAACAGGGGGCGCCGGCGTGGCTTTACCCGCCGGAATCTGCAGTTTAATGTACCCGGTTACTTTCTGAGCCATTTTTTCTTGCACCTCCAAAAATCGTGGTCAATGGCGGAACGGGCACCGGCGAAGATTTCTTCGCCCCGTTCCTCCCACAGCCGGAAGGGTGTCCGGCGCACAGTAAAAAGCGACAAAGCCGCTTTTAACATCAAAAAATTGCGTTAGTCCATGGGTTCGGCCTGATCCAACTCCAGTTCGACCGGCGTTTCGCGACCGAACATCGAGATGGTGACCCGCACCATGTTCTTTTCCACATCCAGCTCGTCCACCACGCCGGAGAAATTCGCCAGCGGGCCGTCGATGATGCGGACGGTGTCGCCCACTTGATAGGTCACTTCCACCTGATGCTTCTCCACACCCAGCGCGGCGACTTCTTCGTCGGTCAGGGGAGTGGGTTTGCCGTTGGGGCCGACAAATCCGGTGCAGCCGCGCGTGTTGCGCACGACATACCAGCTGTCGTCGGTCATGACCATTTTCACCAGCACATAGCCGGGAAAAATCTTGCGTTCGACTTCTTTTTTCTTGTTATCCTTGATCTCCACGACCGTTTCGGTGGGAACGCGGATCTCATGGATCCAATCCTGGAGCTTGCGGTTTTCCACAATGGTTTCCAGATTGGTGGCTACCTTGTTTTCGTAGCCGGAATAGGTATGTACCACATACCATTGCGCCTGTTCAGACATCGCTCATCCTCCTTGCAGGGTGCAACGATCGTTACACCATAAGGTTAATCAAAGCCGACAGGCCGATATCCACTGCGCAAATCAGCAGACCCAAAACAGCGCACATCGCCAGAGTTACACCGGTGTTGCGCACCACGGCAGGGAAAGTGGGCCAAATGATCTTTTTGAATTCTCCCTTGGTATCGCGGAAGAATTTGCCCATCCGTTTGCCGGGGCCGGGTCCTTTTTTGCTGGCGGATTTAGAGGCTTTCGCCTCTTTTTCAGCTTTCTCCGTTGCCGGGGAATTGACGGTTTCATCAGCCATGGGGAACCCTCCTTTTCCAGTCGTGCGGCCAAACGCCGCGCCGCTGCTTACTTCGTTTCTCTGTGAGCAGTGTGCTTGCGGCAGAAACGGCAGTACTTTTGCAGTTCCAGCCGATCCGGGTCGTTCGCTTTGTTCTTCATCATGTTGTAATTGCGTTGTTTGCACTCCGTGCAGGCCAAGGTGATTTTCACTCTTTTGCCACTGTTAGCCATCTTAACGGCACCTCCCGATAGTCGGAATTTTACATAGCCTCCCTCGAAAATAAGGGAACGCGCACCCGCCGAAACGGGCGCAAAAAAATAACCCCTTTTGAGGTAATTCCTACTATACCATAGTTTTGGCAAGTGGTCAAGTGCTTTTCTGAAATTTTTTCGCCGTGCCGGAAAAGCGGCATCAAAAACCAGCCCTATATAATAGGTATATAATAAATCCGGTCGCCCATTGCGGGGCGACCGGATGCCGTCATGTTGCGGAGAATTTTTGTTTTACCTGATTCAGCTGCTGCTGATCCACCTGCGTGGTGGGATACCAGCCTTTAGCAGCCATCTTTTGGTAGATCTCGTCCTGCATTTTCAGTGAATCGTTCAGCGCGGTGTTGAAAGCGCTGTGCACATTGGCTGTGCCGCACTCAATGGTGCCGTGCATATACAGGTCGCAGACACCCTTGACGGTCATCAGCATGTCTTCCATCAAACACTTGTCATCCATGGGGCTTCCTCCTTTACACCAACTGATAAAATTGACCGAACAGCTGACGGTGGCGGGTCTGCTGCTGCTCAATAAAGGCTTTCAGCTCTTTATCCTGCAGCTGACCGGCGGTCGTTTGGCATTTGGTTTGCAAATGCTGCTCGTGTCCCAGCGCATCTTCGATATACAACAGTTCTTTTGGGCTCATGGCGTTTCACCTCCGCTAGCTAGTATGCGGCGGATAGGTCGGGTTTATGTGTGGATAGTGGACTGTTTTGTGACGGAAAGCACAAAAATTTGCTCTCTATTTTGGCGTGGCAAAGATGTGAATGGCGTGGACATTTTTCACCGGACACGCTATAATACACCTATGTGTATGTCACACAAATTTGGTCCCGATCATCGGGGGAGGTTCATTATGGAGCATTTGAAGACGATTGAAGACATTCGTCAAAACGTGAAAAAGGTCATGGTGGGTAAGGACGACGTGGTCGACCTGCTGCTGATTGCCCTGCTGTGTTCGGGCCATGTTTTGATCGAAGATATTCCCGGACTGGGCAAAACCACGATGGTGTCCGCGTTGGCATCCTCGCTGGGCTGCTCTTTCCGCCGCATCCAGTTCACGCCGGATGTGCTGCCGTCCGACATCACCGGTTTCACCATGTTCAACATGAAAACCGGCGAGCAGGAGCTGCATGTCGGCAGCATCATGAACCAGATCGTGCTGGCGGACGAGATCAACCGTTCCAGCCCGAAAACGCAGTCGGCGCTGCTGGAAGTGATGCAGGAAAACCAGGTCACGATTGATGGCCAAACCTATCCGGCGCCCTCGCCGTTTATGGTGCTGGCGACCCAGAATCCGGTGGAAATGGCGGGTACCTATCCGCTGCCCGAAGCGCAGATGGACCGTTTCTTCATGCGCATTTCGATGGGTTATCCGACCCACGACGAAGAAATGCGCATCGTGTCCGGTCACGACGACCGCCAGCACAAAGTGAAGCTGCAGCCGGTCGCTTCGGCACAGGATGTGTTGGATATGCAGCGCGAGCTGCAGAGCGTTTCCTGCTCGCAGCCGGTGGTGGACTATGTGGTGTCCATCGTGGCGGCCACCCGCGAGGCGGACGAAGTGCTGATGGGCTCCAGCCCCCGTGGTTCGATCGCGCTGATGCAGGCGGCGCGCGGCGCAGCAATGCTGGCTGGTCGCAGCTTTGTGTTGCCGGACGATGTCCAGAAAATGGCGCCGCACGTGCTGTGCCACCGTATGATCATGCGTAATCGTGCCGGCTTGCACCGTCAAACGCCGGAATCGGTGATCGAATCCATTCTCAACTCTCTGCCGGTGCCCGCTGTACGATGACGATACGGGGGATTGGTTATCTGGGGCTGTTGGCGTTGACGCTGTTTTTGGCGTTTGCCACCGGCATCCGGGAAATATTTTGGATTGTGCTGTTTTTGACGCTGTTGTTGGCGTTGGCGGCGGTATCGGTGCTGTTGGCTTCTTTTTGCATTACCTGCCGGCAGCAGCTGCTGACCAAATCCATCAAACGACTGGACGATGTGAGCTTGGAAGTGACCTTGAGCGGCTTTTTGCTGTTCCCGGCGCTGGTGGATTTTGGCATTATGGCGCCCAAAAGCGCGCAGCACAAGCATGTGCGCTTTTCCACCCGCCACGCGGTGATGACCCGCTTGTCGCTGCCGCTGGGCTTGTTCCGCGAATCCTTCAGCATGGAGATCGCCTGCGATCATCGCGGTGTGTGGAAAACCATTCCGCACCGCATCCGTGTGTACGACGCGTTCGGCATCTTTTCGCTGCCGCTGCTGCGTCCCGGCGCGGTGAGCGAGCCAACCGAGCAGCTGGCGGTGTATCCGCAGATGCATCCGCTGGATATGGATGTGGACGCGCCGCAGTTTACCACCGATTCATCCAGCTTACGGGTGTCGGTGGCGGACTATGGCGACAGCTTCGCGGGTGTGCGTGCCTATCGTCCGGGCGATTCGATGAAACGCATTCACTGGGTGCAAACGGTGCGCACCCGTGAACTGCAAACGCGACAGTACGAAATTTCGGCGGAGCCGTATATTCTGCTGCTGCTGGATACCGGTATCCACAGCGGCCGGGTGGACGATTATGCCGACATCGCGACCGAGTGCGCTGCCACGCTGGCACAGCATTATGTGGGCAGCGGTCAATGTGTGCGCTTGATGGTGATGGGCAACGAAGAGAAAGACCAGGAGGACTGGGATGTTCCCGTGGTCAGCGAAGATGACTTTTACGATGCGTATGACCGGCTGGTGATGGCGCAATTCGCCAAAGTGGAGGGTGCGCTGGATATGACGCGCATTCGCGTGGATAACGCCGGCCAACTGCAGGCAGCGTATGTGATTACCGATCGGTATTCGGATGAGCTGTTCAGCGCACTCAACGATCTGGCGACTCACCGCTGCGAAACCTCTTATATCATGCCGCAGCCCGAGAATAAGGAAGAGGATCTTCCGGATCTGGAGGGGACGATGATCCATATGATCGCGATTCCCAAACCGGAGGAGATCGCGGATCGCCTGAAAGGGGGACTGAAACGATGAAAAGCCGAAAAGACAAGGCTGCTCGTTCCCCGATGACCCTGAGCGATTGGATGGAACTGCTGCTGGACAGTCTGTGCTGCATGGCGATGGCTGTCGGCGCGATGCTGGCGTTCGACCAGCTGTTCCGCTTCCATGCCGAAATGTGGGTGATGGCGGTTCACGCCGCTGTGATCGTCACGGTGCTGGCACTGGGTACCCGCCGCAAATGGATTTTGCCGGCGGCGATTGGCGCCTGTCTGGTGCTGGGAACATTGGGCATCCTCATTTCCGGGCATTGGGGCGATATGATTACCTATGTCCAAGGATTTGCGGGCTGGTGGATCAATAAATTCCAGCCCACCTCGCCTTACTACACCGAAGCGAACATCATGCTGGTGCAATGGATTTTGCATATTTTGATCACCGCCTTTCTGTTCCTGTGCGTGCGTGGCATCCGGCAGGTGTGGGCGATGATCGTTTGTACCGGCATTTTGCTGTGGATCATCATTATCAACGGCTTTTATGTCAACAACCTGGTGGCGCTGTTGTGGATCGCCACCGGTATGTTCCCGCTGATGTCGCGCTATGCCAGCGCCCGTATGCCGCGGGTGAAGGGGCAAAGCAAACAGCAGCGCAAGGAAAGTCGCAAAAAATGGAGCAAACCGGCGTGGTATGTATACGCCACGGCGGTGGTGCTGACCGCGATCTGCACGGTGGTTTCTATGCTGCTGCTGCCGGAAAGCACCAAAGACGCGCAAATTCGCCCGCTGGCCAACACCGCGGAGGATATTCAGTCGCTGCTGGGCGTGACCAACAAAATGAACACCGGTTACCAGTCGTATGAGCTGACCGATCTGGGATTGCAAACCAACAAGGACAAGCTCGGCGGCAATATTCAGCTGAACGATTCAACCAACATTTTGAAGGTCACCACCCAAACGCCGACCCTGCTCAAAGGGCGCGTATACACTACCTATGACGGCAAAAGCTGGACAGCGGATCGGGCTACCTATTATCGCCTCGGCAGCAGCCTGTTCCAGGATCAGTATTACGAGGCGTTCGACCTGTCCAAACCGGAAAGCCACACGGCACAGGCGCTGCTCAGAAACATGGGTGCGAACATCGAAATGACGGTGACGGTGCTGCGGCCGCAAACCTCGCTGCTGTTCACCGCCGGTCGTTTGATGAGCTTTAAGGAAGCGGTTCCGGCGCAAACGCCGGTGTTGTTTGACACCACCTCGCAGGTGTTTGTCAACAGCTATCCGGTACATTCGTCCTATCGCTACACCTTTACGGGCCAGAGCTTCTGGCGGTCGGACAAAACGCTGGCTTCCACCATCGATGCTCTGCTTAAAGAGGCGGACAAAGATCCCGATGTGCTGTACAATTCGGAAGAGTTTCAGTCACTGTATCTGGCGCTGCCGGAGGATCTGCCGGAGATCGTGAACCAAACGGCGCAGGAGCTGACCAAGGGACAAATTCGCCCATACGATATGATGGTGGCGATGGAAAAGGCGCTGCGCAAGCAGTATAATTACAGCCTGACTCCCGGTGAAACGCCGGATGGCGAAGATTTTGTCGCCTATTTCCTGCAGACCAAAAAAGGGTACTGCGTGCACTTTGCCTCTGCGATGACAGTGATGGCACGCTCGCTGGGGATTCCGGCGCGGATGGTGTCCGGTTACGGCTTGGAGCAGGACGCAAACCAGAGTGATCTGTGGTATGCGCGCCGCCGCAATGCCCACACATGGACCGAGTGCTATTTTGAAGGGCTCGGCTGGGTGTCGTTTGACCCCACGGCGAATTCGCCTTATGCCGAACTGAATCAGGATAACAACGGCGACCAAACCACCACCACGGCGACCACCGCTTCGACGCGGGCGCGCTTTGACGAAACCAACGCGGTGGAAACGCGCCAAAGCGCGGTGATTAAAGAGGATGCCGTGATCACGCCGGATTGGGTGTTCCAACTGGCGATCACATCGGCGATCGTGTTGGTGCTGATCGTGCTGTCCTTCCTGGCGCTGCGACGGCTGCGGGCGAGCGAGATCGCGTATCTGCCGGAAACGGTGCAAAAGCGGTTTGCTACCCCCGGCGAGCAAGCGGATTACTATTATACCGATATTATTCGCCAGCTTAAGCTGTTGCACTATAAGCCCAAAGAGCGCGAAACGATGAAGCAATTTGCCGCGCGGGTAGAGCTGGGTGCAGGATTGCAGCCGGATGCCATGCGGCAGGTGTTTGATATTATGATGCGTTGGCGCTATGGCGAGATCGAGCCCACCGTGGAAGAGGTGGCGCTGGTCGAAGCCGCCCACGCCCATTTGGAAAAACGCTTGTATGACGAATTCAACGCGGTGCACTACTTCTTCCGTCGCCGCCTGATGCTGTAAACTGAAAAAGCAGCACCCGAAAGGGTGCTGCTTTTTTGCGTCGGTGGGTTATTCGTATTTGGCCAAGGCGGCTTGAAAGTCGCTTTTGACTTTGTCTCGCAAAGCTTGCGGCTCCAAAATTGTGACATGCGGCGCATAGCTGCGGGCAAATTGTTCCATCGACATTTCGTTGGTGACGGTCGAAACCGTCACATTCTCCTCGTCCTGCTCCGAAAACCGGATATCGGTGCCGAATGTGTCGATGATGTCGCTGACCATAAACAGCGGCACCCGGAATTTCACCCGCACATTCTCGCTGGAAAACATATACGGATGCTCCTTCATATAGCTGGCAAGATCCAGCGGGCGTCCATTGGCCCAATTCAAGCTGTCAAACGGCTTGACCGGCTCCTCCAATATGGTGAGACCGGTGATGCGATCCAGCCGATAGTTGGAGATATTATCGTATTTGTCATAGTTGCAGATCAGATAATATTTGCCCTCTTTCGCCGCCATTTGGTAAGGATTGATGACATACACCCGCTCGGTGCCGTCCGGGCGCTTGCGGATGTGCGCTTTTTTGTCGGTGCCGAATTCCAGATACTTGAAGGTGACCTTGCGCCCGCGGCTGATGGCCTCGTCCAGCAGCTCGATGTTCAAAAACAGCTGCTTGTTGTCGGTTTGATCCTCCGGCAGCCGTGCAATATGCCCCACACGAGAGCGGAAATAGGTGTTGGACAATCCCTCCAGCTTCTCCACCAGCGCGCGACACTGGGTGTGAGGCACATGCTTGGAAAACAGCAGACTGTCGATGAGCAGCCGCAGCTCGCCGTCGGTGAACTGGCGTTCCAGATAAAAATCCGAACAGATGATGCTTTCCTCGGGATTGCCGGTTTTGGGGTTGGGCATCATACGCACCGATTCGCTGTATTCGATGTCGTAGCCGCAATCCATCAGGTTGGACAGGTTGCGGCGGATCGCTTTGCGATCGGCGGTCATATCGTATTCGTTTTTCAAAATATCGGCAATGTCCTTTTGACTCAGCCGGTGTTCTTCGTCCGAGTACTTGCGCAAAATATCCAGAATGTTGATAATCAGCAGCTTTTTGGGTTGTTTTGTATACATGTCCGCACTCCTTATTCTCTGTGGCATGCTGCGCATCGCTCATGCCCATAATTTTACCACATCATTTGCCACTTGACAAGCCCAAACGCGGCGAAATTTGCCTCGTTTCGATAAATAAATTTACTTGTTGACTATACTTTATCATCAGTGATGTTCCATAAATGGCGCATCGCCCAAAAGATGCGGCGGCAAACCACACCGATGGTTCTTGTAGGTTTTGTGTTGAAGCGGGGCGGGTTTCATGGTATACTACTTCTATATTGCAATCTGACCGAGGAGGTGGCAACCATGATTGCCATTTTGGATTATGGTGCCGGCAATTTGCGCAGCGTGCAGCTGGCGTTCGCCCGCATGGGGCTGTCGGCGCAGCCGACCCGTGACCCGGCGGTGGTGGAGCGCGCATCCGGTGTGATTTTGCCCGGTGTGGGGGCCTTTGCCGATGCCATGCAGGCGCTGAATGCCAGCGGTCTGGTTCCGGCGATCCGCCAAACGGCGGAAGCGGGCAAGCCGTTTTTGGGAATTTGTTTGGGAATGCAGGCTCTGTTTGAACAAAGCGAGGAGGGTCCCGGTGTGCCGGGGCTGGGATTGCTGCCCGGAAAGGTGGCGCTGCTGCCGGATCGGGGGCTGAAAATTCCGCACATGGGCTGGAACAGTCTGCGCATCTGCCAGCCGGACAGCCCGCTGGTGCAGGGGCTGCCGGACGAGCCGTATATGTATTTTGTACATTCCTACGCCTGCCAGGCGGCGCGGCCGGAGGATGTGCTGGCAACCTCCACCTATGGGGTGGAATTTCATGCGGCGGTACAACGCGGCAATGTGATGGGTGTGCAGTTCCATCCCGAAAAATCGGGGCGGGTGGGCGAACGCCTGCTGCGCAACTTTGCCGCCATGGCTGGGGAGGAGGAACACTGATGTATACCAAACGCATCATACCCTGTTTGGACATTTGCAATGGGCGAGTGGTCAAAGGGGTCAATTTTGTGGACTTGCGCGATGCCGGCGATCCGGTCGAGGTTGCGGCCGCCTATTCCGAAGCGGGCGCGGACGAGGTGGTATTTCTGGACATCACCGCCACCCATGAAAAACGTGCCACGGTAGTGGATTTGGCGGCGCGGGTGGCGGAACAGCTGTCCATCCCCTTTACGGTGGGCGGCGGCATCCGCACGGTGGAGGATTTTCGCGAGGTGCTGCGCCAAGGCGCGGATAAAATTTCGGTCAACTCCGCTGCGATCGATCGACCGGAGCTGATCGCCGAAGCGGCGGCGCGGTTCGGCAGCCAGTGCGTGGTGCTGGCGGTGGACGCCCGACGGCGGGAGGACGGCTCTGGCTGGGATGTGTATAAACAGGGCGGACGGCTGAACACCGGATTGGATGTGCTGGAATGGGTCAGCCGCGGCGTCGAGCTGGGTGCGGGCGAGATTTTGCTCACCAGCATGGATGGCGACGGCACCAAAAACGGGTATGATTTGGAGCTGACCGCGGCGGTGGCCGACCGGGTTGGGGTGCCGGTGATTGCCTCCGGCGGCGCGGGCACCATGCAGCACTTCGCGGACGCCTTCACCAAAGGCAAAGCGGACGCTGCGTTGGCGGCATCGCTGTTCCATTATCGCGAGATGACCATTGCCGATTTGAAAGCCTATCTCGCGGCGCAGGGCATTCCGGTGCGCCCGGTGACCGGCTAAAAATTGTTCTCTTATATTATATATGTATAAAAGGAGTACCCCATGACGGTTTGGAAATACAAAGGCGGCTGCCTCGATTTGTCACAGCGTACGGCGATTATGGGCATCTTAAATGTCACGCCGGACAGCTTTTCGGACGGTGGGCGCTACAACACGCTGGAAGCAGCGGTGGAGCACGCGCTGCAAATGCAGCAAGAGGGCGCGGCGATCCTCGACATCGGCGGGCAATCCACTCGCCCGGGGCATACCCCCATCTCCGCCGAGGAGGAATGGACGCGACTGGAGCCGGTGCTGCGGGCGCTGAAAGGACGCCTCACCATTCCAATTTCGATCGACACCTACTATCCGGAGGTGGCGCAGCGCGCGTTGGAGCAGGGCGCAGCGATCATCAACGATGTGTCCAACAGCCGCGACAACCATATGACTGCTCTCTGCGCCCGCTATGGCGCGGGCATTGTGCTGATGCACAACGAGGCGGGGCACAATACCCCCGCGCAGGTGCGCGCGTATTTTGAAGAGGCACTCGCGATGGCGCAGCACGACGGCTTGCCGACCGAATGCGTGTGCCTTGATCCCGGCGTCGGCTTTGATAAGGACCGCGAAGAGGATGTGCGCCTGATCGCGCAGCTGCCGGCGATTATGCAGGATCTACCGGCGGCACTGCTGGTGGGCGCGTCCCGCAAGCGGGTGGTCGGCGCGTTCTGCGGCAACCCGCCGTTTGCCAAGCGGTTGCCCGGCACGTTGGCGATCCATACGGCAGCGCAGCTGGGCGGCGCACACATTTTGCGGGTGCACGATGTGGCGGCGGCGGTGCAGGCGGCAGCCGTGACCGATGCCGTCAAGCAGGAGGTGCAGCATGGATAAGATTATGATCAAAGGGCTGCGGGTGTACGCCTATCACGGTGTCAACGCGTCCGAAAAGGAAAAGGGGCAGCCGTTCGAGCTGGACGTTACCCTTGGCACCGACACCCGCGCCGCCGGACAAAGTGACGATCTGACCAAAACCATCAACTATTCCACTGTCACCAAGCGGGTGCTGGCGACGGTGCTTTCGGAAAAGAACGATTTGCTGGAGCGCGTTGCCGAGCGAGTGGCGCAAACGCTGCTGGCAGAGTTTCCGGTGCAAGAGGTGACTGTGCTGCTGAAAAAGCCGCGTGCGCCCATCGCGGCGGATTTTGATTATGTCGCGGTGGAGATCACCCGCACACGGGAGGACAACGCATGAGCCGCGCGCTCTTGGGGCTGGGCGCCAATCTGGGCGACCGGCAGGACACGCTGACCCGCGCGGTGGAAGCGCTGGCGGCGTTGCCGCGCACCCGCGTGGCGCGCGTGTCTTCGTTGTATGAAACCGCGCCGGTCGGCTACACGGACCAGCCAGACTTTTTGAATATGGTAGCGGAGCTGGATACCACCCTGTCGCCGCATGCTCTGCTGGGAAGCTGTCTGGGAATCGAGGCGGCACTGGGACGCCGCCGCACCTTCGCCAACGCGCCTCGCGTGGTGGATATCGATCTGCTGCGGTATGACGACCGCACCTGTGCCGATACCGATCTCATCCTGCCGCATCCCCGCATGGGGGAGCGAGCGTTCGTGCTGGTGCCGCTGGCGGAACTGTTCCCGCAGCACCGGGTGGACGGCTGGGATTTCGCAGCACTGCTGCCGAAAGTCGATGCGCAGGAAATCCGCTTGTTAACAAGGTTTCCATAAAGACACCTTTGTTAATCGGGAAGCCAACGGACAGGTGATGCGTATGCGTTGCCTGTCCGTTGGCTTTTTTCGTTATAATCCGGCTGTATTGCCGATATAACGGAAATAAATATCAATTTGCTGTTCGGTGTTTTGCTTGAACCGTTCACGCCGCTCGTGAATAACTATCTTTGAAACGAAGGTGTGCAGGATTTCGGGTGTAAGCTCGGTTATGCGCGTATACTTTTTAGCGAGACCTATGAACTTCTCCACATCGCTTGCCGCCTGCTGCAGATTTTGTATTTGCTTTTCCAACTCCGGCAGCTTGGTGTCTATGCTCTTTTGCTCATCCGTATAGCTGCAGGACAGCATACGGAATTGCTCGTTGTTTATTCTGCCGAGGACATTGTCCTCATACAGCCGCTTGAACAATGCATTAAGCTCCGCCGTTCTTTTAGACAATCTTTCATATTCACGCTGCTTGGCGTTAAGCTCCCGTCGGTTTTCCGAGGAGCTTTTTTGGTTGATGAATTCCGCAAACTGCCGTTCTTTTGTTCTTGCCGTGTAAGTAATACGGCGCAGCTCTTCGAGCAGTAGCTCATCCAGTACCACCTCACGAATTCTGTGCGGCGTGCATTTTTCTTTCGCATTATTGCGGTAATGTGAGCAGTTGAAGGAATAGCTTTTCGGATCATCCGCACGCTTGTGATTAAAATACAATTTTGAGCCGCAGTCGGCACAGAACAGAAGACCGGAATACTTGCGTGTTTCACCTCTGCGTGTCGGTCGGCGTTTACCTTGACGCAACTTTTGCACGGTTTCCCAAGTCTGCATATCAATTATCGGTTCGTGCGTATGTTCAAAACGGATATGCTCGGACGGATCACGCTTAATCTTACGCTTGTCCTTATACGACGGCACGGTAAACCTACAGTTTACGGTGTTGCCGATATAATCCTCTCTCGAAAGGATATCCGCAACCGTCCTTGCGTTCCAGTCATACGGTCTGTCGGTATCAAGCGCCGTAACCGCTGTTCCGGATTTGCGGTATTCATACATTACGGGTGTCAGTATCTGCATTTCTTTCAGCCTGTTTGCGATCATCGTCGGACCGAGTCCCGCAACGCACATGGAAAAAATTTTTTGAACCACCGGCGCCGTTTCCTCATTCACAAGAATATGATTTTTATTGTTCGGGTCTTTAACATAGCCGTAAGGCGGTCTTGAACCGATGCGTTCGCCTTTTTCCGCCTTTGCCCGTTTTACGGCGCGAATCTTTTTGCTTGTATCCCTCGCAAACCATTCGTTGAACAAATTTTTAAACGGGGCAAGCTCATTTCCGTCCGTATACATCGAATCAAAATTATCATTGACGGCGATATACCTCACATTGTTTTTCGGAAAGTATATTTCGGTATATGAACCCACTTCAATATAATTCCTTCCGAGTCTGGACAGATCCTTTGTTATGATGACTCCGATTTTTCCGTCCTCAATCAGATCGAGCATACGGCGAAAGGCGGGTCTTTCAAAATTCACTCCGCTGTAACCCTCATCCGCAAACACCTGTGTGTTTTCAAAGCCGTTTTCTTTTGCGTATTTTTCAAGGATCATTTTTTGGTTGACAATGCTGTCGCTGTCGCCCTGCCGCATATCCTCTTGGGACAGTCGGCAGTACAGCGCGGTTATTTTTTGGCTTGACTGTATCATGTTACCCTCCTTGTTTTCAGCCAAACCGATTGAGAGCTGCGGAGGATTTCCGCAACCTCAATATACTCTCAATCGGTTGAAAAGTCCAGACGATTTTTTAAGAAACCTTACCGTCCTGCATTTCAATTCCGAGAAGGTATCGGATCCCGTTGTCAACCGTGTTTTGCGGCTTAATTTCAAAGCAGGAATTGACAATATAGTTCATGCGACCGATCCGATATTTTTTGCTCTGCACCATTTTATTTTCGGAAATACTGTGAAATGTCCTTCGCTGCAGACACCTGAAAGTTTTAGAATCAAACTCATCGTCCGATTGTATTTTTATATTATTTTCCGGCAGAACAGCGAATTTTCCCATCATATTTTTGAAAGTGTTTTTATCTGTATTTTCCATAGATTCCTTTCCGCCGTAAGGCTGTTTGGTATTTTTACATTCCGCCCATAACGGGACCGGAATGTTTCTTTTTATGCCGCTGTTTCCGCTGTGAAAAGTGCAACCCCTAAATCAGCGAGGATAAAATTGGAGCAACCCCTAAACCGTAGTTTTATAAGCAGCTTCAAAATATCGCACAAAGCCCCTTGCGGTCGGCGTTGCCGTCCGCCGTGAGCCGCCGAGGGGAAGCAGCGCAACCCCTCGGCTTTCTCCTGCTTGTTTTCGTACCGCAGCCGATTTTTGCGGAATAAGGCGTAATTCCTCAAAAGCAACGGCTGATTTATGCAGAACTTTCAGTTCCACAGCAGAAAAGAAAAAGGGTCGTACACGCCGTTTACAGTGCCGTATTTCGCCTTTGCGCGGCTCGGTCGGGTGTTTACTCGGTTTTCTGCTTACTCGGCTCACGGTGCGTTTTCTGCGGCTGTTTCGGCAGAGGGAAGAGTTTGCCACCTTATTTCTTTCTTCTGCTGTAATATATACTCAGTGGGTTTAGTTCTATGGGTATAGTTCTGCGATACCGTTTCTTACACCACCCTGTACGAAAAAGTTACACTACCGAAATAACTTGACCGTGTAAGCGTTGCTTGTGTTCGATCCGTCCTGCCTGCGGCGCTTTTTCTTTTTCACAAGTCCCGCTTTTTCAAGGCTTCGGATCGCTGCGTCCACCGTCTTTTTGTCAATGCAACATTCCTCGGCAATCAGCCGCCGTGACGGAAAGCAGACGCCGTTTTTATCGCTGTGTTTTACAAGACAGCAGTAGACGGCGTAATCTCTCGGCTTTAATCGGTAGTCGCTTATACGGTTTGAGATGATTGAAAATTTTTTTGCTGCTTTTTCCTCCTTGGTATTTTCTTTTCGCGTGGTTGCAATCATATCTGTGCCAACTCCTTTCAAACGGTTATGTAATTTTCTCCTCTACTTTTCATGCCGAAAAAACGCAGTGGTTACAACCGAAAATTTTATCCCCTCAATTTTCATGGCAAAAAACAAGGTGTTTGAGCGCCTAAAAAGCAAAGAATTTACAGAATGTTCAAATTTCTGCGAGGGGGTTACTAACAAAAATAAAACAGGCAAAGGGCGGTGATATCCTCTGCCTGTTGCAGTATATATTTTCGAAACAGAAACAGGATCGTGCGATCTCGTTTCTGTTCATTGTGTTTTGTTATCACAGTCTCGGAGTGCCTCAATTTTGTGTCCCGCTTTTGCACCGTGGAAATAGAGTTTCCGGGCTTTCTTATCAAAGCAGTAATTGACCGGGATCGCATAGGGGTAACCCTCTGCGCCGTTTACAGCCAAAATCCCACGGCGGCTTTCAACCAGCAGCTGCTCTGCCGCTTTTGTGCTGAACTCATTTTCTTTTTCCGAATCGGTCTGAACATCGCTATTTTCTTCTGCTTATGCAATCTGCAATGTGTTTTTGATAAACTCCGTGATATACCGCTCCATATGGTCGGCAGGAACAGTCATATTTTCTCCGATCCACGCCGCCACCACACGGGTGCAGCCGCCCATAATGTATTCGGATAGAAAGCGAATCTTTTCTTCATTGGCATTAGGGTCTGCATTTATAATCAGTTGGTTAATTTGCGGCAATACGAATCCTAACAGCTTTTTTGTGAACTGTTCTGCAAATTCTCGATTGCGTGCTACTTGCACCAGCTCTTTGTTTTCGGAGAGAATACGGAACACGCTTGTGAAGAAATCAGGCATTTCAGAGCCGACAGCCTTAGTTTCTTCAAAAAGCGCATGAAGCTTGTCTATAAATTCATCTTGTGTTTTTTCAAATAAATCATACACATCACGATAGTATTTATAAAAAGTTCCCCGATTCACATCGGCTAATGCACAGATGTCCGTGACGGTAACGGCATCCAGCGATTTGGTTTCCAAAAGCTCAAACAAAGCAGCACGAATTACCCTCAGAGAATATTTCGTGCGCCGATCCAAATTTGAATTTTTCATGAATTCACCACTTTCTTGAACACATTTCGCACATCTGTTTATTAAAAATCAAACTGTATGAATTTGAATATTGTGTTCTCATTCTCAATTTAGTATAATGCACATATGGATAAAAGCCAACATCTGTTTATTATAATTCAACTGTTGAAAAGAAAGGAGAATATGATTTGAATTGGCTGTCTGAATTTGTTGACCGACACAAAAAGTCAATTATCATCACTTTTGTGGCAGTATCGCTGGTGGGCGTGCTGCTGTTTTTGCTGACCCCGGTAAACTATAACATGATGGATTATCTGCCGGAGGACGCAAACTCCACCAAAGCACTCAACCTGATGCAAAAGGAATTTGACCAACCGCTCCCAAACCTGAATGTCATGGTCGAGAATGTCAGCCTGACGCAGGCGCTGAAAATCAAAGAGCAGATTGCAAACTCCGACTATGTAAAAGAGGTACTTTGGCTGGACGACACCGTAAACCTGCAAACGCCCCTTCAGGTGCAGGACACAGCGACAGTGGAAACCTATTATAAGGACGGTAACGCACTTTATATGGTTTCCGTGGAGGACGGGCAGGAGCGAACTGCCATTGCCTCCATACGAAATGCCATCGGGGACTGCAAGGTTTCGGGTTCTGCGGCAGATCAAGCCACCTCGCAGGATATGGCTGTCTCGGAGGCTATGAAAGCCATTATACTCATAATTCCTGTTACAATTCTAATTCTTATTCTTGTGACGGAAAGCTGGATAGAGCCGCAGTTTTATTTGCTGAATATCGGCACACCTGTATTGATTAACTTAGGAGCGAATTTCTTCCGTGGTGAAATCAGCTTTGTAACATTGGCAGCCGCCCCTGTTTTGCAGATCGCCGTATCACTGGACTATGCAATCTTCTTATCTCACAGCTTTGATAAATATAAAAAGCAAGGCCTTAAACCGAAAGCCGCAATGCGCCTTGCCATGACCGAATCGGTAAGCTCAATCGGTGCCAGTATGCTGACAACGCTGTTCGGCTTTGTGGCATTATTGTTTATGAATTTCAAAATCGGTGCGGATATGGGCATCAGCCTTGTTGTCGGTATCCTTATAAGTTTTATCAGCGTAATGATGTTCTTCCCGGCACTGCTGCTGTGCGGCAACAAGCTGATAGAAAAAACAAAGCACCGCCGCCTGACGCCAACCTTTCAGAATATCGGCAAATGTATCTCAAAAATACGCATTCCGATTTTCTGCATAATTTTAGTTTTAATGGTTCCTGCATTTTTGGGGCAGAGCCACAACAGTTATTTTTACGGTTCGAGTGAAAAGACCATAGAGGGAAGCGAAGCATGGGATATTGAACAAGAATTCGGCGTGACCAACAGTGCTGTATTGTTAGTTCCAAAGGGCGACAGTGCAAAAGAGACGGAAATGTGTGACGCACTTAACAATCTTGACCATATTACCTCGGTCACATCTTATTCAACAATGGTAAGCAATAAAATTCCTACAATCTATTTAGACAGCTCGGTTGTAAAACAGTTCTATTCGGATAATTACGCCCGCATTATTCTCTCCTCGGATTGTGCCTATGAGGGTGACGAGGCATTTGCAATGGTTGAAAGCGTACAAGAGACTGCCGATAAATATTATCCCGATTCGTGGTATTTATGCGGTCAAAGCGCCAATATGTATGACATCAAAACCTGTGTACAGCACGATAATACCATTGTAACAATTATCACAATAGTCAGCATATATCTAATTCTTTTGATAATGACCCGAAACTGGCTTATGCCGATTTTCTTAATCTTAACCATAGAATGTTCAATTTGGCTGAATATGTGTATTCCGTACTTTACAGGCAGCAGTTTGAGTTATTTAGGCTATCTGATCATCAGCACGGTGCAAATGGGTGCAACCATTGATTATGCTATCCTGCTTACAAACACATATTTGGCAAATCGTAAAACAATGCAAAAGAAACAGGCAATGATCAAAGCGCTTGGCGATGTATTCGGTTCAATACTGATTTCGGCGGCAACGCTGTCGCTGTCGGGATTCTGCTTGAATTGGTCGTCCTCCAACGAGGTCGTAAAGGTGCTTGGCGGTTTAATTTGCCGAGGTGCAATTTTGGCAATCTTAATGGTAGTATTGCTTTTGCCGACTTTCCTTTTAATCATTGATTCACTGATTCCACGAACAACATTTCACTTTGGCAAAAAGAAGAAGGAGGAGCTTCAAAATGTTTCGGAATAAAGTTCAAAAAATTGCCGCTGTTTTGCTATGCTTAATTATGCTGTTAGGCACAACAGGTACTGCTTATGCTCAGGGTAATGGCAAAAATACATCAGCGCCTGCGACATCTGCCGTATATTCCGGCAACGCCGACTATACAAAAACGGAAAATGTCTATGCCAGACTCAGCGCCGACGGCACGGCAAGCGGCGCTTATATCGTCAACCACTTTCATGTAAAAAAAGCAGGAGAAATCACCGATTACGGTAATTTTTCCGATGTGACGAACCTGTCCACCACCGACAGCCTTAATGTGAAAAATGGCGCTGTCAGCTTCTCGGCGCAGACCGGTAACTTCTACTATCAAGGAAATATGACTTCAGTAGAACTGCCTTGGATTTTTAATATAACTTATACACTTAACGGTAAAGTTGCTACTCCAAAAGAGTTGGGTGGCAAGTCCGGTGCATTAAAGATCCATTTTCAGGGCAAGAAAAATGCCAAAGCCGCCGCTTCGTTCAGCGACAACTATGTAATGCAGGTGTCCCTGACGCTGGATAACGACACCTGCGACAACATTCACTCACCCGATGCGACCATGGCAGATGCCGGTAACGGCACACAGCTTTCCTTCACGGTGCTGCCCGGTGCGGACGCCGATTTTACCATTGACGCTGATGTGAGGAATTTCTCCATGTCAGGCTTTTCTGTTGCCGCCGTACCATATAGCATCAGTGTGGATATGGACGGATTTGATACCGACGACCTGACAAGTCAGTTTTCGGAATTGACCGATGCCGCCGAACAGCTGAACGACGGCGCAAAGGAACTCCTCAGTGGCATTCGCAAGCTGAATGACGGCGGTGGCTCTGTATTTGACGGCTCTTCAAAGATTAAATCAGGACTGAATGACTTGAACAATAACTCTCAGTCAATCATTGATGCATCTACACAATTTAACAGAGCTCTGTCCGATATCAGCACTCAACTGGCGCAAGCAAATTTCAGCGGTCTTTCGGAACTCGCAAAGCTTCCCGATGGACTCAATCAACTCTCTGAAGCGTTAAATAAAGTATCACAAGGTCTTTCTCAGTTGAAGGAAGGCTTTGACACCGCCTATCAGACCATGGACGGCGCTGTACAAAACGGGGCTGTATCTGCTCCCACACAAGAAGAACTGGCGGCTGTGCAATCTGCCTGCGCCGCTGATTCAAATGCACTTTCGGGTTATCAAAAGCTAATGCAGGCTTATAAGCAATACCAAACATTGGTCGCCGTTTGGAACAATGTAAAGCCGGCTTTTCAGGCGGTGAGCGGTGTGCTTGATACACATAGTGAAAAATCAATATTGAGCGGTATTGATACAGTGTCATCTACGCTTAAAACCATGTCTGACTCAATTTCCGATTCAATGGGTGATACAGACATAGAGGTTATGTTAAAACAACTAAGCTCAGGTCTTGCGGAGCTCTCATTAGGCTATTCGGATTTTCACGGCGGACTTTGCACATATATGGCAGGAATTCAGACCTTAGCAGGGAACTACGGTGCATTCCACAGCGGTTTGCAAGATTATACAGATGGCACCGGTTCTTTAGCTGACGGAACAGGCAAATTCGCCAACGGTATGAATGAATTTACGGACGGTGTCAGTCAAATTCCGAGCAAAATACAGGATACCATTGATGAGATGATGGAGCAATACAGCAGCTCCGATTATGACGCTGTTTCCTTTACCGACAGCCGAAATGAGAATATCGGCTCTGTACAGTTTGTCATCTCCACCGACGGTGTTGAACTGCCTGAGGAAGAAACGCCACCTGTTGTAGAAGAAAAACTTAGCTTTTGGGATCGCCTGCTGGCGCTGTTCGGGCTGCGATAAACAAGTAGGCAAAGTTGAAAAGAGGTTCCGTTATGTCCGTTGATTTTGAGTCAGTAAAAGCAAAAATTGAAGAAAAACTTCCCGAAATGCTGCCTAAATCAATTAAATGGATTATCGTTCATCTCTTGATGATGTTATACCATTTCAGAATGCCGATTTGGGTTACGGCGCTCAAGACATCAAAGACGGTGAATAATATAAAATCAGGCAGTCGGAGCAATAAAAAAACGTTGTTTCGGAAAGCGTACCATCGCGCCACGAAAAACTTCGTCAACATAGGGAAGTTCGTCGTAACAGACGGAATGAAATACATTTTTAATTCGAGATGAAAAGATAACTATGGTTTATGTCATTTATATTTTAGCCGGACTGGGAGCCGGTGTTGTTACAGGGCTTGCGGGTCTTTCTGCGGCGGTCATCATTACGCCTATGTTAGTCAGCCTTTGCGGCTGGGCAAGTTATGATGCCGTAACGGTGGCGCTTGCTTCCGATGTGCTGGCAAGTCTGCTGTCCGCTTACACTTACTACAAAAATAAAAATATCGACCTGCGGCGAGGAGCACTCGTGACCATTACCGCTTTTCTCGGAACGGTGCTGGGCAGCTTCTGCGGCTATCTGTTTAGCCAAAGCAACCCGGACGGACTGGGCTATCTCTCCATGGCGACTACAATATTGCTTGGTATCAAGTTTTTGCTGAAACCGATGAACGGCGGCACCGATGCAATGGCAAAGACCTCCGATACCAAGCGTAAAATTGTCCGAGCGGTGTTGTTGGGCTGTGTGATCGGTTGGGTCTGCGGCTTTACCGGCAGCGGTGGGGGCGTGCTGATGCTTATGGTGTTCTCGCTGGTGCTTGGCTATAACCTGAAAGTCGCCGTAGGAACCAGCACAATGGTCATGACGCTGGTAGCCTTGACAGGTGCCGTCAGCCACATTTCTATGGGCGCACAGATTTTCCCTGTCCCCATGATCATCGTGGTCATTTCCTGTTTGTTGGGTGCGCTGGTGTCGGCTAAATTTGCCAACAAGTGCGAGATCACAAGGCTCAATAAAATCGTTGGTGTTGTGCTGACGATTTTGGGTGTTGCTACGATTCTAATTAAAGTGTTATAATGCAATATTTTTATAACACAAAGGCGATAGACCACTTAAAAAGTGACTATCGCCTTTGTGTTTTTTTCATCCGGTCAACATTGTGCACATAAAAACCGTTGACACCATGTAATTTTCTGCTCTCAATCGGTCACTTTTCGAAAGTGTCCTTATGTGACCCTGCATTTTGGCGGGTTTTCCATCTCTCAAAAAGAAAATTGAAAAAATCGAATTTTTTTCAAAAAAGGTGTTGACAAACGGGGGAGGTGGTGGTATTATAGTCAAGCACTCTTCGAGAGGGCGCCGCCGGAACGGCGGATCGGGGACCTTGAAAATTAAACAACACAAAGAAAACGAGAATTAACTACCCGTTAATTTACAGAGATTCGGAAGAATCAAAAAAGCGCGACGCATAGCGTCGACAATGAGCTTCAAAGCTCTAAAACATGATTATGACCGGCAACGGTTATGATACCATATTTTAGAGAGTTTGATCCTGGCTCAGGACGAACGCTGGCGGCATGCCTAACACATGCAAGTCGAACGGAGTTAAGCGCTGATGAAGCTTCGGCAGATTCTTGCTTAACTTAGTGGCGGACGGGCGAGTAACGCGTGAGCAATCTGCCCTTCAGTGGGGGACAACGGTTGGAAACGACCGCTAATACCGCATAATGTGTCTTGACCGCATGATCGAGACACCAAAGGATTTATTCGCTGAAGGATGAGCTCGCGTCCGATTAGCTAGTTGGTGGGGTAACGGCCTACCAAGGCGACGATCGGTAGCCGAACTGAGAGGTTGATCGGCCGCATTGGGACTGAGACACGGCCCAGACTCCTACGGGAGGCAGCAGTGGGGGATATT
>ERZ773193.966-NODE-966-length-40181-cov-8.549868_pt1 | contig 40181 bp, 28 predicted proteins | sample MGYA00511110_ERZ773193 | MGnify/ENA primary metagenome ERZ773193 (study PRJEB29015, sample SAMEA2737784) | human gut metagenome | biome: human gut; feature: human-associated habitat; material: faeces | place: China | collected 2012 ...
AACACCAACATGACGCGCCACTACGCCAAATTCTCCGAGACGGTCATCGGCCGCGAGATGGAAGCGTTCGGCGAGCGGCTGGCGTCGGCTACTTGATACCTGAAAGGATTCGGCCAAAAGCGCCCCTCGGATGAGGGGCGCCGACGCCTATCGCTGGCTCTCTTCAATCAGAGAGTTGCGCAGCAGATCCAGAAACCGCGTCAGCCGCAGTTTGCGGTTGATGACTCCACGGCGGCACTGGATGGGATTGTTGATACGAACGTTGAACATCCACGAGAACAGCTCGACCAACTGTTCCACATTGGCACGGGTACCGTCGATACGCCGTCCCACGCCGGCACTATGCAACGCCGTAATCAGCTCCATGAGATCCGTCGGCGTGAACTGCTCGGCCAGATAGAGCGCCGAGCGGGGTTTTTCGCTCTGCGGCAACCGGTCCATGACCGCAGGATGCTCGATACGCAGATGGACCATCCGCATCTCAAATTCCAGATGTGAGACGGCTCCTTCCCAAAGCGCGACAAGCGCCGCCGAACGCCGTTCCTCACAGGAGCGCAGCCGCACGAGCCGGTTCCGCGCACGGGACAGGGCGTGCAGCATGTCGAGCGGAGCGCACTGCTCCGACGCCACGAGACGCTGCACGCTCCCGACGAAACGCGCATACGAGACTTTCAAGCGCTCAAGATCGCACTGCCCGGAGTTGTTTTCCAGCGACGTGCACAACAATTTCATAAAATGGCTGTTCTCCAAAAAACGCAGATTCTTCGACGGGTTCTTCTTATTCTTATGAGTTTTCATATTTCATTCTTTTTGTTTTCTGTTTATGACTTACAATTCCGTGTGGGCAAAGTTGCAGGGTGGCCCCCGCGAACGGAAGAAGGTGTCACGACAAAAAACGGCAAGCCCCGAAGTTTCGGACTCCGGGACTCGGTAACGGGCAGGCAAACTCAATCCTGCTTCATATTGCAAGCGATGCCGGAACCGCAGATCGCTCCGTTTCATCGCCGCCGCACTGCTCCGTGCTTTGACGACGGCGGAGGATCAGCTCCGGAAAGTTGCGGCGGATGAACCCGCCCAGCGAATTGTAATTCAGGCCCAATCGCCTGGCAATGGATTTCAGCTCCTCGCCGGTGGTTTCGAACAGGTGCAGGGCCTCGGCGTATTTCTCCATGCTGCGCCGCGAGACGCTGCGCCCGTTCGAAGCGCGCATCATACCCTGACGGGCATACAGTTCCGGCTCGTGTTCTTTGAGGTACTGCCGGAAGACCTCCGGATGCAGCCCGAACCCCGCGGCGATCTCCGACGTGGGACGATTCTCCGCACGCAGCCGCTCGATGGCCGGAGCGTATTTGGCAGCCGTGGGTTTCTTGTACTGCTTGGTCTGCGAAAGGATCGCGCCTTCCCGGTACACGGCACCCCGGCGGGCGAAAACATCCTCCTGGTGCCACGTTTGCAGGTAGCTCGTAAATGCGAACAGGTTCAATCCCTGTTTCTCAGCGATCTCTTTAATCGTCATGGCCGTATCCCGGTAGAGCCGCACCGCCTCCCGGTAGCGCTCACAGCTTTCGGCCGTCGGCTCGTGGCGGCGTCCGCTGCCGGTGACATGTCCTTTTCTTTTTTGCGTCTTGGCACGCTCGCGCAAATCGCTGCGCGTCTGCTGCAAATCCTTGTGATAGAAACACACATGCTGGCGAAGCCCGGTAAAGGAGACCCCGCACCGCTCGGCAACCTCCGGCAGCGTAAGTTCAGTTGTGCGAAGCAGTTTGACGGCGGCGGCATACTGCTCCCGGCACCACGGACGCACGCCCCGCTGCTGGTTGTCGGCAAGACCCAGCCGTTGCCGCTCCCGTTCGCGGCGTTCGAGAAGTCCCGGACAGTGCGCACGAAGCTGATTGCTCAAACCCGTAGGGTTCAGTCCGAACAGGTGCGCGACCTGCGATACGTTGTATTCGATATATGCCGCATCGCCACAGGCCGCGATCGCGTCGCCGTACTTGGCACGGGCCGACACGGTCTGGCCCCGGCGCCCCCGCAGGCGCGTATGTGCGGCGTCCGACACCGGAGGGACCGCTACGCCGTGGCGCGACAGCAGCAGGTCGCGGCGGTACTTGTACAGATAGCTCCGGAAACCCGCATATGAAACACCGCACCGGGCGCAGATCGCACGAACGCTCAGCGCCGTAGAACCGTACAGCCCGACAGCCTCGCGGTACTTTTCCACGGTTTGAGGATCGGCACCTCCGGTTTCGGTACTCTTTTCAGGTTCTTCAGTGGAAAGGTTCATTGTTAGGTCGTAGTTGGGTTTCATCGAATCACAAGATCGCTGCATGCCTATTCCCGGACGGGACGTACTCCGCAGGCGAAGGAGCCGCCACCTGCGGGGCGATCCGGCAACCATGTCGGGCTGTCAGGGCATCGTAACCGGCGCCTAAAGCGTCAAAAAGTTAAGGCTGCCATCCGGACCGCTATAAATCCCGGATACAACGCACATTATAATTGGCGGCTTTAGGGTATTTACAGCCCGTTTCGCCGGTGCTAAAAAATACGTACCACGCGTGGCTGTTGTCGGAACTGGACTCGGTAGCCGACCAGTAGATGAGGGTTCCGGACGTACCGAAGGTACCCAACTCGCCGCGAAAGGCATATATCAGCCGCAGCTCCCGGATCGTAGGCAGCCGCCAGCCGGAAGGACACAGATTTACGGCTGTATTCCAATTTTGCCCTTTATTGACATCAGAAGCGGCCACCTCGAATTTGGCGGCAAAACGGTTATTGGCTGCGTCCAGCTCGTTATGAGAGGGCGTGCTGTTCCAAGTAGGATGGATCAGGCTTGACTTTACGCCGTCCGCACCCTCCCGGCAAACAATGATCTTACCGTCCTGAAGGTAAGGGTATTGTTTTTCTTGGGCATGGCCCGCACTGGCAGTCATCAGAAGCGCGGCAAAAAGCCACCCGCGCAGCGAGAGATTCAGTATATTTTTCATTGCTATCATTGATTTCATTATTTTAAATCGCGCTTCGCATCTAAACTCCCCTCCGGGCCGCTATAACCCCCTGACACAGCGCACAGCGAGGCTGCTACTTTTATCGATGTAAGTGTCTGTCGAAACGCCGTCGTTAAAGGACACGTACCACGCTTTGCTGCTGTTGTACTCAATAGCCGACCAGTAGTACAGGTCTAAAAGACCGTTACTCATAAATTCCCACGTATCGCGCATGCAATAGATAATCTCCAGTTCGGCCACAGTCGGCAGCCGCCACCCCGGAGTTTTGGCACATTCGAGCAAGGCATCCTGCCATGACATGAGCATTGTGCTCGCATCGGTCTTGGCATAGACGAACCATCCGGTCCGGTTGTCGGTATAGTCGTAAACTTCGTCCGAGTAAATGCCGGAACCGACCGTAATACGGGCATCCACTGTATTTAACCCTTTGATGGTAGCGGTAACGGTATAGCGCGTGTTCCGCAACACGTTGTAGTCACTGACGGCATCGTGGCCCAAGTAGATGCGGTATATGTTTCCGGTATATTTATCACCAAATACCGTCGTGTAGTCGCCCGTGATCTCGACGTAGGTGGCGTAGTTGCCCTGCCCCTCGGCGCCGCCCAGTGCCGTTGCGGCAGTCTTCTGCGTTTGTTCGGTGGCCGAGCCTGTGCCACGCCCGTTTTCGGGAAGGTAGCACCACCCGCACTCTTTGGCCGTGGCGGTGAGCGTCTTGTCGTCCGGAGTCAGGTCGGCGAATTCACCGATAAATCCGACCGAGGTAGCGGGATAGCAGTCGGCGGCCGTAGTACCGGGAACCGGCGCCGATGGATCGCGGTAGAGGTGCAGCGCCGTGGGAACGTTATACACTTTTATGCTCGTGAGCGTAAAGCTGCCTCCACCCTGTATGTCGGCGGCCAGTTTGAATGTCAGCTTGGCTACGGCACGTTTCAGGATAACGCTTGGCAGAGCAGAGGCCGTGGGAGTACCCGTATAATAACCGCACATGGGCAGCACATTTCCCGGAGCGAGGCTGGCTTCGTTCGTGACGGCCATGGTTTTCGATTCCACATCGGCCGAAGTCGTAACATCGCTATAAAGGGTACTGCTGCCCGTATTGGCGATAAAGCAGATACGGCTCTCCTGAGACTTGATCTTCGCCTTGACCTTATAGGAGGTTCCCGAACCGGTAACCGCCGTAATATACTGCGGCGTTTGCAGGAGCGCCGTACCGTCGGCGTTGAGTTGGATCACCCACAGGTCCCTGACTGTGTTTTCGTCAACGCCGCTCACAGCGCGCGTGTCCATCGTCACCTCACCCATAGACTCAGGCGAGAGGATAATCTCCACCATCCCGTCGTCCGGACCGCTGACGGGTTCCGGCGTCCGCTCCTTGGAACACCCCGCCAGCAGCAGGGCCGCCGACAGCAAACCCGCGCCCGCCGCGAGGGAAATGCCCCGGCACAAACGGGGGAAGTTTCCAAAGACCGGGCAACCGCCGAACGTCTGTGCGCTTGTCTTCGTTTGCATGCTATCCATCATATCTTGTTATTGCATTTTATTCATTACTCGTATCGTTTATCGCCGTCGAAACAGCGACCGAAGGCTTCGGTTAAGGCAGTTATAAGTCCCTCACACAACGCACTATGCCCTGGCTGCTGGTCTTAGATTGGGAGGTCATATCCCCGTTGCTGTATAAAACCCACGCGTTGCCGCTGATCTTACGGCTCTCGGTAGCCGCCCAGTAGTAGCCGGAGGAGGAGAGTTGATTGCACGCGGTAAGCTTCTTTTGCAAAATGCAGATCAACTTTAATTCCTGTATGGTAGGAAGCCGCCATGTACCCGCAGCACCCGAAGCTTGGCTGTAATTCTGGCAGGCAGTTTTAGCATTAGCCCACGTTGACTGAGTTCTAGCATTGACCGAAGCGACCTCAAACCTCTCGCTTACGGTATTTATTCCAGAATCATTGGAACTGACATCCGATTCAGCATGAATTGGGGTGATAGTCCACGGCCCGTGGAGAGGATACTTGACAGTGCAACCGTAGCGGTCCTGCATAACAGCCGTGTTACCGTTCACAACATAAGGATAAGTCGCATCCTCGAATTCGGGGTTGTTGCCCGTTTCCTCTGTCCATGAATCTACCGAAAGAGTGATGTCCGACTTAGTGATTATCGTGGCGGTGATCGTGTATTTCGTAGATTGTTCCAGCGTCACAGCCTGCAGTTCTCCGGTGAAGGTCTGACTCTCTCCATCCACGTTCATATCGAGCGTTAGAGTCAGATTGGTTTCGCTGAGCGGCAGCGCCACCGAAGGGGACCTCTGAGTAAATGTCGTTCCGCTGACGGAGAAATCCTCCGAGGTAAAGTTCAACACCTCTGTCCCCGACGATGCGGCCGTGAGGTTTGCGCCGACCGTAATGCTGCTTTGAGAAGCTGCCAGGCCCGTCACACTCACCGAATTGACGGCAAGCGTAGTCGGGACAATGTAATTGTCGTCATTTTTGATGACAATGCTTATCTGGGCACATTGACGCTGCAGTGGGCTCAGCGTAAGCGCATAAGACATGACCTGCCTCGGCACCTGTTGCGTTTCCCTGACCGTGATTGCGGCGTAATCCACCCCGTTGGCGACAGCGGTCGCGAGCGTCGTCTTGTCCGCAGCCAGCGGAAAGGCCGGCGATACGGCGTAGAAGTCGTAACTGTCGGGAGTGAGTTTCATCACCTGATCGGCGGCATCGGCGGTTTTGCTGCCGTTATCATCCACCGTGCAGGGCACGAGTTCGTTGCCGTTCCACGAGTAGGCCTGATCGGCTACATAGTTATCCTGCGCGGGGTTGGAATCGCCGCTCTTATAGGCGATAACACGCACCGTTGTGTTCGTGGCAAGCGAGGCTCTCGTAGCGGGAAGCACCTCGCTGAACCCTTCCACCCCGAAGCTTACGGGGACAGTGCCGTCCCACTCCCCCAACCCGGATACAGAATCCTTTGCACAGCCCACCAGTATCAGGGCCGCCGAGAGCAAGCCTGCGCCCGCCGCGAGGAAAATGCCCCGGCACAGGTGCGGGAAGCCCCCTGCAACGGGGAAACTATCATCTGTCCTTGTGCTTGTTTTTGTTTGCGTTCTATCCATCGTATCTTGTTTTTACATCTTATTCATTGCTCGTGTCGTTTGCCGCCGCCGAAACAGGTCCTTTCGGGCCGCTATAAGTCCCTGACACAACGTACAAATTTGCTTCTTTCCAGTTGTTCGTAGTTCGTGTTGCCACCGTTTATGACCACGTACCACGCGAGGAAATCAGTCTGTTTCATGGTAGCCGTAGCATAGCCGCCACCACTGAACGACATATTGTCAGCAGTCAACAAGCTCTTCTTATCGCAGATCAGCCGCAACTCCCTTACGGTAGGCAGACGCCACAGTCCTTTATCGCTCTGGTCTGTCTCTTCGTAATATTCACGGCAAGCCGAGTAGCCTTCGGGATTGTATTCGTAATGGGTCTTGCCTACAGCCTCGTACCATGTCATTCGCCCGGAAGAACCGTCCTTGCCTATGGCATCCTGCGAAGCGACCTTGAACATTTTGCCACAGGTATTTAATCCGGAAGCGTTGGTATTCCACTGTTCTTCGAGGTGGATGGGAGTCGTAAGCCACGGCTCGTGGGAGGGGTACAACGCCGGATCGGCGGCGCCCAACTGGTCGAATAGGGTGATAGTATTGCCGTCGATCACTTTGGGGTAATTATTCAATTCACCTCCGTCTGCCCAGTCGGAGAGGGTAACGGTCGGATCTACCTGCACCTCAATGGGAGTGAACCTGAGCTTTACGGCCGTAACTGACCCTGCGGGATAGGTTCTTTCTGGAACCGTGACATCCAGCACAATTCCCGAGGTCGTGACGATGGTAATGTTCAGGGTAGCAACACTTGTTCTGGGGAATATCATCACCGGATCGCCATGTATGGAGGCCGTCGTGGAGAGATTACTCGAAGGGATATTCCGGACCGAGAGACCGGTACTCCCCCCGGCGGAGAACACGGCGTCTGTCCCGCCGCCCTGCGGCAGGGTCAGGATGCACCTATCGGGTTGGGACGACAGAATAATCTTCTCGATAGGTCCCCAATGTATGGCTGCCGCCTCGCTCTCGGCATAGGGCCATACCTGTATCTGCGCCAACTGGTGGGTAAAGGTGAAACCCGGCATCGCAGCGGTCGTCGAGCCTTCCTGCACGGAAGCCGCAATAATATCCTGTGTGCCGTCTATGGTCCAACTCACCGTACCGGCCGCAGCGTCGTAATAACCGTTTCCGCTTCCTGCTTTTGTGGCCCCGCCGGGGTACCAGCCCGCTATCCTGGTTTTAAGGCCGCCTTTCGGATAATACTGCACCGGGTCGAAGGTAAGGGGTGTGCTGCCCGCTCCCGCTGCGCGCGTGCCAGTGAATTCCGTCCCGTAGGCGCCGTAGATACCGGACGAGTTCTCGTCTGCCCGGGCAAAGTTGAGCGTAAGTGCTTGCGTACCGTCGACGACAGCTTTCGTGGTGGCTTTCGCCGACGATTCACCGGGGAAAAGCGCATTGACGCTGATCTTCATACGTTCCATCTCCATCCCCTCAGACTGCTCTTTGAAACAGCCCGTCGACAGCAGGGCCACCGACAGCAGGACCGCGCCCGCCGCGAGGGAAATAACCCAGCACGGGTGCGGGAAGTCCCCTGAGGCCGGGAAACTGCCGGACGTCTGTGCGCTTGTCTTCGTTTGCATGCTATCCATCATATCTTAGTTTTTTACATCCTATTCATTTCTCGTATCGTTTGCCGCTTCCCAGACAACGCCTTTCGACCGCTACAAGTCTCTGACGCAACGCACATAGGCATCATTGTAGGAAGAGAAACTACTCGGGGTACCGTCATTAAAATTTATGCGCCATGCATAGTTGTATTTGGAACCGGTAACCGACCAATAGTAGTTGAGGAGTGGCGTGTTCACGGCCGTAAGGTTGCCTATATTATCGTAGATCATTTTCAGTTCTTTTACGGTAGGCAGGTGCCACTGTCCTTTATCGCTCTGATCCGTCTCTTCGTAATATTCACGGCAGGCCGAATAGCCGTCGGGATTGAAATAGGGATTGGTTTTACCCGCAGCCTCACACCATGACATTTTCGTCGGCTTGCCGTCCATATCTACGGCATCGGCTACGGCGACTTTGAACTTTTCACCGTAAGTGTTCTTTCCCGAAGTGTTGGCATCCCACTCCGATTCGAAGTAGTCGCTGGTTATTGTCCACTTTTCGTGGGTAGGATACAGCGTCGCATCGGAATTTCCGTACTCATCATTGATGACCAAGGTATTGCTATTCAGCACGTATGGATATATCCGCTCATCTCCTACCCACACTTCCTTATCTCCGGTTTGCGTCATGTTATCCCATGGCACGATCTCACACCCTTCCGGATCAATGGCCACAGCGTGTTCGGCCAAACGGATGCAGATTTTTACGCTCTGGCCGGCCAAGTAAGTCCGCCCGGAGACGACGACAGGCTGTATGCCACGTTTCTCGGTAGTTACCTCGACCGTAAGTCGGCAGGAAGCCTCCTGCGGTTCGATCATCACCGGGTCGCCTACGGCCGCGGCATCGTCCTTCGTGCCTACCGGAGCAGTCATTTCCGTGAAGTTCGCCGCGGCGAATTTGGCCGAAGCATCCCCCGTAAAAGTCACTTTGAGGTCATCGTCCATAGCGTCTGCCGGAGTGAACGTAGCTGCGGCCCGCTGCCCGCATACTGCAACGCCCAGTATCTTACCCCACAGATCGAGGGCCCTGTTGTTCTCAGCATAGACGTGGAACTGCAACTGCGTGAGCGCATGTCTGAACTCGAAGGCAGGCATCGCCGACGTTTTGCTCCCCTGGCGGGGTGCAGCGAGCAGGATGTCCTGCCGACCGTCGATGGTCCAGTTCACCGTGCCGGCCACGGCGTCGTAATAACCCGCAGGACCTCCCGCTTCAGCTCCACCGCCGGGATACCAGCCCGTCATCCGGGTTTTAAGTCCGTTGGTCAGGTAATATTGCGGAAGGTCGAACGCCAAAGCCTGCTCACCGCTCCCTCCTGCACGTGTGGCTTTCAACGGCGCCGTGCCATACTCGCCCCACACACCTGCGCTACGCTCGTCCGAGCGCACGAACCACAGTTCCATCGCCTGCGCGGGATCGGCCGCGGCCCGCGAGATCGCCCCTGAGGCCGAAACCGAAGCGGGCAATCCTGCATGCGGGATGATCTCTGTCAGGCCACCATCCGGACCCTCGGCAGTATCTTTCGAGCAGCCAGCCAGCAGCAGGGCCACCGAAAGCAGGCCCGCACCCGCCGCAAGAGAAATACTCCGGCACAGGTGCGGGAAACACCTTAAGACCGGAAAACCGCCGAACGGCCGTGTGCTTATCTTCGTTTGCATGCTATCCATCTTATCTTGGTTTTTACATCTTATTCATCGCTCGTATCGTATCCACTGCCGAAAAGTCCTTTCGGACTGCTATAAGTCCCTGACACAACGGACACTGTTTCTGGCATTCTTCGGGTAGTTAGTCCGGCTTCCGGTGTCAAGCCTCACCTCCCACGCGTTGTTGCTGTCGTTGGCCTCGGTAGCCGCCCAGTAATAGCCGGTTCTGGTGTTATTCACGGCCGTAAGGTCGTCTATCTTATTATATATCAACACTAGCTCCCTTACGGTAGGCAGGCGCCATGTACCGGCATCATCCGAAGCCTGGCTGTAATTTTGGCAGGCAGCTTGCGCGTAAACCCACAGCTGCGGTTCAACATCCTTCATAGCAACTTCGAACTTCTCACCATAGGTATTAAGTCCCGAAGCGTTGGTGTTCCAGGCGCTCTCCGCATGGGCGGGGGTTACGGTCCATACCTCGTGGGTGGGGTACTGTGTCGGGTCGGCCTCGCCGGATATGTCCTTAAAAACGATGGTATTGCCATTCAGCACATAGGGATAGGTGTTATCCTCGGTCGTACCCTCTCCCCCGTCTTTCCATTCGGCGATTGTGGCCGTGGCCGTGATCTCCTCCCGATGGAAGGTCAGCGTCACCTTGCAGCTCTGCCCTGCCTGTCCGGCATCATCGCCCGAAAGCGTTATCCGGACATCCGAGAAGACAGCTCCCCCGGCGGCGGCCTCCACCGTGAAGGTCTGCCCCGGTTCGAACATCACGGGATCGCCGGCTTGTGCCGCCGTTTCGGTCATCGTCATCGAACCGTCGAAAACAGGGATTTCGCCCGAACCGCCGAATACCGCATCGCCCGTATTCAGGTCCAGCACGGCCGTGGTTTTGGCCCCGGTGACCTTCAGCGAGGTGAGCGCATCGCCGGCCGGAAAATCCCGGTCCCTTTTCACGAAGAACCGGACTTGCTTACACTTGTGGGTAAAGGTGAAGGCGGGCTGCGGCTGGGCTCCGGCAGAGGCTTTGCCCAAACCGGTCACCTCTTTGGCCCACATGATGTCCTGCTGCCCGTCGATGGTCCACGTAACGGTCGGGGCGGCGCTTGCCGTTCCTGCCGCATAGCCGCCGGCGCTGACCGGACTGTAAGCGTAGAAATAGAGTTTCTCCGCACCGGGCGGGTAATATCGGGGAGCCGAGAAGCTCAGGACACCCGCGTTATCGGACCTGACCGCCGCGTTGTCGAAGTAAGCGCCGCTGTAATCCGTGGTCGGGGCCGCAGCGCCCTTGTATGCGGTTACGGCGAACAGGTCTTCCGTACCGTTCGGGAATTTGTCACCCGTGACGGGACCGCTCAGTGCGCGGCTCATGGAAGAGGCGTCGACGCTCAGGATCGCCGTAGGCACGATGACCGTCCGCGTGCCGTCCGGAGCAGGTCCTTGCTTCGGAAGGTCCGGAGACCCGTCCTTACCGCACGAGGCCAGCAAAGCCAGCATAAGGATGAAAGGTGTGATTTTCGTTTTCATCTTGTCGTAATTTTCATAAACCGTGTCACAGAATATCGACATCCGTATCACCGCCATCGGTCCACGGGGTAATGCTTGGCGTGTCCAGCAGAATACCGTCGCTGCCGCCCACGGTAAAACGGTAATGGTATTTATACCCGGCCACCCATCCTGCCGCGAGCGATGCCGCGGAAAGCGGAGCCTGCACCACATAGAGGTTCTCCGCCGCGGTTTGGTACCGGTAGCCGATTTCGAGCACGAAATCCTCCGTGACGGGCTGAGGCATCATAAGCAGCATATCGTCCGAAGTCACGAAATCGTACGACTGGCTCGCCGCCAGAGCAACGGACCCCGAACCTTGCAGGGACACCGGCATGGCATAGGGGTTCGTCTCAGTCGTAACATCGGAGGACGGGGTCCACGTGCCGGCCGCACCCGAACCGGCCCCCGACCAACTGCCCTTGCGGCTCATGCCGTAAATTTTCAGGCTTTCGATCACGACGCGCTCGGAGACGTCCAGAGCCGCATCCGCCGTTCCCGTTATCGCAATGCCGCAGAGCAGGTGACGGAATGCGAGGTTCACCGTACGGACCTCGGCGCCGTTCACCGTAGGCCATTTGGCGCCGGGGACGCAGACATGCGGCTCGGTCGAGGCCGCCAGCAGGTCGACGCCCTGCGTCAGGTCGAACTCGGAAATCTCAAGGTGCATCGCATCGCCCTTGTCGAGATCCCGCACCTCGACAGCGACGGGCGCTCCGTCGATCTCGGCTGGGAAGAAAGCCCGGAAATTATGGGTGAAGCCCGGTCTCCAATACTGCACTCCCTCGTAGCTCCACCCGTTATCGGCGGTGTGATAGGTAACCGGCATTCGGTCGAAGAGCATAACGTATTTCGTCTTGTCGCCCGAAGTCGGGTACATGGCACACCACACGGCGAAAGCCGCGCCGTCCTGCTGCAAGGATTCCTTGTCGTAAAGCGTGGCGCGCGAACTTATCTCCGTCGTTCCGAAGCGCATGGCGGCCCCATCGGTCGTCGGGCCCGAAAGGGCGTTGTTCGCCGCCGGGTCTTCCGAGCAGGCAGAGGGCAGAAGAATGGCCACCGCTGCAACCGCGGCAAGGAAATTATCGAATGAAAATCTTCTCATAACTCAAATCTTGGTTTCGTTTGAATCGGCTTTTCGGAACGCACTCCGTTCCGTCTTCAGCGATCGGGAGGGGACAGAAGATGCTTCCTGCGTCCTCCCCGCACACACCCGCACATTACGCCTCTCAATGCACGTGGTGCTCCTGCGGTCCAACCCCACCCGATCCGTTTGTTCGGCCGCACGCAGCCGAACGGTTCGCTACATTTCGATATCCTCCGCAGCGTCTATCCAATCGTTTACGGTTACCGTAAACTTGATGGCTCCTCCGAAAATATCCCCGCCCGGATTGTCCGGATCGGTAGGATCGGTGGGTTCGGGTTTTTCAGGATCGACCTTACCGGCGCCGTTGGTGAAATCGAGCGTATAAATGTATTTCTTGCCGGCATCCCACTTCGTACCGATAGCGACAGCTACCCAGTCGTATTCGCCGACGGAAGCCGCCGGAAAGACGCGGGCGCCGTCCTTGGTCGTAATCTGTACTTTCACAGCGAGGTATGCACCATTGAGTGTGTTGGTTTTATCCTCATAATTCCATGCGGTCAATTGCTGCGGCAGAAGCATAGCATTGTTGCCATCCGTAGCCATGATCGAAACGGCCGTGGCTCCCAAGGTCTTTTCCTGCCCCGTATAGGTTACTTCGTAGTTTGCCTTGTTTTCTTCACCTGCCAGCTTCCATATGCCGGTTTCGAAATCTATCGAGGCTTTTGAAATAGGCTTTCCGATACGCACACCCTGCACCTTGAACACATATCCCTCGTTGGCATTCTTGGCTTTGAGCTCGATCTGGGCGAGTTGGTGTGCGAAAGTCAGCGCTACGCCGGTCGATTCATTGCTTTTGCTGCCGGTGGCTGCGGCGGTGATAAAATCTTTCTGATCGGCAATAGCTGCTGCGGGCGAGAAATCGACGAGCGTCTTGCTGTCTTTGCTAAGCGTCAAAGTGCCGCCCAGCTCATCTTTCGACGGCGAGTAAGCGACGAACGAGAGTTCGCTGCCGTCGCTGGGCCAGTAATAGGACGGCGTCGAGGTAAAAAAGGAGCCGTCTTTGGTGAACTCCGCATCGGAGAAATAGTTAGCGCCGTTCTTGTCAAACGCCGTAACAAAGAATTTAGCAATGTTGGCCGTCGTCGTTGCCGTGGCACGGGTCTGCATGGCAGCACGGAAATCGATCGCATTGCCGTTGTTTGTGCTCACCGGTTCGTCCTTCGAGCACGATGCCAGAGCAAGAGCGGCTCCGGCAATCAAAAACATGGATTTTTTCATGATGTTAAAAATTAAAAAAAGGTTATGTTGATTTTTGCTTCCGCCAAGCGGGAAGGATTTTTACATCTCTATATCGACATTTACCGATTGCCAATCGTCGACATCGGGCTGGAAGCCGCCGCCGTTGACGATAGGTTTGGGTAGCGGAAGCCCGTCCAGAACGATATGTACGTCGCGCCGATCCGGCGCAGAGTGAATCTGATCCGTCACGTCGTAGGTGTAATACCATTTGCTCTCGTCGGACAGCACCGCGTAGACGGTCAGCGTGTGGGTCTTCCGCGCCGAGGGGCATCCGAAAGCGAACAGCTCGCCCGTAACGGTGCTCTTGTCGGCCGATACGGCCGCATCGAAAGGGATTGTTGCGCCCGTCTTGCAGGTCGCGTCGCAGCCCACGCCCGGATACAGGCTCTCGGCCATGCTCGACAGCGAACCGCTGATGCCCGACACGTATTTCAGGTTCGCGGCGTTGCGAATCTCGACCGTATAGCGGCAGATCGACATCTCCGGACTGAGCGTCACGGTCGGTGTCCCGGCCGTCGGTCTCAACTCGACGCTCTCCGCGCAATCGCTCCAAAGCATGTCGGGAGGCAAGATCACCCGTTCACTCTCCGTACCGTCGACACGGGGCACGCCGTCGGAGAGCACGCCCAAAACGGAGAGCCCCGACAGCAGATCGGCGGTGCGCGTGGTCACCTCGAAGGTTTCCCGACACTCCGCATTGCGATAGGTGACGTTTTCCGTGTCGCTGTTCAGGCACAGGGCTTCGTAACCCCCGACAGGAACGCGGATCGTACCGCCCCGGCAGTCGGTGAACTCATAGCGCAGAGCCTCGCCGCCACCGGCCGGGAACAGGTAGAGCGACATGGATTCGGGAGAGGCGTCCGGAGCGTTGCACCAGTCGAAGACCACCTCCACATCGACCGCATCCGAGTGGTCGTAGCACAGTTCCTTATGTTCGCAGGATGTCGCGGCGGCCAGAACAGCGGCGGCCGCTGCCGCATGGAATATCTTTTTCATCGTTTGCCTCCTTTCCGGTTGAAGTTGCCGCTGCCGATCAGCCATACGAGCGAGACCTCCACTTTCGTGGGACCGAACCAATGCCGATGTTTCGTCGCCTGCCATACGTAGTGGTTGTCGACGGGCTTATACTCCCAATACTCGCCGCCCAGATAGCCGACGCCGATACCGAAGTCGAGGTTCAGACGACGGCCGATCGGCAGCGCATAGCCGTATTCGAGTCCCACGCCCCAACTCATCTTGTCCCAGAGCGTGCCGCCCGGCTTGCCGCCCAGACAGCCTTTGCCGCCCCGCTCGAAGTCGTAGGTCAGCATTTGGCCGTAAAGGCCGACATGGTGTCCCGTAAGCGGCTTTTCAGCGGCGCGGCGGCCGAAGTATCTGCGCACGTCGAGCTCGCCGCCGTAGATGCGCCAATAGTTATGACGCCGGTCATTCTTCCACCATGCATACATCCAGCTGCCGCCGAGCGACCACCTGCGGCCCACGTAGAATTCCGCACCGAGGTTGGGCAGCAGCGCCGCGTCGTAAAGCAAATTGGTTTTCAAAGACATGTAGAAGGGTTTGCCCTCCGGGACCACAGGCTGTGCGGCGATCTCCGCGGCAGGTTCCGGAGCGGGGGTCTGCCCGACGACGGGGTCAGAGGTCTGGACGGATTCGCAACCCGGCTCCTCTGCAAGCGCCGATTCCGGCTGCGGTTCCGACGCTGGTTCTGGCTCCGGCTGCGGGACAATGCGCCGCTCGATTTCGCAGCTCAGGTGCATGCCGCCGCTCCACAATTGCGGGAAGAAGTGTTCAGCCATGTACCACCACGCACGGCCCCCGCGCAGCAGCCCCAACTGGCGTTTGCGACCGTCGACGACCCTGCCGTCTCGGATAATCCATTCGGGCGTATTGTACAGAATGTTCAGCACCTCATCGCGGTAAGGCATCTCCGAGGTTTCGACCAAGGCCGTCAGTCCGGCCCAGTCGATGCCCTCGGCATGCGCGTCGAAAGAGACGCCCGGAAATGAAAAACGCTCTTCGAACCATGCGATGATGTTCTTCGCACGATTCTCCGACAAACGCTCGTTCGAGCGGGAGGTACCGTCCGGAGATGCCGTGCCGGTGACACGGATGCTTTTCACTCGGACCAGCGTGTCCCGCTGCAAAGATTCGACATGCGCGGCAAAAGCAGCCAAGCGCACCCCGTTGTCCCGATAGGAAGGCTCCAGAAGCGAATACCCCTGCCGGAAATAAACCTTAACGCCGAGGGTATCGGTATGCGGAGACTCCTGAGCCAGAAGAGCCCCGAAGAACAACACCGATATTAAAAACAAGACAGTCTTTTTCATCTGCATCAACTTATTTTACATATGTCGTGTCAATACACTATCATTCGGAAACTTATGACGGTATTGCCGTTATGCGACCTCCGATTTTTCCGCAATGCTCTATTCGCAATAGAGCATCGGCTGTATTTTCAGAAGAGAATACAGTGATTTACAAGCAGATGAATAGCATACGATGTTTCAGAGTATGCCGCTATGCATTTTATATCGGATTTGAAACGGTATCGATCTTATTCAGATATCATTAAGATGCAGGATTCTGAAACATTGCCGGAACAAAAGCCATAAAAAGCGTCATTTATGGATAATAAATTGTTGCGTCACGATTTATTGCATAGTAACGAAAACCTTGTCACCCCGCGTTGCTGCGAAGACGCGGGGGCAGGATTTGTCGGCAGAAGTCTCAAAAACAGTCGCCCGGTGATATTCTCACAGAACGAGGATTTCGACATCGCGCACCATTCTATCATACAATACTTTAAGCACATAATCTCCCCGCCGCCCGGAGGGGGGGGGATTTTCGTGACTCCTCCGGTTTCGCAGCGCTGCGTATCGACATGAGTTGCGTCCTTTCGCATAAAAGGAAACGACGGAAGCGGTTGCTGAAACAAATCGGCAGGAACATTGCCGGCAGCCTCCCGATTTCGGCGGAAACCTATGCAAACATAAGTATCGGCACGGCAGTATCCCCTTGTGCAACCGTCAGCCGGGAAACAGATCCCGGCCCCCGTTCGGACGACAGCGCAAATGGATTCGCCGCTCGCCGAAAACATGTGCAAGTTATTGCGGATGTGCCGGATATACAAAAAAAGCGGCTGTTTCCGAAAGGAAACATACCGCTCGACACACAGCCGGAGAATCACGGCGAAAGGCCGGTTTTCTCTACCTGTTTTATTGATTGAAATGACTTGGGATGAAACAGAGTATCACAAGGCTATGTAATGCTCTATTGCGAATAGGGAATCGTACGGCAAAGATAGGAATTGGGAAATTATTTTGCAAATTTTCCTCCCTGAAAATGGGCTTCGCCGCAGGTCCGGGACCTACAGCGAAGAGACCGTTTTGTTGACCTGATCGACGACCCGGCGGTCAAACTCTTTCAGATAGATTTGCGTCGTCTTTTCCGACGTGTGCCCCAGTCCCTCACTGATGACCGAAATCGCGGCGCCGGTCTCCTTGGCCAGCGTCGCCCAGCTATGACGGGCTACATACGCCGTCAGGACGGTGTCGAGACCGCACAACTCCCCGACCCGTTTCAGATTGCGGTTCTCCCGCTCAAGGGCTACACGATAAAGCCGGTACTGCGTCTGTTTGTCCTTCGCATCTTTCAGAACCGGAAAGACCCACTCGGATTCATTGCCATATTTCTCCATCAGACCGGCCAGCTGGGGCGTCACCTCCACATGCAGCCATTGGTTGGTCTTGTGACGGCGATAGCTGATAACGCCCCCGTTGACTGCGCTTTTCTTCAGAAAAACAATGTCGACGAACGGCATGCCCCGGCTGAAGAAACTGAACATGAACAGATCGCGGGCCATATCCAGATGGGGATAGTCCGAAAGGTCTACGTCGGCGATACGGCGCATGGCCTCACGCCCCAAGGCCCGTTTGACGGTGTGCTGCGGCTTGGAATGCAGAAAGCGAAACGGATGGTTTGCGGACATCGGGTAGCCGTCGAGCACGGCTTGGTTATAGACCGAGCGCAGATTGCGCATATAATAACAGACGGTATTATAGCACACGCCCCGGCGCAGCAGCCACTCCTCGTAATCACGGATGAAAGCGCCGTTCACATCCGAAAGGCCCACTATTCTCAGGCCGATGAACGACGAGACGGACGACCGTGTGTTGCGCAAGGCCGCGACCGAGCCGAATCGGGACAGACGCTCCCGGTAGGCGATCTGCAGGTCCATATAATGCAACAGGCTCAGACTGTCGTGCTCGACCTTGTAGCGGAACACCACATCCGCAACGCTGTAAGTCTCGCGGCGCTGTTCCAAGGTCTCGATATGCCGGCCGATACTTTTCCACTGCTGTCTGATTTCGCGGTTCATGCGCCGCACGTCACGCTCCTGCCGTCGTTCCTCGGACACGAAACGCACCTTGCCGTGCTGTTCGTCGAACTCATCCTCATAAAGCTTGAACGGGCTGTAAATAAGTTTTTTCTGCCTTCGGTGGATCAGCTGAAACACCAGCGGATAGGTTCCGTCGCATCGCACACGATCTTTGTTCAGTTTCAATTTTACGCTTGTCATATACTCCATTCTTTTTTCAATACGGCCGCAAAAATACCGTAAATGAGGATTTGGCCGCCCGGACAGCGGACAAATCGCGGCAACGACATGCCATTAGTATTCAATAAATTATACAAACACCAAGCCGAAGACGAACAGCGAACAATCACTCAGGCCGGATATTCGGAATCGGGCACCTCTCCGCAGGCATGTCAGTCCGGGCTCCGGGATATAAACACCTCCGCTTATTCGAAAACATGAAAAGACATGGAGGACACACGGTTAACAACGTGCATCCTCCATGCAAAAAACAGTATTCCATCATAGCCGACGCTTCCGCCGCCGTCACTGGATTCTTTGCTGTTCCTCGAAAGCCCGCGCATCGGCCAAGTCCAACAGCGTGCCGACAACTCCTGAGATAGGATTTGCCGTGCGGCTTCGTTGTTCGTATTGGCGTTCCGCGTGCTGTTCTGCGGTATGCAGTGTTTCTTTTTGGGAGGTCGGGAACAGCTCGTTGAAAACACGGGCCGAGAATTCTTTTCCCAGCACCGACCCGTTGGCGACAATGCCATTGGTGTGGTCGATAAACGTTACGCCGTAGATTCTGCCCACGGGGTTGATACGGAAAATAGTGTCGATACCGTCTGCCTTGAGCAGTTGCCGGAATTCGTCCCGTGTGTTGTGCGGGCTCATGGCGTCTTTGACCGTATGGCGCAAATAGTCGAGCGCTCCCGGCTCTTTCAGTTTTTCATTTGATTTTGCATAATACGTTTGCAGGGCTTTATAACCTACGTCTTTCCCTATTTTACTCGACTTGAAGGGCGTGCCCGTTCCATAGCCGTCGTCGGTCATGGCACCGTAGACAATACCCGCGTAATTTCTGCCTTCGATCGTTCCCGAACGTTCTTCGACCGAGACGTTGAACAGTTCCAGCAGCGTGCGGAACTCTCCGTAGGACGAGCAGTTGTAATTCCGCAGGCACGACCTGATGACGGACGAGATCTGCTGTTTGACGTTTCCCGCCTTATAGTTTACTTTCCGAAGATCGGGGGTGTCCCTCTGTTCCTGACCTTTGACCGCCGGATGGAGGTTATACTTATGTTCCAAATCGCGGGTGATTTCCGCAGAACGACGGGCTTCGAAATCGTGCGGCAGTTTACGGCCTTTCTCATCGACGCGCAACGATACGATATGGAGATGCTGCCGGTCAATGTCCTTATGCTTGAAGACAATATAGGGCTGGTTGCCGTAACCCATACGTTCCATGTATTCCTGCGCGATGTCCCGGAGCTGATCGTCGGTCAGCCTGTCTTCCGGCGAGGGGTTCAGCGAGGCGTGGAAGACCGTATTGGTCGTCCTGCAATTGGCTTCGAGGTACGGCCAAAAGCTATCCATGCAGGCGTCGACATCCATTCGCCCGTGCTTGTCGAACGGTTCCAACATCCTCTGCCAGAAAAGCACCTCGGCTTCATCCTTATCCACTTTTTCCTTGTTATAGCGCAAGGCCCCGCCGGGTGTTGCCCCGGATCTTATATTCGCAACCATTCCTTAGCTTGTTTGGCAAAGCTCAGAATCTCGATACTCAGGGCTTTGAACTCACGTGTTCGTTGTTCCAGCATGGCGATCTGATGCGGGATTGCAATGTTGGAGAAGTGCGCATTGACAGCCTTTACAATCTGATTGTAGTTGTTCGCAAGTTTCTGGAATTGGAAATAAAAATCATTCAGCCGGGCGACGAACTGCGTCTTCGACGGGTCGCGTTTGATGACGACAAACTCCTCGCAGAAGATTCTTTTGACGATAAAACGGCTCCGGTTATGCTCCGATCCGGCTTTGCAAAGCAGCTCGTTGAAGCGGATGTTTTGCTCTTCGTTAAGCCGAAACGAGTATTTATAACTCGGCGTTCGGGGCTTCTTGTCGGTCTTGTCAGTCAGTTTTCGGTTGGTATCCATATATAGCTAAATAAAGGGGCGCGACTTGGGAGCAGCCCCGGCCTCGCAGAGCGAGCGTTTTTGTCGGACAAACCATAGTTTGTCGGACAAAAACACAGCTTGCTACCCTCTGGCGATGGGAAAAAGCCGCGCCGAAGAATTGCTGCCGAAAGTTTACAGAATTCCCCGTTACGGCTTCCGGAGCCGGGTCGGTTCCCGATGCAATATTACAACCGTCTGGAGATGAAAAAAAGCCCGCTGAACGGACTGGAGCGGGCCCCGGAATTGAAGTATTTCGGTCGGTTGTATATTGCCATTGAAACAAATATTCAGATAAAGAAACAGACGGTTGGACAAATATTTATCGGAATAATCACCCGGACATGCGGATGATTCGATGCAGAAACAGAGAAATATATAATTCAAGAAATAAATATCTAAACAAATCTGCATTTATACGGCAGTTTATCGAAGCAGGCCGCGAAAGAAATCTCTGTTGCAACTATTTGGTTTCTGATATGCGTGTGTTGTGAAGCGGCTGCCGTCCGGTCCGCAGAGTGTGCGACGGTAGCGACCAGCAAAACGCTGGGGATGGAAATCCACAAGGCTCGCCCTTCGAGCGATTCGCATGGCCTTGCGTATTTCCATCTCCGGTGTTTAATTCCCTGCCGGTGGAAACAGATGACGGGGATATTAGATATATACGGTATTCCGGAATCGTGCCGGATTACTGCGTGACCTTGAAGACGCTGTTGAGTTTCTCGCTCAATGCCGTCATATCCTGTCCGATCTTGTCGTTGGTGATGCGGGCATAGATTTAGGGCGTGGTGGGCAACCGGCATTTTGCCTGTCGTTTCTATGCAGGTTGTTCGGGCTATACCCGTCAGGCCTATTATAAACATTTATGGCGTAATATGCAAGTAGCCTTGTCCGATACCTTTCTTTTGAAGCGGATGGGTTACTACCGAAAACTGATGCCCCGGCTCGGCGGCTGCAAACTGTGACATTTGCTGCAATAAGATGGATTGCCGATCAGCCGGGATCGGTTATTTACGCTGCTTTCGGAAAACAATCTTCTAGTCAAACATCGGAAGAAATAGCTTACGACCTGCTCGCGGCGCTGGATGCGAATATTCGAACCTGATCCGAGGTTTCGGCCTCGAACGGACGCATCGTTTATGGGCCGGAGATATTACGTATATTTCTTTGAAAGAGGGATTTGCATATCTGGATCTGATAACGGATGCCTATTCCAAACGGATCGTTGGCTATGATCTGAATACGACTTTGGAATGGGACGGAGCGCTCTGTGCTCTGAGGATGGCCATAGACCACACTCCGTAGCAAAAACGGCAAGGGCTAATCCATCACTCGGACAGAGGATGCCAATATTGTTCGAAAGAATATGTGAAATTGTTGACCGATAATAGGATTCGCATCAACATGACTGAAAAGAGCGATCTGTATGAGAATGCTGTTGCCGAACGGGTGAACGGTATTCTGAAAAGCGAATGGATCTACGAAGAATGTTTTGAAAGTTTTCAGGCACCAAAAGAGCGCATCGATGAAATCGTTATCTTTTGCAATTCACTCAGACCTCATGCCAGTTGCGATTGGCTTACGCCCTTTGAAGCGGAACATAGAACCGGGAAGTTCAAACATCATTGGAGCCGAAAAACGGTTATTCGGAAGTCATATGTAAACTTATATCAGGACAATATTTTTTGAACCAAAATGCTCATATTTAATTATCAATCACTATAAACCTTTTCAGGACGGGACAGTTGTAATATTCCATCAGGAACCGTTTCATTTTCGGAAGCCGTAACGAGGAATTCTGAAACCTTTGGGTCGGAATTTTCCGGTGCGGATTTTTCGCTCATTTGAAGCGAGCGAGTCCGGAGCCGCTTCCAAATCGCGTTTTTTTAGATATATGAATACCAACCGCAAATCGACAGTCGGAAATGACCAAAATATTGAAAAATGTGGTTTGTAAATATTCTTTCCGGCTTAATGAATTCAAATGAACTGCTTTGCGAAGCCGGATTGGAGCATGACTTCAACTGTCTTATCGTTAAATGTATTTTCGGCAAGGGGGGGGGCGTTGTCAGACACGACTCGTCGAAGATGCGGCTTTCTTCGAGAGTGATGATTTTTCATACTTCAAATGGCAGAAGTCTTTGTGTGTAGTGTGTACTTCATGTGTCCTATATATAGACATGATGGATGAACCTGCTAATTCAAGACACAATGACTCCCGAACAAACGAAGAAATTCAAGTACTGGCAGACCCGCACAATCGTCGTGACGATGGTCGGTTATGCGCTCTATTATTTTGTCCGCAAGAATTTCAATACCGCCATGCCGAGCATCGAGGTTACATTCGGCATAACCAAGGCCCAACTGGGGCTGTTTCTGACCTTGAACGGTATTATTTACGGTCTGTCCCGCTTTATTAATGGATTCATCGCCGACCGTGTAAGCGCCCGGAAGGTCATGTCTCTGGGACTTGCGCTCAGTGCGCTGGTCAATATCGGATTCGGATTCAGTGATAAAATGGCGATGCTCGTCGCCGGAACAGCCGGCGGGCAGGAGTACATTACGGCGCTGACGATCATCATGGGTTCGATTTTGCTGTTGAACGGTTATTTTCAAGGCATGGGAGTTCCACCCGTCCCGCCCCTCATGACTCACTGGGTGCCGGCCAACGAACTGGCCCGCAAAATGTCGATCTGGAACATGTCGCACTCGATCGGGGCCGGGTTGATCTTTGTAATGGGCGCCGTGCTGGTACACCATTTCGACAACAGCGCATGGCGGCTTTGTTTTCTCATTCCTGCGGCGTTTTCGCTTTTGGGAGCGGTCGCTTTGTACCTTGCACTGCGCGACAAACCTTCTTCGGTGGGGCTGCCCGAACTTGAGCAGATGAAGGTTCCGGGCGAAGAGCAGAAACCTGTCCGGAAATCGGACAAGGCCTATCATGCGGCCTTCCTGCGCCGTATGGTATTCGGGAATCCGATCGTCTGGGTGCTTTCAGTCTCCAATTTTTTTGTTTACATCGTCCGGTTCTCATTGCTCGACTGGGGGATGATGCTTCTGCCTCATACCAAAGGGATATCGGTCGCTGTAGCCGGAATCATGGTGGCGGCATTCGAATTTATCGGCGGAAATCTGGGCATGGTGATCGCAGGATGGGCGACTGACCGGCTGTTCGGCAGCCATGCACACCGCACATGTGTTTTCTGTATGCTTGGGACGATCGTCATGACGATCGTATTCTGGTGCATTCCCGATACCGTCTCTCCGTGGGTAATGGCCGTTCCTTTCATGCTGATTGCTTTTTTTATCTACGGACCGCAGGCGCTGCTCGGTATCGCCATGTCGAATCAGGCGACCAAAGAGGCGTCGGCCACTGCCAACGGGATACTCGGCGTATTCGGTTATGCCAGTACGCTGATCTCCGGCGTCGGGCTGGGGTTTATCGCCGACCGTTACGGGTGGAATTCCATCTACGCCGTAATTCTTGTCTTCGCCGTTTTGGGGTTGCTGACGTTGACGACTATCTGGAAAGCCGCTCCCGACGGTTACGGTGCGGCAAAAAAATTCACAGCCGAATACGAAAGGAATTCGAGTCGATAATTTTTTTTATATTTGTTTGCCTTCACACCATTATCCCGGAAAACAGATGCCGTTGGATTCCGAATACGAACTGATGCAACGATTGTCCGCAGGCAACGAGGATGCTTTCGGAGAGTTGTTCGGGAGATATTATCCCCGTGTCTGCGCGTTCGTCGGCTGTATCGTCAAGGAGGAGAGCACTGCGGAAGACATTGCGCAGGACATTTTTCTGAAGATTTGGGAACGGCGCGACATCTTTCAGGGGCGGGTCGCTTCGTTCAACGGATATGTTTATCGCATGGCGCGTAACGCCGCTCTCAATGCGATTCGCCAGATGACTAATATTGATTGGGAACAATATATTCAGATCGAGGAAACGCTGCCGGACGAATCGTTCGAAAAGGAATACTATTCCCGTGAAAAAGAGCTTTTCATCCGGCTTGTCGTCTGCCGGATGCCCGAACAACGCCGCCGGATATTCGAAATGAGCCGTTATGCGGGGATGGACAATCAGGCCATTGCTGACGAACTCAAGATATCGAAACGAACGGTCGAAAACCACCTGACGCTCGCATTGAAAAAACTACGCGAGGCATTAGCCGTTTTCTCGCTTCTTTTCTTTATGCACTGATCTCATTCGCCGGGTAATCCCGAAAAAAAAGTGTTTGTCGTTGTGTGTCGAACCGTTCCGGCGTGTCTTATAAACAGAGACGGGGACCGGGCTTTTCCGCCCCCCCCGGAAAGCGGCAGGGAGCGCCCGCTTCTCTTTCCGCAGGAGAATTTGAAACCCAAACAATCGAAATACCACTATGTCGAGAATCCGAAAAATCATCAGTATTTATCTGAGTTATCGCCAGCCCCGCAGTACGCGTAAAGAGTTTGCCGAGTGGTTCGCAGCTCCGTTCGACGGAGAGACGAAACAACGGCTGATGCGGGAGTACTGGGATGCGCTGTCACCCGAAATGTCTCAGGACCGGGTGCAGAAGGCATATGCCCGCGTACGGGAACGCATCGGGTTCCGGAGTGTCTCGCTGCCGTCGCCGCAGGGTGTCCGTCCGGTGTTCAGAAGAGCGGCAGTCATGGTGGCAATGATAGCTATTCCCGTTTTGGCCGTTGCGCTCTATGCGCTGATCGGGCATATGAACTCCGCTCCCAAGTGGCAGGAAATCTACGCTCCTTACGGTCAGACCCGGAGCGTGGTTCTGGCCGACGGTTCGCAGATCGTCATCAATTCCGGGAGCAGGCTGATCTATCCCGACCGGTTCGCCGGAAAGGAGCGGCGGGTGTTTCTCTGCGGAGAAGCTTATGCCGATATCGCCAAAAATCCCAAGCGCAGTTTCGTGCTCTCGGCCGACGACGTCGATATTCTGGTGCACGGCACCTCGTTCCGGGTCAGTTCCTATGTGAATGACAGCGAAGTGGAAGTCGCCTTGCTTTCGGGTGCGATAGACATGCAGACCAAGAATCTGCAGCAGAACTGCAAGATCCAGATGACTCCGGGCGACATGGTCAAGGTCGACAAACGGTCGGGGCGCGTCACGTCGATGCGGTTCCCCGGCGGGACGTTCGCCAACGGCATAGACGACGGTCACCTGACGTTCATCAATTCGCGGCTCTCGGATATAGCCCGACAGCTCGAACGCACGTTTGACGTGAAGATCGTTATCGACAGCCAGCAGCTGGCCGACGAACGCTATTATTCTGTTTTCATAAATCACGAAACGCTGGACGAGATTCTCTCCATTCTGGAACAGAACGGCGATATGAAACACCGCCGCGAAGGGGAGATCATCCACCTTTATAAGAAATGACCATCCGAAAAACACAACCTATAAACCTAAAACTTCATCTATGAAAAAAACATTTACTTTTCACACCCGGAGCCGGTTATGGATTCTTTGCGCCGCGGTGTGCATGGTATGGGCCGTTCCGCTGCATGCCCAAACGCGGAGGATCAGCCTGAACCTGAAGAACGCAACGATTCAGCAGGCGGTGATCGCCCTGCAGCAGCAGGGATATTCACTCTCGGTCAAGGCCGACGATGTGGACATGAAGGCTCCGGTGGACATCCATGCCCGGAACGAAGAGCTGCAGGCGGTTGTGGACCGTATTTTTGCAGGGCAGGACGTGAACTGCATCATCAACGATAAAAGTATTCTGATTACGAAAGTCCCGTCTCAGCCTTCGTCCGAAGACTCGCCGCAGGAATCATCTGTAACCGGACAGGTGAAAGGTCCGAACGGACTGCCGCTCGTCGGCGTCACCGTGCTGATCGACGGTACGATGGTCGGGACGACGACCGATGCCTCCGGAAATTTCCGGATCAGGGCGAAGTCCGGGGATACGCTGGTCTTCTCGTATATCGGTTACGACGAGCGCCGGGAAAAGGTAGGAGTCCGGACGGAGATCGACGTGACGCTGGCCGAAAGCTCGACGCTGGTGAATGAAGTGGTGGTGATCGGTTACGGCACGCAGTCGCGCCGTACGCTCTCGACAGCCATCTCTAAAGTCAGCGGCGAGGTCCTTGACAATGCACCGGCCGCGACCGTGGGCGATGCGCTGAAAGGCCGGGTTGCGGGACTGCACGTACAGACGAGCAACGCCATAGCCGGAGAGTCTCCCCGCATGATGATTCGCGGCGGATCGTCCATCACGATGGGCAACGATCCGATCTACATTGTGGACGGGGCTTTGCGCGAGGACCTGACCGGTATCAATACAAACGACATCGAGTCGATGGAGGTGCTCAAGGACGCCGCCTCGGCCAGTATCTACGGCGCTAGGGCATCCAACGGCGTAATTCTGGTCACGACCAAAAAAGGTTCGTTGGCAAAGGGTCCCCAGATCGTGTTCGACCTCCAGCTGGGCTGTTCGTCTCCTTCGCGCAAATGGGATTTCATGAATGCCCGCGAATACATCAGTTTTCTTCGTCCCGTTATCAGCAAAGCCTATGCGAACGGCATTGAGCACAATGCGAAGACCATGCTTTCGGGTCCCAATGCCTACGGTACGGGAAACACGGCGCCGAATGCCAACTATTCGACCCGTTATCTCGATTACGGGCAGCCGGTCCCGGCAGGTTATCAATGGATGTACGATCCGCTGGATGCTAACAAGGTGATTATCTTCACCGATACCGACTGGCAGTCGCAGTGGTTCACCGACGCATTCTGGCACAAGGAGTACATCGGTGTAAACGGAGGAACCGACAAACTGAAATATGCCGCGTCGGTCAGTTATCACGGCGACGACGGCATGGTTGCGATGAGCAGCTACAAGGTCTTCACCTTGCACGGCAGCACGTCGTTCAAGATTACGAAGAATCTGGAGGCGTCGACTACGTTCGACTTGTCGCGCCAGAAAAAGCATCCGCTCATCGACAACTACTATCAGGCCATCGGCCGGGGCATCATAGCCGCACCCACGGCGCGCGAATTCGACGACAACGGCGATTGGTGTCAGCTGAGCTCCAACGGCAACGCCCATAGTGCGGGATGGTACGAGTCGTTCTACGACCGCGAGCAGGCCATCAACCGGGCTTCGGGGACGTTCGGACTCAAATGGAACATCACCGACGGATTGACGGCTTTCGCGCAGTACAACTATTTCGACAACTCCTACCGGGGAAGTTATTATGCCTACGGAGAGCGCAACGGCACTCCCAATAACGTCTCGCTGGAGCGCAACACCACCGAAACCCGCGAACAAACCATCCGGGACATCTTTACGGCTCATCTCAATTACAACAAGACGTTCCGCGACGTGCATACGCTGAACGTTACCGGCGGTTATGAGTATATGTCCCAGAATTACTGGAAGGTGAAAGCCAATGCGAAAGGGGCTTCGTCGGACGATGTGCCTGTGCTCGGCTCCGGTTCGATCTTCACGGCGAGCAATCAGGACGAGAAGCAGGCGATGATCTCCTATTTCGCGCGGGCATCGTACAATTATGACGACCGTTACATCGTTTCGGGAACGTTTCGTGCCGACGGGTCCTCCAAATTTGCCGTCGGCAATCAATGGGGCTATTTCCCGGCCGGTTCAGTGGCATGGGTCATTTCGGAGGAACCGTTCTGGCGCAATGCCAAGAAGACGGCCAACACCTTCAAGTTGCGCGCCTCCTACGGACAGACCGGTAACAACGGCATCGGGCTTTACGATGCATACGGCGCATTCGCGACCGGCACATACCACGGGCACACTACATTGCTGCCGTCCGCCATGGCGAATTCGGCCCTGAAGTGGGAGACTACCACGCAGCTTGATCTCGGTATGGATTTGGGATTTTTCGGCGACCGGCTGCGGTTTGTGTTCGACTACTACAACAAACATACGGACAATATGCTGTTTTCCATCTCCGTACCCGATACGGGCCCCTATTCGTCGGTCAAGGCGAACGTGGGCAGCGCCCGGTTCTACGGCGTGGAAGTCGAGCTTAGTTCGGTGAATATCCGCAGGGAGCATTTCAGCTGGACGACCGACATTACGTATTCGTTTACCCGCAACAAGGTGTTGTCGCTGCCCGGAGAATATGCCTATGACGAGATCGATGCGGACGGCCGTGCGACGGGGCGGCGTGCATACCGTATCGGCGGATACAAAGCTTCCGAGAGCGGTTACCGCTTCGGCGGTACTGCCGTGGGCGAACCGCTGGGACGCATATACGGCTATAAGATCGACCACATCATCCAGACGGAGGCCGAGGCTGACGCGGCTCTTTACGACGAACAGTCGAACGGTTACCGCGTAGGCGACGGACGTATGGTCAAGGGGCGCAAGGATGCCGGCGACTATGAATGGCGCAACCGCAAAGGCTCCGCGCGCAGGGACGGCGAGGAGATCATCAACGACGAGGACCAATTCTATCTGGGCAATGTCATGCCGCACTCGACGGGAGGTATCAACAATACGTTCCGCTACAAACGGCTTTCGTTGAACGTCTACTGCGACTTTGCGCTGGGACATTCGATCATCAACGGCATGAAGGCGCATCTGTTGCGCAACACCATGGGCAACTGCAATTCGACGATCGGCCGTATCGCGTACGACTGCTGGCAGCATCCCGGCGATACGGATGCCAAGTACGCCCGCTTTTTCCCTAACGATTCCGACTGGGGCAACCGCAACTGGCGCCAATCGAATTTCATGGTTGAAAAAGCCGACTATTTGTGTCTGCGCGACGTTTCGCTCTACTACGACCTGCCCGAACACTGGCTGCGCAAAATCGGCATCCGGAAAGTGACGGTGGGCGTAACCGGGAATACGCTTTGTTATTGGACGGGAGTTACGGGGGCCATCAGCCCCGAAAGCGGTATCGGATCCAATGCGGGTGCAGGCATGTATACGCCCGTGTCGACCAGCAATTCCAACTCCGACATCACCGCCAATATGATGCCGGTTCCGCGCAAGATCATCTTCAGCCTCAAACTGGTTTTCTAACGTTTCAGACCTTAAAACAACCAACCATGAACTATAAAAACATAAGATCGCTCCTGCTCGTATGGATTGCTGCGGGAGTTGTCTCCTGTCACGGCGATTTGGACATCATGCAGGACAACAAACTCTCCGTGAGCAATATGTGGAAGACGTCTATTCAGGTCGAGAACTCCACTTACGGCATCTACTCCGCCATGCGGGACAACTTTGTTCAGGATCAGGTCAACGTCCTGACTTGGGGAGAGCTGCGCGTGGGCGAGTACATGTGGCGGAACAGCCGCACGGAGACGATCTGGCTCGCAGACCTGCGGAGCGTGGTGCAGAATACCATGTCCTCCACGACGAACGCCGTCAGCTGGTCGAAACTTTATACGGCGATCGATCAGGCCAATGCCGTGCTCAAATACGCGCCTGCGGTCGCCATGACCGATACGAAACGAAGCTGGGCGATCGGACAGGCGTCGTTCGCCCGTGCCTATCTCTATTTTTGGGCCGTACGGTTGTGGGGCGACGTTCCTTTGAACCTGAATCCCATCGAGTCGGTCGCACAGCCCGAAGCCTATCCGATTCGTGCACCCAAAGCCTCGGTATACGCCCAGATCGGGACCGACATCGACCGGGCTGTCGAAAATGCGGGCAGTCTCGGTACGGATAAATACTTGGCGACCGCGGATGCCGTCAACATGCTCAAGGCCGAATACGCGCTATGGATGTATGCGGTGCAGAAGGGCGGCGACGACTATCTGACAATGGCCGAAGAGGCGCTTGCTGCCGTCGGAGTCAAGGCCGGCGACAACCGGCTGCTGACTGATTATGCCAAGATCTTCGATGGCTACGGTTCGAACAATAAGAATTCGAACGAGGTAGTATTCGCGCTCTACAACAGCCGCGATGAAAACAAAACCGGGGGATTCTCGACCTACTTCGCCTTCTCCGACGGTGCGATCGATCCCAATGCCCAAGCGACCGTGCCGACGAATACGACTGTGCAATATCTGGACTATGGCGACGAGTACCTTGAATTGCTGCACAAAAGTCAGACGGAAAACAACGACTCGCGTGTGAGGACCAATCTCGGCGAGGGACCCTACGGAAGGGAAAACCGGGCGGTGGTTACGTGGCCGAACAAGTTCATCGGCAATGCGGACAGCAGTCCGATGATTCGGGATTGCGACATCCTCTACTATCGTTATGCCCTTGCCGTGATGCTGGATGCCGAGTTGAAATATTACCGCAGGGACTATGCGGGGGCGCTGGCTTCGCTGAATATCATCGCCAAACGGGCGTACGGGAAGGAGAACTTCTATACTTCCGCCACGCAAGGCGATGTCTTGAAGGCGTTGTGCAACGAATACTTGCTGGAGTTTCCTTGTGAAGGCGTTGTCTGGTGGGCATTGATCCGCCTCGATCGGATTTGGGAGTACAACGCGGACCTGAAGGCGCGCAAGGATGCAGCCAACATCCTGTTGTGGCCCATCAGCAAGAGTGCCCGCGACAAAAATTCGAACCTTGCCCAAACGGAGGGATGGTATTGATCGAAAACCTAAAATTACGGAACATGAGACTGAATTTCAAGAAATATATGGCGGGGCTGGCGACTGCGGCGACGCTGCTTCTGACAGCCTGCTACGAGGATCATACAGATTTGGAGGACCGGACGACGCGGATTCGCATCAGTCCTGAAATCGAAGCGTTCGAAGCGGACGGAACTGCGTCCGTGTCGGGTAACAGCAATGTCACGTCGGTGGTGCTGGTCAAGGTCGGCACCCGTGTATCCCGCATGGAGTGGGAGGCGGAACTCGTCGACTGGATGCCCTCGGTCGATGAGACCGGGCCGTGGGCAACGATCCAGCGTGTACCCGTCGTTTCGCAGTATACGGAGATTGCCGGACCAAATACCGTCGCCGTGACGCAATCCGGTTTCGAGTTGACTGCATTGCCCAATACGGGATACGGACGCCGGTGTACGGTGCGCATTACGGCCGAGGACGGTACGGTGCAGGATTACGAACTGTTCCAGTACGGCGAGCTGGCCGATGCTGAGGTAGTGCCGGCGCTCGAATCGGTAGAGATATCTTTTCAGGGCGATCCTGTCGATCTGGCCTATACCACGAATATGGGCGACAAGTATGCCTATGCGATCGCTTACGAGGAGGGCGGCACCGAGGGCTGGTTGACGGCCGAGCACCGCGGCGAAGGTTTGCTGACGCTGACCGCCGAGCCGTGGGACGACATGGAACGGGATCGCCGGGCGACGCTGACGATCACCGTGGGCGACGACGAAACGAGCAAAGCGGCGGTGGACATTCCCGTCGTGCAGCTTAGGAAGGCGGAATACTATTATGTTTACGGCTCTGCGCTGGGTGAAGAGGCTGCCACGGCGTTGCAGATGAAGCGCGAGTCGGACGACTCCTATCGTGTCAGCGGATTCTTCTTCGCCACGGAGGACAATCTGATCTGCATCAACAAGGATTCACGGGCCGGCGATCCGGGTTGGTATCTCGGTGCCGACGGCGAGCTGAAGAACTGGACCCGGAATGTTACGGCTTCGGATCTGAAGATCGAAGCGAACGGTTATCGTACGCTGACGGTGGATTTCGCTGCGGGTACGTGGAACTGGATACGTCAGAACAGTACGCCCAATTGTATGCCCGACGAAGAACTTGCGAACTATCCTACGAAGGATTACCCGACGGCGTCCGGCGGAGTCAAGACATGGATGACCGTCAGCCTGCATTGGAACGGCGGACCCGGCATCGGAGCCGTCAAGCTCGGATCGGGACTCGTCGGTGGCTCCAAAACCGGCGGATACGGCAAGCCCAGCAATACGACCGTGCCCTACGACGTTCGCAATCCGGCTTATGATACGGCCGAAAACGGCGGAGGCATCGAGGAACTTCGGGCGAATGACGGAACCCCGCTGGCTTCCAAATACGGCCGGTTGTATTCCTCTTTCGAGGCTGTTACGGGGCAGCCCAACGGTGCATTGAACAAGGCCTATCAGATCGCTTCGCCTTACGGCGAGCCGGGTGCCGTGCTGGTCGATGCGACCGGAACCGCCGTCACGATCGAAAACATCCTCATGGCGACGCTCGCTGCGGCGGACGACGATGCGAAGGCCGAGGCCGAGCATCCCGTGTTGAAGATGCAGATACAGGGGATTTGTCCCTATGGCTGGCATATCGCCAACCTTCAGGACTGGAAAGATCTGATCTGGGCCGCAGCGCAGGCTTCGAAGGGTTCGCGGTACGAAATCGCCGAGTCGTCGGCCAGCTATAAGGCCATCGGCGGAGGTTCGATCGCCAATCTGTCTACGATTCTGTTCGACGCTTCATGGAATACCTATTCCTCCGGATCGCCCATATCGCCGCTGGCGCCCGATTTCGGGTTCAACATGTTCATTCAGGGATGGCGCCTCTACGATACCGGATATAATTACGGCGCTACCTCCGGCGATCCCCGGTTTTATGCGTGGATTCCGCTTCTGGGGCAGTATACCTCCAAGAAAACTTCGTTCTGGCGCATATACATCAGCGGACACACCAAAACCGACATGACGCTGAACGACGGGTTCGATCTGGGCAACGGTTCGGGCGCTGCGATACGCTGCGTGAAGAATTATAAATAAGGAACAAATCAAAAAAAGAATCATGATACGAAAAATCATATGCATGTTGACATTGGCCGCCGCCTTCGTCGGTTGTACGAAGGACGAATGGCCCGATCAGCCCGACTGGAGCAGGATTCCCGATCCGAGCATTCCGGTCGACGACGGATTCATGAAGCCGGCGGCGTGTTCCAATACGGTCGTTGCCCATCGCGGAGGTGCTGCCGAATGCGGTGCGCCGGACAACTCGATGGCGGCGTTGGAGTACGCCATGAGTCTGGGATGCTACGGTATGGAATGCGACATTTACTGGACTAAGGACAACGACATCATCGTGGCGCATGCCAACGGCGACTGCAAGGTCAATAACCTGCAGCCGTGGACGGCTACCGTGGCAGAGTTGCGCGCTGCAGGGCGGTTGTCGAACGGTGAGGAACTGCCCACCCTCGAAGAGTTTATCCGCCGGGTGATGGTCGAGGGCAACTGTACGCGTCTGGTGCTCGACGTTAAGCGTGTGGACAAACCCTATGCCCAGCCCGAATATGTGATCAATGCGGCGCGCCGTGCGTGCGAGATCGTCACTGAAATGAAGGCGAAGCATTTCGTCGAACTGATCTGCACGGGATTCAACCTCGATGCGATGAAGGCTGCGCACAATTGCGCCGTAATCGCCGAAGTGCCTATCGGCATGAACTCGTCGCGCTCCGGGAAGGAGTACGGCACGCTCGGCTTCGGGTGGGCCAACCTTTCGGCGGCAAGCGGAATGGATGCGGCGGCGGGCGGAAAGGGGTCCCGCTCGCTCGAAGAGTACGAGAAGGCGGGTGTGGCTCTGTCGGTCTACAATGTTGACCAGCGGGCGGGAGACGGCAATGCCGTTTATTCGACCGCTGCCGTGAATTATTACATTGCGAATTACAAACGTTTCCGCACGTTATGTTCGAATTATCCCAAGTGGCTGATCGGGAAGATCGACCATGCTTACAAGGTGTACGACGGCATTCGCAGCGAGGCGGATTTCGAGGCTTTCGCGGAATCGCTCGCCAGCGATCCGACGGGGCGCCGTTTTCTCGACGGCAACGGCGAGGTGGTGCTCCATTGCGATCTGACGCTGAACGGGTTCGTGCCTTTGTCGAATTTTTCGGGCACGTTCAACGGAAACGGCAAGACGCTCACGATCGGTTATCGCGGCGACGCGCAGCAGATCGGTCTATTCAAACGTCTCAGCGGCACGGTACGGAACCTGACCGTCGCCGGACGCTTCGAATCGGTACGCAGCGACGACAACGAAATTCATCTGGGGGCGTTCGCGGCCGAAACCGACAATGCGACGATCGAGAATTGTACGAACAGGGCGGAAATCGTTGTCGCAGACGCTGCCGATGCTACGCCGCGCACCATGATCCTGAGCGGATTCGTCGGAAAGGCTTTCAACGGCGTGACGCTTCGCAACTGCCGGAACACCGGAAATATCTCGTTTTCATCGCCTGCTCTTTATATGATCGGAGGCTTTGTCGGAGCTGTTCAGGAAGACGACGGGCTGTACACGATCGCCGACTGCCACAACACGGCCGACTTTGACAATGCGGGCAGTAATTCGGGCTGGAATTTCATGGGCGGCATTGCGGGCAAAACGATCAGCCGGCAGCTCGTTCCGGGCGAGACGTCGAATTACCGGCTTATCGTCGAAGAATGCTCCAGTACGGGTACGATCAGCATTGCCGGGCCGTCGAAAGTGCGCGCTTCGGGCATCGTGGCCCAAACGCAGGGCGCTTACCGGATCAGCGGATGCACGTTTTCCGGAGCGATCGAGAGTACGGACGTCACCAAACGCGACGTCGTGATAGGCGGTATCATGGCCATGGCCGACAAGGAGTGTGTCGGGCTGGTCGAAGGATGCACTTTCAGCGGACGGATTTCGGCTGCGCAGGCCGGTGCCAACAACTTTTTCGGCGGCATATACGGTAACAACGGAGGTGCCGCGAGCGTTGTGAACGATTGCCGGACCACGGCTTCTGCCTATGTCGGCTGTCCCATCGGCAAGTCGGTGGGGATGCTTGCCGGGCGTCCCAACAAGAAGGGCTTTACGGTCAGCAATTGCCGGATCGCCGGAACCGTAACGAACAAACAGGGCGCGGCAGTGGTGATCACGGCCGATAACCTTGAAGATTGGATGTTTGCCGGATATGGTACCTCCGTAGCGGTGACTCTGAAAAACAACGGTTACAACGACGGAAAATAGCACGGAAAGATACTAACTCTAAATTATTCGAAAAATGAAAAAACTATTGTTGACGGGCATCGCGCTCGTCGGAGCGGCGCTCGTGTTTGCACAACCCCGGCTGGTCGCGCACCGCGGCTTTTACACGACGCCGGGATCAGACGAAAATACGATATCGAGTCTGATCAATGCGCAGCAGCTGGGCGTATACGGCGTGGAATTCGACGTCAACCGGACCTCTGACGGGGAGTTGATAGTCGTCCACGGTCCCAAAGTCGGCGATCGGTTCGACGCGCAAAGGGACACGTATGCGGAGATCAGCCGGGTCGTATTGCCGGGCGGCAATCGGATACCTACGCTCCGCGAATTTCTGGAGCAGGGCCGGAAGGACCCCGGAACGAAGTTGATTCTGGAATTGAAGAAACACAAGACGCCTGAGATCGAAACCCGGATCGTCGAAGAGATCGTGTCGCTCTGTAAGAAACTGAACATGCTGGACCAAATGGAGTTCACGTCCTTCAGCGAGCACGCCTGCAGGGAGTTCCGGCGCTTGGCTCCGCAGAACAAAACACTGTATATTTCCAATTCGCTTTGGACGCCCATCAATGCCGATGTCGCTAAGAAGGAGGGTTTTCAACTCTCTTACAGCATGTATGTGTTTATGAACCGGCCCGAACTGATCGACCGCATGAATGAAATCGGCGTAGAATCGACACTCTGGATCGTAGACAATCCGGAGGTCGTGGACTGGGCCGTCAAACATAATGTGGGTTTTATTTCGAGTAATTTTCCCGACCGGATCAAAACGTATCTCGATGCGCTCCGGACAGTGGAAACTGCCCGTAATGGCGCCTGCAATCTGATCAGATAAGACACAATCTCATAACTCAAATTTATCATGAAAAAAGTAATCGCAATTATCGGTTCCGGCATGATGGGGTCCGCTCTGGCGTTTCCCGCCGCCGAAAACGGTCATGAAGTGCGTTTGGTAGGCACGCACCTCGACCGTGACATCATCGACGAATGCCGCCGCAGCAACAAGCATCCCAAATTCGACAGAGCGTTCCCCGTCGGAGTAAAATATTATCAGATCGAGGAATACAGAGAGGCAGTCGCCGGAGCCGATTTCGTTATCGGCGGTGTTTCGTCGTTCGGTGTGGATTGGTTCCTGAACGAGATACTGGTAAATCTCGATCCCCGGTTGCCGGTGTTGTCTGTCACCAAAGGGCTTATCAATCTCGAAGACGGAACGTTGATTTCCTATCCCGATTATTGGCGGTCGGAGCTGAAGAAAAGGGGCGTCGACCGAGAGGTCTGCGCGGTCGGCGGCCCCTGCACCTCTTATGAACTGGTATTCCACGACCAGACCGAGGTGGCTTTCTGCGGCAGGGACACCGCTTCCCTCCGACTGTTCAAAGAGACGCTTTCGACCTCTTACTATCACATTTCGCTGACCCATGACGTGATCGGTCTTGAGAGCGCCGTAGCGTTGAAAAACGCGTATGCGCTGGCCGTCGCCATGACTATCGGTTTGGTCAACCGCCATCATGGCGCGGATGCCGGGTTGCATTACAACTCGCAGGCCGGAGCATTCTATCAGGCGGTCAGGGAGATGCGCCGGCTGCTTAAGATACAGCAGGCGACCGAAGACTGCGAGAACATCGGTATCGGAGATCTTTACGTGACGGTTTACGGCGGTCGGACCCGCAGAATCGGCATTCTGCTCGGTGAAGGGAAGAGTTATTCCGAAGCGATGGATATTCTGGCCGGTGTGACCCTCGAATCGCTGGTCGTGGCGCGCCGGGTTGCAAAGGCGATTTACCGCAAGGCGGAATTGGGTCAGGTCTCCCTGCAGGACTTCCCGATGCTGGTACATGCCAACGATGTCCTCGACAACGGGAAGGATGCCGAACTTCCATGGGAGACGTTCACGTTCGATCATACGGCAAACTGAACGGAGCGGTTACAGCAATGAAAACAACAATCAAAGCGGCCGTAGCCGCCGGCCTGTTCATCCTGACCCTGTTTCCGGGATGCGCGCAGCGGCAAACGAATAAAGCGAATCTGCGCCTGCTCTACTGGAATATCCAGAACGGCATGTGGTCGGGACAGGGTGACAACTATACGCGTTTTGTCAATTGGGTGAGCGCCCAGAACCCCGACGTTTGCGTGTGGTGTGAATCGGTAACCAACTACAAAACGGCTTCAGATGAGAAGATAAGACCCGAAGAGGCCTATCTGCCGGAACATTGGGGCGAACTGGCCCGGCGCTACGGACATGAATATTGGTATAAGGGCGGACACCGCGACAATTTCCCGCAGGTCATTACGTCGAAATACCCGATCGAGAACGTGGCTCGTCTGATCGGAGCCGTTCCCGACAGCATTGTCTCCCACGGTGCGGGATGGGCGCAGATTCGGAAAAACGGTCATACGGTCAATATCGTTTCGCTGCATACATGGCCGCAGGTCTACGGTTTCGGTCTGGCCGACAAGCAGGAACGCAAGGCCAGCGCCGCGGCGCGCGAGGGCGACAGGTTTCGCCGCATGGAGATCGAATACGTGTGCAACCATACGATCGGATCGGTTGCCGGTGCGGAAAAGCAACTATGGATGATGATGGGAGATTTCAACTCCAAATCGCGTGTCGATAATTACGAGTACGGATTTCCGGAGGATACGACCGCCTTTCTTGTCCATGATTACATACGTCAGCACACGCCGTATGTGGATGTGATCGCAGCGAAATACCCCGGCGAATTCCAGACGACGACCGGCCGTCGTTTCCGGATAGATTATGTTTACTGCACCCGTCCGCTTTACGATCGGATCGTCAGTGCGCGGGTCGTAAGCGACGAGTACACTACGCCTGTCCGCGATCCGCAGGAACTGCGCAATTTCTGGCATCCTTCGGATCACCGCCCGATCATCATAGATTTCGACATGCGTTGATGCGGATTTTGATGACTAAAGACTTTGCAATATGTCGATGACCAATTCCAAACTTACGCGTGTAGCGGACAATATCCGTATTCTGTCGGCCGCCATGGTCGAAAAAGCCAAATCGGGCCATCCCGGGGGCGCCATGGGGGGCGCCGACTTCATGACGGTGCTCTACACGGAGTTCCTGCGCTACGACCCCGACAACATGGCCTATCCCTACCGCGACCGTTTCTTCCTCGATCCGGGCCACATGTCGCCGATGCTCTATTCGACGCTCGCGCTGGCCGGGCACTATTCGACCGAAGATCTGCAATCGCTGCGCCAGTGGGGCAGCGTGACGCCGGGGCACCCGGAGGTGGACGTGATGCGCGGCGTGGAGAATACGTCGGGACCGTTGGGACAGGGCCACGCCATGGCGCTGGGAGCCGCCATTGCGGAACGCTTCATGGCCGCCCGTTTCGGCGAGTGGATGGCGCACAAGACCTATGCCTATATTTCGGACGGCGCCGTCGAGGAGGAGATTTCGCAGGGCGTGGGCCGCATCGCCGGCCATCTGGGCCTGTCGAACTTCGTGATGTACTACGACTCGAACAACATTCAGCTCTCGACGAAGGTCGACGAGGTGATGACCGAGAACGTGGCCATGAAGTACGAGGCGTGGGGCTGGAACGTGTTGTCGATCGACGGGCACAACATCAATGAGATCCGCGAGGCGCTGGTCGCCGCCGAGAGCGAGACCGAGCGTCCGACGCTCATCATCGGCCATACCGTCATGGGCAAGGGCGCCAAAGGCTCCGCCGGAGAGAGTTTCGAAAACAAAGTCTCGACCCACGGCCAGCCGCTGACGGCCGCCGGGGCCGATTTCGCCGCTACGGTGAAGAATCTGGGCGGCGATGCGGAGAATCCGTTCGCCGTCTTCGCGGAGAGCCGCGAGGTCTTCGCCGAGCGTCGCGAGGCGTTGAAGGAGTGGGCCGCGAAGCAGGCCGCCGTCGAGAAGTCGTGGCGCGCGGAGCATAAGGAGCTGGCGCGCAAACTCGACGATTTCCTTTCGGGCAAACTTCCCGAAATCGACTACAAGTCCATCGAGATGAAGGCCGACGTGGCTACGCGCGCCGCATCGGCGACGGTGCTGGGCGTCTTCGCCGAGAAGATCGACAACATGATCGTGGCTTCGGCCGACCTGTCGAATTCGGACAAGACCGACGGTTACCTGAAGAAGACCAAGGCGTTCACGAAGGGCGATTTCAGCGGGAAATTCTTCCAGGCGGGCGTCTCGGAGCTGACGATGGCCTGCGTTGCGAACGGCATGGCGCTGCACGGCGGCGTGATCCCCGTCTGCGGCACGTTCTTCGTCTTCTCCGATTATATGAAGCCCGCCGTGCGCCTCTCGGCGCTGATGCGCCTGCATGTGGTCTACGTCTGGACGCACGACTCGTTCCGCGTGGGCGAGGACGGCCCGACGCACCAGCCCGTGGAGCACGAGGCGCAGATTCGCCTGATGGAGCATCTGCGCAACCACCACGACGAGCGTTCGATGCTCGTGCTGCGTCCGGCCGACGGCGATGAGACCGTCATGGCGTGGAAACTGGCCGTCGAGGAGCACCGACCTGTGGCGCTCGTGCTGTCGCGCCAGAACATCAAGACCCTGCCGACGCTGGGCGCCATCCGCCGCGAGGAGGCCGCGCAGGTCGCCAAGGGCGGTTATGTGGTGATGGATGCCGCTAAACCCGCCGCGGTGCTGATCGCCACGGGTTCGGAGGTCGCAACGCTGGTCGAAGGCGCCGAGCTGCTGGCCGCCGAGGGCATTCCGGTCCGTGTGGTGAACGTCCCGAGCGAGGGGCTGTTCCGTGACCAGCCCCGTTCGTACCAGGAGAGCGTGCTGCCTGCGGGCGTTGCGCGCTACGGCATGACTTCGGGTCTTCCGGTCAATCTCCGGGGACTGGTGGGCGAGAACGGCGTGATCCACGGTCTCGACCATTTCGGCTGGTCGGCCCCCTACAAGGTGCTCGACGAGAAGTTCGGCTACAACGGGGCAACCGTCGCCGCCGAAGTGAAAAAGATGCTCGGGAAATAGCGGAGACCGTCCGGGTTCGGCGGCAACGATTTTCGAGTTGCCGCCGAAGTGAAGAAGATGCTCGGGAAATAGTACCTATATATAAAATGTGCAGGAGCCACCGCCCGACGCGGTGGCTTTTGTTTTGCAGATTCCGAAATTATGCCTATCTTTGCAGTCCCGTCTGTCAAGCGGGGAAATGTGGAAAGATTTGACTGATTGCAAACCACAATAAAAAATCGCTAAAACAGCACATTTTTTATTTTCAACAGCCAATTTTTCCCATTTTATACGTTTAACCATTAAAAATGTATGAAAATGGGCTTTTTATTTACATCGGAATCGGTGTCCGAAGGACATCCCGACAAGGTTTCGGATCAGATTTCCGACGCAATCCTCGACGAATTCCTGCGCCGCGACGCCAACTCGAAAGTCGCCTGCGAAACCCTTTGCACCACGGGACTCGTGGTCGTGGCGGG
>ERZ773193.967-NODE-967-length-40093-cov-11.510915_pt1 | contig 40093 bp, 38 predicted proteins | sample MGYA00511110_ERZ773193 | MGnify/ENA primary metagenome ERZ773193 (study PRJEB29015, sample SAMEA2737784) | human gut metagenome | biome: human gut; feature: human-associated habitat; material: faeces | place: China | collected 2012 ...
ATGATAATGAGAACTCATACACAAGCCAGATGGTTAGAACAATTAAGTACTTCGCTGAATTAAACTAATCATTTAGATTGTTTTTGCCGGAGAATGGTATGACTATTCTCCGGTTTTTTATAAAGCTGTATATGTAGCTATTTTATGTATTATATGGAGGATATTAATATGCTTAATAAAAAGTCTATTGATGATATCAATGTAAAGGGCAAAAGAGTATTATGCAGATGCGATTTTAATGTACCTTTAGATGGAAGCAGAATAACAGATGAAACAAGACTTGTAGCTGCTCTTCCAACAATCAAGAAGCTTATTGCTGATGGAGGAAAGGTTATTCTTTGTTCACATCTTGGAAAGCCAAAGGGACCAGATGCTGCATTTTCTCTTGCTCCAGTTGCAAAGAGACTTTCAGAACTTCTTGGTCAGGAAGTTAAGTTTGCAGCAGATGATACTGTTGTAGGCGATAATGCAAGAGCAGCTGTTGCTGCAATGAATGATGGAGATGTTATTCTTCTTGAAAATACAAGATTCAGACCAGAAGAGACTAAGAATGGTGAAGCATTTTCTAAGGATTTAGCTTCTATTGCAGATGTATTTGTTAATGATGCATTTGGTACAGCTCACAGAGCACATTGTTCTAACGTAGGTGTTACACAGTATGTTGATACAGCTGTTGTTGGATACCTTATGCAGAAGGAAATTGATTTCCTTGGAAATGCAGTTAATAATCCTGTAAGACCTTTCGTTGCAATTCTTGGTGGTTCAAAGGTTTCTTCTAAGATTTCAGTTATCAATAATCTTCTTGATAAGGTTGACACACTTATTATCGGTGGTGGTATGTCTTATACATTCCAGAAAGCACATGGTGGTAATGTAGGTCAGTCATTAGTAGAGGATGATTATCTTGATTATGCTAAGGATATGATGAAGAAGGCTGAAGAAAAGGGCGTTAAAATGCTTATTCCTATCGATACAGTTGTAGCTAAGGAATTCAGCAATGATTCTCCTTCACATGTCGTAGAAGCAGGACATCAGGCAGATGATGACATGGGTATGGATATTGGACCTAAGACATGTGAGCTTTACAAGGAAGCTTTAAAGGATGCCAAGACTGTAGTATGGAATGGACCAATGGGAGTGTTTGAATTCCCTAATTTCGCAGCAGGAACAATTGCTGTTGCAGAAGAACTTGCACAGCTTAAAGATGCTACAACAATCATTGGTGGTGGTGATTCAGCAGCTGCTGTTAACAACTTAGGATTCGGAGATAAGATGACACACATCTCTACAGGTGGTGGAGCATCTCTTGAATTCCTTGAAGGTAAAGAACTTCCAGGTGTAGTTGCAGCTAACGATAAGTAATTGATTTTACTGACATAGTTATATAATAATATTTTAATCCAGACCTTATTTTTGTTAAGTGGGGTCTGGATTTTTTGTTATTTATTTCACAAACTATACTTGAAATATGTACCAAAGTATGCTATTATTTGTTTTACTAGGATAGTTATATCGGAATAATTTAATAGGATTGTCCATATATATGTTATTATGGATAATTTCCTGTGGGGAGGCGTAGAATGAGAAGAAAAGTAATAGCAGGCAATTGGAAGATGAATATGACACCAAGCCAGGCAGTTAAGCTCGTTACTGAATTGAGACCGAATGTTAATAATCCGGATGTTGATGTTGTGTTCTGTGTACCATCCATTGACATTGTACCTGTGGTGGAGGCAGTGAAGGGATCTAATATACATATTGGTGCAGAGAATGTATATTATCAGGAGAAAGGAGCATTTACCGGTGAGTTATCGCCTGAGATGCTTGTTGATGCCGGGGTAAGCCATGTTATAATAGGACATTCAGAAAGAAGAATGTACTTTAATGAAAGCAATACAGTGCTTAATCTCAAGATGCATAAGGTACTTGAACATGGAATTATCCCAATTCTTTGTTGTGGAGAGACACTTGAACAGAGAGAAAAAGGGATTACACTTGATTTCGTTAAAGAACAGATAGTAGAAGCATATGTTGGTGTTACTAAAGAGCAGGTGCTTCATACAATAGTTGCTTATGAGCCAATCTGGGCTATTGGAACAGGAAAGGTTGCAACTACAGCGCAGGCACAGGAAGTATGCGGATTTATAAGAACTGTATTCGAAGAGTTATATGATAAAGAAACAGCGGATCAGATAAGGATTCTTTATGGAGGAAGTGTTAATGCTTCTAATGCAGCAGAGCTTTTTGCCCAGCCTGATATTGATGGTGGACTGGTAGGAGGTGCAAGTCTCAAGCCGGATTTTGCGGATATAGTTAATTATAATAAGTAAATAAGCATGAAAAGACCTTGTTTTGATGATAATATTCAAGACAAGGTCTTTGATTTTTTTTACAAATGTGCTATCATGCTATAGGCAATTAATTAGAATACATTTAAAGGAGAATCACATTATGAGTAAAAAACCAGTAGTTTTAATGGTACTTGATGGTTATGGTTTAAATGATAGAACAGAGGGTAATGCTATTGCTATGGCTAACACTCCTGTTATGGATAAGCTTATGAAGGAATGCCCGTTCCAGAAGGGATATGCTTCAGGACTTGCTGTAGGTCTTCCAGACGGACAGATGGGTAATTCAGAAGTTGGTCATATGAATATTGGTGCTGGTAGAATTATTTATCAGGATCTTACAAGAATTACTAAGGATATTGAAGATGGTACATTCTTTAAGAACGAAGAATTACTTGAGGCAATGGAGAACTGCAAGAAGAATGATTCGGATCTTCACCTTTTCGGACTTTTATCAGATGGTGGTGTTCACAGTCATTTAAGCCATGTATATGGACTTTTAGAGATGGCAAAGCAGCAGGGAGTGTCTAAAGTATATGTTCATGCGTTCCTCGACGGAAGAGATACACCTCCAGCTTCAGCTAAGGGATTTGTTGAGACACTTGAGAATAAGATGGCAGAAATAGGAGTTGGTAAGGTCGCATCTTTATCAGGCCGTTACTATGCAATGGACAGAGATAATAACTGGGACAGAGTAGAAAAGGCTTATGATTCACTTGTAACAGGTGATGGCATTAAGGCCGAGTCAGCTACACAGGCACTTCAGGAGTCATATGATAATGGTAAGACAGATGAATTCGTTGAGCCAACAGTTATCTGTAAAGATGGTCAGCCACTTTCATTAGTTAAGGCTAATGATTCTGTTATATTCTTTAACTTCCGTCCAGACCGTGCAAGAGAGATGACAAGAGCGTTCTGCGATGATAAGTTTACAGGATTTGAAAGAAAGACAGGATTTATTCCATTAACATTTGTATGCTTCAAGGATTATGATGAATCAATCCCTAACAAGAAGGTTGCATTCAAGAAAGAGCATATTAAGAACACATTTGGTGAATTCCTTGCTAATCATGGAAAGAAGCAGTTAAGACTTGCTGAGACAGAGAAATATGCACATGTTACATTCTTCTTTAATGGCGGTGTTGAAGACCCTAATGTTGATGAGTTCAGATTACTCGTTAACTCACCTAAGGATGTTGCAACATATGACTTAAAGCCGGAGATGAGTGCTCCGGAAGTAGGTATGGACTTAGTTGAGGCTATCAAGTCTGACAAATATGATGTTATTATTATCAACTTTGCTAACCCTGATATGGTTGGACATACAGGCGTTATTCCAGCAGCAATCAAGGCTGTGGAGAAGGTTGATGAGCTTGTTGGAAAGGCTGTAGATGCGGTTAAGGATGTTGATGGAGTTCTCTTTATCTGCGCAGACCACGGTAATGCTGAGAAGATGATTGATTACGAAACAGGAGCTCCACATACAGCACATACAACTAATCCTGTTCCATTCATTCTTGTTAATTATGATGAGAATTATACACTTCGTGAGGGTGGAAGATTATGCGATATTGCACCTACACTTATTGAAATTATGGGACTTGAGAAACCGGTTGAGATGACAGGTGAATCTCTTCTTGTTAAGAAGAACTAATTGAATGGTTGAAATTAATTTGTCAATTTTTCTTGCACAAAATGTTTATTTGTGATAGAATGACCTATGTTGCCGTATTGGCATAATTATGTAATAAAAAGCGCATGATGCGCAGGAATGAGGATGGTATGAATAAGATAATTCCATTGTTTCATATGTCTGTCGGAGATGTATTAAGAATTGGTTTAATGGGAGTATTTGTAGTAATTTGTATAGCTTTAGCAATAATAATTCTTATGCAGGAAAGTAAGCAGAACGGATTGTCAGGAACAATTAGTGGTGCTGCTGATTCATACTGGGGTAAGAACAAGGGCCGTTCAATGGAAGGCAAGCTTGTTAAGATAACCAAGATTCTTGTAGTTCTTTTTGTTGTTATAGCAGTTATACTTAATTTTAATTTCTAAATTACGGACACTCTTAAGAAACGGATAATTTCTTAAGAGTGTTTTTGCTTTTACGGGTAATCTGGTGTAGTCCGGATATTTTAATGGTAAGAAAGGGATATAAGGGATATGGAGAAGGATATATTTAAACAGCGAAGACAGATGCTTGCTGATATAATTCTTAATAATGAACTGTATGTTCCGATGAAAGCTAAAGAAATCGCTATGCTTCTCGATATTCCGAAAGCTAAGCGTTCAGAGCTTATGGAAGTGCTTGACAGTCTTGTCGCAGATGGAACAATAGGTGTATCAAAGAAGGGTAAGTACATGAAGCCTGAGAATGTAGCACTTGTTGGAACATTTGAAAGTACAAGCAGAGGCTTTGGTTTTGTAGTAATACCTGACAGGGAAGATGATATATTTGTCAAGGCTAATGATACGATGAATGCTTTCTATCATGATAAGGTCAAGGTTGTGATAACTACTGAGAAGAATGGCGGTAAGAGGGCTGAAGGTAAGATTGTTGCCATTCTTGAGCATGAGGTTAAGGAAGTTGTCGGAACATTCCAGAAGAACAGAACGTATGGTTTTGTTATTCCTGATAATGCCAAGATTAGCTGTGATATATTTATACCGCAGGAATTCATGAATGGAGCGGTTGAAGGTTCTAAGGTTGTTGCTTCTATAAGTGATTACGGCAGTCAGAGTAAGAATCCACAGGGAAAGGTTACAGAAGTACTTGGACATATAGATGATCCGGGTGTGGACATAATGTCTATTATCAAGGCATATGATTTACCAGTGGAGTTTCCTGAATCAGTTAAGAAGGCAATTAATGATATTCCTGATATTGTCAGTGAGAAGGATAAGGCTGGACGAGTTGATTTGAGAAATGTTCAGATGGTTACTATAGATGGTGAGGATGCGAAGGATTTGGATGATGCAGTATCTATCTCGAAAGAAGGTCCTGTATATCATCTTGGTGTCCACATAGCGGATGTAAGCCATTATGTTACAGAGGGAAGTGCATTGGATAAGGAGGCACTTAAACGAGGTACGAGTGTTTACCTTGTAGACCGTGTTATTCCAATGATACCGCATAAGTTATCTAATGGGATATGTTCACTTAATCAGGGAGAAGACAGACTGGCACTCAGCTGCCTTATGGATATTGACGAAAAGGGCAATATTGTTGGACATAGAATATGTGAAACTGTTATTAATGTAGACAGAAGGATGAGCTATACAGGTGTAAAAAAGATTCTTGTAGATAATGATACTAATGAAATTATGAAGTATAAAGAGCTTGTTCCAATGTTTCATATGATGGAAGAGGCTGCGGAGCTTCTTAGAAAGAAGAGATTTGCAAGAGGTTCGGTTGATTTTGATTTCCCTGAAAGTAAGATTATACTTGATGAGAATGGCCACCCGACTGATATTAAGCCGTATGACAGAAATGTAGCAACTAAGATTATTGAAGATTTTATGCTTGCCGCTAATGAAACTGTTGCAGAGGATTATTTCTGGCAGGATATGCCATTTCTATATAGAACTCATGAGAATCCTGATCCTGAAAAAATGCGTAAGTTAGCCACATTTATTAATAACTTTGGTTATACATTAAGACTTACTGATGATTTAAGACCTAAGGAGATTCAGAAGCTTCTTTCTGAGATAGAGGGTTCTGATGCTGAGAATCTTATAAGCAGACTGACACTCCGCTCTATGAAGAAAGCTAAGTATACTACTGAATGTGTAGGACATTTTGGACTCGCTGCCAAGTATTACTGTCATTTCACATCGCCTATCAGAAGATATCCTGATCTCCAGATTCACAGAATTATCAAGGAGAATCTTCACGGAGGTTTAAGTCCTAAGAGAGCTGACCATTATGATGCAATATTACCGGATGTTGCTGTCCAGACAAGTGCTATGGAGCGGCGTGCGGCAGATGCTGAAAGAGATACAGACAAGCTTAAAATGGCTGAGTATATGGAACAGTTTGTTGGAGAAACATTTGATGGAGTTGTTTCGGGTGTTACCGCGTGGGGCGTATATGTTGAACTTCCAAACACTATCGAGGGCATGGTTTCTATCAATAATATGAAGGGATTCTATACATTTGACGAGGAACACTATGAGATGGTAGGAGAACTTGGGAACAGAAGTTATAAGCTCGGACAGAAGGTTAAGGTTGTGGTTATAGGCACCGATAAGATACTAAGAACAATTGATTTTGCATTTGCATAGAATAGAATGGAGACTGACATGGCATCAAAAACAAGCGCATCAGGAAACAGACTTATAGCGAACAATAAGAAAGCTTATTTTGATTATTTTATAGAAGAGAAATACGAGGCAGGTATGGTACTTCACGGCACTGAGGTTAAATCAATCAGAGCAGGTAAGTGCTCAATTAAGGAATCTTATATCAAGATTGAGAATGGCGAAGTGTATGTATTAGGTATGAATATTACACCATATGAGAAGGGAAACATATTCAATAAAGATCCTTTAAGACCTAAGAAGCTGCTTCTTCACAAGAATCAGATTAATAAGCTTACTGGTGAACTTACAATTAAAGGTTACACACTTGTTCCTCTTCAGGTATATCTGAAAGAGGGAAAGGTGAAGATGGAAATTGGTCTTGGAAAAGGTAAGAAGAACTTTGACAAGAGAGATTCTATTGCAAAGAAAGACCAGATAAGAGATGCACAGAAGGAATTCAAGAACAAGAATCTTAGATTTTAGAAATATTTTATCAGTTTTGAATCACAAGTTCATTGACTTGGCATTATGCCAATGTTAATATAAATAAGCAGGTGAAACTGCTTACACACGGGCTAGTAAAGGTTTCGACGGGGATCTTGAAGCTGGTGAAGCTATCCGCAGGAAAGCGTCAAATTCCAAACTTAAATATAAACGCTAACGATAATTTAGCATACGCTGCCTAATTGCAGCAGTCTGACTTAAAGCACCTACACTTTAAGACCCAGGCTTCGAACATGTAGGAAACGACAGTATCAAAGCTTTGAGGTGCTGGTCGTATCATGAAGCTACTAAAGGTACAAGGGTGTTGATTCCCGTGCACCGGAGGGAATGTCAAATAATCAACTATGATAGTAGAAGAACAGGGAATGGGTTTTCGGACAGGGGTTCGACTCCCCTCTAGTCCATTACTACAACACCACAGAAATCCAGTGTTTATGCGGACTTAGAAGATTGAGGGTTTTCAAAAAGTATCATTTTAGACCGTTTTAGGTCGTCATAGTACGAAAAAAGTGTCGTCAAAAGTGTCGTCAAAAATAAGGGTAGTATAATTATATTTTTATCTAAGTCAATAAACAGTCGGTGTTTAAAATATAAGTTCGAATCTTATATATTGAATTAAACAGAATGTAGATTTACTCCAAATTTGTCTACATTCTACATTTTAAGAAAAAGGAGGTGTATAATAAAATACATCTCCTTTAAATTTATTTTATAACAATTGCCCGTTCAAATAGTTATGAGGCGGTTTTTTCGCTTCGGTTTTATATTTCAATTCTTTAGCAGCCTCTTCCTCAGATCCGTACAATCTATTAATAGGTACTCTGATTCCACCGCCTTCTTCAAATCGTACAGTAGCAAGATTACCAGTAACATGAGCGACAGTTACCTTTCTAACCTTTAAATTGCTCTCAATAATATAAGCTTCAATTCCCTCTTTCATAAATACCTCCACAAATATCAACTGAAATAATTATACCATATAAAATCGTAAAAAATAGGGTAGAAGAGAATAAAATCTCAACTACCCTATTTCATTATATAAATCTCATTTTTAATTTTGCATTATGCGCATAATTAATACTTTAAATGGTATTATTGTCCGATGTATTACTATTTTTTATTTGGTTGTTTATCTTAAAAATGCTTGTCATAAGAGGTGTTTGAATATCATTATCTTTTGCCATCATTAATAGTGCAGGAATGTCTTTGTTTAAACAATGAGAATCATAATAAGGTTTATCTTTATAAACATATGTATGAGATGAACTTACTCTTTCATCTGCAACAAAGCATTCTCTTAATTCAGGATAATTTATTCCATATGCTTCAGCAATTTTGGCAAATTCATTACAAAATGTAACCTTTGTAGCAATCCAACAATTCTCCATGTATTTTGCCAATTCTGCCGTACGCCAGTCTGTAAAAATAAATCTAAACGATCCATCTTTTACCTTGGAATATAGTTCTACACACATAGAAGAGTATGTTTTATTTCCTCCTAGAATAACAAAATTAGGAGATTCAAGGCTATGCTGTGTAGTTCCATAATATTCGGGGCTTATTACTATATTTTCAAGATGAAAAGATTCACAAGTTCCTACAGGAATAGCTGATTTAATTATAATAACATCTGCTTTAATTTTAGGTATTATCCATTCAATTTCAGACGTATCACAAGAACCATCTTCTTTCATTTCTGTAGGAACACAAACGAATGCATAATTAAATTTATCATTCAATATATCTTTGTCTGAGAAAGATTTATTATATTTATCATATACACTAATTGCTTGTTTTAACTTATAGAATTCTTTTTCTATGTGTTTTCCAATATTGCCATATCCACATATCAGTATATTCAATATTATTTTCCCCCTTTTTTATTAAATGATAATAAAATCTCCATTTTCATTTTCAATAATTTTAGAGTCATATTTATGAACAATTCTAAATATATTGTTGTTGTAATCAACAGTTGCTAACTTAGGATTTCTTTTCTTTGTCAGTCTAATAAGATATTGTTCTGAGTTATTGTTATTAAACATATTATTTTTTATTTCTTGTGCTTTTGTGTAAAAGGAAATAAGGCTATCTTTATCTCCAATGCATACACCAGCATTAAGATATTTTTGTTTTCCTTTGATTTTAATAATTTCTTGCAAACTTTCAATTATAGGACTACTTGGATAAGCAACTGGTGTACCATTAAAAACTATTGGAGTATCAAATGCAAGATATTTTTCTATAAATGAATCATCTAAATCTCCAGTAATTACAGTATCTCTGCCATCAAGAATAAGTGCATACTTAGTTGTAACTTTTCTTAAACATTCAAGAATATGTTCAATCTTAATAGGGTTATTCCAAAATATTACATCAGAAGCAGTATTAAGTAATTTAATATTATTAAATTCACACTGTTTAAGAATAAACGAATCTTTCTCGCACTGACTATTCATAACAGATATAATTGATAAATCTTTTGATATATTAAAACTTCTATTAAGGTTATATTCTGCAAGTTCACGATGTTCTTCTAAACCACTACCAGGAAGATGAATAATCTTTATTTGTGATCCATTTTCACTGTAATAATTGTGCTTCATATTGAGTATTTACCTCCTTTAGAATTTGTTCATTGGAATAACCATATCCAATTATTTCTTTATTGCAATACATTTCTTCAGTGTATTCTTTCATAATATATTGACATAATACACTTGTGTAAATTAGGTTATATATCTTATTATTTTCGAGTTCTTTGTATATTTTTAAGATATCATCATATGAATATAAATTAAACATTTCACCTGTACCATGATATACAAGCATATCTCCAGACTTAAAATTATCAACAAATGATTTAATATTTATTTGGTCTTCTAAAGAGTATGTAAAGTCCTTTTCTGAACCATCTGACAGTTGTATACTTAATCCGCTAGTAATATATTCACCACATTTTGTTTTAATGTTTTTACACATTTTATTTTTTATTTTCTCCATATCTATAATGGCACTAGAATATTCTTGTAACAAATACTTTTTATCATCAATAATATTCACCTCAGATGTGAGAAAATTCATATTAAATAAAATATCTTTTGCTGGATTAAATGGTTCTGACAATATAAAATCTCGTATCTCACGAGTAATTGGCTTATATATATATTCATTATTTTCTTGCAAAATTGAATTAATTGCTTCAATATCATCATAAAATCCAATAAAAATACCCTGAGAAGTGTATACAACATATAATGTATTTTCTATTGCTGTGTCTGACATTTTTACCTCCTATTTCCATCTTCCTATACAAATAACGCTCATACTATCTTCTATACCTTCATTGTAAAAGTTATCATCGCCAGGAGTTACTGAATTTGACCATACAGTAAAATAATTTCTTTCATGACGTATCATAGGGATTCTTCTATCAAAGCCGCCACTAGTTTGTCCATTAGTACTTGTATTATCTACTGCTATTAAGGCATAGTTGTTATTTATAAATGATACAGGATAAATATAATGAGTATTATTTTCTACTGACCATCCATCAGGAATTATTGTGACCATAATCATAATACCAGTCGAAAATCTTATATAATAATTCATACTACCTGCGTCGTTTGACCACATGGTATCATAATAACCTGTTGTTATAAGTGTATCAATCATACTCTTTAATTGTTTTCCCATAAAAGCAGATAATGAATCCGTTGTAGAAGTACTTGTTAAATTATTCTGTATACCTCTCCATGTATTAGTATCCGAATCGGATACAGAAGTCTTACTACCGTCAGAACCAGTAAGAGTAATAGTGCTTCCTGATTTAGACAATGAATATGTTGTATTGTTATCCGTTGTTTTATATCCGCTATCATTTGTTAATTGAGAAACTTTTGTAGGTACAGTTACATTCACAGCTTTAGAAGAAGGTGTAAGAGCAGTCCCATTCACCTTTACAGTTTCAATTACGTTTGCTTGTGCATCACTTGGAGCATGTGCTGAGTCGGCATGAGTTTTTGCAGAATTCCAGTTATTAACCAAAGTAGATGTAATTCCGTCAATAACGGACTTATTACTATGAGTGTGTCGTTTTGAATAAGCATCATCATAGTGTGCTTTGTCTGTTTTACTTAATAAACCGTCAACCGAAGTAGTTGCCTTTGGAATTGCATTTGCAGAAATAGCAACCCATCCAGTACCATTGTAACGATATGTATAATCTGTGTCTTTTACGTTTACCGTCCATCCATCAGCAGGATTAGGATACGTTTTTGCAATGTCGCTATACGTTGCTACACTCTCTTTCCAATCAATGTTTGTTTCCAAAGTAGAAAATTTATTATCAATCTCATTTTTAGTGTATTTATCTCCCCACGAAGTTTTATTGTTCGTAACCGTCTTAGAAAGAGAAGATAGATCGCTCTCTAATTTTGATACTGAAGTTTCTATTGTTTCACCATTATCACGTTCAACACTTGTAGAAGATGTCCATTCAGAAATTTTTTTATAATTTCCATCGGACTGTTTTTGTGTTCTAGTTATTTTTTTATAACCAGATGAAAGTGCCATATTTTATTTCCTCCTTTCAATTATCCCTCGATGATCCAATAATCACCAGTTTTTTGTATTGTTGGTTCTGTAGATTGCGTTACTTCAGACACAACTCTAGTGCTGTTGCTATATAAACATCCATCGGTTCCAACATAAGCCGTATCATGAGAGTATGTTACGGGAGATGCTGCTTGTGAAGTAGCACCAACCAAGAATATCTTACTTGATGTATTTGTTGAACCCGTAGTATTCGTTGTATTTGTATCTTGCGTAGTAATAGTACCTGTAGTTCCATCGCCTTTGGCATAAGTAATTACTTTGCCACTTACAGATAAACTTTTAATGTATGTTGTATTAATCTGCTGACCAGCTGAATCTTGTGTCGCTTTTGTAGCTGTAGTAGTTGAACCTGCACTTGTAGCGTATTTAACAGATTTATTTGCATCAGCTGTATTATCAACGTTTCCAAGTCCTACCTGAGACTTTGTTACTGAATGAGGATTACTCCTATTCGTAACATGTGCATCTAAATTACTTTCAACAGTCTTACCACGACTACCTTCAAACACAGTTCCAGTTGTAGTACCAAAATTTATATTTTCACTAAGAATTTTTTTGTTTATATCAAGAGGGGCAATTCCATTTGCTACATTCTTATCATCTGTTAAAACAAACTTATGATTTTTCAAATCGTCTTGGAAGTCTTTGATGATTTTATCTTGTTTGTCTAAATGAGCCAAAGCTTCTGTGAGTGCATCGAATTCATAAGAAGATTCAATATCATCATAATCAATAGGAATCGGTTCAATATTGAGTGTAAAATTCATAGTTGATACTATGGGTGCATCTAACTGAATAATATCATCAATCGACTTTTCACCTAATGAATATACTTTACGCATAATCATGACATCTACATCACATTTACCTGGAACGACCAACATTTGCTGTGTTAATTCAATCATGATTCTATTATTTACAATTTCACATTGATTAAAGACATTAAAACCATCTGGCTTCTTAAATCGTACAAAGGCACTTGTAGTATTAGTATCAACATCGTATATTATGCCATTGTGTGTACATGTAACTTCGATTCCACGTCCAGTATCATATTGTTTTGCCGATACCTTAACAATGTTCTTGTTGTACAAATCCAGTGAAATTTTAGCAATTGTTTGCATCTTTTTCTCCTTTCTAATAAAATAAGGAGTATATGAAATATATACTCCTTTAAGCAGCTTCCAATACTGTTAAACCAAATAAACCTTGAGAGGTATAAGTAAGTGTCTTTGTTCCAGTCTTTGTTGAACCTGCTTTTAGCAATACACTTACATTTTCTACGTTTTGAAACCAGTACACAAATGTCGCTCCTGCGTCTAATTCAACGGCATTTGATGATTCTCCATAACGATGTGTATTTGCCGTAACACATGCACTATTAACATATATAGCACAAGCAGTAGTTCCATAATCGCTAGTCGTATCAGTCCATACTGCGGCATTAAGAATAAATAAACCAGTGCCATTAATAGTCCATGAACGCTGGAATGCCTCTTTATCTGATGATGTTGTTGTGGCTCGTTGATTTAATTTATCATAGAGTACAGGAATTTCTAAGCCATCATCTATTTTAATATCAGTGAATTTTGCTGTGTCACCAATAAGATCTTGAACTATGCTAGTTCCTCCCACATTAAGATTATCTGTAATCAAAACATCTTTTGTAAATCTGGATGGCATAGCACATTCAAAAGCTTCATATTCCGACACTTTACCAAAAGCTACGCCTTTTGCCGAAGGATGAATATCAATTAAAGAATAACCCACACCTAATCTAATATGACGACTGGATTCGCCTTTAATAGTGTCGTTTAAGATTAAGACTATATCATATGAATATTCGGTAGACACACCTTTAATTATGGCATTATTCTCAAATTTATATATTCCAGTCAAAGTGTCATATACGCCAGGTAAATCAGTAAGTTTATCAATACTATTATAAGTAGAATCGGATGCTTTCTTAATTTTGACCGTAAAGGTGTGTGTATTGTCATTTAATTTATATATATATGAACTAATATTTAATTTTATATTATATCCTTCTTCGTTTGGAGTTCCATTGTCATCACATCTTACTGCTTCGAAGATATCTACATAAGGATATATATATCTATATACTTCAATATTAGTTGAATATGTAGAAGATATATTTCTTGAATCTGTTATAGTTAGTGTTAATGGAAGATTGTCAAATATAGAATTTAGAGATAAAAATTTAATAACGTTACTTGTTATTGAAGATAATGAACTACTTGTATAAGTCATTCCATCTAAAGATACTCTTGCATTTGAAAAAGTTGCGCCATATTTCATTGTGGCACTCGGAGTAATCATAACCTTAGAAATATTTTGTATAAATTTTCCTCCACCAACGGCATCTTTAAAATTTGTTGGATCTGAAACTACACAAGATATATCAGGTTGCACCTCTGACGAAACAAAACTTACAACTTGCGTAAGTTCGTCACTTTCGCCAATTTTATTTGAATATCCAGAATCAGAGTATGTTTCAACAACAACTCCTATGGTTACAGAATTCTGATTATTATATCTATTATATATACTTTCTCTCTCAGATTTACTAAAAGAAAAAGTGGCAGAAAAAGAATAAGCTCCTCTATTACCTAATTCAATATCCTTAATTTTAATTATATTTGGAATACTGATTCTTAGATTATAATAATAAGAATCTGTTTGGGTTGCACATGATACAGAAAATGTACCAGATAAATCATTTGGCTTAGAAAATGATTCACATGATGCGGATCGGGGAATAGTGGTTAAATCAATATCACCAGAACCACTTGCATCACCACAAGTATAATATTGACCAGTAGTGTCGTTTACGCCAAAACTAAAATCAATATTTTTTGTTCCATCAGAATTATGATATATTGTTTTATATCCAGATATAATGGTGGTTTTTTCGCAATTAAATACAGGAATATTGCTGTAAAAATCTTCATCATCAATTGTAACACGTACTTGTATTTTATCTGGTGAACCACTCCAATCCCAGTTCCACCCTCCACTATATTCGTCAAGATTTAAGGAATAATATACTTCGCTTGAATTATTTGAAATGTCATAAGAAGTTTCAAAAACATTAAGCTCAAAATAATGATGACCATTTGAACCTTCGACTATTAACTGTGCCATTTATTACTCCTTTCATATTAATTTACCTTAACTAATCTTAATCCACCTGATGCAGATGGTATCCATTTAAAGTTACCAATTTGCGACCAATCTGACGTATTAACCTTATTGACATTAAGCATTTGATCGGTGAAATAAGCTAGTTTATTATTATATTTATCAACAAAGACAATTTGATTATTTCTCAGCCACAACTTAACATCTGAGTCAGCGGTTGCACTAATAAAAATACCATCTTTAGTAAAATCAAAGTGCTGATTAATCACACCAATTTCATCATTATATTTTTCGTATAAGTCATTAATTTTTTCATCAGAGCTTTCTCTGAAAGTGTTCAAAGAACTGATATCTTTATCAAACTGAGAGATGCTTACCGAGATGGTTTCAGTATCTTTTTTTGCATCATAAGCAGTTTTGGCAATATTCTCAATTGCACCATCTCTAACAACAACAGTCCATTGATATACATTGTTAGAGTATAAAATTTGGTTACATGTATAATAATAAGGATATAATTCGTTATACAGTGGTGTCGCCAACGTCCAATGTCCATATCCAGTATCATTATTTTCAATAACATTAATTGGTGCAATAGGTGCAGTATCTTTTGAATTGGACGAAAAATATATAGGAACTACAGTTGTTACGCTCACGCCATCATTTCCTATGTATTTACTCCAAGTATAATCTTTAGGATTATTACTCTTGTTTTCGCTTTCTTTATTAGTTGCTATACCAATATATTGAGTTGAACTAAGTGGGGTATCCGATATATTTGTACCGTTAGTATCATCGGCATACATTATCCATGTAAAATATGACGAACCAGTATCCCCTTGAATACCTTGTTCACCTTTTTCTCCATCTTTGCCATATACACCATAAATTATAGGAGACGTATTTTCAGTATCACCATTTGACTTGGTATTAGTTATATATATCCAAAGATATCTTTTCTCATTAGACACATACTGGATATCTGTTGTCCATCCTTGAGACTCTATAGTAATTCCTTCAGACTTGTCTGAAACTAAGTAATGCATAGTCTGAGAAACAATGGTATCTCCAACAATATCTGTAATATCTTTTTCTTCATTATTAAAGTTAATTGATAACTCTACATTCTTTAAACTTAATTTTTGAGTTTTAGCATCATATATCAACTTTCCGTCAGCCATTTCGAAGCCACCAGTTTCAAGGTTTATATGTGTTCCTTTTAATTCATTATTAAGATTAGAATAATTAGCCGAATATATATCACCTGCAACCATAAGACCAGATATTACAAACTGTGTATTCAAACCATACTTTTCATGTGTAACTCCATTAAGAGTATATTTTTGCTTTCCCAATGCAGTGATTGCAGTTCTCCATCTATCTGTCGTATATACAAATTCATTAGCATTAATTCGTGCCTGTTCATCTTTATAATCATCAATCACATCGTCATAACTTCTAATAAGAATACCATGCTCATCAAATATTGCAGTTGAATTAGTGTTGTGAACACTATAGAGAGCAGAATCTAATCCTTCTTTTTGCAATCTTTCAAATGTAAGATTGGCTTTCTCACCTTGGCTTGCCTGCTTAACAGTAGAAGAGTAGCTTGATACCATAGATTGTGATTTTGTAAGAATGTCTTTAACTATATTAACATCTGGACTTCCATATCTATATGCATCCGAAAATGTGACAGATAATTTGCTTAAATCTCCATAGGAAATTGAAATATCTGCCAATCTCATTACATAAATTTTCCCATCAATCTTAGTTCTGATAAAGTTACCCAAAGTAAAATCATCAAGAATAGGTTCGAAAATTCTGTTTCCGTCTTTGTCAGTTAATAGAAGGAGATTTTGCAATGTACCTGAGATAGTGAATTGCTTCTCACCAGATTTAACTAATTCTTTCTTGGCAACTACCAATAATTCATTAGCTTTATCAATTAATTCAGTATTGGTCAGTCCATCAGATATATAATTCTCGTTACTATAATCATCTTCACGCCTATAATAAGTGAACAATTTCCAATATTCTTCACCTATATACGATTCAAAATCAAGCTCATTATGAGTCTTAGATATTAAATCCTCAATATATTTCTCAAGTCCTGTGATTGTGTCTAATTGGGAATTTCTATAAGATAATTCAGTCTCTAATGCGATAAAACGTTCATAATATGGGAGATAAATAGAATCGTGTAGATCAGAAGAATTAGATGCGACACCTTGTTCAGTGAGAATATTAATTGCTGACTGATAAGCAGATTGGTAAGAAGTCAATCTTTGAGCAGAATACTTGTGAATTTCTTCCTTGAATTTGTTAATATCTTTAGTATTATAAATATCCTGAAGACCTTGATCATTAACCTTACCCATCGCTTTATCTACTTGCTGATTAACGTAAGCAATATAATCATCGTTGATTTCAATACTTATAACATCTTTCATTTCAGCCGTGTCTTTACTGTCAGAATAATTGGTTAATTTGAAGCGACCAGTCCATGTTTGAGATTTAAGTGTAGAACCATCAAGAATTTCAATCTTATAAATGGAAGTATCAATGATTGCTTTTGCCATCGCAAGAACTGCATTGTTAGCAGTGTAAACAGATATCTTACTTACATCTGTAACCGCTACAGGAGACAAATTAGATGGAGTAAGCAAAGCTAATTGAGATGCCGCTGTTTTATCCTCTTGCTTCCATGTCGGCATCATAGAATTATTAAGATAAGAATATAAATCAATGACATCATAATACACAGATGTTATATTACTCCAACCTATATACTGCTGTTGAATAGAAGAATATGTAGTTTCGGGATAATATTTTTTGATATATTCAATAATATCGTTATATTGATTTACAAGAGAAGCTTCTAAGGAAAAAGATTTGTTATTAGTGTATTCATCAACAAGTTCATCATATGATTTTATCTTAGATTGTAGCTCGTCTGGCATATCTGACAAAGTATCTTGATTGAAATAATATATATAATTACTGCCGTTAGGATTAATGTTCTTCAATGTTGCATTAATTAAATCATCTCCACCAATAACTCTAAAACAGTTTTTAACACTGTCTGTTTCCGATGTTAGCTGTATTTCAGAACCAAGATTATTTTTATCTACAAAGATTGATGTATCTTTGCCATATGGTTCATGTAAAATTGTTCCTTCACACTCAGGACAAATTGTAAACACATCTTCGCTTCTATATCCACAATCCAAACAACAAGTTTCCATATCGTATACGTAGACACTTCTTGTATTTGAATCAAATAAGAATATACATCCAATTTCCTGAGAAAGAGTGCTTGTTAAGAAGTCATATATGCTTGTACCATCTATGCTGAATGAACGCTGAATTTTTAAGAGAGTTTCATCGACATGAGCAATTGTATAACCAGGTGCTTTTTCAAAAATTCTATCCAGCAAAGAACTATCTTTCTTATCAGGGTTATAAAATATAGTTGGCTCGGTGTATTCTTCACGAGCAATATCATCCTCTGTATTAATTTCAATGTCGTGTAAAATTACTTGCCCAAGTTCAGCTTCACACAACGATTTAGCTGTTACAAGTTTCTTTGTATTTTTTTCTGATTCGTCTGTTCCAACTGTAATCTCGAACCATTCATCATATTCTTTAACGTATATCGTTTTAAAATCAACGATTTTATCCCACAGATTTTCAACATTATCATTTTTTTCTTTATATACATTAAATGATAATTCGTCAACTACATTGAATTGTGGATGATATGTTATAGAATCGGCAGGAATATTAATAATTTCGCCAAATTTTTCAAGATTTCTGTTACCTAGAATAATATGTAAAGGTCTTATGCCTTGACCAGTTTTCTGCATTCTAAGTAAATTTTTTACATTAATTTTCTGCACTAAATTCCTACCTTTCTAACAGATTGATAATTCATAGTTATATTTATATTAAGTGTAGAAGAGTAGTAATTATCTCTGTTGTTATATGTGTTTATAATTTTTAACCAATTGTAATTAAAATCATTGGCAATCTTGTGATTAAGATTATCAGATGTAATTATTCCATGCTTATTATCAAGAGTGATTTTTTCTCCCTGTGAACAATTTTCAATAATAAATAATTCGTTATCTGCTGAATTAGTTATAGTAAGATTACCAGCTTCATTACAAGTTATTGTCGTGTAAGGATAAGTTTCTCCAATCTCATCTGAATCATCATGTACACAGAACTCCTTTACATTTGTGAAAACTAAATCGTTACCATCATTAAAAGCATAAGCAGTATTGGAAGTAAACGTGCATTCTATTCCATATATATCATCATTAATCTTAATTGCTTGGATATTAAATGATCCATAAAAGGATATGTTCTCATAGCCTTCTTTATTTATTTTGAACTGTTCAAATCTCTTTCTATTAAGCCACCTGTTGATTGCACTGTATTCTTCTGGTGTTATTGGAAGAGGTTCACAGTTATAATCTAATCTACATAACTGGATGGTGAAAGAATAATCTTCTTCATATGATGTTCCATATAATTCAGATATATCTTGCCCAACCGATTTAATTGAATTGAATGTCAGATTAGAACCAGATGAGACAGTTTCAGCACCGCCAGAGGAAGAGTCGAAATTAACCGCAACTAATCCGTAATCACTTGCCAACTCGTTTGCATATTGAAAATCAGTAAACATGTCTTTCACCATCCTTTTTTATTTGAAAATTCTGAATAAACTTTTGAAAAATTTATTCAATTTGTTTATATAGCCTGCCTTAATTGAATCCATTTCGGCTATTTTTTCGTCCAAAACAGCAATCTTGGATTTATATTCATTACAAAGTTTTTCGTACATATTTTTCGATATAAGTGCCTTTTTTATAAGCAGAGAGAGGTCATTAACCTTCTCATCAACGCCTTTACCACTCATTGAAACCGTGATTTCATAATTGGCAATTTTAGCTTTTAGTTCTGCGTTTTCTTTTTCGAGTAGATTGCAGTGACTTTTGTAATACTGCAATTCATTACTTTCTTTATTTTTTTTTATTTTCGACATTATTGATTCTCCGTATAAGATAATTTAAATAAAAGGCACACCAATTACGGTATGCCTTAGTTGATATTTTATCTAAATGTTAATTTGTTTAATGAATTCCTACCTAGAGTCTGTCCAAGAGTCATGTTTTGTATCATCTTTTCGAACTTAGGATCTTTCTGGGCTTCTTTCATAAAGTCTTCATAGTTTCGTACATTAGGTAATGATAAAGTTACATCTCCAAATTGGACATCAACCTTATTAGACAGGTTGTTAGACATATTAGAGATATCAGGTAACTTAGCACCAAGATTATCCATATACATGTTTGGTGTAGTGATTCCTTTAGAAAGATTCCAAAGTTTTTCAACTTGGTCTTTATTGAATACTGTATCACCTGAATCAAACTGACGAAGCACACCATACTTAGTAACAAGTACTTCTGAACCTGGATCATCTTCATCATAAATATGAAGTCCACTTATTGCTGATTTAGTTCCTTTACGATAACCATGACTTTTCATCCAATCAAGCATCCACACGTTCTGATCATAAGTAGCGTAATACTGTCCTTCACCACCCATTTGATCGTAGTACTGACTACGAGCTGCGAATGATGAATCATAATCGTGTAGTTTAAGGCGATCTACGATTGATGTGTCTATATTTAAACTATTTTTATCGAAATAATCCTTACTATATATCCAATCAACACCGTCACTTCCAGAAGAATCATTATCATCTGAACCAGTATCCCAGTTTCCACTCCAATCATCACCAGAATAATCATTACCGCCTGAGTAACCGCCATCAGAACTTGCATTCTGTTCAGCCTGCTGTCTTGCAATCTCATCGGCAACTCTCTGTGCCTCGGCATTACTATTTGCAAGTAATCCCTGTACAGCGGAATTGATATTATCACAAACATCTTTAATCTTTGAATTGCTATCAATGAAACTTGTGCTGAAATTATCAAGAACCTTAGTTATATTACCAGTATTAGTACTCCATATAGAAGCCATTGATTCACTTAGTTTATAACCATAATTTTCAGCAGTAGAAGTAATAGTTTCTGCAATATCAGAAGCATTATCATTAGATTGGTCAATAATATCCTGAATTAGATTATCCAATTGATCCAAACGCTGATTGAGCCATTCTTGTGTATTATCTTTTAATTGATCTAAAATTTTCTCAGTGTCGCTAATAAGCTTTTCATATTCAGTATCTTTCAAATCATCTTTAGCAGAATTAATCTGGTCTTTAAGCTGCTGAATATTCTTCTTACCTTCCTCAGAATTATCGCCTTGATAAGCAGAGTATTGTTTCTCTAAAGCATTAAGAGCTTCCGTTTTCTCACGAATAGATTTCTCATAATCGTAAGCGTCCTTCATAGTACTCATAAGCTCTTTGTATTTATCAATGGCATCTCCAAGCTTATCAATAAAATCATTATAAGCATCATTAGTCAAATTCTTAATGGCATCTTTTTCGCTCATAGCAGACTTAATAGCTTCTTGTTCCTTATCAATAAGGTCTTGTTTTCTGTCAAGTAACTCTTTGTCATAAGGATTATTGGCTAAATCAGCATCAATTTTAGCAATTTCATCTTTATAAGCTTTTGCTTGATTAAGGTATAATTGGTATTTCTGTGCAAGTAATGCCTGAGCAGCCTGACCTTCTTTGGTCATATTACCATTATCATCAGTTATTCCGACATCCTTAAGTAATTCTGTAAGGAAGTCTGTTTCAGTAATAAGGTTTTCAACGTCATCACGAGTTCTATCAAAAGCATCCCAATTAATCTGGCGAATGGTGTTATCATACTCGACCAAAGCCTTCTTAGCATCTAAAATACTTGAAGAAACTTCATCTATTGCTGACTGCATAGAATACCAATCCTCTGATTCAGGCATAATGCTTCCAGAATTTACAGCAGAATTTAATGCATTGACTAAAGCATCCCTTTCGGCTTCGAGTTTTTGAAGATTCTTATTTTCCTGGTCAATCATTGCTGAATTGAGTAGGGTAGAAGAGAACCAACCCTTTTCGTTCATAAGTTCATCTTCTTTACTGTATAAATCTCTAACGGCAACAATCTTATTAATCTTTTCTTCAAATTCAGAAGCTACATTATCGAACCTACTCTTAGCAAGCCCTTTTAACTCAATATTAAGTTCCTGAACAGCAGTTTTAGCGTCCTGTGCTTTATCATAGAAATCCTGACAATCAGAAATTGCATCCTTCAAGTCATCATCATAAATAACATCAATGCTTATAGAACCATTAGCGATTTGGTCTTTCCAATATCCGTCAAGATCATATGAATTAAAAGCATTCATGTAATACTCATATGCCTGCTTCTGTGCGTTTATTTCGGATAAAAGAGTAGACATTGAATCAGAAAGGGCATTATTACGCTTGAGCCATGTATTTGTTGTATCAGATACGATATTCTTAAGTCGTGAATATGCTGTAGAGATTTTGTTTATAAGTCGTTGTATCCAATCAATGTCTTGAGCTGTTTCTTTAGTGTCTTTAAATGAAGAATCATAACCAGATAAACCTTTCCATGACGTATCTATGCCGCCCCAAGTTGTATCTATGGCAATATTTTGTAAAGCGTTATAGTCATCTACAGTCTTTTGTAAAGTAGATAGAAAATCTGAAAAATATTCTTCTTCATTTCCTCCACTTTGTGCAATAGCAAGACCTAAATCCATATCATCATCCATAGAAGTAGCCTTACTTGCTATTTTCATTAAACCAGTAGCATTATCTATTTCAGTTTGATAGAATTTTCCCCATGATGAAGCTAATAAACTTATTACCTTGTCATTTATGACTTTCTTTGCCTGGGCTAAATTTTTACTCTTTTCTAAATCTTCACCATAAGCATCAAATAAACCTTGGAAAAATTCATTGTTTGCTGAAACTAAGTTATCATAATATGTACCATCATATTGTGACTTCTTTATTTGATTATTAATATATGCATCAGCATCATCATTATAAGCTTGTTCTAATAATGCGAATAATTCTTCTGAACTCAATAATCCGCTTCTGAACTGTTTAACCGACTCATTCAACTCAGGAAATGCTTTAGCAATTGAATCTAAAGTAGAAGATGATAATCTGCTTGTATTTTGTAACTCGTCTTGTATAGATTTAAGAAGATTAGCATGTGACTCAAGTTCTGATAAACTATCTCCAATTGAGCCGTCTGATGTAAGTTTAAAACTTGTACTATCAAATATCTGAGATATCTTATTGGCATCAGATTCAAATTTAGAAATTATTTTATCGTATGAATCTTGTGAGAGTGAACCTTCTTCTACCTTCTTCTGAAGATTACTTTGTACTTCTGATAACTTTGCCTTTGCCAATTCTTGATATGAATTTGCAGCATCATAGTTAGTCGAAGCTAAATATTTTGTTGCATCTGCTTCAGTTGTGATACTTTCAACGGTAGAAGCTAAATTAGCAAGTGCCTGTTGTTTCATATCCTCAATACGAGCTTGAGTAAGTTTATCTAAAGCTTCTTGGTCGAGAGTAAATGCACCAGACTCCATATCAATGTAATCAAGCCAATTATCACCTAATGCGATAACGGATTGCATTGTATCAATTGAAATATTTCCATTACTGTTATATTCAGAAACAGCAGAAGAGAGCGTAGAATAAGCAGATTGAATTTCATCCAATTGAGAATTTAGCTTACTTAATGTTGACGGGGCGTTATCACTCCCCATATCGAATAATTTAGTTTCTTTGAAAGTGTTTGCCTGTTTAGTATAATTCTCTCGTGCTTTAGCAGCACTATTAGCAGAAGATGCAATTTCTTTCCATTTATTAATTTCTTCTTGAGTATTAACTGAATGTTCTTTAAACCAAGAATCCCAATCAAAATCAGATTCTTTCTTTTTTTCTTCTTCTATAATGTTATTATATTGTTGAGATATGTCATCAGCTACATCATAACCAAGACCTTTCTTCAAAGATTCTGCATCTGTTCCAATATAATCAGCAATTTTCTTAATGTAATTATCAATTGCTTGCTTATCTTTTGATACATTACCCATATTATTAGGATCAATTGCCAATAAAGACTTATAAGCATTAGAAATACCCTCTTTATTATTCTCGATTCCATCAATAATTTTTTGCACAAATTTACTATTGATATCGGAATCTTTATTGAAAGTGTCAGCGACTGCTTCAGTTAAGGCATTATCAATTAAGGAACTTATTTGATTTATTTGTTCATCATTCAAATTATCATAATCCGAATTATATACAAAATAAGCATTTGCTTTAGTCTTAATTCCTTTCATTGCCTCATCAACTTCTGCCTGATAGGTTGCTAAATCAGCTTTCATATTCTGAATGATAGTAGTAACTTCTTGGTCAGTGCTATCAGTATCTAATCCATATGTCTTTAATAAACTTCTAAATACATTATCTGAGCCTATAGAACCCGATTTGTTTTTTAAGTCATTAGTAGATAGAGTTGTAGCTCTTTCGAGATAAGATATCTTTTGAGTTGTTGATAATCCATTTACCATAGATTTATCAGAATTAAATGTGAACGCAGATTTAAAGGCATCTTTTATGCCAGTCTTTGATTCATTTTTATAATTCTTGACTACATTAGTATTCTCCTTATCACTACCACTTATAACACTAGCAGCGGCTGCTTTCTGTTCATCCTTATATGCTTTTGTTAAAGCCTCAACATTACCCTTTAAAGTTAATATTGCATTACCTTCAGAAGTATGTCCTGCTATTAAAGAAGGATAAATATCAGCAATCTGGTTACAAATATCTTGATATTTTTTATACTCATCAGTTGTAAGTGAAACATTATTACCTAATTCATCAACACCCTTTGATAAAGTTGCATAATCATCTTTTATATCATTGATGGTCTTTTTATGCGATTCAAGAGTCTTCAAACTATCATCATATGATGTAACCATATCATCTACAGCTTTTTTCATATTCTCGGCACTATTTATTATATTGGAAATACCTTTTATAATGAATGAAGCAATAGCAGAAGCTATAGCACCTATGACCATATTTAAAGAAGTAGTAGCAATTGATAATGCAATTGTCTTTAACTTTGCGATACCAAGACTCTTAATATATCCACCAAGTCCAGCATTTGCACCATTAAGACTTGTGAGATAATTACCAAGTTTCATATTATGAGAGGCAACAACTTCGGCAAAAGCATTTCCCTCTTTTGTAGAACTTTTTAATAGATTGTTATATTCTTTAATATTTGCGTTAATACCTTGAAAACTGAAAGACTGTTTTGCAATGTTCTCATAATTCTGTTTAGTAATAAGTTCATTGATAGATTCTCTTTTAAGTACGTCATTCTTTTTAATGTATTCTTCAAGACCATTTACCTTTGAATACTTACCATCTTCAAAGGTTTCAGTTAATACCTTCTGAAGTTGAATTGTATCGCCTTTAGCATTGGCTATGGTATTTTCTAATTCTTTGAAATTTTTAAAATCTAATGTACATAATTTTTCGACTTCTTTAAAATTCTTTGTTCCACCTAATTTATCAGTAATACCCCAATTATCAGCTAAAATTTTTCCTATCGTTAATTATATGCTGAAAATATTGCAGTATATATAAAAAAATGATATTATATTCTATATATTAAGTGAGAGAGGTAAATATATATGAAATATTGTTTATCATGTTGCTTTATTAGAGCAGAAGATTGTTGTTGGTTCTATGAAGACTATTGTTGCAATTGTGGTAGCACTCATATTGTTGATGATGGTTTAACAAGAGAACAATATGAACAAATGACCGAAGATGAAAAAGATGAATATGAAGTTAAAATTCAATTAGAAGTTGAAAACTCACCATATTTTAACGAAAAATCATATAAAGAATTAGCCCTTGGCAATCCTGATTTCTGGTTCGGTTTTCGTTATGACAAATATACAAGACTGACTGGTAACAAAAAAGCTGGTCAAAAACTAACTCCCGAAGAAGAAGCCGAAGAAAAGCGTAAATTTGAGGAATCTATGCGTGGGGCAGAAGCGGATTACTATTTCAATCTTGGTAAGCAAAAGCGTGAAGAACAAGAAAATGCTAATAAACCTAAGTGCCCAACTTGCGGTTCTACAAACATTAAAAAGATGGGTGGAATAGAACGTGCAGCTTCAATAGCTGCATTTGGTTTGTTTAGTAAGAAAATTAATAAAACATTCAAGTGTTGTAATTGCGGATATACCTGGTGATAAGGAGGTGTAATTTTATGCCAACAAATAATACAGACAACACAAGTCAAAAGAACACAAATAATAATAACAGTAACAACCAACAGAAACCACCATTACCTCAAGCTAATCTTACTTCAAGAGTGAGTGAAATATTTGAGTTGATAAATACAGAAAAACGCAATAATTAATTATTATCCTTACTACAAAATATACAAAGTAATTCTGGAACAGAGGTTGTCAAATTGTGGTATGGTAACGGTGGTCGGTTATCAATATTAACTTTGTCATTATTGTTGTTGGTAGCCGTTTTAATTGGAGGTTTTGATTTTGATTTCATATGAGACAATCCTTTCTTTTGAGAGTGATTTTTAAAATAAATCGTAATATAAAATGGTAAAATATTCCTTATTTACCTTACAATAATTTTAAAGCAGAGGGGTGAGTTTATGTATAATAATATGTCTCCAACAGAACTATGTTGGCAAACAGGTGATTATACAGATGAATGTCATTGTGAATTCTGTGAACACAGTGACGAATGTAGCGGATCTGAAGATAAAGACTGATAAACATAAGGTAGAAATATATAAAAGGCATGAATTAATTCATGCCTTTTATATATTTAAGATTATACTAATTTATTTTGAATAGATACAACTTTATTTATATATTCTATTACATTCTCATATTTATCTAAATCAAAAGTCAGTTCGGTAATATTTCTCTTATAAATTTGTTCCTGTTCGTAAAAATTACTAATTAATTGATTTAATTGATTTGCCATGTTATCATCGTTCTCATCCTCAGTTCTAAAAAATGCTTCCAAAACTTCATATTTAGTAATAGTTGCTTGATGGATGTTATTGTTTTTAACTTGTTTTAATGTTATAATTTGCATTTATAATTCCTCCTATATATTATATTCACCAAGATAAATTTTATTACTGAATGATATTCATTAATTCAAAATCTTTGTCTATTTTCTTGATTTCGTTACATAGAAGAATTATTAAGTTTTCAACTATTACGTCGAATTTTAAAAAAGCTAAAGCAACCAAATAAGGTGCATATTTTTTATTAAAATCTTTTTCTATTGAGATTCCTAAACTCATCAAAGGATTAGACACATTATACATTTCCTTAAATTTTAAAGCAGATGTTATATAATCCACATAAATATCATCATGTTTTCCAGTATCATGTAAAGATTCGTTCTTTGATTTAATCAACGGAGAATTTAGTTCTGCTGAATAGTATATCATCCCACTTGTTGTAGATATGGGTGTTATTTTATTGGCAAAATTAATCTTAACATTACTTTTAGCTTTCCCATCGACAACAACAAATCCGACATAATGATCTTTCGTCTTATTTAATACACGAAAATGTACTCTTGCACCAACATCTTTAAAAACCCATTCCCTTGTTGTTATACTAATATCTAATAAAAAAGATTTAAATTTATCATGTCTATATTGTTGTAAATTCGAATTTTTCTTTGCTTTTGAAAATTCTTGTTTATATAATAATATAAAGTCTATTAGTTTTTCTGTTGTAATTCTTTGAAAATCAGAAATTCTATCTCGTATTTTTTGAATTGATTTCCATGTCAAATCATCAATTACATATGGCAATTGTTCCCCATTTTGATATAACATAATTGAAAGAGGAGATGCTGGTTCTTTTACAGAAGATTTTCTCGTATTAGTAAATTTTGAATCAATCATTTGTTTAATTCTTCTAACAGCATCAACATATCCATCATTTTGAGGCTTAAATTTTTGAATAGGCTTACCATCTTCAGGAACTCTCATTAATCTTGAAAATGGCATAGATTCATCAATTATACATTCTGATAAAATAACTGGAATCACAATACTATTCCCTTCTTCTTGTCTATCGAGTGCTTTCTTTAACTCGATCTCAATACAATAGTAAGATGATAAAAAATTAGGAGAAATAAGGAGTAATACAACATCAGACTTGCCTAATTGAATTAAAACTTCTGAATCTATAGTATCTCCTGCTAATATTTTACCATCATGCCAAACTTCAATATTATGCGTCAATTCTAATGATTTTAAATGAGTTAATAAATCTTTTTTATATTTCACATCTTTATGTGAATACGAAATAAAAATTTTAAGTTTTTCAGATTTAGCCATATAACCCCTCCTAGTAGATATATTTTATTCATTATATACCAATATTTGACATATATCTACAAGAACATTTGTTTAGTATTTTCGTACTTGACAAGACATTCATCTGAATGTAAAATACACTCAATCGAATGTAATGGGAGGAAAAATATGAAAACAGAATTTTTTAAATTATTAACAACATCTAATATACTCAAAGAAAGAAGAATTAATCTTAGATTAACTCAGCAAGAGGTCGCTGAAAAAGCAGGAATTCTACTTCAACAATATCAAAAATTTGAAAGTGGAGAACGCAAAATTGAATCAGCCACTTTCCAAACCGCTTGTAAGATAATTGAAGCATTAAATATGGATATTAATAAATTCTATCATGGAGAATATTCATTAAGTGATAATAAAATAACACTCGATATTGAAAAGGATAATATGTAATAATTTACAATTAATAATACAACTAATTTAGATATCATGTAAGGGAGTTACATTATGTTTAAAATCCATTATTGTCCTAATTGCCACCGAATTACCTACACACATTATCTTACAAATGTATGCCGAGTATGCAATTGTAATTGTATAAAACTCGATATTGATTTTGAAGAATTCTTCTCAATGAATGAAGTTGAAAGAAAAGAATATATATCGAAACACATTGGTTTATAGGATACAAACTACTGTTCTGGATTGTATTTAATTTTGTACAATAGTAAAATAGACTTTAGACACAGTATGTATATGTACCACATCATGTATATAACCGAAGGCTGTATCTAAAGTCTATTTTATATGTGGTATTTGGAAATAAAGTCTGCCCTTTCTGGGCAATACATTTCCCAACTTTCATTATTTCTAAAAGAAAGGAGGGTAGAATTTGATAAGTATTTTTACTAAAATCGTAGAAGTCTCTGCAAGCTGTGGAATTTGTTACTTAGCTTATTTAGGATTGAAATTTGTAGTAACAGTACAAATTTGTAAACATCCTGAACTCAGCGATGAGAAAGTTAAGTGCATAACACACATGATTGCAAAAGACAGACATCATTCTATCTAATTCTATATGTATATGTCATTTTATTTCCTTTTATTCCTTATAATGAGGGCTGTTTTACAACAGTCCTCTACATTATTATTCTCTGTTATGTTGATTATACTTAATATACCTCTCACAATATATTAATTACGATGTAAAGTGTATCAACTTTCACTTTATTTTAAGTACATCTCTTATTCTCCCCTGAGTACACATTAATGATTAATAAAAACCATCTAACCCTTATACTCGATGAACATAGTCCTTAATGAATTTACATTTTAGGACTGTCGGCTGCGAATTTCTGGCTTATTATTTTAACATTATTACCATACCTTATGCTTTCACATTTGCCATTATAACCTTTCGTATTATAACTTGGTAGTTAAAATCAGGGTAGCCTTCCTCGACCTAAGTTTTTCTCATTGCCCTGTCAATCTTAGGTATTAACGACATTACTCGTTAATCATTCGTCTGTTATTTTACAATTAGAGTCCTTACTTATTATATAATAAGCTCGTACACCTCACGGTTAAACTCTACGGTAGCTAGGAAAGGAGAGTTGTTAATAAAATTTATTAACCTTATCAAACCACCGCTTTTATTTGAAGCAATAATAGTTGCAATTGCTCCTAATATAGTTGGAAGATGCTTTTCTACTAATTTAAAAAACTTAGAAGCACCCTCGGTTAAATCTGTAGTGAAATCTAAAACAGATTTAACAGTTGTAGTATCAATTACATTGTACCAAAATTCTTGTGCTCTATTTTGAAGTTGTTGAAATTTTCCATCAACACTATCTAAATAAGCATTTAATTCATTTTCTGCCGAGCCTTTGGAATTTTGAGCATCCTCGTACACTGAACGAAGCATATCTCCATTTTGAAGAATTGAAGCCGCAATATTACTACGATTTTTACCTGCTATAGTTTCCAATAATAAATTAAGATTATTTGTTCCTAATTCTTTATCTTTCTTGACTATTTCATCGTATAAATCTGCTAATCCTTGCATGATTTCATACGTACTCTTGTAATTTCCGTTAGAATCAAAAATATCAAAACCTTTACCGTCTTTTGTTGCAGCGGAAGTTGCAGATTGGATAGTATCTCTTAATTTTGACGCTGTAGTTATCATACCATCTGTTTCTTCACCAAGATCTTCAAGCTCTTGTTTTGCTTGAGTAGTACCCACGAGTCTAAGTGAAATAGTACGAAGACCTGCTCCTACCTTAGACGGATCTTGAGTGATTGCGTTGCCAGCCGTTGTAAGGGATACAGCTTCATTTAGGTCATTATTAGCAGTTACTAATGCACTAGCTGAATCTTTAAGAGCTGTTGCCAATCCATCAGTTGAGATGCTGTAATTATTACCGATATTATTTAAAACATCAATTATGTCCATTTTATCAAGGTCTTTATAAGCCTGACTCATAGACACAAGTGAATCGGTTGCCTCATCTATTCCTTCAAATTCAGATACGTTAAGTAAGATATTTGCGTCTTTAGCTGATTTAGCAGCAGTATCCATACTCTCGCCTAGTCGCATCCAATCCGCTGTGGAATTTTGTATCTGTTTCGCAGTAGTTCCAACTGCGTCTGCTGTATCAAATGTAGTATCTTGATATCTCTTCAAACTTTGAACAGATTCATTAGATACTTTTCTCATTTCAGTAAGCGCAGTATCTAATTGCCTAACAATATTAATGCCTTCTTTACCATATCTTATAAAATCATTAACACCAAAATATGTACCTAAAGTATTAGCAACTCCATACCAAGCTTTTTCTTTGATAGTATCAAGCATACTTTTGCCGCCACGACCAGCTTCAATTTCAGCATTGACTATTTGCATAATCTTTCCGTGAATAACATCTAGTGATGCACTTGGATTACCAGATTTAATTTCAGCATAGTAAGCTTTTATCTGATTCTTAGCTTCTCGTGACATTCCAGAATGCTCTCTAAGAATATTGTTGATTTTATCTAATTCTTTTTGAGCAGATATAAGACTATATCCTTTCTCGGCAGCCGACATATTCTGAACAGCGGTAATATTTTCTTTTATAAGCTTTTCTTGTTTGTCTAATTTACCAAGTTCTTCATCATTCACTAATTCGGGATGCTTTTTTAAATTATTAAGAATATCTTCATATTGCTTAACAGCTTCTTTGACAGCATTAACCCTTTGTTTATAATCATCACTTGTCCAACCACCATTTTCAAATCGAGCAATAGTTGTGTCATAACCAGATGTTTTCTTATTATAAGATTCAAGACGAGTATTATACTTCGAGAGATTAACATTAGATACTTCTTTATCAGCATTAATAATTTTCTCTTTAGCTTCAGCATTTTCTTTAGCTTTCTGAGTATTCTGCTCTAATACTTTATTCTCTTCTTTGATGGAATTAGTAGCAGTCTCTACAGATGCAGAAACATCTTTATCAGGAAATGCGTCTTTCGTTTGGTCTTGAGAAGCAGCAGAAGACACCTCTTTAACAGCCTGAGTTGTTTTCTCTGCCTGTTTCTGAGTTTCCTTTAATTCAGATTGAAGCTTTTCTTGAGATTGAACTATATTATCAACTGAAGAATTGTTGGAATCTAAATTCATTTTTTCATCCAACTTATCTAAATCTGTATAGAGATCATTTATCTCATTTTGGATTTTTTCTTTTTCCTCAACAAATTTTGACGCTATAGAAAAACTATTATCTTCATATCCAAAAAATGATTCAGCTCCACCGATACGTGATAAACCTCTTGTTGTATATTCATCAAGTGCTTTTTGATCATTTGCCTTAATTAAATCATCATACTCTTCAAGGCTATATTTTACTTCAGATAACCATTCGTTTCTGTCTTGTATAAGTTTGTTAACATCAAAGATATTATTAGTACCAGTTAATTGTTTAATTCTCTTATCTGCTTCACGGATTTCTTCCTCTGTAGGTAATTGATCTGCAAAATACCTATCATTATCATGAAAGTCTTCATGAACAGTCAATTTCTCTTGTAGCTGTTGAAGCTCTCTAATAATATTCTCTCTTTTTTCAATTTCAGCATTCAACTCTGATTCAGATTTGATTTGTTGTTCAACAGTAGAATCAGAAGCCAAAGAAATATTCGTTTTCTGTCCAATCTTACTCTGTGCATCAGCCAGCTTCTCAGCTTCTTTAGCAGCATCTTGATATGCATTACTAATATTCTCCACTTGTTTGACAGCACCACCCGTATTGCTACCCATGTTGCTCATGTTTTTATTAACATTGAGAATATGTTGGCTCAATTCTGAAAGTGACCTGTCAATATTCTGGATAAAAGAGAGTAGTGTCTTCGCACCAGAATCATCCACCTTACCAAAAGCTTTACTTAAACTTTGTACTTCTGATACAATATTTGATAGTTCTTTCGATAAATTCTCAAACTGTTTAAAATCACTTGTTCCTTTACCAAGAGAATCAAGCATTTTATCAAGTTTCTGAATAGCACTTTCAAGTGTTTTTGTGTCAAAATCTAATTTTATTTTTCTATCTTCTTTTGTAACCTTATCAAGTTCGCCTTCAGCAACCTTAATTCGTTTCTTTAAGTCTTCAATATCAATAGATATTTTGGCTTGCCAATCAGCCATTCCTGACATAAATTTATACCTCCTATCTTAAAAATAATTCTTTTGCTTTGTTATCAATAATTTTCTGTACACGACCTCCAAAACCATTGCGAAAATCTCTATCAACTCTATCAAAGGGAGGTATACTCTGATACATCATCCAACGTCCATGACCATGTTCACCATTCGTAAACATATAATCGAATGCTGTATCAGCAGATAATGTTTGTCTTTCATAAGTTGGATATGGGGGAATATCAAAACCTGGGTAATCATTCATTTTTGAAGAGTCCACATGCATCGTTAATATATTTCTATTTGCATGTGTATAAGCAGAGTTATATACATTCATAAAATTGTTTGTTCTTTGATACATATTTGGCGAATATTCGCTATACCATTGGATAAGAGAATCATATACAGATTCTTTGAATAATTTATTAATTTCAGGTGCAACTTCTTTTGCCAATTGTTTATTTATCTTTTCAGCTTTTTTAATAAGTTCATCAAAGCTTCCATTTTTACCCATCTATTCTCACCTCCATAATTTTCACTATTTTTTCACACAAAAATAGGAGAGCAGTATTACCACTCTCCATAAGAAAAGCTCTATACGCTGTGACACGCATAGAGCCTAAAATATTGACAATATTTAATTGTAATGATATATTTAACAAGTGAAAATAATTGTCAGTCCTTAATTGAATTTCCGACATATATCTTCACTCAATTAAGGACATTTAAGCAGTATTATATGTAAAATATAGTACTGCTTTTTTATTCTACTTCCTTAAAATCACCAGTTCTTACAAGCTCAACGACCTTAGTAATATCTTCCTGTGGAATTCCCTGTATCTTCTGTTCAATAAGCTTCATAAGTGGTTCTATGGTTATATTTGCAAGTGTCCCAAACCTTTCAACCTGACGACTAATATATGCGTGTGGTTCATATACATTTTGCATAATATCAGATTTATGCATATCAATAAGAGTTCTTATTTCAGATATTTCACTTGCTGGAATAAGTGGTGGAATTTCTTTTCCATTCACAATTTCTCCAATCATTAATTTATCAAGAAGTCCAGAAGATTTTAATAAATCATAATCCGCTGTATAATTACCGTCATTACTCCAAACAAGATTTGTATACTTTTCAATAACTTCTCTAACAAATAACATATACTGAACAAATGAATTAACATGTACATTATCAGTCTTACGAAATTTTATTTCACCATTTTCGTCAGTATATTTTTCCTGTTCAAACATAGTTCTATCTGTAATGATTATTGCAATAGCATCTTTAATATTTACAGGTAAGTAAGATATAATGCTTAACTTTTCCTGTATATATCTATTCTTTAATGAATCTACACACTTATTATATCCCTCAACAAATTCTTTAACTGTTATCTTATTCATAATTCCTTTTATCTCCTTTATAATTTTATTCTTCTGCAATAGGTATTAAATCAGCACAAGCATCAGTATCTAACCCCATACTAAACAATTCTTCCGTACTGATAGGTGTGAAATTAACATCTACATCAGAATCACTTACTGCATTAATTTCCTTAATAAATTCTTTCCAATTTTCATCTTCAGGACTAATTCTCTTCTGATTTGGAACAACTTCCCCCTTTTCGTCAACAACATCTTTACCATACTTATTAACAAGAGAGTCTTTGGTCATTTCAAAATCCTTTACAACTCCCTGAATTTCTGAATATAATCTGAGTAGTTTAAACTTAAATGCAGCATTAATTGCTGAGTCACCTTCAATTACATTTTTAATTCTTGCATTGACATTAATTATCTGATATACCTTTAATGTTTTGTTCATATCTTAATATTCTCCTTTATTTCACTATAATTTTTATTTCCGTTCTTGGATTATCCTTATCATATCCTGTTTTTAATGTAAGAGAATGTAAATGCTTCCCATCGTCATCAATAATAAAACCTGATTCACTAAATCCATCTAAGATAAATTTAGGAACTGTGTTATCACAATCCACACGCCTTTTTGTCGGCATATAAGTGGTAAATATCATCTCAAAAGACTCTAAGTGTTTATCTTGTAAACCTAAGTCCTTTATCCAAAAAACAATAAAATCTTTCCATTTTTGTTTAAGTTGATTCATCTGTATTCTTGGTAATATCATCCATGTGTTGATCGAGGGGTGCATTGGTCTTTCAATAGGAATTTTCCTTGCTTTAGGATGTTGTTTGAAATAATATTTATTATATTTCTCCAATACATCTTGGTTTAAAATCAAATCAATAATTTCTATATCTTTCATTCCTTTCTTGATTAAGGGGGCAGGAGAGTGGTCTAGCCACACACTCTCCATATAAATAAAATGCCCTTACTACATGGCTAGATAGTAGTAAAGACATTTTGAATGTGTATTTATAATTTTTTGAAAAATAAGTGTGACTTCAAAAATTACTATGAAACCACACTTTCTTCATTATTAGTATACTATCTAGGTATAATAAGAGACTGACCTGGATAAATAGTATATGGTTCTCCGATACCATTAGCTTCTGCAATAGAACACCAATCTACACCAAGCTTATCACCAATGGCTGAAAGACAATCTCCACTTTCAACTTCATATGTATCATAAGAAGGTTCTTCATAATTATCTTTTGGTGCAGAACTGCCATTAATAACAGAGTCATTTACCCAACCTCTGCCATTCTCGATGAGATATGGATTTCTCGCACCTTCAGCGATAGCTGTAATAATTCCATCTGTATAAAGTGGATTAAGTGGTTCTTCGGAAGCTGAAGAAGCAAAGAGTGCTGAATATGTGACATATTCGCCAATAGAATGAGCAAGACCTGTAGATTCTTCTATATCAGGCGATTCTGGTTCAGAAGTATTTTCATTATTATTATTAATACAGTCGTCATTAATCCATCCTGTACCATCGTTAATAAGATATGGATTTCTTGCAGATGCAATGATATTAGTAATTGTGCCTTCTGTAATTGAAGGTGTTAATTCATTTTCGGAAGTAGAAGACGCATAAATTATATGATATGACACATAATCTCCTACATGATATTTTGTTTCAATATCATCTGATTCAGAGTTATCTTCGATTGGTTCAGATGGAATAGCTGGTTCAACATTAGGTAATTCTCCATAATAATAATTAAAATCTGTTCTTGCTGAAGATCCATCAATAACAGCATCTGATGTGTACTGCCACAACAGACAATCCATCGAAGGTTCATCTATTCCCCAATGTGCAAGCCATCTGTTAAATCCTTCAAAAGACATTAATCTATCATCGCTTAATATATTAGTAAAATAACTATAATTTGCGTAAACACCCGTTTTATATCCTGCGTCTTTGATAATCTGCATAAATTCTATACAAAAGTCTGTAAGAAGTTCACCATTTTGTTCGGGAACAAGACCATGATTTCTTTTATATCCATCAGCGTCTTCCATGTCGAACCATACACCAAGAACAGGATTAAATCCCTGAATCATTCTTAATATATGTGCAGCTTCACTTCTTACTTCTTCTATATTAAGACAATAAGAATATATGTACACACCATAAGGGATGCCAAGTCTTTCACATTCCTGCATATTTCTAACAGCCTGTGAATCATCCTGACTTTCTATATCTGAGCCATAGCCAATTCTAATGATTACACCATCAATACTTGACTTAATTATATCCCAATCAAGCTGCCCATTATTACTTGACACATCTATAATTCTATAAGCCATAAGTTCCTCCTTTATTTATAGACAAAATAAAAGAACGAGCCTGAATTAGACTCGTTCTCATTGAAATTTTTTATATTTAATTGTATTGTTATACCGCTAATTGCATAGGGTATAATTCCCATTTTCCATTTGGGTATTTATCCACATTATCAATTACTATCTTATGTGCTTCTTCAAGACTTCCAACATTAGTATCAATATGTATAACCTTACCACCAGTTATACATAATTCCTCACATATTAAATTAAAATACATTTTATCTCCTCCTCAATTCTTATTTAATACAGAACAATTCATATATATCAACATTCAGAATATGAGAAAGAGTAATAGCATTGCTAAGAAGTATATCCTTTGTGTTTCCATTCTCTATTTTATTTAAAGCTGCAACAGATATTCCGCTAAGTCTTGATAACTCTTGTAATGTTAATGCCTTCTGATTTCTGTAATACCACAGTTTATTTTCCATAATGTTAATATTTCTATGTATGTCTTGTTTTATACAAATTTTATCATGGTATATTTTTACTGTGGTAGAAATTTAGTCTTCTTTAATTGGTAATGACATAATCTCTGGATATAATTTATCATGATAAATATCATCGCCTCCAGCAGCTTCATATATTTTACCAAGTTCAATAAATGTTTTTAACCCAGATTTATCAATAAATCCTTTTGTTACAAATTTTTCATGTAGTCCATATAATTGTCCTCTAAGAGTAGCAACTGTTTCTTCTTTATCTTTTTGTTCTCTTTTTACAAGATTATCTTTGATATCATCTATACCTTTAGATATTTTCAAAATTTCCTGATACTGCCAATTATCGTGTTTTTCAAGCGTTTTAATACGATTTTCTATTGTCTCTTTATCTTGGTCAATACCTGTTTTTAATCTAAGTTTCTTCTTAAAATAACTAAATATTTCGATAATTTCTTTAGCTGCGAATAAGATAGCAAAGAACCCAAGGATGACTAATAAATAATCAATATGTGCAAGTTTTTCTATAGATCCCACTCATATATACCATCCTTCTTACTTTTTCAAAAAATTCTTGAACGCTTCATATAAACCTGTAGAAGCAAGACCAGAGACAAGACCGCCAAGTAATATCTCAGGTGTAAAAGCCATATTCATCCAAATATTTAAAACAACACCTAACACACCCATGATTGCAGGAATGTACTTATTAACCGCATCTGTTGTAACAATATTTTTTAATACATAGCCAATACATAAACAAATACCAACAATAATTGGTACTGCAAAATTTGTTAAAAATGATAAATCTGTCATAATTTTAATCCTCCTTATTTTTATTTATTTAATTGTCTTAATGTTTCTACACATCTCTTTAATGTTTTACAAAATGTATTCAGTTCAGTAATCTCTTCTTTACCACTTAATGTAATTCTTATACAACTATTTATATCTTCTTTATTCATTTTAATAGCCAATAGAGTGGAAGATGGTGTTAAATCTCCGCTTGTACAAGCACTTCCAGTTGACACCTGATATCCGTTCATATCAAGTAATGTCATTAATGATTCACCTTCAACACCCTTGAAACATATGTAAAGATTATGTGGTAATCTATGTTTCAAATCAGCTCCAATCAAATATGAATCTGGAATATTATTTTTAATATAATCATAGATATAATCACGATTTTTAGATGTAATAGAAGAATAATCATAATTCTCAATTGCTTTACCAAGCGCAGCTATACCTATTACATTTTCAGTACCACCAAATAAGCCTTGTTCCTGAGAACCATATATAAGAGGTTCAAGTTCAATATGTTTCTTCTTATATAAAATACCTACGCCTTTTAGAGCTGAAAGCTTATGTGCGGAAAAACCCAAACCATCAATATCTAAAGTTCTTATATCTACAGGGATTTGACTAATAGAACCTGTACAATCTACATAGACTATTGCGTTATAAAAATGACACATTTCAATAATCTGTTTCACGTCTTGAATAGTTCCTATCTCAGAATTAGCATATTCTATGACTACAAGCTTCTTCATTGTATCAGATGATAGACACTCCTTAAAATCTTGAATATCTATTCTTCCCGTGTGATCAACTTTGAGTGGACACTTATATTTAAGTGATTCTACACACTTCAGTACCGATTTATGTGAAGTAGGAGAGTATAACACTCTACATTCATTTCTCTGAGTATAACCTTTAATGAAAAGCGTATTGTTGGCTGAACCGCCAGATGTAAAAATAATATTTTCTGGATTTATATTAATGAATTTTGCTACATTCTTTCTTGCCGTATTAATTATTTGTTTTGCATTAACACCAGATTGATACATTGAAGATGGATTCTGATATGTGTCTAAAAGAGATATGACATAATCTTTAACTTCTGGTTTTAATGGAGTTGTTGCTGCGTTATCTAAGAACATTCAATCACCACCTAATTTAATTCGTAATTACACCATTTTTGATATACTTCATATGTGTCTTCCTTTAGAAACACCATTGCAAGAATTGAATTATTTGTTTTTTCATCAATACTTGCATACATGTCTATAGGATACACACCATTTTTTATATAAAGAAGAGACTGTTTGGGATTAACAATTCTAACCGCTTCATGTGGTAAATAATCCCTTGGTTTTAAATTTGTTTTAACCATATTATCCTTTCATTCCATACAATATTCGTAAAAAATAGGGGAATATAGCATTAAACAGTAATGTTATATTCCCCTATAGAGTTTTCAAAATCACTGTTCAACATCACTTTCAGCCTCGTTTTCGACTTTTGTAATAATATCCTTTTTGACAGATTTAACTTCTGCCTTTTTATTTTCTTTCTTAATAACTTGTGTTTTTGCCTTCATAATTGAAGCAATAGAATTTTGATAACTTTCACCAAAATATTCTTTTTTACTTAAATCGAGTTTTTCTAATTTTACTTTTGCTTCAATATCTGATAACCTACCGTTTTCAAATGAAGAAGTAATATTGTAAATGTCTTTGCAATTTTCACTACAATAAGCAAAATGCCATGTAGGTTTTAATCTGTCTTCTGGATTACAAACTGGGCAAAATGAATACTCCTCATGGCAAACACAGCACATTCTTAAATCATTCTTGCTCATTCATTCATCTCCTTAAATATAATAGAAGAGTGGGAAACCACTCTTCTAAATATGTTTTGGTTACAAAGATTAGACTTCTTCTTCCTCATCTACAAAGTAGATTTCAACCATATCCTGAGATGTAGAACAAGCATTTGTAAGGATTGCACCCTTATAATCCATTGTCTGTGAATCTCCACCCTGAAGT
>ERZ773193.969-NODE-969-length-40012-cov-10.335436_pt1 | contig 40012 bp, 42 predicted proteins | sample MGYA00511110_ERZ773193 | MGnify/ENA primary metagenome ERZ773193 (study PRJEB29015, sample SAMEA2737784) | human gut metagenome | biome: human gut; feature: human-associated habitat; material: faeces | place: China | collected 2012 ...
TTTCTGAAAAAGAAAAAACCTGCGAAAACGCCGTGTTTACGCAGGTTTTGGAGCTACTGGTCGGACTCGAACCGACGGCCTGCGCATTACGAATGCGCTGCTCTACCAACTGAGCCATATCAGCATTTATTCAATTTTTCGCTTGCTTTGAGCCTAAATCGGCGAACAACCTTCCGTTTACGAAACAGATGAAAAAATATAAAATACACCTAAACTAACGAAAAGCAGCCATTTCTTTTATACCTTGAAATGACTGTTTTTTAATTTAGCGCTGTGTTTTTATCCCGTTTTCCGTTTGTAAGTGGTCAATAAATGGTCAAAAACATAATAACACATTTCTCAATGCAATTAACCTTTATCCCTTAAACAATGCGTAATATGAAATTTATTGTAATTGAATCTAATGTATGATATAATAAATACGAAAAAAGAGGTAGAAACATGGAGTTTAGCAAATATCAATTTATCGAAAAACTGAATACAGAATTCCTTGAAATAGAATTTGGTAAGCTTCAACAAATGAACTCATTTTAACTGACGAACGAGATGAGCACATCAAAGAAAGACATGTCCAAGATTACAACTTATTTCATAAATGCGTTTATGATGTAGTAAATATTCCTGATGTTATTTTAAGGGACTCAAAGAATCAAAACACGGTTTTTTACATAAAATATATTGAGGAAACGCACTTAAATATTGTCATAAGGTTATCGCTTGAAATCGAAGGCAATGATAAAAAGAATTCAATTATCACTTCTTATCAATTAGGTACAAAGACCTTGAAGCGTTTGAAGAAAAATAACAAAACGCTTTACAGCAAGTAATAAATCTTCTATAATGAAGATACAATAAAGGTGGTTTAGAAGTAGAGAATGTGCTGCTACGCACCCTTTGGGTCAAAAGAAATGTGGAATTGGCACACCACCGTAACCATTATAAAAGCAATCCGGTATTAATTGCCGGATTGCTTTTTTGTTGAAGTTTTTTATGGTTGAGTATGGAAAATGCAATATTGTGGGTGCAAAAGATGAACAACATCCGCAACCGAGCAACAGAAATTGTGAACGAGCAAGTAATATACAACTAAGAAAAAGGCACAGCCGACGGACAAAAAATCCGAAAGCTGTGCTTCAGTTTTTTTGTTATGAAGTTGTTGCGGGTTTTAGAGAACTATAAAAAGTTTACAGTCTTGTCAACTGATAAATGCAAAAGCCTTTTTCTTCCAATTCGTTCACAAACGACTTGAATGTATCGTAATTCTTTAAATCAGTTGCAGAATAATGCAAATCCAACGAATATTCCTTGTTTATGCACTCACACAAATTCTTGGCATAAGAAATTAAAAGTCCGGATTTGTCGTTCTTTCTCATCACAACATAGCTATCATTTCTTGTATTCTCAACAAAACCCTCTGTTGTAATCATACACATACAATTTTCTCCTTGTCATATAAATAATCGGCATTCCTCAAAATAAAATATTAAGTTTAATTTTCATAACGGTTTATCGTGAATTCATTTTCTAATTCGGGATAATAGAGTTTCCAGTCCGCATCTTCTTCACTGAATACACTCGGGACTTCACCAAGAAAGGTAACTTCGCGTGTTGTCCTGTCAATTTTAAACAGCGCATATAAATTCCGAAGTGACATATCTCTATTATAATATGCAAATAACATATGCGCTTTATTCTCAGCTAAATATTCAGTGGCGCCTCCGTCATCCGCTGAGAGAGCATAATACTCATCACCATATGATTCAACTTTTTCCTCTAATAGTTCATTCATTATTGATTCCCAATTTTCAGGCGTTAAAATATTTTTAGATGCAAGTCCAATCTGAGTATTTGAAGTGATTTTCGACTCTTTGCTTTCACTATAAACACCCATATCTAAACCTATTGGACCCTCACCTACATCCGCACCTGGCCAATACAATACATCATTTTCAATAAATGGTTCATATTCCTTGCCAACACAATCCGGACATATAATATCTGCCGGAGCCATAATACCAAAAAGAATTTTATCGCTTAATTCTTTACCTTCACCTCTATCTGCACCTTCAGAAATGTCTAAGCCAAACATAGCTAAAATAATATCTGTATTCTTTATTTGATATAGCCTATTCAATCCATCTCGTTCCATCAAACTATATTCTTCAATTTCGTATCCTAATGCCTTGATTTGCGACATGGAAATTTTTGTTTCAAGCCAATTTAACAATGTTTTTCTGTCTATTTCTTTAGTAATTGGTTGATCTGATTTTTCTGCAAGGGCAAAAAATATATTTTTTTCATTATTGGAAGATACAGTCAAATCAATGCCGTCATTTTTGAGTATAATATTAACTGTGCCCTGATTGTTTTGGCTGTCATTATACTCAAAGTGTATTGCGTTTTTTGATATCGCTGCACTTTCGGTTATTTTTACGACTGTGTTCTTAGAAGTTACTATCGTAATTGCAACATCTGCTCGAGCGTCTCCCGCTATATTGATATGGAGTCCAACATTACTCTCTTTGTCATAATAATATCCGCTATACTGGGCGTAGAGATTTTTTAGCAGATTTTGACTGTTTTTATAATCCTTTAATGCATCCAATATGTCAATGGCGTCAACATATTTTTGCTCGGAAATCAGTTGCTCTGCTTTGTCATATTTCTTACTCGGTAAAACATACGTGGTACCAAAAACAATATAGATTGCAGTGCACATAAGAATGGTTATAAGCGTTATACATGTTATTAATGTAATCTTTTTCTTTTTTGAAAACGCTTTCTTGTTTGCTTTTAGATCATCTGCCTCATTATTTCTGCCCAATAAGATTAATATATTTTTAGCTAAATCTTCTATTGCACCAACATTGTCCAAATTCACAGCTTGATACGCAGATATTTCACTTGGCATATCATATGCGTTCATATCAAAATAGATAGGAATGATTTTCTTTTTGGAAAGTAATTCCTTATTTTGTGAAAGCAGTTTACTAAAGTGTTCTTCACTTCCTGCCAATATAATCAGTATTTTGGCACTGTCTGTTGCGCTTGCACAGGCTCTCTCCATTTCCTCGCCTGATAAATCCTCTACCGATGCGTGTTGATAAAAAGTGTTAATATTCAATGCTTCCAATCTGGAATATACATTCTGTGCAATCAGACTGTCTTTTGTACGCCGACCAAAATCATCCGCTTCAACATAGCGTATCGCCACTTCTGTATTTTCATACAGAGGGTCTTTTGCATATCGGCTATGACAGCGTTCGCATTCATATGCACCATTGACTAATTTTAACGCACCGCCACAATTTTCACATTTCATTCTAATTAAACCTTTCCAGCCATTCGTCATAAACTCGGGTTTTTACATTAGTTGATTCTAATTTGTCCGATCCCGACTTGTAACTCTTATAGTTTCCCCCATAAATACTACCACTGCGTGTTACAACAAAACCATCATTTAAATATACAACATCTGTTAAAAGATCTTTGTTGCTACCATTTTTACAAAGCGTTCCGTCAGAATGCAACTCGCAAACAAAATATTGACTATTATAATCGTCATCATATTCAACACCAATTTCGACATCGACGATATCATCCGAATCATATTCGCTATACTCACCATCAATACACGAAATTATTTTCCCATCTGAAGTTATAGCAACCGCATTAAGATATTTAACAATACTTTGTTCTACTTCAGAATAATCGCTATTGATTTCAATATCAATTTCTTTTACATTTTGGAAGTTTTCTACTGTTTCTATTCCTCTGATTCCTACACCTTCAACATCATATGAGGCTATATGTACAAAGCCATTAGAATCTACAGCTACAAATGCTGCATCCATTAACCCTCCTGCTCCAAATCTTGAATAACAATAATCAAAAGATACAATATTCTCCCAACTGGATATATCAGAAAGCCATTTATCTGATTCTTCTTCATTGTACCCATTAGATAAATTTCCATGTATTAATTTACCATCTGAACGAAGTGCAACATTCGTGTGAAAATTAAATATAGGAGAAATTTGAACAATATTATGCCACTCTGATGTATCCGAAAGTTTATTATTTTCAGCAATATTATCTACATAGCCGTCTTCATGCAAAGCGTATAACGGGTTATTGCTGGATATTGAAACAATTTTGCCATGCTCATCAATGTTGATGTTTTTATTTGCATTTCCGGGGTCGTAATCAAAAGTCTCAACTGTACCGTTAGGTGTCACATAATATGATCCGTTAGTAGAACCACTTAAATCAACATCGACAGCAATAGATGCTATACTTTTTCGCCAACTGAGTTCACATTTGGACTTCATTTCCTCAGAATCCCTATAGTCGCCCATTGCATCAAAAGCCCAAGTAGCTTCAGGATAATTCTTATCATAGTAAAGTTGCATAGCGGCATTGTATTGTGGTAATTTCATAAGCCATGGGATTGAACAAATTACGGCAATTATTATCCCTAATAATGCTACTATGCCAATTCGGCTTAATATTTTATTTCTCTTTTTCTTTCGTTCTTTAAGTACAATCGGAGTAGGAATGAGTTTCTTAATCCCTCTAAGAAGTTCCTGTTCAAAATCATCCTGCTTAATGTCTTGAGATGAAAGCACGGAAAATTCTTCCGGTAGATTTTCCTTTGACATATCAAAATAAAGAGGTATTAAAGTTTTGCTCGGGTCCTTTTGCCTTAATGTTAAAAATCGGCTCCACTCATTTTTTACCCAAGCAGACTCAATATTTTCTCTTGACGAACAAACTGTCAGCATTACCTTGCTTGATGAAAGAGCAGCGTAGATATAAGGCTCGTACTGCGTACCAGCCTTATCCTCCAGTGTTATTCTTGAGAAAAATACTTTGTATCCTTGTGCAGTGAGTTTTTCGTATAATTTTTGGGCTTCAATGCTATCCTTTGTTCTGCTTCCGTCTTGATTTGTCTCTTTATAGGAGATAAAAATATCGAAAGGTTTTTCTTTTTTAGAAACTGAAATAATGCCTTTTTGAATATTATCAATCGTTTTAGCATTTGATTGATAATATTCTTTTTTATCACCAAAAGAAAATTTTATCGCATTTTTGTAGTTCTCATCTTGAAAAATCGGCAAATAGTGTGTTCGGTTGCAAGTCGGTATATACTGTCCGCTTTTTGAGTCCTTAACAAAAGTTACGCCGTATCTGCACATAACCAAGTCCCAATAAATCTCTGCGTCTTGCGGATTAATTGAGAGTAGTTGATTAAATATGTTTTCTGCCTTATCAAACTCATTTTGCATCAAGTAACTGTTGCCACGATTATATAACAATTCCGAACTCTCGTCGGTGAACTGAGGCAAAGTTTGCTTTGTTCCACAGTAGTCGCAAACAGCTATCCCGGTTGAGCGGTCTACCGTCATATCACCGCCGCACATTTTACACTTAAAAATTGTCATTGTTTTCTCCTCGTTACTTTAACAGTTTACATTTATTATTTCTGTCTTTAATAAACGTAACAAGCTCGTCAGCTGTTGACTTTGCAAGCGCAACATTATCACTTTTAACGGCAGCTGAGAACTGATTGAATTTTGTTTCAATCTCATTTTCAATTGCTTCAAGCTGTGAGTTTGACATTGGGTCACTGTAACGAACAGTCTCATAGACATTATTCGCAAGTGTTTTCATTTCGTCTGTTTTAGCCGAATTTGCGAGACTTTGAGCGTCTATGGTCAACGACTTTATGAAAAATGTTTGTTCCTTTATTTGTTCGCCACGCTCTGTTACCAATTCTCTTGCGGCAAAATTTTGTAACAACCTACCTAATGCAAGGGCAACAATAATTAAAGCAATAATAAATTGAATAACGGGATTAAGATTAAAAAGCAATGCTGCGGTAGATAAAACCGTGAGAATAATATATGTTGCCGTTCCACTATATAAAAAAGGAATACCATAGAATGTACCCTCCGCATTTTGCTGCTTTTTGAAACCGATTAGGGTTGAAATAACAGCAAAAATATAACCGAGAACGGCTATCGCTATGGCTGTATAAAAACTTACTGTGTATCTTGGCGAAGTAAATTCGGTTTTAATGGAAGTTACACTTTTAGGAATTTCAACAGTTGATATCCCCTTGTTAAGTACGTCAAATTCGATTTCTTTTACTGGCAAACCGTCTATGGTTTTAGGAACGGTTACTACGCTTGATGAGCCTTTATAAGCAGTGATTCTTACGGTTTTGTCGTCATAATTATAGGAAAACTCGCTGTTCTCTTTTTCGGTTTGCTTTGCTTTGGCTGTGTCTTTTGCTTTTTTCGTTGCATTTTCCGATTTCTTTGTTGTAGATTCTTCTGTGGTCGGAATTTTCACATCAGGATTTTCGGAGTCATCAATTGCTATAAAATTCACATCATTTTCTTTTGCATAAATTTGTGCATAAGAACCTGCGACGCCACTAATCGAAACGGCTTGACTTTTGTCAAATACAGTAAATGATACAGATAGAAATACCACTAAGATTATTGTTACTATTGATATAGGCAATGCTTTAATATTTTTCATCATTTTGCCTCCTACATAATGCTTGCGAGCAGTTGTTGCTTCAAATTGTTAAACTCTTCATCTGTAAGCATATTTGCGTCTTTCATCATTTGGAGTTTTTGCAATTTTGCTTGAAACTGCGCCATATCATCCTGTGTATTTTGAGGTTGAATCGGTTGCTGATTTGCACTGTCAAAAGCATTATTGACTGCACCGCCGACAACCGAACCTACTGCGCCGCCTACGCCTGCCATAGTGCCGAAGCCTACGCCCATATTTGTAAACTGACCGACTGCTTCGTTATTAGCCACATCCTGTGCAACGTCAAAACCACGTTCCTGCTGATAGGTGTAACCCTCTTGCTGACGCTTTGTAGCCATTGCCTGTGATTCAATAACTGTACGCTGTGCCTGCGTTTCGGCATCAATAACCGCCGTTTTCTGACGAATTTTAGCCTCTGCAATATCTGCATACTGCCTGAAATGAAGCGATTTGAATTTCTCATAAGTCGACTCACCGTCAGGTTTAACTATTGTTGTAACAAAAAATCTTTCAAGCGAGATACCGTAATCCTCAAAATCAGGCTTAAGCATTTTGAGCAAAGAGGCGGACATATCGTTTATACGCTCGTCAATTTCAAAAATGCTGATTTTTTGTTCACGAATAACCTGCGCAATATACGACTTTACTTTAGTCATAAGAAATGCACGGAAATATCTTGTCAAATTTTCCTTCGTTAAAATATTTTCCGTACCTACTAATTTAATCAGCAGCTTTCTTGAATCGTCGGCACGCAAGCTCATTTCACCACTTGCTCCGATTGAGATAGGGAAATTATATGTAGGCTCCATGAACTGAACCTTACTGTCCGTTCCCCACTTGACAGCCATTTGTTCTGTTTTATTTATAAAATATACTTCGCAGTGAAACGGAGTTTTTCCGCCTGTCGGCAGGTTGAGTGCTTTACCGATGAGCGGTATATTTTGAGTTTCAAGAGTATATCGACCCGGACCGAACAAGTCAAGAGCCTGTCCGTTCATCATAAATATTGCCTCTTGGCTTTCGTGAACGATAAGCTGGGTCAGTGAATTAAAATCTTCATAAGGGTGCTTCCAAATAAATGTGCTGTTATCCCCCTCATACTTAATAACATCTGCTATTTTATGCATGTTGTGTTCTCCTGTATTTTAAATTTCATTTATTATCCACATAAGCGAAAAAGCACTAAAAAATATAACAGCCATCGAAGATTATAGCGTTTTGTGACCATAAATCTGACGGCTATTATTTTATTTTCTGTTATGAAATTAAACTCATTTCGAGTTGTTCAATACTTTTTTGCTTGAGTTCAAATGACGAGTGAACATATCTGTTGAGAGTTGTTTTTACATCGGCATGACCGAGCAGTTCCGACAGCGTTTTTATGTCAACTTCGGCTTCTACACATCTTGTCGCAAAAGTATGTCTAAGCGTGTGAAAGTTAGCCTTTTCAAGGTTACATTCGGTTATCATCTTATCAAATTTGAGTTGCATAAGCCTTGGCTCGGTGAATAGTAATTTGTTGTTTGAAAGCACATATCCTGTGTTTCTAAATCGATTTATCAAAGGGAACAGGCACTTCGGCGTTGGTATGATTCTGTTTGAACATTCACTTTTTGGCGGACCGATTTTGACTTCTGTTTTGCCATTATCATTTTTAATTCTCATCATTGTTTTGTTAACAATAATTTGCCTTTCTGTAATATCCTCCCACTTTAAGGCACACAACTCGCCGACACGCATACCTGTGAACAATGCAAGCAGAATGCCGAATTTATGTATATCAATATCGTGCAGCAAATAATTGGTTAATATTTGTTGCTCTTGCACGGAAAACACTCGCATTTCTTTTCTTTCCACTTTAATATAATTGATTTTTGGTGAAGTGATGTTATATGTTATTTCACAGTACTTAAACGCCAGACCGAGCACGATAAGTATATCGTTCACTGTTTTAGAAGAAATGCTTTTGCTCGATAATTTTTCTGCGAAATTCATAATCGTAAAATGCGATATGAAACGAACGGGGGTTAAACCTAATTCGCAGATAATATGATTTCTGCAAACACTTTCATATTTTTGGTAGGTACAGGGCTTTACACGGTTTTTAATACTACTCAGCCATTCATCGATTAATTGCGAAACCGTAATTGAAATCGGATTATGACTTTTATTCGGTTGCAAAATATAAAGCTGTTGTTTTACTTTAACTTCTTTGTAACTTGTGGCATAAACCGAACCGTATTTTTTCTTTCCGTCGCAGGTGATTTCTTTAACATACCTTGCTTCCCATCGACCGTCTTTTCTTTTATAAATATTTTCGCCTCGTCTCGGCATATTCATCATCCTTTCTGTGCGCTGATGCACATAATTATTCTAAACAGTCAAACTTTTCTTACAAGAATTTTGACCACAAATGTGTAAATATTTGCAATGCTTTTTGTTGAAATGTGAAGATACTTATTGAAAACACTGTATATATTTGATATAATTTGAGTATATAAGGTGTTTTTTACCAAAAAATATCAATATTTATTGTTCGCTTATGTGGATATTCTGCGAATAAGTGTGCCGTCAAAATTTAACTTGACGGTTTTATTTTTTTGTATATTAACTTGAAAAAATATCGGTTGCAAGTATAAAAAGAGGTTTGCCCTACATTTTTGGGCGAACCTCTTTTTGCGTAAAATAATTTGTAAATTTTATTTCAAAACACATCAACAAAACTTGAATTTTTCTCCGTATTATAGAGGGGTATTTTTTCTTTTGTGAAATTAAATGTAAACAAGGTGTAAAGAATTTTGAAAAACACCCGAACAAAATGGAAATTTTTCTCCGTATAGTAGAGGGACTTTTTTCGTGGGTGAATTTTTTGTTTTCAAATTTACTTATGATTTTTTCTTTTTGAAAAAGTATCTCTCGAATAATTTGAAAGGAGGCAGCACAATGAAAGAAAGCTACAAAAGTTTTGATGAGCTACCGATGATGTTATCGGTGTCGCAGGTTGCAAAGGTGCTTGGAATATCTCGCACAAGGTCGTACGAGCTTGTGAATGAAAAAGGTTTTCCGAAAATAAAAATCGGCACAAGAATTGTTGTACCGAAAGATGAGTTCAAGTTGTGGATTCAAAAACAAATTAAGAAAGGATAAAAATTATGTACGCAAAGAAAAATTACAAAACCGACGGCAAGGTTTACTATATGCCAAACAAAATCTTTGATGAAAATTTTTCTCCGCACGAATTTATGATTTACTGTTTTCTTGTTTCGGTTGGCGACAGCAAAGGTGTCAGTTATTGGTCTGTTCCGAAGATGGCTAAGAAGTGTAATATGTGTCCGACCACTTGCAGAAACACACTCAAGTCACTCGAAGAAAAGGGTTACATAGATATTACTCAAAGATTTTTTGAAAACGCACAGCAAAGTAATATCTACACAGTTCATCAAATATAGTGTACCCCACTGTAAGAGTTGATGACAAATAATCTAAAAGCCTAAAATCGAAAAAAACAGCGGTTTTTCTTTTGAGTTTTTTGAATTGATTTTTGATGCAGTTTTGAATGAAATTTAGGCTCTTTTGAGTCGATTTTGAAGCAGATTTCAAGCCGTCGATTTTAAAGCAGGATAAAGGGGTATGATTTTCGGGCGTTGAAATGCCCGAAAACGCCGTCCGGCAAAGCCTGTCGGCTTTTCGATTCGTAATACTTTTGCGTATGATTCCAAATTCGTATGCAGTAAAGGGTGTTTTTCGCAGAAAATCAAGACTTTTGCGTATTCATGTGAGCGTTGCGGTATGATGATTAAAAATCAAAGGATTTTGGCAACGCTGTAAGCAAAAATTGACGAGTTGCTCTGAAATAGAGTTAACTCGTCGGACTAAAACTAAAAACGGCTTACAGGCGATTTGTGCGAGCCTGTGAGTCAAAACGGAGGTTAATATGAACTACAAATTTACAACGAAAGGCAAATCAAATTAAAGGAGGCAGATATAAAATCATAGTTAGCGTGTTGCCTTATGGCAGCAAAAAACAAAGTAATAAACAGTACGAACAAAACGCATAATACTGTTGGAGGTGCGTCAATGGAAGATAATTCTAAAGTGATGCAAACAACATCATACGACATCAACAACAGTCATTACGAAGTGGTTCGCATATTTGATAAGAACAGGGATATTAAATCTTTGATAGAGGAAAATATTTCTGCAAAGAATAAGGAGGTTTTTAATTGATATTCAAACCCTCCTGTGATATACTCCGTGTTGGGTATGTAATCCTTTTTTCAAGGAGGTTTCACCAATGAAAACGAACTTGAAATTAGCCGATGCATACTACAGACTATCCGTTGAGGAGGCCAACGGCGGTGAATCATCGAGTATCACAAACCAACGAAGTATCGTCAGGCAATACTGTGAGGACAACGGTATTACCATTGTAAAAGAATTTGTTGACGACGGTTTCTCAGGCTCAAATTTTGACAGACCGGGCTTTAGCCAAATGATTGCTCACCTTAAAGACGGGTTTGCAAACATGGTTATCACCAAGGACTTGTCAAGACTCGGCAGAGATATGACCGAGTCGAGCTACTATGCGGAAACCTATTTTCCCGAAAATCAAATTCATTATATTGCAATCAGCGACAACTTCGACTCAAACGAAGTTAACATTATGGCTCCGTTCCAATTTGCGATGAACGATGTTTATCTGCGAGACACCTCACGGAAAATCAAGCAAGTCATAAATCAAAAAAGGACAAAAGGAGAATACTGTGCCTGCCCTCCGTTCGGCTATATGAAGAATAAAGATGGCACGGCGCTTGAGCCTGACCCGAAAACTGCTCCGATAGTGCAAAAGATATTTGCCATGGCACATGACGGAAAATCTGCCAGAGCCATAGCAACGGCGCTCACCGAAAACGGCGACATAACACCGTTGAAATACCGTGTGCTGTATCGTGATAACTTCGGTGAAAGAGGTGCTGCGAGAGCTGTTGATGACTGGAATTACACAACGGTAAAGCGAATACTGAAAAATCCGGTTTACCTTGGGCACACAATTCTCGGCAAAACAAAAAAGGCAAGCCTCAAATCAAAAAAGAAACTTGCCGTGCCGGAAGAAAATTGGTTTATCACAGAAAATACGCACACACCGCTTGTTACCAAAGAGCAGTTTGACCAAGCCGCCTACTTTATGGGAATGAACACAAAGAATTGGCAGGGCTATGAAAAATGCCGTTCAAGCATTTTCAACGGCTTAACCTTCTGTGCGCATTGCGGCGGTGCAATGTGTTCGTCGGGAACAGTGTATAAAGGCGAGCGAATGAAATATTGGTATCTTTCGTGCAACAATATTCCAAAGCGTTCCAAAAATCGCTGCGAACACGGAGCGAGAATAAAATACACAGACTTGCTTGAAATAATAAAAGCCGACCTTAACCAGCTGATTTCTCTGTCCGACAAGGACAAAAAAGAGATTATCAAACAGGCAATTCAAAGGTCGGGACAAGTTAATATTTACGAAAATTCAGAGGACAATAAATCTGCTATCGAGGGAAGAATCGATACAATCGACAGAATCATTATGAAACTCTACAACGACTATGCAGCGGGAACAATCTCGGAAGATGTACTGAATGCAACGGCGTCGAAAATGTCCGACGAAATTGCAAAGCTGAAAAAACAGCTATCCGAAATTGAACGCAAGCAGTCAAACGGAAACGAGATAACAAACAATTATGAAAAATTCTTTGCACTCGTAAATCAGTATGAGCATATTGATGAACTGACGGAAGAAATCGTTCGCACTTTCATAGAGAGAATTGAAATCGAAGAAAAGGTACTGCCAGAAAATAAAAAAATCGCAGGCAAAAATGTACCTTACAAGCAAAAAATCACAATCTATTACCGATTTATCGGCAATTTTCAAGAAAATATATTTAATAGACAAGATATAGCAAGTTAGTCGAATATCTTGCCAAAATCAGTGCATTTTAATATGTAAACATACGCACTGAGAGGTTGGTGTAAATCTCAAGCAGGGCTACAACGGCGACCTTACTTCAAAGCAAGCCGGTTCTGTCGGCGGCCAGATGGTTAATGTAATGTGTCCTGTACGAACTGTGCAATTTCAGCGTACAAATTGGGCTAAAAATAACCAACTTCAGCCGATTACATACGAATTTTGCATAGCGGTATAAAAACTCCCTGCACACAACAAAAACATACAAAACCATACAATTGATTTAATTAAGAACAACATTCAAAAGCTACAAATAATAAATATAATGAACACCCTCTGATGTGAACTGCCCCACATTGTACTGACAAGAAAATGTTGTATATAAAAGTCAATTATGGTACTATGATAAAAGGAGGATAAATCGCTATGAAAGAACAAAAAACCGATCTTAAAGAAATGAATAAAGATAATAATCAAGGCGAAATAGTTATTTATCAAACCGATGACGGTGATACGAAAATTGATGTTCGATTTGTTGACGAAACGGTATGGTTGACGCAGGCACAATTATGTGAACTTTATCAAACGAGCAAATCAAATGTAAGTGAGCATATTAAAAATATTTTTGAAGAGGGCGAGCTTGAAGAAAATTCAGTTGTTCGGAAATTCCGAACAACTGCGAGTGACGGTAAAAATTATAACGTTTCATATTATAATCTCGATATGATTATTTCACTTGGTTACCGAATCAAATCAATCACTGCTACTCAATTTCGTCGTTGGGCAACCGAACGCTTAAAGGAATATATGATAAAAGGTTTCACCATGGATGATGAAAGGCTTAAAAATCTCGGTGGTGGAAATTATTGGAAAGAACTTTTAGACAGAATCAGAGATATTCGTTCTTCCGAAAAAGTTATGTATCGCCAGGTCCTTGACCTTTATGCGACAAGTGTTGACTATAATCCGAAAAGCAGCGAAACTGTTGCTTTTTTCAAAATGGTTCAAAACAAATTGCATTATGCGGCACACGGTCATACTGCCGCCGAAGTTATTTACGAGCGTGCAAATGCAAATAAACCGTTTATGGGAATGAATGCTTTTGACGGCGATTTCCCAACTGCCAAAGACATTTGTGTTGCTAAGAATTATCTTAATGAAGATGAATTGAAAGTACTTAATAATATTGTTTCAGGTTATTTCGATTTTGCGGAAATTCAAGCTATGCGTCACAATCCCGTATATATGAGCGATTATGTTGACCAACTTGATAATTTGATTCAAGTAACAGGCGGAAAAGTGCTTGATAATGCAGGAAAAATCAGCCACAAGCAAGCACTTGAAAAAGCAAACAAGGAATACAAAAAATATGTGAACCAAAATCTTTCACCCGTAGAAGAAGCGTATTTGCAGACTATTAAGCAAATAGAAAAAACTGCAAAGAAAGAATCAAATTAATACAAATTTTTTATATGAAATACGAACGATATCAATACTATTTTATAAAAGAAATATAAAACAAAAGCGTTGGAGAAATCAAACTTCAACGCTTTTTTAACTTATTGATTTTATATATTCTTCAATTCTATCTACAAATTTCACTGCATTCTCATATTGCTCTATAACATCAAATTTTGAAACAACATAAAAGTCGGAATAATCGCTTTGAGTTCGAACAGAAAAAGCACTTTTAGCAATTTTTGCATAATCTTTTTCAATCAAATTTTCTTTAACATAATGCGAATTAAAATCAGAAAGAACACCTGAATGCTTTTTATATCCGACGCTTCTAGTCGCACAAAGTGCATTCATGGAATGAAATATAGCATAATAAGATCTGTTAGCACTGTCAGCGTACAGCCCATCATCAAGAAGTATTTTTGACGCCTTCAAGCAATCCTTTGCCTTATCTATTCTATAATTGGCAAGAGCTAATTCATCAGCATTAGGCAACCAAATCAACTCCTTCCTTTTCTATGTTTCTAAAGAAAGGATAGGTATTTTTATATCTGTCATAAGTTGATTTATCTTGAATGGTGATTGAAAGCACTACATCGTTTTCCAAATCAACATCAACAGAATATTCTGTGAGTTCTTTATTAAATTTAGGCATTTCTGATGTTGATATATCTGCAATAATCATTATATCAATATCCGATTCCTCGTCATAATCACCACGGGCATAAGAACCATAAAGAATAACCGCTGAAAGCTTTTCACCTAAAATAGCCTTAGCTTTCTCAACAACATCAGCTGTTACAACCGATAATTGACTTTTAGTACACATATCAACACCTCCTACTGTTATTATATTATACACTTTTAATGCAAATTAAGTCAATAGAATAACCAAATTCAGCTGATTACATACGAATTTTGCATAGCAGTTTGAAAAACATTTCAATGCCTGTATATCCACAAAATGAGCCAAGAGGTAATCCCTCTCGGCTCGTTTTTTGTAATCAAGTAACATCAAACACCTCACATTCAACAATATTAAAACGCATAAATTCGGGTATAGAATTAGTAACGGAATCCTTCAAAATGCTCTCATTATTCATAACCTTTGCCTCGGCTACAACGCTTGCCGGGTAAATAACTTCACTAAGCTTTGCAGAACGATATGAATTGTATTTTTTGCAAATAGGAATATTATTTATCCTACTGACATAATCAAGCATTGCCAATAGATACAATGCTTCAGGGTACCATTTTTTGTTCATATAATCGGTAACTTCATCAGTTTTCAAAACAGACACAATAAATTTTTTGAATCCCAATTCTTTAAGCTGATGGCGAATATTACTCTTAAAAGCCTCGAAATTTTTTGTACATCTGTTAGTTTTGTCCGCCGGAAATCCTTGATTTTACCGGGTTTTCAAAATTAAAAATCGAATAGTTTTTTGCTTTCTCCCCTGTTTTTCTCCCCAAAAGTTTTTTGAGTGATTTTTAGGAGAAAAAATAGGATTGAAATATACACGGAGAGTTATCGAAGTGGTCATAACGGGGCTGACTCGAAATCAGTTTGACGGTAATTCCGTCACGAGGGTTCGAATCCCTCACTCTCCGCCACTGAAAAAGCCTGTAATCAAGCCGATTTCAGGCTTTTTCTTTTTGCTGATTTTTGAAAACAAGTGGTCGGAGACTACAACATTTTTCGCTTGCCTGTAAATTATGCTTCATCACTCCAACGGCTGGCAAAGCTTCCGGTTTCCGGCAACTGCAAGCCGTTCTCCATTGCCTGCGCCGACGAAATTTTTGAGCTGTAATCAAGGTGAGCATAAATATTCGCAGTCGTGCTGAAATCGCTATGTCCTAACCATTCTTGAATGTGCTTAAGAGGGACTCCGTTCGCAAGAAGTAAACTGGCGCAACTATGTCGCAAATCGTGGAAACGCATTCGGCACAATCCGTTGCGTTCTAAAAACTTTGGAAACGCACAGGTGAGATACTGCGCTTTCATACGGTCTCCCATTTCGTCTACAAAAACAAAGCCATCGTACTTGTAGTTATAGCAGTTACCGCAAACTTTCTTGTTTAATTCTTGTGCTTCCTTAACTTGCATAAAGTAGTCCCTGAAGCTTCCGATAAGTGGCAGAGTTCTTAGGCTGGATTTTGTTTTTGCAGATTGCTTTTCAATATCACGATACTTACCATCCAAGTTGATTGAAGTCACAGTGCGTTTGACAGAAATCGTTGCTTTTTCAAAGTCAATGGCATCCCATTTCAGTCCCAACACTTCCCCTCTGCGAAAACCATAAAATGCAGCCACCAGTACAGGCAGTTCTAACTTTGTACCACGCAGTGCCTCAAACATTTTCTGCATTTCATCAGCCGAAAGAAATACGGGCTGAAAATCGTTCTTCTTTGGGCGGTCAACCTTGTCCGCTACATTTTGAACCAGCATATCGGTTTTTACCGCATATTTAAGCGCCGAATGAATAACAGCGTGATAATGAATAACCGTGTTAGATTTCACCTTTTTGAGCATCTCGGAATAAAACATCTGTAAATACCTTGCTTCCAGTTCCCTGAGCGTCAGCTTCTTTTTGCGAAAATATGGTTCAATAGGATTTTTAAGCATACTTGTATATGAACAGTAGGTTGCAATCGCTAAGCGACCTTTGGCTATTTCCAGCCACTCCAAAAGATAATCGGCGAACAGCATATCACTGCTTAAATCTCCAACCTCCTCCGGAACTTCAAATTCCGCTCGCAGCTTTGCAAGCTCGGCTTCCGCTTTTCGTTTGTTGCCCTTTTCGGGCAAGCCAAGAGATATCCACTTTTCTTTTTCGTTCTCCCTTAGCGTTTTTATAATTCAGTACGGCATAATATTTGCCGCTTTTGACAGCTAAATGTCCTGCTACCATATATTTTTACCTCCATATTTTATTTGCAGAACAGAACTCCAAACCGACAGCTATATTATATCGCTGATTTGGAGTTTTCTCCATTCTGCGATTGGTTCAATCGTATTCGTATCAGTACGAATTAGCGAGCATCACGATTTCGTTCTCTCTGCCGTTTCAAAAGTTCCAAGCCCTTTATAATATCCTTTCGCATTTGCGCATCGGTATAAGAGGGCGGGAAATACTTTTTCAGTTCCTCTTTCTTAAACTTGATTTGCTCCTGCTGGTTCGGCTTTTCTTCCGACATAACGGCATAGATTTGTTCGTCATTCAGCACACCGTCCTGCGACATTTTCTTTAAGCGTATGCTTTGAGCGTGGGAGGGCGTGCAGTCGTTCATCTCCATTGCGTTAAGTAAAACTCTCTGCTCCGATTGCTCTAAGTACGAGATTTCCACCGCAGGATTGAAAGCAATTTTATTTTCATCTACCATAGAAAGCAGTTCGGGGATTAAGTAGGTCAGACGGATATATCTGCGCACTTGGTCTTTGCTTTCGCCTGCATCTTCCGCAACTTTTTCTACGCTTAATAACTTCTCTGCAACTTGCACAGAAGTTCTACCTTGGTGCTTTATGGCGTCCAGCTTCATCTTATACGCAAAGGCTTTTTCGCTTGGCAGTATCGTTTCTCTTTGCAGATTTGCGTCCACCATTGCAATCACCGCTTCATCGTCGGGCATCTCACGGACGATAACAGGCATTGTTTCAAGTCCCAACACCTGACACGCCGCCAATCGTCTGTGCCCGGAGATAAGCTCGTAGCCGCCGTCTGTCAGCGGTCGTGCCAGCGCAGGTATGATTGCGCCCACCTTGCGAATGCTTTCAATCATTCGTTCCATTTCCGCATTATTCAAAATCTTAAAGGGATGATTTTTGAACGGGTGAAGTTCATTAAGCGGAATGTTTTGAACTCGCTCCAACTTCGCATCGTCCCGCATTTCCTGAGTAGTGAATAAATCGTCAAGCTTCGGTAAATCAAAATCCGATTTTCTTTTTGTCATAGTAATAACCCCTCTTTCTTATTTCCATTTGAGTTCGCTTTGACCGGGGCGTAAAAAGGTCGCCTCGATATCTGCCTGAAATTTGTGCCAGCGCAGGGCTTCGTTTTTTAACATCGGTGCATCAATAAAGCCGAGTGCATTCGCTTTACTTGCCAGCTGATTGATGTTGTTGCCGATGGCACAAAGCTGTCGCATCGCTTCATAAAATCTTGCGTCCGGTTTTTCTTTCGGCTCATACCCTCTGATTAAAATTCTGATAACCGATGTTTCATTTATCCCAGACAGCTGTGCTTTTCGTTTTAGCTCGGCATTGTCTTCGGGCGACAGCCAAAACTGTCTTTTAATTCTTTTTGTCATAACTGTTCCTTTCTGCAAGAGGTCTTAGGATGCTTCCTAACGAGGTATTTGTGCTTTGGGAGTACAAATACACTGCTCGCTAATGCGATGCAGTTTTACCGTTTTACGACTTTCGGGAGTACAAATGGTCTGCTCGCTTCGTCGTTGCAAACTTCGTATCTTTCTTTTCACCGTAAGCGGTAGAACTCATTCATTTCGCTGCACCTCCTATCCCCAAAAAGTCGTATGACTTTTCGGGGCCCCCAGAATCAGCCTAAAATCTCAAGTTTTTTGTTACTTCAGTAAGTTTTCTATTGTACTGAGCCGATAAAGAATTTCGTTCTTTTCGAGCGAGTCCAAGTCTTTTTTCAGTTGCCTTGCTAGCCTGAAAGTCTTGTAAACTTTCTCGTCCGTTGCAGCTCGTACATCTTTTCCAAGTCCCAATCTGCGTAAATATTCCGAAACGGAAAGCGAACAGTAGTCTGCATTTTGCCGCAGCTTTTCTTTTTCCTCTTCAGTCACACGCACATTGATTCCCAGCGTTTTGCTTCGCATAACTTCACCTCCTCTCGCTGTTTTGTGACGGCAATGACGGTTGTGACGGACTTTTTGCTATATACAGATACCGCCGTCATTTCGTATGAATTTAATCAGCCTGCTTTTGCGGGTTCGCTTTGTTCGGTATTCAATACCGCTCGGCTCTAACACCTCGCAGGAGAACTGACCTAAGTACTTTGTAACCACATTCGGCGTTGTTTCTGTTTCTTGCATTTCGGCAAGAAGTTCCGTTGCCGTGCCGACCCATTCGGTGCGGCTTTTCATAAATTCCGCCACCCGAAAAAGAAAGTTGGGTATCTCCGCTTTGTGAATATCATCGCTGTTTTTACGCTCCACAAGCTCCCATACAAGGTCGTTAAACTGCAAGGTCAGTTCCTGATATTCCACATCACGACCGCTGACAAGCAAGGTTGCGGTGTTATCGCTTCGCTTTCTTTTCAGAATAAAGTTTGTGTCAGCCGCACCGATAATTCCCGTTGAGCCGCTGACCTCATTAAAGGGATCGTCTCCGTCCTTCAACTTTCGCAGATGATGAACAAGAATAATTGCTATGTTGTGTTCATCGGCAATCCGCTTGATTGAGGAAATATCGTCGTAATCGTTGCCGTACATTCCCGCCTTGCCTGCGCTCCCTTTTGAGTCACGCACCTTTTGAAGCGTGTCGATAATCACAAGCTTTGTGTCTGTGTGCTCATTCAAAAAGTCAATAATCTGTTCTTCCAACCCACCGCCGATAAGTCCGCACATAACAGCAAAATGCAGATTTCTCGGCGCATCATCAGTCAGGTTATAAAGCCTGTCCTTAATTCTTCGGTGAGTATCTTCAAGGCTGAGATAAAGAACATCACATTGCTGTGTTTTCATCCCCCATACAGGGAGTCCCTGCGATACCTGTAGTCCAAGCCACAGCATCAGCCAGCTTTTTCCTATCTTGCTTGCGCCGCTTAAAACATTTACGCCTTGCGGTATCAAGCCGTCTACAATAAACATTGTTTTGCTCATCGGTGTGGATAAAAGCGTTTCCGCACCCACGGTTTTCAGTTTGTAATTCATTTATTTTTTCTCCTTTCAATTTTGCGTGGACTGTTAGAAAGCCGAAATCGAGGCATCGGATAGAATTACTCGACCGACCTCGTTTCAGCGCAAATAAAACCTATATTTGCGGGCGTTTTTAAGTATCTAACTGTCCACTCGGCGGCGTTTTCGCTCGCTTTCTGTTTTCTGTCTGCGGCGTACTTTTTTGCCGCATTCGGCGCAACATTTTTGCCTGTTTGACTTCGGTACAAAGGCTTTGCCGCAAATTTCGCAAGGCCCTGTGTGAATCTTGTAAATATCTGCACACAGTTCTTTGTCGGCTGGTAAAACAGCATTACGAAAATACTTGCAGATGAGCGACAACGAAATAATCTGCACGCATACACACCCATCGCCCTCATCAAGAGCCAAACAATTTCCGTCGTCGTAGTTTGCGCATAGCTTTCTTATCAGCCGATTACATCGCCTGCGCTGTGTCGGCGTTAACTGAATTGGATTTTCCAACTTGCTTCACCCCCTCTCCGAGTACATAGTTTATTACGCTTATCTTCGGGATTTTCAGCGATGTTCCGATTTTCACCGCTTGTAACTCGCCGTTGTCGATTAGCTTGTATGCGAGATGTCGGCTGACACCCAGCATTTCCCGAAGCTGCTTAACCGTTACGATGTCCGGATAGTTCGGAAACATCATTTTGTAAAGCTCTTTTAGTTCTGTTTTTCTCATCACTTTTTACCTCCTTATGAGAAATTTCAGCCACACGGATGTGTGACTATGTAAAGTCGAGACAGTATAGGGAGAGGTATGCCATATACCGTCTCCTTTGCCGGTATACCTGAATGTCGTTCCTGTTCTGGAATCTCACCGCAACGTTTTGTTTTTCTTGGTACGCTCATATCGTGGCGATACTTTTCCGAAAAACATATCCCATTCAGCCGGTCATTCAATTGTCAAAGTTCGGTGAAGGGAAAGAGTTTTTACCCACTCAATTGGTAGGCGTCGGGATACGGAGGTAAATAAAACAAATCAAAAATATTTTTTAATTTGTTTAAACTGAGCAGTTTCCACAATCTCTTCGCCTTGTGAGTTTTTTCCCTCATTTTTAATTGCTGACTTTTTTACGAAAATGGACAAAAAAATTTTCAACTTTATCTTTTTTCGCTTAAAATCTGCGTATTATCAGCTTTTTGTCCCTTCACTTGTTTAGAACGGAGTCGGCAAAATGAACACCCTTTTTTAGAAAAAAAATTTTTCTGCTGAAAACAAAAAAGCCGAAAATCCCACCATTTACGGGCATTTTCGGCTTAAAAAATTTTTTGAAAATTTTCTGAGTTGATTGCAAAAAAGCGAAAAATCGGCTATAATTGCAGAAAAGGTCAACTCATAATATGACAGGTGATGCTATGCTTTTGAAAAGAATACCCGACAAATTAAAATCAGATATAGAACAGTTTCGTTCATCTCATACCAATGAAATTTTGTTCTTCTCGTCAGACAACGGAATGGGCAAAACCTTTGCGGCATTATCTTACTGTGCCGAAGATAAAGACAGTCTGTACTTTTCTTTTCGGCATATCGGCGCTGAGTTTGCACCGAAAATATTTTCAAATCGCTATCCCGAAATTTTTAAGGATTGCTCCGATTGGACGGCATTTTTTGATTTTTTGCGGATTTACGGCAAAGAAAAACGCCCAACCGTCTTTTTTGACGATGTGGGCGAGCGAAATGATAAAAATGATTTTTATACTGCGTTAAAGAAATTTTCGGAGGAAAACGACGGCTGCGGTGCTGTTATAGTTTTAATCGGCAGACCTTGGGAGCAACCGGAAATCCCCACTGAAACAATAACCATAGAGCCTTTTTCAACTCAGGAAATTTCCGAAACGCTATCTGTAAGCGGTGCAGAATCAGTCAACATCTTTTCTTTGACGGCAGGTATTCCGGAGCTTTTATCGGCATACGATACGAACGCTTCTTTTGAGGAAAATGTAAGGTCGGCGTTTCATATCAATTCGCCGTTTTACCGCTTAATGGACAGCAAAATGAGCAAAAGCTTTCGAACACCCGAAAGCTACAACATACTGCTGTATGCAATGGCGAACGGCTATAACCGAATCAGCGAATCGGCGGCGTATTCAGGCTATCCGAAAAACAAATGCGACAAGTACATTAAAGCATTGTGCGAAGTCGGTCTTGTCCGCAAAGAACCTGAAAGAAACGGTCATACAAAATATTATCCGGCAAACAGTTATATTGCGTTGTGGTATAAAGTATTGCTCACCGCCGTTCCCAATCCAGACGGCACTTTCAGCGAAGATGTTTACGATTGTTTTATGAAATATCTTAATGCCGAAATTATTTCCCAATTTTATAAAAATATGTGCGTTTATTGGCTCAGCAAAAACATTAACTCCATTTCAACCGAGTATATCGACACAAAAGATTCAAGCTATCAGAATGTCAAAATCAGAAATGTTACGTTCGATTTTGCCTATGCAAAAAAGCGAGGAATCTATGCGTATTATGATACAACGCCCGGAGAAAAACTGACGCAAAAGCTCTGGAAAGAGATTGAAAGCATTACGACCAAGGACAGACCGTTTTACGAGAATGAATATATTCTCTGTACCGTAAACCGTCCGCCTGATAGCTTTTGGACTTTGAGTCAGCGTTACGATAATGTGCATATCGTACCTCTTAAATCTCTTTTTGCCACTTACAACAAAGAATATAACCGCATCAATCATCCTCGTTTCGTTCCGTCGTTTGCAAGAAGCATAGGTCATTAAAAGGCATTAGGCAAGCGAGTAGTGGTTACATTGAAGAGGTTGCTACAAATTTTAACGATGCACTTGCCACATACGAAGAAATTCTGTATTTAATTGGTTGTATCTATCGCTATTGAATATTTGAAAGAGTTTTATAAGAAAAAGATTTGATATTTTCTAAAGTGCCACTTACAATCTCCAAAGTGCCAATTTGGCACTTTAGACGGGAATATTAAAATCGTATTTATGTGGTGAGAATAATTTCCAAAGTATCAAAAATCAATTTCAAAGTATCAAATTGATACTTTGGCGCATAAAAAGATTGAAGGTCGTACCGTTTGGCACGACCTTTCGTTTGCTTATTTTCCTTTCAGCACATCTATGTCCTCGAACATAAATTGCATCTTATCAATCTTTTTCACAGTGTGGTAATGACCGCAGTACCAGCGCTTATAGTCGAGTTTTTCTTCAATTTCACCAAGCCATTCTTCCGTACTTTTATCAACGGTACTTTGGTCAAGTCCCTGAATAAAAACTTCTGTCGGCTCGTATTTTACAGGACAAGTATGTGACAGTACAATATCAATCTTGTTTTCTCGATTTTGCAGTTGCTGTTCAACATACGATTTTGTTTCTTCGGACGGTTGCTCGTTTTCAAACCACATCCAGCCTCGTGCAAGACGATAGAACTTGTCTACACTGTATGCGCCGCCGATTACAACGCAGGAATATCCGTCAAAATTATAAATTTCTCCGTCTTTTGCGAAAAGAATATTCGGGTATTCATCTTCGTACCAAACAGTTCCGCCGCAATACTCCTTTGTCTTGTAAGTTGAAATATCCGTCGGTCGCATTTCGTGATTTCCGTGAATGCAAAAAGTAGTAAACGGAAAACTGTTTACAAAGTTCTTGCGAGCTTCATCTCGTTCATTTCCGTAGTAATTCAGCCCTGCGTCGCCGAGTATAATCATAGCATCATTATCAGTCGGTTGCATTCGTGTCGTAAACTCAATGTATCGGCTGAAATCGCCGTGTGTATCTCCAGTTATATAAAACATTTACTTTTCCCCCGTTATGGTATTAGTTTTAAATCGACGGTTGTTTTCGAGCATTTCATCAAAGGTTACGGGCATAAAATCGTTAATATCCGCACCTGCGGTCAAAACATTGTCACGAGCTGCGATAAGCGGCCAGAAATCAGCTTTTGTGTCATTATGAATATGTCCGTGAATCATATAGGTTCGCATTGCGTGATTCCAGCTTAGCAAGGGGTAGTGGCACATTGTCATCGTGTGCTGTCCGTCGGGCACTTCCAGAAACTTATCAATGCTGACAAAATATTGTGAAGTGTCTAATTTTGTCATCCACGAACCGTCGTGATTTCCGACAATCAGGCGCTTTTTACCCTTGAGTCGCTTTAATATTTCCTCGGCATTTACCGACCGAAAAAACATATCTCCGAGTATATAAACAGTATCATTGCCACGAACTCGGCTGTTCTAGTTTTCAATCAATACTTCGTCCATTTCTTCGGCAGAAACAAACGGACGGTCGCAAAATCGGATAATATTTTCGTGTCCGAAATGAGTATCCGCAGTAAAATAAATCATTTTAAATCATCTTCTAAAATTAAAAAAACAGAGCCATTGAAATACAACAGCTCTGCACGAAATTATAGCGGTAGTTACCGTTTTCGTTTCATCTGAACGCATTTCAAATAAGTATGCACTTTTAACCCGATCTGCACAGAGGACATTTCGAGCGTTTTAATATTTGTTTTTCTTGTAATTTGGTTTAACACCTTTCTTGTCCTCCTTCGGTAAGTTATTAAGTATGATACTCGGTTTAGAAATGTGTGTCAAATGTGCGAAACAATGCTTTAATAATAAAAATTGTGCTTAAATTGTCAATATCATCCGAACCGATTTAGCAGTTTTAAAATGAGCTTTATTCCGATAATTATTATACTGTGCGGATTGGTATTTGAAGTTTTTCGAGGAATTCAGATAATATTAATTTCAGTATTGACGATTTCGTCTAGATGGTCAATTATGAATCGCTGGGCTTTTTCATCATATAAATTAACTCCGTATTCACGACCATACTTACTTTTCCTTTGCTCAGATGATATACCAATCATATCTGATTTGTCAGTTAATATTTTAAATTTCTTACCATCTTCCGACTCTATTTCGTTTAAAAACCCTTTGCTCATTAACCAGTTTGTAATTTGAGATGCTTTAATTTTTTTCATCTTATTTGAGTTAATATGTTGGTTAATGCTATACGTAAACATACTAATAGAAATTGGTATAGAGGATATCTCTATTTTCTTTTTAGTTTCTTCCGACATAAAAAATGTATATTTTTTTCGTCTGTCAATCTTTACTGGATTAAAATCTATTTTCAACAACACATCTAAAATATCGGCAGCATCTTTTAAAATCTGTTTATTGAATTTTGATTTTAATATTGTATCATCAACTTGATATCCTGTTTTAGGGTCTCTTCCATCTGCCAAGATTTCTAAATTTTCTTTCAATAATACTAATTGTTCAATATCCATTTTTAACACCTCAATATTCCCATTGTACCGTATCTGCTAATTCAAAGAATTTTTTAGCTTCTTCAGGCTCAATCATATTTATAAAATATATTTTCCCATAAATATGTTCTTTATAAAATGCCTTATTGCATCCTATTTTTTTCAAATGACTTTGCACCCCGAATTTTTTGCAATAATAAAGTTCTTGATACAAATCTTTTTTATATTTTTTTGAAACCCTGATTTTGTCGCCGTTCACTAAAAGACCCGTTACTTCCTGTCTTTGATGCGGATACGCTATGCGTGTCTTATTACCGTTTACATTGTATTGTTCATCACTAATTATTTTTATTGCTATATTAATAATAGATTTTATATCGTTCTTACTTGAAAATGTGATATCATCTGCATATCGTGAATATTTTGCTTCGTATTTGACTGCCAACGCACTTAAGCGTGCATCCAATTTCAAACAAGCAATGTTAGAAATATAGGGGCTTGCTGGAGATCCTTGAGGTAATCTACCATTGAAAGTACATAATTTTGCAAGAATGAATGAAACTTCATTTGTATAACCATAATAGGCAAATATTCTATATGTTTTTTCAAATGATATGGATGGAAAAAAGTCCTTAATATCCATATTAACGATACATTTTTGATTAATATGAATCTTAGCATTATTTAAAATGGATTTCTTACTACAAAAACCTGTTGCAAATTCTGAAACCCTAATTTTATTCAAAATATTATCTAAAATCCAACGTTGAATATATTTTAATTCAGCTGATGGTATATCTAATTCTCTATAATCCCCACTCTTTTTAGGTATTCTGGTTTTAGTATAGTAGCGTTCCTCGGAAAACACCATTTTTGTTAACTCGGTAACATCAATTCCGATTAAAAGAGCAAGATGCTTGGTATCAAAAATTACAGGCAAATTATTATCTAATAATCTTCTGGCATAACGTAAGCACTTTGCTAAATAATAGTCATTATAACCAGCAGCACTTATTGCGTTTGATAAATCTTTTACATATTGTTCCTTATCCATAATATCTCCTTTTAAAAAGGAGGATGATATACCGATACTAATTCTGTTATTGGAATATATGTCCTATATTTATTGTCAAATAAGTATAGGACGTAACAAATGATTGTAATTCCAATCATTTGTTACAGCATTAGTTCATTGAAATAATGCTGTATAAATGAAAGAAACATTGTTTCATCGAAAAGCAACTTGCTTTTCTGATTCTATCAGTATATCATCCACTTATCTAATAATAGCTGTTAGAAATACTCATTCTTTATTTGAAAATGCGTTTATTCAAAAACAGATTATCCTGTTTTTGAATAAACCATAAACGGCTGTAGTTCCAGCGTTTATGATGATAAAACACCGTTGGCGTTTTATCATCATAATGTAAGAAACATTAAGCCTATGGATAATAACTAATTACCCGCCTTCTATTTCATAACAACTAATTATTATTTACCGTATTTTTTCGCAAACCCAACAGGAACGTATGGTACATCAATATTCATTGATTTTGATGGATCAATATGTTTCAAGTTTAGTTCGTCGGCTTCTAAAACTGTATCCTCTTGATTATTTGAAATCAAAAAAATCAGGCCCTTATTGGTGATACATAGAAGATCATCTCTATATTCAATGTATCCATCCGAAACCAGTGTAAAAATCACTTCTTCAAGTTGATCACTGCTATATCCAAGCATCTCTTTTAATTCGCTTAATATATATTTGTCCTTTTTTTCTTTGAAATAACTTAAAGCAAGTGAAATAATATAATTGTTCAATTTTAATCACTTCCTATTTTGTTATTATAATTTGCATTTTTGCGTTGTCCTCTTTTTTTCTTCATATTCATCCATTTTGGAGTTTTATCGTTGACTCTTGGAAAAATAGATTGATAACTATTTGTGTTATATCGTATAAAACCTAATGTATTATTGGGTGTGTTATTATAAAACACAACTAAGGCTTCTCCGTCATCATACCCCATTATTTCCTTATTTGGAATTGAAAATATTTGGGACATTGTGTGTATTTCGTTTTTGGCTATATCATTATTTTCAAAAAAATTTCTGCTAAAAGCTTTTTCTTGATTAAAAACAGATAACAGCACAATGTTTATTTCATTATCTTTACAATAGCTTTCAATTTTTTCTGTAGCAGAAACCATTGTGTTTATAGTAATAAAATAAACATTTTTGTTTTTATATTTTCCTGGGGATTTTTTTAATTCATCAATGAAACTTTTCCCACTACCGCTGAAATCGTCAATAAACACAATATTTTCAATGTATTTCCAATCCTCGGCATCCAACAAATCTATATCAGTAAGACATATGTTCTTGTTAATATTATTAATCAGCTTATATTCTGTCCAGTAGTCATTAGAACTATTTGTCTTTCCATATTTTGATTTTATAAAAAGATAGATTGTATTCTCATCACTAATATTACTATTTTCAAGCAATTTATTATGTAACATTTTAAGCCAAGCATTAGTTCGTTTATGAGAATAGTACTCTAAATTTTCAATTAATGTTAGAACAGTAGCTTGATTTTCTTCTGGGATTTGTTGCATCCATATTTTAAATTTATCATTAAATAGTTGCAATCGTTCATCTATATCGGTGCCATTATCGCACCATTTATCCAAGCAAGCATTTTTCACATCATTCAGTTCTACTGACATTTGATCTCCTTCTTTTTCACTGTACATAATTATACCTGATTAACTATGTAACTTTTTTCTGTACAATTCATATTACAGTTTTAATTACATCCGCAATTGATTTAATAATTGGTACACAAACAGTATTTCCGCATTGCTTATAGGCACTGGTAATTGGTATATCAGGGAAGCTGTATTCTTTAGGAAACCCTTGCAACACTAAACATTCATGCGGTGTTATTTTGCGTATTCCGAAATTATCTCTGATATACGGAATACGATTATACCAAGTACCCATATTAGCCTTTAATGTAAAAGAAATACCGTATTTACTTGACTGAATACCGTAATCGGAAAAACGATATATCTGCTCGGGGTCGACCATTGCCTTATCAAGCTTTTTATATTGTGAAGATTCCGTTGAAAGATAATACGAATCATCAGCTTTTACAGTTTTATCTATAATATCGAATATACGCTTCTTTAATTCGCATTCATCGGGAAATTTGAAATTTTCACAAGCTACTTGCGATTTAAAAGCTACGATATATGTTCTTGTTCTATGTTGCGGAATACCGTAATTACAAGCGTCTGCGATTATATATCTGATGAAATAATCTCTTCTTGCCAGTTCATTATGAATTACATTAAATGTTTTTCCGTTGTCGTGTTCCGCAAGATTTGCGACATTCTCTAAAAATATAACAGGACATTGCAATGAATCGGCTATACGCACTATTTCAAAAAACAGATTACCTCTTTTATCCACAAATCCTTTTTGACTGCCGCAAACAGAAAACGGCTGACAGGGGAAGCCTGCTGTCAATACATCGACATACGGTAAGTTATCGGCATCAATGCTTTTAATATCGCCCTCAATCAGATTACAATTTTTAAAATTGTATCTGTATGTTTTACAAGCATCTTTATCTATTTCATTGGCAAAGGCGATTTCAAATCCTGCTTGTTGAAAGCCCAAATCTATTCCGCCGATACCGGAAAACAAGCTTCCGACTTTTAAAGTAGACATTGGAATGCTCCTATCAAATTTTTTATTTGACATACAACACATCTCTGTGGTATTCAAGGTAATTATTCATTTCAGTTGTGGTTTTTAAATCAAAACTCATATTCGGCTCAATATGTAATCTGTGTTCATTTTCTTTTCCTAAAAAAGAAGAAATATGCAGACGACCGTCGTTTTCAAATGTAATAAGACCGCTGTCAAAAAGCTTGTCCATATTGGCACATAGGAGCAAACCGTTATTTATATCAATTCGTTCTGCATTAGTAGATATAGACCAAGGCTTGATATGACTGGCAATCAAAAGCTTTCTGTTATCAATTCCGGTCATTACACATTTTGAGTTATACTTCTTTATCAAATCTTCTCGATAAGCACCTTGACCGATTCGAGCTTTTACTAAAGCTTCTTTTTCCGTTTGCGGCAAATTACTCTTTTTAATTTCGTCAGCTAAAGCCAATTCATCAGCTTCGTTCTCAAAGCAATCTAAGGCAAATAATCTGTATTGCTTTAATGCATTACTGTACATATGATTGCCTTTTTGATTTTTAGCAATAAATTGTGGATTATTTAAAATTATGAATACGGCAACATCCAATTCCGTTAAGCTCATATTAAGTAAACTTTTGTGGATAATTTTAATTTTCTGCATTTCATTTGAAATTGTATTAAGTGCTCGCTTATATTTATAAACAGAGCTGTCGGATAATTTACTGTTTGCGTTCATCCAAGAGGAAAAATCATCTAAAATCATAACAAAACATTTCCTATCTGAATCTTACCTGTAAATTGAATTTGATTTTAAAAGTGTTATTTTCATTGTAGACTTGAGCATATTCATAACGAGTAGTGCTCGGACTGTCAAAGCAAGTATAATCATATAAATATTGTTCAAAATCGGTACGGTTATAAATGTGGTAACATACAACGCTGCCATCTTGTTTTACGACAATATATCCGCCGTTAGCATCTTCTTCGCCTTCCCAATGTTTTTCGGGAGTCATACCGAGAGCAGCTGCACAAAGGAATTTTTTGAACTTGTATTCGTACATATTTGTGTTTGCAAAATTTAAGGGGTTTTCTGTTTTTAACTGTTCTATTACATCAGATAACTTTTTAATGTTATCTCTGTATGTGATGAGCAGCGCATTGGCTAATATGACAGGCATTTGCGAATCAATGAACTGAAGATTTTCTTGAAATTGTGCAGATGTCATACTGTCAAATTCGAAAGTACATTCGTGATTAACCAATTCGCCGACTCTGTCTATGATTTTTGTTCGAGTTGCAATTTCGTTGACATTTTCTGCAAGCTCGTTGGTGCACCCGATTATATTATAAATAATATTTGTGTTCTTTCCCGGATTAATCAAAGTCGGTTTTGCGCCGAGATAACTCTTTATTGAAAAACCGCATACAGGGGATATACCGGTGTGAATATCGTGTATTTGAATGTCTATATCTTGTTTATGTGCAGAATCGGCTTTTAATTTATTAACGAAAATAGAATCGAAGAAATCATTTACTTCGGGAATTTCAAATGCACGTTCTCCGGTCGGGATTTTTTCTAACAATTCCGCAACAATATGTTCGAATTCATCTTTACTTACAGTTTTGAGTAATGTATCTCCGTCAAATATTTTGACAGAATTCCAATCTGCATTGCAAGGAACATAATTAAGAATTGTACCTGCCACTTCTTCACGCAGAATTTTCAATATCGGAAAATATACCGTTGTCGGATTTAAGTCTTTATCGGCAGCTTTTAATATACCGCTGTTCAACAAATAACAAAAAGCATATATTTCAGACCATTCGCCTTTATTACCTTTCAGCATTATCAATTACCTCCTTGATTTTTTTTGCTATTGCTTCAATTACATTAACGGTTACGCTGTTGCCGAATTGCTTATACAAATGAACATCGGCAAGCGGAAGATTATAGGTATCAGGAAAGCCTTGCAAACGAGCCCATTCACGAGGAGTCATTTTACGAATACCTTCCTTGTTTATCTCGCCTTTAATATGTGTAGTGGGAATGAGGTTTGTTTGGCGCTTATCTATAAGCAGATTGCGCTCTCTTCCCATTCCGCCGCAAACTATCGCACCTGCAATACCGTCCCATTCACGAATTTCATATCCAAAGCCGTTACCTTTTGATTCGTGACGAGCTTTATGTTTTCTCAGAGTTTCTACATATACATCACTTAAATAATATTTTGCCGGTACAGCTTCTTTTTCAATGATATCTTTAATTCGTTTGGTATCGTCTGTTGCTTCGGGGAAAATAAACTCTTCGGGAGCAATATCATTTCTGAAAGCAACAATGTAGATGCGCTCTCTGTTTTGAGGAACACCAAAGTCTTTGCTGTTTAATACTTTGTGAAACACTTTATAGCCCAGTTCTTCAAATGTTTTACATATAATTTTAAATGTTCGCCCTCTGTCGTGTATTACAAGCCCTTTTACATTTTCACAAAAAATTACTTTGGGTTTATGATATTCGCATATCCTTGCAACATCTTGAAACAGCGTTCCTCGGCAAAGACCTTTATAATTATCTTCAAAACCTTTTCTTTGACCTGCCAGACTGAACGCTTGACAGGGAAATCCTGCTAAACAGATATCAAATGTCGGGATCTCTTTTTCATCAATTTTGGTAATATCACCGGCAATTTCAAAATTATCTTTGAAATTTGCCCTATATGTTTTCTGAGCATATTCGTCCCACTCACTGACAAACACAGTTTCAATACTGTCTCCAAAAGCTTTATCAAATCCGAGTCGGATTCCTCCGATTCCCGCAAACAGATCAATAGATTTCAGTTTCTTCATCTTTGTTTAATAATCCTTTCAATTTTATCTGCACATTCAGTTAAATTCTTTTTTATATCATTTCCCCAAAAACGCAAGACAACCCAACCTTCAGCTTGAAGTTTGTTTGTAACTTCGATATCTCTTTGAATATTGCGTTCGATTTTGGGAATCCAAAATTCTCTTTTGGATTTTATTTCATTCTTTTTATTCTCCCAATCATAACCGTGCCAAAATTCACTGTCACAAAAAACAGCGACTTTTTTGCCGATAAAAACTATATCGGGCTTACCGTAAACTTTAGTTGAGTTCTTTTGGTATCGCAGACCCCTATTCCAAAGCTCTTTACGCAACATTACTTCAATTTTGGAATCTGTATTTTTCACAGCTTGCATATTCCTTCTGCGTTGTTCGGGTGTATGATTATCCATATTATTTCACCAACCTACTCTGACGTACCGCCTGATTTTGCCCAAGCGTCAACTTCGCTGATTTTAAATCTCCAAAGTCTGCCAATTTTTGTGGCAGGCATATTTTTTTATCTATCCAAGGCAATACTGTATCTCGACTTACTCCCAAATGTTCCATTATTTCTTTCATAGAACACCAGCGTTCGGTTGCGGTATCCACTTTTATCCCTCGCCTAATCCTTTGCATTTATAGAATTGAGTTGAGTTTTTGTTCAACAATTTCAATGCTTTTGTGCATAGAAACTTCCTTTGAAAATCCACCAACAATATCTTGCATTATTTGCGAACTCCAATATATTTTTAATTTTTCCTTTGCACGGGTAATTGCTGTGTAGAAAATTCCGTGTGTTATCATTTCGGAATTACTCTTTGGGATAACGATTTTTACAGAATTATATTCCAATCCTTGAGCTTTATGAATAGAAACAGCATAGGCGAGTTGAAATGGAACGATACATTTTGCCCGTATAGTTTCGTCTGTTTCGTCATGCGAATTTGAATAAACGCAAAAACGAATACGAGTGCTTTCTTCGTATGACTCAATATATTCAATATCTGACAACCTGCAATCATTTTCTGTCAAAAGAGTTGCTACATCAATAGTAAATTGAATCATATCGTCATTTTTTTCAATGTCAATAATTTTACCCTTTAGATTGTTATACAATAGAGGAAATCTTTGGCTATCATTAAACAAAACCGGATCGCCAATCTTATATGTCCATTCTTGCCACGAAATAGCTTCGGACTCGGTATTTGCGTTTTGTAAATAGGCATTCATATTGTTTAATCCGAATTTTCCATCATAGTTAAGGCACAACACGACTTCATCTTCATTTGATTTGTCAAATATACCTGAGCCAATATCTTCAGAAAATGGTCCGTTTATTGCAAGCATTTCAGTTATAAGATCACCGTGATTTCTTACTTCGTCCCAAAGATTGATAAGATCGGGATCGTTTGTTCGCCAAGTGCTTAACAGCTCTACAGTTGCGTTAGGAGATGACACAATTTCCTTTGCGTATCTAAACCAATTACCAAATTCGATTGATTCAATCTGATGAATATCTCCAGCCAAAACAATAAAAGCATCAGAACTTATTTTGGAGAAAAAATTAGCCATACTACGATTGTCAATGGTGCTACATTCGTCTACAAATATTACATCATAGTCAGGTAAATTAACTTTTCGATTAAAGCTATCAATACTAACAAAGGCACCATCTGCACCGGGATTATCAATTCTTCGAATAAGGTTTTGTTTGGCTGTATGCGTTTTAGTTAAAAATAACTTTTTACGACCAACCATTAGGTTTGATATATAGTTAATTAATGTCGTTTTTCCCGTTCCGGCTGCACCGTAAACCAATAAAACCCTTGAATTTACAAAAGCGGTTTTAATAGCTTCAACTTTTAGAGGATCTTTAATGGCATCTTTATTATCACGTAAAAACTTATTATTCAGTTCTTTTTGACCGTTATTTCCAATGTGTGAAAGTTCTAATAACTTTTTTAAGATGAATAATGTGCTTCTTTCATAAGAATCTATTGTTGCCAATCCATTATCAATCGAAATGGCAAATCCTTTTTGCTTTTCCCAATTATCTAATTGGGCATTAAACTTTGTAATTGCATCAGTACTTGCTATTGCACCTTGCTCAAAATATATCTCACCAGTTTGATTGATAGCATTTTTCAATGTAAGATATGGTCTAATCTTTTCAATGTCTTTATAACCAACAGCGTTTAATGTATGCTTGAAATTATTACCTTCATTTGTTTTTTCGCCAAATAGATTAGATAATAAAGGGTTTTTTTCAAATGGATAACATCCACTTGATAAATACAAATCACCTCGCATACATTTCCCGAACCTATTTGGTAAAACCCTTTCAATCGTTTCTTCACGTAAATTTTGCAGCAAATAGCGAATAACATTTCTGCCGATAACATAATCTGCCGTTTGTGAAAATAGTTGTTTCATTTTGACAAGAATTTCTTTAAACAATACAGTATTTGCTTTTGCGTAAATTTTTTCAAGCGATGAATCAAATTCCTCTTGGCTTAAGTCAATAAAATCCAACAAGCTTATTCCAGTATTGGTCAGAAATAACATTAAAGACTGATACTCACCATATCGTGAATTTATATTACACGGCATCATTAAAATTTTTGCTAACTTATTTAAACTTGAAGGATCAATAGAAGTTCGCCAATTAGAAATGATCTTTATTTTTGATTTCACCCCCCATAAATCAATGTAAGCTTCTGTATAACTAATTTGTATACAATAGTTTGCAGGAATATCTTCTTTCGTATAAACAGTAAATCGATTATACTTTGTTGCATATATGCCTGCCAATTGTAATGTGATTTCATAGTATCGCTCTTTCCCAATAAAGAACGGTACTTTTTTCTGAATATAGTATCTTGAGCTTGATTGACAACTCTTAGAAAAATCAGCTCGTTCTATTGCAGAAGCTACGCAGGTATAATATTGCTTATCTAATTCATCAATAGGAAGTTTTAAATCTTCAAGATTCTCTAAAACCTCAAGATTATAATTGCTTTTAAAATCTTTTCTAATTTGCCACAGAAAATTATAATATTTTAGCATTAATCGTTCTGACTGACCAACTTCAGGAACTCGATTTTCAATATACTTTAACCCTTTATAAAATACAGATAAATATTTTGTATTTATCTGCAGAAGGGATTGTTCCCACGCAAGTTTTAAATCTGGATGTGCAACACCTAATCGCATTGAATTCATTATCAAAGCTGATTTGCACATATCATCTAAGCGTGGAAGTATCTGCTCTGAAATACTATCAAAATTTTCTTCAGGAAGCGTAAGATTAGCAATGCTGTTAGATATATCTTTATCACATCGTTTAATAATATGTTCTACCTCGTTTCGAGTAAAAGAGTGGCAGTTGAGTTTGTTTGTAAATAAATGTCGTGCAACTGTTTCGGATAATTTTTTACAAAACAGTTCCACGCTTTCGTCTGAATTTTTAATCTCGTCTGCCGGAAAAAATGTAATGGTGGTACTTTCTTTAGAAAAATCGATTTCATTCAGTAAGGTTGACGAAATGTATTTCCAAAATACGCGCTCTTTTCCTCTTTCATCAGGATTTAATACAAGGAACAAAATACCCGGATCAAGTGTTATATTACTTGCAATATACGCTGGGAATGCTAAACTTTGCAAAGAATAATTTATGCATCCATCTGTTTCTCGGTAAGAATGCGTTCCCTTAATTTGTACGCAAAAGTTATGGCAGGGCTGCCTTGAAATAGCGGGATTTGTTACTAACTCAAAGGTGCCATCTGTATTAGGCCATTTGTCGTTAAATGCAAAATTAGTGTTGATTTTTCCATTGGAGCGAAGAAAAGTTTGTAAAAGCGATACCGCTGCTTCATCCATTGCAGAGTGAACAGTGTGTGTCTTTATATGTTTTTGAATTTCTTTGGGATTAGATGTAAGCACAATATTTTCTCCCTTCATCTAACTGATATCTTTGAACTATTCGAAAATTACAAACAGTTGAATTCAATTATCTTAATTTTTCGAATAACCGAACTATTAAGATGGATTTGATAATTACTCTTATTTTGTCGTTCCTCTTGCTTCCATCCACGTATCAACATCACTAATTCTGAATTTCCACAGTCTGCCGATTCTTGTTGCGGGCATATTGTATTGTTCAATCCATACGAGCACGGTATCACGGCTCACGCCGAGATGTGCGGTAATTTCTTTCATTGAGCACCAGCGTTCTGCTGTTGTATCCATTTTTAGCCCTCACTTTCAGGTAGATATAACTATTCAAATTAAATTATACTCCAATATTCCGCAATTTTCAACGATTATTGCGGATTTATTCGGAATTCCTTTGGTTTTTATCCTTATAAGCATAGCAAAAAGGTCAAGTACGATTAAACAACCATACTTGACCTTGGTTTATCAGTTCTTTAGATTTAAAATCTTGTTAGAAAAACTATATACTTTATCTAACAAAAATGACTTCCGAATTTACTATCTCTGTTACTCTGTTGCAGATATTATTCATCCTCCTTATCCACTCCATTGGATTCTCTACTTTAAGCTGTTCAGTAACGCCTTCTTTTTCGGAGAGTTCTTTTACCAGCCGAGAAAAAAGAGCCTGCGCCCGTTCTTCGGTATCGGCAAGGTGGGAATGAAGCTTACCGGAAGTGAGCAGGTTGTAATACAGCACCTTATGGTGTTGCTTCAGGTAACGAAATCTGCGTTGTCCCCACACGCCGATGAGGCGTTCTTCTTCAGGTGGTAGTGTAACATCAGGTAATCTGTAATCGCCCTGCATTGTGTAAGTGCCGCCGTTTTGTTCAAATAATGATTTCATATTCTTTTCCTCCTTAATATTCCTCGAATGGCGCTTCATTGCTCATAAAGGTATCTACGGTGAATCTTGCGCCGAGACGAAACCCCATAATAAAGCTGTCAAGATTGGATTCGCCGTTTAACACGCTCCACGCATTAACATAGTCAAGAAATTTGCTTTTGTTTTCATCGGTCAGCTTTTCCGTTAAAAATTTCTCTGTATCGCTGAGGGTTTGCATTTCCGTTGACATCGCCTTATTTGCCCGTGTGCTTCGTACCTACGGATCAATATTTCCGTAATAAAACTGCTCAATAAAGTTTTCCATAAATATGCACCTGCCTTTCGATTACAGTTTAGCAGAACCGATAGGCAGGTGCGAGTGTGCGAAATTTTGAATCGCACATTATTCAATTATTGTATTGACTTTGGATAATGTAATACTTATAATATAAGTGTAGGTAATGTTAAATTTGAAGCAGTTTGTATGACGGAGCGACGAGAAATCTGAAAATGACAAAAGGCTCAAAACTTCTACAAGCTAAATTTATGTAATTCAGAGATACTATCAACGTCGATTAAAATTCTCGTTACGCCGTTGAGAACCCACAAGATAGGCTCTGGGAGATTCTCCTCTCCTTTGAGGTGGGCCCAGTTGCTGTGTCAAAGCTTTACACCATACTTCTCTTAGACAGTCATTTATGACCGTCTTAGTTGTTATGCGTGTAAAGTGCCAATTCAGACAGATTGAAACCGTACACGTATAATGTGTATGGTTTTATTTTTGTCCGGATTGGAGGTGAAAGTAATGGAAATCAATAAAAGCAACGCTCTGCGATTTTGGGAAGAGTGTTTCGGCAACAAACAGTTCGCAGAAGATTTTCACGGAAATTTGATGTGTAGAGACGGCTATGGTAACAAAAACTTCTTTGTAATAAATTATTATGGTCAGAAAATATACTGTGGGTGGAATATTCATCACATATTGCCGTCAGCTTGCGGAGGGACAAACTCAAAAAGCAATTTACTCTGCACCAATATTACAACAAATGAAGAAGCTGCAGACAGAATCACATTTTGGATTGAAGAATCCTTGTATCAAGTTAAAAAGATACAAGGAACAAGAGATCACAAAATCATTAGAATTGAGTAAGGAGTTTCATTTATGGGAAAACAATTTTTCGACTATGACGACGGGGATTTTGCTCATACTATCTCAGACAATATGGCAATCGGTTCTGACGGAGATTTATTGATGAGAATGGGAGATAATATGGCAATGGATATGGATTCGGGTGAATTACACATCATATCCGGTTGGTTGGATGATAAAGATGATGACTAATTGATAAATAACCGCCTCTACATAAAAAGCAGAGGCGGTTATTTCTACTTATTCTGTTTCAATTTCCTTTGAAAGTCATTCAGCGTTTGAATATGCCACAGACTTTTGCGAGTAATGGAACGAAAGGTCAGTGAGCAAAAAAGTCTGCAAGAAAAATTTTCGGTATGTAAAATATCTGTTGCTTGCGAAAGGATTTCAGAAGCCCTTTATTGCACCAATTATTGATTGTGGTTTTACTGTAACCCGTCAGGGCGGCAACCTCCTGCACAGTCACCACATCCTTATACTTTCCAAGAAGTCTGGTGTAATAGTCGTGCATTTTGGCAAGCACTTCTTCGGGCAGCTCTGCCGACAGCCTTGCTACATAATGACTGCCGTACCATCCCCTTGGTGCAGAATAGAGTTCCAGGAAAACGACTCGCTTTTCAAGATACGCTTTCACATCTTCTTTTTTTATTTTATAGCAGCGTGTTTTCTTGCCTGACCACTCGCAGGGGACTTGTCCGCTTTTGAGCAGATGCAAAGCGGTTGACTTGCTGATATGACAAAGGCGGTAAAACTGGTTTTTGTTCATTACATCGGGAACGCTGTTCCAATCAATCGGTAAATGTTTCATTTGATACACCTCGAACATAGATTTTGTCGGTTTAAAGCTCTGTTCTGCGATATATAATTTTTTGTATTGCCTTCTTCCGCTTTTTCTCCCCTGTCTCCCCTGTTTTCTCCCCAAAATCGGCAAAAATGCCGATTTGAACCCACTTTCCGAAAATGCAGGTAAGACAAGGCTTCGAGGGCAAAAAAGCCTGATTTTATGCGGTTTTTCACTCGGACAAAACAACCTGAAAGTGACATAAAACTATCTGCTCTTGGTAAGATGACTAAAAGACTCGAAATCATGACGAATATCATTGTCTTTATAAAGCAAATCTTCCATTGAAACATCAAAGAATTTTGACAGCTCATACACGGTTTTAGCATTGCAGTTTTCAAGCGTAGTTTTCCCATTGCAAATATCGCTTATAGTAGAGTACGGTATGCCTGTTGATTTTGATAAATTATATTTGGAAATTTGCTTTTTGGCAACTAAATAATTAACATTCACGCTATCACCACCTTAATCAAATCATAACGGTATTCCGTGATAACGTCAAGTGATAATAGTATATGTATAATTTAACACAAATCACTACTCCCATTGAAAAAAGTCATATAATGTTATAATTAAACAAATATAATAAATTTAGAGGAAATTATGGAGAAAATCAGAAATTTTAAATTTATAGATTTATTTTGTGGTATTGGCGGTTTTCACCAAGCTATGAGCAATTTAGGCGGTAAGTGTGTTTATACTTGCGATATAAATGCAACTTGCCGAGAAGTATACAAGAATAATTTTTGTCCAAATGAATAATTCTTCGTAGGAAGCGACATAAAAAAGGCTGTTAAAGAGAACTGCATTTCAAAATTTGATGTATTATGCGGTGGTTTTCCTTGTCAAACTTTTTCAAAAGCTGGGAAAAGCAAGAAAAAGTCAAAATAAAACGGAGCTGTTACTCGAACGGCTCCGTAAGGTTAATTATAGATATTTGTTTTTCTTGATTCTATTCGGAAAACTACTCTCAAGCTACTCTTCAAACTCAAAAGTTTCTTATTACGATTCCTAAAACCTTGTGTGTAATCTTATCAAAGGGATATTATAAAAGACAACTTTTTCGCCAAATATGACTTACCAACAATAAGGTTGAACACAACAGGAAGCAGCGAAAAAGAAAAAATAGTTTCAAAATTAAATAAACTGCTTGCATAAACATAAAAGAGTTGAGAAATTGTATTCCTCAACTCTTCTTATTATAGTGTAACTTAATTACGGCAAAATTTCCAGCCAATAGCCGTCCGGGTCCTCGATGAAATAGATACCCATTTCAGGGTTTTCAAAACAAATACAGCCCATTTCTTCGTGCTTTTTATGTGCCAAATCAAAATCATCTGCCTTAAAAGCCAAATGAAATTCACATTCACCCAAATCGTACGGCTGCGGATGTTCTTTAAGCCAAGTAAGTTCGAGCTCAAAATCGCTTGAATCATTGCTCAAATAAACGATAATAAAATCGTCGGTGG
>ERZ773193.980-NODE-980-length-39731-cov-9.306760_pt1 | contig 39731 bp, 37 predicted proteins | sample MGYA00511110_ERZ773193 | MGnify/ENA primary metagenome ERZ773193 (study PRJEB29015, sample SAMEA2737784) | human gut metagenome | biome: human gut; feature: human-associated habitat; material: faeces | place: China | collected 2012 ...
CATCCGTTCGCGTCTCATTCCCCGTAAAATGAATATCCCATATAAACATTGAATAAATCTGCAGTAAAAAAATACAGATAATAAAACCGGCAAAAAATAACTTTCGCTTCCGATTATTATAAAGAGAAAACGGAAATCCATATTTCTCTTTCACCCTTACTTTTGTATGCGTCTTTTTCGCAAAAGGTCTGATCCTTTTAAAATCTCGTACACTCATACAAAGTTCATAGCAGTGATCTTCATAGGCCAATCCCCAGATTAAAATATGGTGATAGGAACACAGATTCAAAAAACGCTCAGGAGAATATCCCTGAATCTGTATTTTTACATACCCCCGCAGATATCGCATTCCATTTTCAATCATCGGAGATTCCTCCCCTCCTGAAATTCAATCAAATTGATCGAACCGGTAATCTTCATTTCGTCATTCGTATAAAACTCTATTTCCAAACAACTTCCTTTTAACTGTATCTGTCCGTGTTTTGTTCTTATACGTACGAGAGTGTCTGTATACTCCGTGATCCCGCTGTAATTTTCAATACACACTTCCGACATTCCCAGAACTGTAACAACCGAAGCTCCCATAATAACATCTTTCGGCATACTTGCAGCCGATGCCAATTTCTTTTTAATCTGTTCTTTTTCCATATAAAAAATGCCACACATACGCCTTTTATAACAAGTATATGTGCGGCACTTTCTGTCCTATTCTTCTTTATTTCCGTTGATCGGCAATCAATAATCGAGACATGCTCTCTCTGTCACAAACGGCCTTACATATGTATCGGCAACAGCTACATGAGCCGGGTGTTTTGCGTAAACAGAAATATCTTCTTCCTTCTCAAACGTACTGACTAAAGCCATATCATGAGTGCTCGATCCGAACGGACAAGCAACAAACTCAAGAGTCAAAAGTCCGGGGATTTTTCCTACAAGAGCTGTAAGATTTTCTTCCATAGCTTTTTTTAATTCTTCTTTTTTATTTTCTTCTATTTCCGGTTTGAATTTCCACATAACAATATGATGTACCATTTTTCTACCTCTTTCTTAATATTTTCCTGCTTTTTATGTATCTTGTATTTTTTTGTTCTCCATTGTTTGCAGCGCTTTCTTGAATCGTACTGTAAACAAGATCGCCGTAAACGTCACAGCCAGCAGATCTGCCGCCGGTTCTGCAAGGTAAACAGCCATCGTTTTATTTGACGAAAACAGCAGCGGCATTATATAAATCAGTGGAAGGAGCAAAATAAACTTACGCATCACGGCAACCACAATAGACTCTACAGCTCTTCCGAGTGCATTAAACGTCATCTGACACGCCATCTGAATTCCGAAAATCAGCATAACCGCCATATAAATACGAAGCGCCGGACGGGTAAATACGATCAAATCGGCTTCTGTCGTAAACATTCCTGCAAACACATCCGGGAAAAGCATAACCGCTCCCCATAAAATTGTCGAATAACAAAGACTTACTTTTAACAAGAGCTTAAACGCACTTTTTACACGCCCTGCATTCCCCGCTCCGTAATTATAACTGATGATCGGCTGCGCACCCTGTCCGAGGCCTTGAAGGGGAAGCAGTGCAAACTGCATAACACTTGTCAAAATCGCCATCGCGCTTACTGCCATATCTCCTCCGTAACTTTGTAAAGAAGCGTTAAAGCAAACAGAAATCACACTTTCGCTCGCCTGCATAACGAACGTCGCCGCTCCCAATGCCAGACACGGAAAAATAATTTTCGGGCGAAGGAGCAAATTTTCTTTTCGGATCTTCAGCATCGTTTTCCTTCCCATTAGGAAAGAGATTACCCAAATACAGGACAATGCCTGCGATATAATCGTGGCAAGAGCCGCTCCTTTGACACCCATTCCGAATCCAAATATAAAGATCGGATCAAGTATGATATTGGAAATCGCACCGATCAATACAGACAACATTCCCGTCTTTGCGAATCCCTGCGCTGTAATAAACGCATTCATGCCAAGTGTAAGTTCTACAAAGATCGTACCGACTGCATAAATGTTCATATAGCTGACTGCATACTCGATTGATTTTCTGCTCGCGCCAAACAGCATAAGCAGATCTCTGCTCCATATAAGCAGCACTGCTGTCAGGATTGCAGATATTATTATCTGCATTGCAAAACAGTTTCCCAATATCTTTTCGGCTGTTTCATTGTCTTTCTTTCCCATATAAATCGACACCCGCGGAGACCCGCCATAGCCGACGAGGGCCGCAAACGCCGAAACAAGCATAATCAAAGGCATACATACTCCGACTCCCGCGAGAGCGGAAACTCCTACATTTGGGATATGTCCGATATAAATCCTGTCAACAAGATTATACAGCATATTGATCATTTGCGCCGCAACTGTCGGAAGCGCCAGTTTTAAAAGCAGTTTTCCGATCGGTTCTGTTCTCAGCAAAAGCGTGGCGCTGGTGTCAGCCATATGTACCTGCCTTGTCTCTATCGATTGGAGCAATACGAAATACGGAAATCCGTTCTGCGTTGCCGCGCAGGACGGGAAGATGTGGCACTCAACGGAGGGAGGAGTGGAAGAGAAAGCCAAAAAGGTGAGGTGGGCCTGTTTTGAGGCATCCCGCCTGCAAAATCAAGCGGAAAAATACACGTCCGGAACCGCCCCTAAAGACGGGTTCGGCTGAAATACGGCGTTATTGCGGAAGTTACGCAATCTTAGAGCAATGCAAAAAGGCGTCCCGCATTCAGGACGCCTTCCTCCGAAAACGTTAGGCTGCGGAAGGCCGATGCTCCAAAAGAAGCCGCCCGTCAAGCCCGAACACACGGAACGCACCGACTTCGAAGACACCATAAGAAGCAGGAAATCCGCCCTTGGGCAACGTTGTGCTGCCGGGGTTCCAGAAATGGACTCCGTCGACGGTTTCCCCGCGCGGAATATGGGTATGCCCGCTCAAGACCACATCGCCGGGGCGCACGCCATCCGGCAGAGCCGTCAACGGCAGCGGGTGCAGCGCCTCCTGCTCGTCCTGCAGCACGGCGATATCTTCTTCGATGCGATCCACGATATAGGTCACGATGTCGGCTCCTTTCCGGTTTCGGTGGTGACGGTCAGCTTGTCGCCGTCGGTGGTCATGACGATGGTGCCCTGGCGGTCGGTGCGCCAAATGTGGGTATGGCGCTGTTGCAGCAGCGCCAGTGTTTCGGGGTGGGGGTGGCCGTAGCGGTTGTTTTCGCCGCAGGAGATGACCGCGTGGTCGGGGGCAACGGTCGCCAAGAAGGTGGAGCTGGTGGAGGAATGGCTGCCATGGTGGCCAACCTTCAGCACATCGGCGCGCAGATCGGTGCCGCTGCTGATGAGGGCGTTTTCGGCTTTCTTTTCTGCGTCGCCCATCATCAAAAACCGGCGGTTGCCAAAGGATACGCGGCATACCACCGACATATTGTTGCTGTCGGCAAAATCACCTTGCGGTCCCAAAATGTCCACCGTGGCATCGCCCAGCGTGTATTGCTGCCCCGGGGCGGTGTCGGTGACCGGAATATCCCGATCCAGCATGGTGGTCAGCAGGCGCTCGTAGCTGTAGCTGGTGGGGGTGTTGTCATCATCCATGTAGTGCATCAGCACCCGGTCGACGGGGAACGCTTCCAGCACATCCGGCAGCCCGCCAATGTGGTCGGCATCGGGATGGGTGGCGATGACATAATCCAGCCGGTCGACCCCTTGACCACGCAGATAGTCCACCACTTTTTTGCCGGAGGACGGCTCGCCGCCGTCGATCAGCATTTGGTGGGTGCCGCAGCGGATCAGCGCGGAATCGGCGTTGCCGACATCCAGAAAGTGCACCTGCAGCTCGCCGTCCGGCAGCGAGGTGGTTTGGTTGACACCGGCTTGCTGCAGCAGGCTTTGCCAGGTCAGTGCGGGGGTAATCGGGGTGGGCAGCAGGCTGTTGACGGTGACGAACAGGGCGGCCAGCGCCAGACCGGCGACCGCGATCCAAAGGCCGCGCTTTTGGCGGCGGGATATACGACTCATAACGGCTCCTCCTGTGGGCTATGGGCGGGTTAAAATTTGCGCTTGCTTTCCATTACGCGACCGAGGATGCGCACCTGTGCGGCGGCTTCGCCCTCGAACCGGCGGGGGGGATAGTAGGGGTTGACGCTGAGTAGCTCGATGCCGTCGGCGAGGTTGCGCACCTGTTTGACGGTGCCCTCTTCTTCGTTGATGATGGCAACGGCGTAGTCGCCGGAGTCGACGGCGGGCTGCTTGCGCACCAGCACAAGATCGCCCTCGTTGAGCAGGGGGGTCATGCTGTCGCCGGTGACCCGCAGCCAGCAATACTCCTCGCCGGGCTGGATAGAGGAGGCGGTGGCGGGCTCGTAGCCCACGACCTCTTGGAACACGGCACCGCCGTAGCCGGCACGCACCGCGCCCAGAATCGGCAGTTGCACCAGCGGGGCGGGAGCGTCGTGGGCGGCGGGGGCGTTCTCGCGCCCTGCCAGCCAGTCCGCCGACACGGCATAGTGGCGCGCCAGCAGCTCCAGCGTGGCGCGGCTGATGTTGACGGTGGCGCCACGTTCCCACCGCATGACGGTGGATTTGTTAACACCCAGCACCCGCGCGACCTGATCCAGCGTTTCGCGGTGTTGCTCGCGGCAGGCGCGCAGGCGCTGCGCGGTGAGGTTTGGTGACGACATGAGGGATTCCTCCTTGGGGCAATGGGAACGATGCCCGGCATTTGATAGATTTAGTATAACACATTTTGCAACAAGGTCAATATAATTTTTGGAAAAGTTGCAAATTGCGCTTGACAAGAAAGAAAAATGAGGGTATCATAGAATTAGAACATTTGTTCGATTGCTTCGCGGGGCGAGTGCGAGGGGAACCAATGCATAGATCGGCGGCAGGGAAGGCGCCGCCGGTGGGCGCGGAGGTGAAACCTAAATGGCGTGATGAGGACGCGGAGAATGTGAGTGCCGGTGATAGGAGATGACCCGCCCCCTCATCCACCGCCGTACGGCGCTTGAGGGGAAGGCTTGCGGAGTTTCCACGCTAGTCCAAATGGGAGATCCCCTCGAGGGGAAGGTTTGAGGAGACTCTGCGTTTGCTAAAAGCGGTGCATAATTTAAGCGGTGCATAATTTTGTGGCGGGCGCAAGCCTCTCTCTGACGAGGGAGGTGGTTTTTTGAACAGCAAAAAGACTGAGGAAGAGAGAAATCAGTACATACTTTTGGTGCTGCAAAAACCTTTTCTCTCCCTCAGTTTCGCTGGCGCTCGACAGCTCCCTCGTCAGAGGGAGCCGGCAGGGTTTCTATGTTCCCCCCTGTCATTCTGAGCGAAGCGAAGGATCTTTTATCCAGAAATCTCGTTTGATGTGGAGGAAAACGGTAAGGTGACACCTCATCCGTCACGACCTGCGGTCGCGCCACCTTCCCCTCGAAGGGGAAGGCTTTTGCACGCTGCTGATTTGCAATATATCCTCCGAGGGGAAGGTTTGATGAGCTGCATCTTTACCGACAGAGGGAGGGGATCATCTCGAAGGGGAAGGCTTGCGGGGTGGTTGCTTTTCATCAGACTTCAAAGAAATAGCTTACGAGGTGGCCGCGTTTCATTTGGCTTCGGGAGGAAAGCGAGGGGCGGTGTGCTCCGCTAAGCGGAGGAGTGCTTCAAAAGGGCTGGAGGGGGCTTCTTTGAAAATGGTTATCGTAACCGGAGGAGAGTAAGAGGGGATGGAGAAAAATACGTGCAGGAATAAGGAGGCAGAGGATGACCATAGCGGAGCTGCGGCGCATGACGGCGGAGGTGCCGGGGGACACGGCGGTGCTTTTGTATATCGATCGGGCGGTGCCGGTGCAGCAGGTGGCGGATCAACCGGTGGCGTATATTGACGGCTATTTTGAACCCCGCGCCGAACAGGATCGTGACGCGTTGGTGCTGATTGCAGACAGGAAAGCGGGGTGAGCGGGTGGAGCTTGGGCAAACCGGCAAAATTCGGGCGGCCATTCGGCGCGCCACCGCATATGCCGAAGAAAACCATGTGCCGCTGACGGCGGAACGGCTGGCGGCGGAGCTGCAAATGGATGGCGAGACCTTTCGCCGGTATGTCGACCCATCTTATCGGCCAGAGGATCCGGCTTTTGAACCCGCGCTGCAGGCGATCCGTATCGCCAACACCCAAGCGGTCGCCAGCGTGTTGGAACACGCGCTGACCAAAGGCTCGGGGGTGAATATGCATATGCTGTACTTAAAGCAATACGCCGGATACACCGACCGGACGGCGGCCGATCCGGTGACCGAGGTGCGCTTTTGCGGCGAAAACGATCTTCCGGAATGACGCGTGAACGAATTCACCAGACGCTTATTTGAAAAGTTGCAAATTGCAATATTTAGAAAGGACGACATTGTGAAAGACATCATTGAAAGCTATCGGCAGACACGGGAGGCGCTGATCAAACGCCGCGAGGAGCTGTGCCAGCGCAGGGGCGATTATGACCGGCGGATCACCCTGTTGGATTTTGAAATCGGAGAGGTGGAGGAGGTGCTGCGCACGCTGGCCAAATATGATGAAGAAACCGAAGCAGCCGCCTGAGCTGCCGTCGGGTGCGCGGTATCTGCCGGACATTGTGGGGCAGGGATACCGCCGGTTTTGGGAATGCCGCCGGCGGTATCGGGTGGTGAAAGGCGGCAAGGCTTCCAAAAAATCTTCCACCACAGCGCTGTGGTACATCGTACACATGATGAAATATCCCGATGCGAATGTAATGGTGATTCGCAATGTGTACCGCACCCACGAAAACAGCACCTTTGCCCAGCTTAAATGGGCGATTCGGCGGTTGGGGGTGGAGGCGCTGTGGACTGCCACCCGTTCGCCGCTGGAGCTGATCTACAAACCGACCGGACAACGCATTTTGTTCCGCGGGATGGATCGGGTGGACAAGCTGGCATCCACCACCGTGGAGCGGGGCAGCATTTGCTGGGTGTGGATCGAAGAGGCGTTTGAGCTGCGCAGCGAGGAGGATTTCAACAAGCTGGATCTGTCCATGCCGCGCGGCGAGGTGGCTCCGCCGCTGTTTAAGCAGACCACCATCACCTTTAATCCGTGGAGTGAACAACATTGGCTGAAAGCCCGCTTTTTTGACCAGCCGCATCCGGATGTGCTGGCGATGACCACCAACTATCTTTGCAACGAGTTTTTGGATGACACTGACCGTGCCATTTACGAGGATATGCGGGTGCGGTTCCCGCGGCGATATGCGGTGGCGGGACTGGGTGAATGGGGCGTGGAGGAGGGGCTGGTGTTTGAACGCTGGCGGGTCGAAAGCTTTGATCCGCGAGCGCTGCCGGAGGAGTATCGTCATGTGTTTGGGCTGGATTACGGCTATGCGAACGACCCCACCGCGTTTATCGCGGCGGCGGTGAGCGCCGCCCAGCGGCGGCTGTACATTTACGACGAGCATTACGAAAAGCGGATGCTGAACAGCGATATTGCCCGCATGATCCGCGATAAGGGGTATGCCAAGGAGCGTATCCGCGCCGACAGCGCCGAGCCAAAGTCCAACGAGGAGCTGCGGCGGTTGGGGCTTGGACGCATTGCTCCCGCGATCAAGGGGGCGGATTCGGTGCTGCACGGCATTGCGCGGCTGCAGGAATACGAGATGGTGGTGCATCCCGCTTGCCGCCACACCATTGCCGAGCTGTCGGCGTATTGCTGGGAGCAGGACGCGGCGGGGCGCACCATCAATCGTCCCGCCGACCGGGATAATCACCTGATGGATGCGCTACGGTACGCGATGGCGGATGTGCCGCCGCCGCGGGAGCAAGCGCCGCGCTCCGTGCCTCGCCGCGACCCGAGTGGGGTGCTGCCGGTGCATTTTCGCGGACATTGGGCATGAAGAAAGGAGGGAGTGGATGGCGTTTTTGATGGGAATGGCTGGCTTTTTGCTGGCGCTGGCGGCGTATGCCGCAGGGCGTTGGCAGGGGCGGCACAGTACCACAGGCAGCCGGCCGACGGCCCTTCCGCCGGACGAAAAGCAACGGCAGGAATGGCACAACTTTTGGCATTACGACGGCACGGCGATGCCAAAGCCGCCGGGGGGCGGACGATAACAGAAAGGAAGTGAGCATTTGATCCAACACACGATTACCCCGGAACAGGTGTTCCGGGAGTATGAGGAGGGCGCGGCATTCAAAGCGGCGCTGGGGCGGCGCGGGTTGTACGAGCAGAACCGCATCAACGAGCGTTTTTTCGCGGGCGATCAGTGGCGCGGCGCCAACTGCGGCGACCAGCGGCCGCTGGTGCGGTACAATATCATCAAGCGAATCGGCGAATACAAAATGGCGGTGGTGGGGTCGGCACCGGTGGCGGTGCGGTACACCGCCGAGGGGGTTGCCGCACCGGCTTCTACGACCGCGCTGCGCGATCGGGTCGCCGGTCAGCCGGACGGCTGGCATGGCACGCTGCAGGAGCCGGAGGTGGCGGCGGTGATGACGGCGCTGTCGGAGTATTTTCAGGTGACCGCCGCCCGCGTGGGGCTGGAGGAGATGAAAGAAACGGTGCTGCGCAACGCGTACCAGACCGGTACCGGTTTGCTGTACGCTTACTGGGATGACCGGATCCCCACCGGGTTGTATGCCGACCATGCCCGTACGGTGCCGATTCGCGGGGACATCGCCTGTGAGGCGCTGGATGTGGAGAATGTATATTTCGGCGACCCGACCAGCGACGAGGTGCAGACCCAGCCGTATATCCTGATTGCCCAGCGCCAGCCGGTGGGCGAGCTGCGGCGGCAGGCGCGGCAATACGGCTGCACCGCGGTGCAGGCCGCGCGAATCCGCCCGGATGACGAACGGCAGTATATGGCGGGCGATCCCGATCGCCGCGAGCCGGAATCGTCCCGCAAGGCGACGGTGCTGACCCGCTTTTGGAAAGAGTGGGACGAGCAGCGCCGCGCCTATACGGTGAAGGCGGTCAAGACCTGCCGCGGGCAGGTGGTGCGGCCGGTGTGGGATTTGGGTATCCGGCGGTATCCGCTGGCGAAGTTTTGCTGGGAGCGGCGCAAAGGCTGTGCTTACGGCGACAGCGAGATCACCTATCTGATCCCCAACCAGATCGCGATCAACCGGATGATGACCGCTTCGGTGTGGGCGGTGATGATGATGGGGATGCCGATGATGGTGGTCAACGGCGACTTGGTGAACCAACCCCTCACCAATGATCCCGGGCAGATCATTCCGGTGTACGGTTCCGCCGACGAGGTGGAGAAGGCGATCCATTATGTCAAGCCGCCGGATTTTTCGCCCCAGTTTGACGACCTTTGCGCGTCGTTGATCGTCAACACCCTGAATCAGGCGGGGGTGAACAGCGCGGTGCTGGGCGATATGACCCCCGACAACACCTCGGCGATCATTGCGGTGCGTGAGGCGGCGATGATGCCGCTGAACATGATCGGGCAGCGGTTTTACCGCTTTGTCGAGGAAGTGGCGCGGCTGTTTGCCGAGTTTTGGGTGACCCAGTACGGTCGCCGCCGGCTGCGCATGGAGGACGAGCGCGGGGTGTGGTATTTGCCGTTTGACGGCACGCGCTACCGCGATTTGATTCTGAATGTGCGGGTGCAGGCGGGCGCGTCCTCGCTGTGGAGCGAAAACCAGTCGGTGCAGACACTGGACAATCTGTTTGACCGGCAGATGATCGACAAGAAGCAGTATTTGGAGCGCTTACCCAAGGGTGCGATTCCGGATCTGGAGCGGCTGCTGCGCGAATGTGAGCAGCCGACCGACACAAAAGGAGGAGAAAACGATGCAGCAACCCGAAATCAGCGCGATGCCGGCGGCGGAAAATCCCGTGCAGACAGAACCGGAGGAGCGAGTGGCGATGCCGCCGGAAACGAGTGAGCAACCCATGCCGGAAGTGACGCTGGCGGAAGTGGCTCCCGCCGAATCGCCGGAGGAACCGGGTTTGACGGAGATGGCTCCGCCAGCCGCGCCGGAACCGGGCACGGAAGCCGGGCAGACGGCGCGGCTGGCAGAGGAATTTTTGGCGCTGGCGGACGAGATTGAGGACATTCGTATGCCGGAGGATCTGCCGGAGGAGGTGTGGGACACCGCCGCGCAGGGGGTGCCGCTGCGGGACGCGTATCTGCGCTATTGGTACGCCGAAACCGTGCGGCGGCAAGCCGCCCGGCAAATGCAGCAGCGCAGCACCGCTCAAAGTGCCGGATCGCTGCGCGATCTGCCGGACGATCCGCGTCCGGAGGAGGCCGCGTTCGCGCGGTCGTTCCAAACAGCCATGGAATAACCATACAACAACAAGAATGATGAGGAGAGTGTGTTTATGAATTTGATTACCTTTGCACAGACCATGACCGGCGAGCTGGACAAAGCGGTCGTTTCCAAACCGGTGACCGGCTTTTTTGCGGACAACGCCTTGCGCAGCCGCTTTGTGGGCGCCAAAACCGTGTTGATCCCCGAAATGGAGATGTCCGGTTTGGGCGATTATGACCGCGACACCGGCTTTGTCAAGGGCACCATCACCGTGTCCAGCCAGCCGTATACGCTGCAGATGGATCGCGGTCGTTCGTTCCAGCTGGATCGTGAGGACAACGATGAAACCGGCGTGGCGGGGCTGGCCGGACAGGTGCTGGGCGAGTTTGTGCGCACCCGCGTGGTGCCGGAAATGGATGCGTATTGCCTGTCCAAGCTGGCGGGGCTGGCGGTGACCAACAAGCAGACGGTCACCGGTACGCCCGCGACCCAGGCATTCGCGATGCTGACCGGCGCCATCGCCAAGGTGCAGAACGAGGCGGGCTACGACGAGGAGCTGGTGGCGTTCGTGGACGGCACCATGTGGAACGCGCTGCAAAACAGCGACGAGGTCAGCCGTCATTTGGAACTGGCATCCTTCAAAAAAGGCGGGGTGGATACGCAGGTGCGGTCTCTCAACGGAGTGGCGGTGCTGCCGGTGCCGGATTCGCGGATGAAAACGGCGTACACCTTCTACAACGGGGTGGACGAGAACCAGACCGACGGCGGGTTTGCCCCCAAAGCAGATAGTAAAAGCATCGGGTTGTTGGTGATGCCCAAGCGGGCGGCGTCGCTGGTGAAAAAGACCGAACAGGTACGCACCTTTGATCCGTCGCGCAATTTGCAGGCGGACGCATGGAAGTTTGATTATCGTCTGTATTACGATCTGTTTGTGCGCAACAGCATGCTGAAGAGCATCGTGGCGTACGTGTATTGATCCGATCCGGCGGGTGGTGCGGGCGGGATGACGATAAAAAGGAGGGAAGCGCATGACAGGGCAAGAGGCGTTGGAACAGGCACTGCGGCTGCTGCATTATACCGATCAGGACGGACAGCCGGAAAGCCAGTTTCGCGAAGATAGCCGCCATCAGGGCTTGGCGGCGGTCAATCAGGTGGTTGCCGATTTGTGGGCGGTGGAGCAGGAACAGCCGCTTGTACCGCTGGATCGGCTGGACGATACGGTGGCGTTGTCCGACAGGGCGTGCCGCGAGGTGCTGCCGATCGGGGTGGCGATGTGGATAGCGCAGGCGGAGGGCGACAGCGCCCAGCAAGCGGTGCTGGCGGCGGCATACAGCCAAAAGCGCGGGCAATGCGGCGCACCGTCCCGCCGGCGGCAGGATGTGATCCCGTGGGGGGAGAGCGCATGAAGTATGCCGCGATGACAGCGCCGGAGCAACGCTGTGTGACGCTTCCGGCATGGGAGAAAGGCGTGGACGGCCGCGCCGGACGAACGGACGATACGCTGTTGCCGGAAACCTGCAACGTGTGGTGGGAACAGGAGATGCTGCAAACCCGCCCGGCGCTGCGATTTGTCGGCACGGTGGCGCGCCGCGCAGAGGCGCTTTGCCTGCTGCCCGAAATGGAGGCGGAGGAGGAAACGCGCCCTTACTGGCTGGAACACTATGAGCAGGACGGTCAAACGCAGTTGTGGTGTTTTTGTACGGACGAGTCTGGTGCGGCGGTGCCGCTCAGCCGCGAACCGTTGGCGGCAGCCTATGGCGTGATCGCCGCAGTGCCGGAAGGATGGCTCGCGATCACCGATAGCGGATTGTTTCGGCTGCGCGCCCGTGGCGGGGTATGGGAGGCTTGCAACGAGGCGGCGTATGTGCCGCTGGTGATGCGCGGCGGGCGGGGATGTCTGCCGACGGAGAGCAAGCCGTCCGGCGGACAGGCGTATGAGGAATACAACCGGTTGACCGACCGGTTTTCCGCCGCCTATACCACCGATGGGGCGAGCACACGCTTTTATCTGCCGCAAGCGGGGCTGGCGAACGATGCGGTGACGGCGGTGATCGATACCGCGGATGGCGGGCAGCTGACCTATCGGGTGGCGGCGGGGCAAACCGACAGCGCCGCGGCGGACGGGCGGTTTATGCGGGTGAACCGCCAAGGCGGCTATGTGCAGTTTCGTGATGTGCAAGCAGCCGAGGACAACCCGCCGCCCGCTGCCCCGCGGGAGAACAATATGGTGGTGACCGCCACCAAAAACGGGGTGGGCGGTCGGACGCTGCTGGCCGGGCTGCGGCAGGGATGCTGGCTGCCCGGCGACCAGCACCGCGCGGCGCTGGTGCTGTTTGGCGATCCAGCCGACCCGGCGCTGATTTGCTGGAGCGCACCGGGCGATCCGTTGTATATGCCGCAAAGCCACTTTACGCGGGTGGGTGATCCCCACAGCGCGGTGACGGCGATTGCGCGACTGCGCGACCGGCTGGTGTTATTCAAGCCGCAGGAAATCTATATGCTGACGCCGTCGGCGGCGGAGGGCACCGCTCGCTCCCGCTTTTCGTTCACCCGCTTGCCGGTGGGGGCGGGGTGCCACTGTCCGGCAACGATACAGGTGGGCGAGGAACGCCTGCTGTGGATGGATGGTGCAGGGCAGGTGCGGATGCTGACCGCCGACCGCATGAACGGACGCGAACCGGCGGCGGTAATGTCGGAGGCGATCGCTCCGATGCTGGCGGCATACACAACGGAGCAGCGGGCAGCGGCAAGCGCTGTATGGTGGCACGGGCGGTATCTGCTGGGAATCGGGCGAGATGTGTGGGTGCTCGATCCCCACAAGGAAACGGCGCCGGTGTGGTTTCGCTGGCGATGGAACGAACAGGTGCAGCCGACAGCATGGGCAGCGCGCGGCGAGCAGTTGGAGCTGTGGTGCCGCGCCGAACAGGAGAAGGCGCCGGTGTGGGCGGTATATCGCGTGCAGCCGGACACGACCGGCGCGGATGCCGTGTGGGATGGCACCCAAACGGTGACGGTGCCGATTCCGTATGCGGTACACACTCGGCTGTGGGACGGCGCGCTGCCGGACAAGAACAAGCGTCTGCGCGCGGTGGAGCCGGTGGAATGGACGCTGGAGCGCGCCACGCTGACGCTGCGCACCGAGCGGGGAGAGGCGCAGTCGCTGCGGCTGGCAGGTGCGGTCGGGCGGGAGATTCCCTGCCGTATGGCGCGGTGCCGCCAGATCGCGTTGCAGTTGAACGGCTCCGGCGGGTGGCGCGGCGCGGCGGTGCGGCTGCGTTGGCAGCTGTATCCCGCCGCGCGCCGATAACAGAGAGGAAAAAACGATGACATATGATCCGAAACAGGGGCGCGTGGATGTGCGCGCCGTTACCAAAGAAGTGCTGACCAGACGGCTGCGTCGCCGCATCAAGGCGACCGGTCGGACGGCAACACAAAGGTCGCCCAAAACGGCGGTGTAAACAGAGAGGGTCCGTGGGTTTCGATTGCCGAAACCCGCGGACCCTTTTGGCGTTGCGGGAAAAAGGAAAAAGGCGGCGATTTGCCGTTTCGACGGCTTTTTTTAACCGGGCGGCGTATACTATAGGGGTTATACAGACAAAACCGCCCAGAAATGTTCACAATACACAAATCAAAAAAATAAAATCAGCCAATATTATTGAAATCATAGAAAATTGACTTGATTTTTTCGACGAGAGTGTTACAATAGAACTATGAAAAAAGGAAGGAGCTGATCGGCTATGGGTCTCGGTCAGGCAGAGATACCGTATCGGCCTCTTTATGAGGATATACGAGCGTTTGAACAAATGGGTTGTCATCTTTTGGAAAATGGCACATATATATTTCGCGTGTGGGCGCCGAACGCCGCCGGTGTATCGGTGGTGGGCGACTTCAACGATTGGCAGGAGGATGCCACCCCCATGACCCGCCGCGCCGACGGCGTATGGGAGGCAACGGTCAACGGGCTGCAGGAATACGATGCCTACAAGTATTGTGTGCAGGCGGCGGACGGCGAGCGGGTGCTGAAAGCAGACCCGTATGCCTATCATTTTGAGACCCGCCCCGCCACCGCATCCAAGATCTACCATCTGGATGGATACGACTGGCAGGATGCGGCGTGGCAGCAACGCAGCCGTGAGCATCCGATTTACGACCAGCCGATCAATATTTACGAGGTGCATCTCGGCTCCTGGCGGCGGTATCCCGACGGCCAGACCTTCGATTATGACAAGCTGGCGCAGGAGCTGGTGCCGTATGTGGTCAAGATGGGATACACCCATATCGAGCTGCTGCCGGTGATGGAGCATCCGTATGACGGCTCATGGGGGTATCAGGTGACCGGGTATTACGCCCCCACCTCGCGCTACGGCACGCCGCACCAGTTTATGCATTTTATTGATGTGTGCCACCAGGCGGGCATCGGCGTGATTCTGGATTGGGTGCCGGCGCATTTCCCCAAAGACGAATGCGGGCTGTATCGGTTTGACGGCGGTCCGTGCTACGAATACGCCGACCCGCGCAAGGGGGAGCATCGCGAATGGGGCACCTGTGTGTTCGATTACGGTCGGACAGAGGTGCAGAATTTCCTGATCTCCAACGTGCTGTTCTGGCTGGAACAGTATCATGCGGACGGCATTCGGGTGGATGCGGTGGCATCCATGCTGTATCTCGACTATAACCGTCGGGACGGCGAATGGGTGCCCAACCAGTACGGCGGCAAGGAGAATCTGGAGGCGGTCGCCTTTTTGCGGCGGCTGAACGAGTGTGTGTTTGCCCATCACCCGCAGGTGATGATGATTGCGGAGGAATCCACCGCATGGCCGCTGGTATCCCGCCCCACCTCCGACGGCGGGCTGGGATTCAATTTCAAATGGAACATGGGCTGGATGAACGATATGCTGCGGTATATGGCGCTGGACCCGCTGTTCCGCAAGGACAATCACGATCATTTGACCTTCTCGTTTTTCTATGCGTTTTCCGAAAACTTTATTTTGCCCATCTCGCACGACGAGGTGGTGCACGGCAAAGGCTCGCTGATCGGCAAAATGCCGGGCAGCTACGAGGACAAGTTCGCGAATGTGCGCGTTTTCCTCGGCTATATGATGGCGCACCCCGGTAAAAAGATGCTGTTTATGGGCAGCGAGTTCGGACAGTTTAAGGAGTGGGCGTTTGAAGAGGAGCTGGACTGGCTGTTGCTGGATTATGAATCCCACCGCCAGCTGCACCATTTTGTCGCCTGCTTAAACGACTTTTACCGCAACACCCCGCCGCTGTGGGAGGACGACTTCTCGTGGAAGGGGTTCTCCTGGATCGCGAACGACGACTACGCGCAAAGCGTGATCGCGTTCCGCCGTATCGACCGCAAGGGCGACGAGCGGGTGGTGGTGTGCAACTTCAATCCGGTGCTGCGGCAGCGATACCGCATCGGTGTGCCGCATGCCGGGGCGTATGAAGAGGTGTTTAACACCGACGACAAGGCGTTTGGCGGCGGCGGTGTCGCCAACGGTGTGGTGAACAGCGAAGCGATCCCGATGCACGGGTGCGATCAGTCGATCGAGCTGTCGCTGCCGCCGTTGTCGGTGCTGTATTTCCAGCGTAAAAACAAAAAATCCTCCGGGCGTCCGGCGGGCGCGGCGGGGAAATCAGGCAAAAAAGGAAAGAGGTAGGCTTTATGTATCGCAAACAGGAATGTGTGGCTATGCTGTTGGCCGGTGGACAGGGCAGCCGGTTGTATGCCTTGACCCGCCATATTGCCAAACCGGCAGTGCCGTATGGCGGCAAATACCGGATCATCGACTTCCCGTTGTCCAACTGTGTCAATTCGGGCATCGAAACGGTGGGGGTGCTGACCCAGTATCAGCCGTTGGAGCTGAATGATTATATCGGCGCGGGCGAGCCGTGGGATCTGGACCGGCTGAACGCCGGGGTGCATGTGCTGCCGCCGTATCAGAAAAACAAGGGCGCGGATTGGTACAAAGGTACCGCCAACGCTATTTACCAGAACATGGCGTTTATCGAGCGCTATCGTCCGGAGTATGTGCTGGTGCTGTCCGGCGACCATATCTACAAAATGGATTATTCCCAGATGATCGCCGCCCACAAGCGCAACCACGCCGACTGCACCATCGCGGTGCTGGAGGTGGAGATGTCCGAAGCCAGCCGGTTCGGTATTCTCAACACCAACCCGGACGATTCGATTTATGAATTTGACGAAAAGCCCGCGCATCCCAAGAGCAACTTGGCGTCGATGGGCATTTATGTGTTCACATGGGACAAATTGAAACAATATCTGACCATGGACGAGCAGGACCCGAACTCGCAAAACGACTTTGGTAAGAATGTGCTGCCCGCCATGCTGAATGCAGGCGAGCGGATGTTTGCCTACCGGTTTGACGGCTATTGGAAGGATGTCGGCACCATCGACAGCCTGTGGGAAGCCAATATGGATATGCTGAACCCGCAAACTTCGCTGGATTTGTCTGACCGTTCGTGGCGCATCTATTCCCGCAACGAGGGGCATCCGCCACACTATGTCGGTCAAAACGCCAAGGTGGAAAACAGTCTGGTGTCGGAAGGCGGCAACATCTTCGGCACGGTGGACTTTTCGGTGCTGTTCTCCGGCGTGACGGTGGAGGAGGGCGCCGAGGTGCGCGACTCCATTTTGATGCCGGGTGCGCGGGTGAAAGCAGGCGCGCGGGTGCAATACGCGATCGTGGCGGAGGACGCGGTGATTGAAGAGAACGCCGTGGTCGGGGCACGACCGGAAGAACATAGCGACGATTGGGGCGTCGCGGTCATTGCCGCCGGCGTCACGGTGGGCGCGGGAGCGACCGTCCCGCCGCGTGCCATGGTGGAGGAAGATGTGGAAGGGGGTGCCATCTATGCGAAATAACAATGTGATGGCGTTGATTTTTTCCAATATGCACGACGAATCGGTGCGCGATCTGACCGCGGTGCGGTCGATGGGGTCCATCCCGATCGGCGGACGGTATCGGCTGATCGACTTCACCCTGTCCAGTCTGGTCAACGCCGGTGTGATCAAGGTGGGAGTCGTGACCAAAAGCCATTATCAATCGCTGATGGATCACATCGGTTCCGGTAAGGCGTGGGATCTGTCCCGCAAGCACGAGGGCTTGTGCTTTTTGCCGCCGTTCAACGCGCAGGACGATCTGTACAGCGGGCGCGTAGCGGCGCTGGCGGGTATCGGCGCTTTTTTGGAGCGCGCGCGGGAGGAATATGTGATTTTGGCGGACAGCCATCTGGTGGGCAACATCGACTATGACCGCCTGATCGATGCGCATCTGGATTCCGGCGCGGACATCACCATCGGCTACAAGCGCGGTCCGCTGCCCGCCCAGCGCAACAACCTGATTTTGACGATGGATGTGGACGGCCGCGTGGCGGACATCCAGATCGGCGATGCCAACGGCGAGCAAAACAGCTATTACGGGCTGGGCATCTACATTTTGCGGCGGGATCTGCTGCATCGGTTGGTGGCGGACGCGGTCAGCCACAACCAGATGAATTTTGAACGCGATATTCTGCAAAAATACCGCGAGGATATGCGCATCCAGGGCGCCGAGGTGACCGAGTATGTGCAGACCATTCATTCGCTGAGCAGCTATTTTGCTGCCAATATGGCATTCTTGGACAGTGATGTGCGCGCGGCGCTGTTCCCCAAGGGGCGGCCGGTGTATACCAAGGTGCGGGATTGCGCTCCCGCCACCTACGGGCTGCATTCGCAGGTGTCCAATTCGCTGGTGGCGGACGGTGCGCATATTGACGGCACCGTGCGCAACTCCATCATTTTCCGCGATGTGCATATCGAGCGCGACGCGGTGGTGGAAAACAGCATTGTGATGCAGGATGCGGTGATACATCGGGGTGCGCATCTGGATGCGGTGATTTTGGATAAAAATGTGACCATCCACGATGGTCGCTGCCTGCGGGGAGCGGATAGCTATCCCGTGTTTATCGCCAAAGGCGCGGTGGTTTGACCACGCCGCTTGAACAGCGAAAAAAGCATAGCATGACAAAAAGGGGGACTTTCTGTGAAAGTATTATACGCCACCAGTGAAGCGCTGCCGTTTGCGGCGTCGGGTGGATTGGCAGATGTGGCGGGCAGCCTGCCGCAGGCGCTGCGCCGGCGGCTGGTCGGCTGCCGGGTGGTTCTGCCGCTGTACGAATCGGTGCCGCAGGAGCTGAGGGATCAGATGACCTTTTTGACCAGCCTGTCGGTGCCGGTGGCATGGCGGCGGCAATATTGCGGTGTGTTTGAAGCGCGTCAAAACGGCGTGATCTATTATCTGCTGGATAACCAGTATTATTTCAAACGCGCCGGCTTGTATGGTCATTACGATGATGCCGAGCGGTTTGCGTTTTTTGCCCGCGCGGTGCTGGAAATGCTGCCGGCGATCGGATTTATGCCGGATGTGATCCACGCGAACGATTGGCAAACCGCGCTGATTCCGGTGTACCATCACCTGTACTACGCCGATCGTCCCGAATACAGTTCCATCAAAACCGTGTACACTATCCATAATATCCAGTATCAGGGTCGTTATGGCACCGATATTCTGGAGGATGTGTTTGGTATTCCGCGATCGGCGCAAAGCCTGCTGGAGCAGGACGGCGATCTCAATTTGATGAAGGGTGCGATCGAAACAGCGAACCGTGTGACCACCGTCAGTCCCACCTATGCGCAGGAGATCATGGATCCGTGGTATGCCCACGGGCTGGATTCGATTTTGCGGGCACGCAGCTGGAAAGTGAGCGGTATCCTCAACGGGATCGACACCGAAGCATATGACCCCGCCACCGATCCGCAGATTCCGGTGCATTATTCCGCCGACGATTTTTCCGGCAAGGCGGGCAACAAACAGGCGCTGCAGGAGAGGCTGGGGCTTTCGCAACAGCCGGATGTGCCGCTGATCGGCATGGTGACCCGGCTGGTATCGCACAAGGGGCTGGATCTGGTCAAATATATTCTGGACGAGCTGCTGCACGAAAATGTGCAGATGGTGGTGCTCGGCTCCGGCGACTGGCAGTATGAGAGCTTTTTCAAAGAGATGCAGGAACGCTATCGCGACAAATTCTGCTATTGCTCCGGGTTTGTGCCGGAGCTGGCGCACAAGATTTACGCGGCGGCGGATATTTTCCTGATGCCCTCCAAAAGCGAACCGTGCGGGTTGGCGCAAATGGTGGCGTGTCGGTACGGCACACTGCCGGTGGTGCGCGAAACCGGCGGCTTAAAGGACAGCATCCACGACTGCGGAGATGGCACCGGCAACGGATTCACCTTCCAAACCTACAACGCCAACGATATGCTGTATGCGATCCACCGCGCGTTGGGGGCGTACGCCAACAAGACCGATTGGCCGGTGTTGGTGGAACGCGCCATGCGGTGCGATTTCAGCTGGGGACGCTCGGCCAACGAGTATATCCGGCTGTATAAAGAGCTTATCAAAGGCGAATAAAACGAAAAAGCGGGGGAGCCTGCTGCCGTTGGCAGCAGGCTCCTTTTGGGGTATTTCATAATCTTTTTACAAAATCTGCCGGTCGGGGACGAGCGGGTCGCTTGCTTTTTTGTGCTGCACCCGCTATAATGGAACACAAACACGACCAAGGGGGAGCCGCCATGTCCATACGAAACTGGATGCCGTCGTCCGATACCGAACTGTACCAAAAAGTGTTGGTGCTGTTTTCGGTGGTACAGCTGGTGATGGGGTTGGCGCTGTTTGCGCTGTCCACCACCGCCAAGCCAATGCTGTATCTGCTGTTTGTGGTGGGCATCGTGTGCGCGGTGTTGGCGCATCGGTTTTGGCACAGCCGTCCGGCGCGCATCGTGTGCCGTGGAATCATCTATCTGCTGCTGGCGGGTTTTTTGGTGGGCGCGCTGGTGGCGCAACTCGGCTATTCGGGCGGCACCGGATTGGAATGGCAGCGCTTTGGGGTCAGCACGCCGCTGATTTTGCATACGCTGCTGCTGTTTTTGACTCCCTCGATGGCGTTGGCGGCGCTGCATGGCCGCCGGTTGGATGTGAACTTTTTGCGGGCGACCAGCGTGCTCAACACCCTGCTGGCGGCGGCACTGTATGTGGTGCCGGTGGTGCGCGAGCGGGTAGAACGCGGCGTGGATAACTGGTATTTCAGCATTTTCTGTCTCCTGTGCGTGGCGGTGACTATGGTGGCGGCGTTTTTGATCCCGCCGGTCGCTTTCCGCAGCAAAAAAACGCCCGCGGCTCCGGCGGCGGACGAAGCAGCGGACGAATAAAAAACGGCGTGTCCCCCTCGCGCCCGGGGCGTGAAGGGGACATTTCGTGTGTGCGTTACACGGTTTCCTGCAAGGTTTGCTCGGCAACGCGGAACACCCGCGCGAGCGAGGCGGAGAAAAAGGGAAAATCGCGGCGCAGCTGCTCTTGCGACAGCGCCGGCAGCGCTTCGGCGGACAGCTTGTCTGCGCCCGGCACAGGATAGCCTTGCGCCAAACACCCCACCCGCGTGATCGCACGTCCGATGGCGGCGGTGGTCAGCGGTTGAAACTGCGCTTCCGGCAGCGAAAACAGCGCTTTTGAGGTTTGTGGGTGATGCGCGCACAGCTCGCGGAACAACGCGTACAACAGCACCGACAGCGCGCGGGTGACCTCGGTGGTCAGCGGATCGTGGCGGCAGCTTTGCAGCATCTGGAACAGAATGTGGGTGGATTGCAAAATCTGCTTTTGGCGAATGTCCTCCGGCGAGGACAGCTCCAGCGGCTTTTCGTTTTCGGTGGGCGGCGATTGGGGCGATACCAATTCGGGCGCGATGCCCGACCGATCGGCGGTGCGCCCCAGCAGATAGTCGCAGGATACATGATAATAGTCGGCGGCGCGCACCACGAATTGCAGCCCACATTCGCGAACGCCCTTTTCATAATGCGACAACAACGCCGGCGAAATGTCCAGATCCTTGGCGGCCTGCTTTTGGGTCAGCTTGCGCTCGCGGCGCAGCGACAGCAGAATACGCGGAAATTCGTTGCTCATGCGTGGTCGCTCCTTCACTAAAAATATACAGCGAGTTTAGTATAACGAAAAATCAACGATTTGTAAAGAGGTGCTTTTGATGCAAAGCTACACCATCCATTTGATCCGGCACGGCCAGACCCAGGCGAACAACGACGGGCGTTATATCGGGCGCACGGATGAACCGCTGTCGCCCGAAGGGTTGATGCAGCTGTTGTCTATGAAACAACAGTACGACTATCCGGGCGGAGCGCGGTTTTTCACCAGTCCGCTGACCCGCTGTCGTCAAACGCTGGAGGTGCTGTATCCCGGCTGCCACGCGGAGGTGGTGGACGGACTGGCGGAGTGCGATTTCGGCGAATGGGACGGCAAAAGCGCCGCCCAGCTCAAGCAGGACGAGCTTTTCAGCCGGTGGTTGGCGGGCGAGCCGGTGGAAATTCCCGGCGGCGAAACCGGCGAGCAGTTCCAGCATCGCGTGCAGCACGCGTTTGAGGCGCTGGTGGAGGATATGATGCGTCACAAGGATACCGAAGCGGTGGTTTGTACCCATGGCGGTGTGATTATGCTGTTGATGGCGGCGTATGCGCTGCCGCGTGCGCCTATGCACGAATGGGCGGCGGAAAACGGCGGCGGTTTTACATTGCGCATCACCCCCACGCTGTGGATGCGCGAACCGGTGGCGGAAGCCATCGACACTGTGCCGCGCATCCGCCCGGCGGAGTAAAGAAAAACCGCCGGGAGATCCCCGGCGATTGAAGATGGCGGGCGGCCATAAATACCACCCGCCATCTATTGACATTGCCCCCGAAAGGGACTATACTGTTACTAGAGGATGGCATGACCGATAGACGGTTTGCCCCCAATAGGTTTAAGAAATAGCTGCCAACCAGTTGGAGGGGATGGCGGTTATTTCTTTTTATTTATCGCGTTGATTACAAGTGCAATCACAGTTGCTATCATGACAACGAATTGAAACAATTCGCCGTATGTAACATACATCGCGTCACCCCCTTTCGGGGGCGAAAAAGAATTTCGACCCCCTTTGAACAGGGGGCGAACCGCCTACCGTGAATGGTCATGGCAGGGGGTATCATATCCTACCAGCATTGCCGCAGTTTGTCAACACTGTGGTTTTGTTTTACACCATATAAGCGCCACAAAACAACGCCGTCCGATGTATATCGGACGGCGTTTTCGTGTCTTTTCTTATTCTCCCAAGCTCAGGCGGCCGCTAAAGGTGAACTCACTCGCGTCCAGCCGATAGGCAGGCAGCAGCTCCGGTCCGCAGCTGTGCGATCCCACGCCGCTTTGCGCCGCATCGATGCACAATACCGTGTCGCCGCAGGGGCGCAACTCATAATTGTGCGCCTTGTGCGCCAGCTCCTCTTGTGTATACGGCGAGGCGTTAAAGCAGAAATCGCCGGTCACGGTCAGCGCCGCGCCCTCGCCGGACAGCGCCAGACGGGTGCAGCCGTAGTGACTGCCGTTTTCCTGCGGACGCACATAATTCTCATGCAGCTCGTCCACCGTGCTTTCAAAGCAACCGTACCAGCTGGCTTGGTGCTTGTCGACATAGCTTTCGTAGGGACCATAACCGGTATAGGCGACCTGTTTCATGCCACCGGGCAGGAACAACCGCAGCCCAAAGCGGGGCAAAAACGGCAGCCCCGGCGTGCGCCGCACAGTCATATCCCATGTGATGGCGCCTTTGCCGTCCACCGTCCACAGCACGCGGATGTTCAGCAACCGCTGCCGTCCGTTTGCCGCCACCGACAAATCGGTGGTGATGCGCACCAGCTCGCCATCGCTGTACACCTCGGTCGCGTAGGCGCGGGAGGTGGTGCGGTCGTAGCCGCAGGCGTAGTATTGACCGGCGATGTGTCGTTCGTTGTCGGTGGGGGCGCGCCACAGGTTGAAGGCCATCGGGCGGCGCAGCATCGACATCTTGTCTATGGTCAGATTGGTGAACAAACCGGTATCTTTGCTGTAAATATAGCGGAAATTCTGTCCGCACAGCAAAATTTCGCGATCATCCTGCAAATAGCGCGGCGCGCGTACACCGGACAAGCCGGGAGCTGGCTCGGAATGCCGCGCCAGCTCCACCTGGTCAAAGCCGACGGCGTCGCCCGCTTTGCCCCACGGCGTGTCCTGCAGCAACCGGTATTCCAGCCGCAGATGGCAAACGCCTTGCCGCGGCAGCAGATAATCGATTTGCAGCGGTACTTGTCCCCGCGGCGAAACCGACGGGCAGGGGAGAGCACCCTCCTGCATCGACTGCCCATCCGCTGTCAGCACAAACGCCAGCGAAAGATAGTCCTTCAAATCGGTGAAATCCAGCTTGTTGTACAGCGTGAACCGTCCTTTTTCCGCGTCCTCACAGGTCAGCCGCGCGGGACGGAACACATTTTTCAGCTCTTTCAAACCGGTGTGCGGCGTGCGGTCGGGATACACCAGCCCATCCATACAGAAGTTGCCGTCGTGCAGATCCTCGCCGAAATCGCCGCCGTAATGGTACACTGCTGTGCCAGAACCGGATTTGCCGGCGAACACCGCATGGTCGCACCATTCCCATACAAAGCCGCCCGCCGCGCGGTCATACGCGTCCAGCACCTGCTCGTAATCCTCCAAATCGCCGGGTCCGTTGCCCATGGCGTGGCAATATTCGCACAGCACAAACGGTTTGCCGCCCGGTTGTTCCACATACCGGCGCAGATCGTCCGGCGAGGTGTACATTCCGCTTTTGATATCCAGATCGGCGCAGTCCAGCTGTTTGCCGGCGGGCATATGCGCCGCTCCTTCGTAATGCGTCAGGCGGGTGGGGTCGGTTTGTTTGACCCACCGCTCGGCGGCGACAAAGTTTTCGCCGTAGCCCGCTTCGTTGCCCATCGACCAGAACAGCACACAGGTGCGGCTGCGGTCACGCAGCACCAGCCGCTGGATGCGATCCATGATCGGCGCGGCAAAGGCGGGATCGTCCGCAATTTTGCAAAAATCCGCTGCCGGACCGTACAGCGTGGTCACGCCGTGACATTCGATGTCCGCTTCCTCCAGCACATACAGCCCCAATCGGTCACACAGATCCAGCAGCAGCGGCGAGCTGGGATAATGGCTGGTGCGCACAGCGTTGATGTTGTGCTGCTTCATCAGCAGCAGATCGGCGCGCATCTGTCCGGGGGTGACGGCGTAGCCCACGGTGGGGTCGCTGTCGTGGCGGTTGACGCCGCGCAGCCGCAGCTTTTGACCGTTCAGCAGCACCACGCCGTCTTTCACGCTGATTTCGCGCAGCCCCACCGCAAAGGGGATGATCTCGCGTCCGCATTGCAGCAGCAGCGTGTACAGATACGGTTGCTCGGCGTTCCACAGTACCGGATCCGACACATCCATGTGCAGCTTGCCGTTTTTGGCGGAGGCGGCAGCCACCTTTTTGCCCTCGTGGTTCAGCAGCTGGGCGGATACCACCGGTGCTCCCGCATTAAATGTGCAGGCCACCTCCACCGCTGCTTTTTGATAGTTTTTGGACAGCGGCGTGGTGATCACCGCATCGGCAATGTGCTCTTCCTCCCGCAGCAGCAGGTACACATCACGGAAAATGCCGGACATCCGGAATTTGTCCTGGTCTTCAAAATAGCTGCCGTCGCACCATTTCACCACCAGCACCGCCAGCATATTGTCGCCGGTTTTGACAAATTCGGTCACATCAAATTCGTCCGGCGAATGGGATACTTGGCTGTATCCGACAAAGTGACCGTTCACCCACACATAGTAGGCGGAGTCCACCCCCTCGAAACAGAGGTGCACCCGCCCTTCGGTCTGCATCCGCGACAGCTTGAACGGGCGCAGATACGCGCCGCAGGGGTTGTCCACCGGCACATACGGCGGGTCGTAGGGAAACGGATATTGGATGTTCACATATTGGTGGTGGTCGTAGCCGTTCATCTGCCACACCGACGGTACCGGCAGTCCGGCAAAGCCGATGGTGGGGTAGGGCGGCTTAAAAAATGGCACATCCATGCGGCGCACGCTATCGAAATAGCGGAATTGCCACCCGCCGTTCAGCGAAACAAAGCGGTTGGAGCGGTCGCGCCGCCCGGCGCAAGCGTCCCGCGCGGTCATATAGGGGATGAAATAGGTGCGTGGAGGCAGCGTGCCCCGGTGCAGTATCTCCATGTTTTCAAAAAAATTGTCTACCAGCATCATGGTTCCTCCTTACAGGTTGAGGATACATATACACCATTAGTATACCAGATGTTTCGACAAAAAGATAGCCTGTTCGGCACAAAAAAATAGCGGCAGCCGCGATGCTGCGGCGGGGCATAACTGCCGTCTGGGTGGGCATACTGGTACAAAAGGGGGAGCGAACATGAACAACAGCCGAAAAATCGTGTTGGTGGGTACCGGTATGGTGGGGATGAGCTTTGCCTATGCGGCGCTGAACCAGCACATTGGCGATGAACTGCTATTGATCGACATCGACCGCGAGCGCGCACAGGGCGAGGCGATGGATCTGAACCACGGATTGGCGTTTGCCAGCGGCTCCATGAAGATCGCCGCAGGGGATTACGCCGACTGCGCCGATGCGGACATTGTCGCTATTTGCGCCGGTGTCAACCAAAAGCCGGGCGAATCCCGTCTGCAGCTGCTGCAGCGCAACACGCAGGTGTTCCGCTCCATCGTGGAGCCGGTGGTGGCATCCGGATTTAACGGCATTTTTCTGGTGGCCACCAATCCGGTGGACATCATGACACGGGTCACCTATGAGCTGTCCGGGTTTAACGCAGGGCGGGTGCTGGGCACCGGCACCACGCTGGATACGGCGCGGCTGCGGTATTTGCTGGGTGACTATTTTGGGGTGGATGCGCGCAATATGCACGCGTATGTGATGGGGGAACACGGCGACAGCGAGTTTGTACCGTGGTCACAGGCGATGCTTGCTACCCGGTCGGTGGTGGAGCTGTGCCGCAGCCATCCGGAGGGTTACCGGCTGGAGGAGCTGGAACGCATCAGCACCGAGGTGCGCGAAGCGGCGCAAAAGATCATTGCCGCCAAAAAAGCCACCTACTATGGTATCGGTATGTCCATGACCCGCATCGCCCGCGCCATTTTGTCGAATGAGAGCAGCGTGCTCACCGTGTCCGCCCGGCTGCGCGGCGAATACGGTCAAAAGGATGTATTTGTGGGGGCGCCCTGCATCATCAATCGCCAGGGAGTGGAGCGGGTATTGGAACTGGATTTGAGCGAAGAGGAACGCAGCAAAATGGCTGCCTCCTGCGCCGTGCTGCACGAGAATTACGATGGCTTGCAGCTGACGAAATAACCGTGTCATGGAGGCACAAAAATGTATCTACAAACCAGCGGCATGCCAAAGCCTCCCCCTCAGAGGCAATTTCTCTGACCACCGGTAGCGATAAGACTTGTCAAGCCTTCCCCTCGAGGGGAAGGTGGCGCGGCTTTACGCCGCGACGGATGAGGTGGAGAATCAGACATTTTTTCATCTTGTGGCGGGCGTGATTTGTGGGACGATGTGGGCATCGTCCCCTACGAAAAGACAGGGGTAATGCCGAAAAAGATTTTTCGCTGCACTCAGAATGACAACGAAATACGCAGAGTCCCCGCAAGCCTTCCCCTCGAGGGGAAGGGGGACCGCCGAATGGCGGTGGATGAGGTGGAAAAGCGGCGGATTAAAGTATGCTATTGGTTTTCCGCAATACTACAAATGTGCGCAACTATTATATTGCTAAAATCTTATTGGTTCTCTCACACCTCATCCGCTTCGCTGCGCTCAGCACCTTCCCCTCGGAGGGGAAAGCTTTTGTTCTCCTTGCGGTGGCTCTATGTTTTTTTTAGTTGGGATACCTTGCAAGGCAACTTTTACAAAGTTAACAATTTGGACACAAAATTGCCCAAAGGCCTCCCGCCAGAAAAACGGGAGGCCTTTGGGTGTTATCAGTCAATGGAGTTGCTCGCTAAAAAAGGAGCATATGATGCTGCGCAGTTCTTGGGGAGAATCTGCACACGGCGGGCATTCGCGTCGACCCGCCGTCTGTTACTACTATACAACAACAAAATCATTTTGTCAACAATATTTTGCGACAAATAGTATTGACGGCAAAATAATACGAAAGTATAATTAAATGGAAGAAAGAGGTGAGACTGTGAGCGTTAGTGATAACCTCAAAAGGGGAACCATTGAACTCATGCTCCTGACCTTGCTCAACGAGAGCGATATGTATGGGTACCAGCTCTGCCAGACGTTGGAAGAGCGCAGCGAGGGCTTGTTTATTGTCAAAGAAGGCTCGCTTTACCCCACGCTGTACCGTCTTTTGGGAAAAGGCCTGATCTCTGACCGAAAGGAAAAGGTGGGGGTGCGCCGCACGCGCGTCTACTACCATTTGGAATCGGCGGGGAAAGAATATTTGCAGGAGATTCGGCGGGAATACGACGCTCTCAGTCAAGGCATTCTTCATGTTTTACAGTATACCCGGAAGGAGGGATAACGGAATGAGTCGGGCGGGCAAAATCTATTGCAGACGGATCAGAAAGCGGATCGTGGGAACGCGCCGTGAAAAAGCAGCGTTTCTGGAACCATTGAAAGGAAGTGTAGAAGACTATCAGCAGGAGCATCCGGATGCAACGCTGGCGGAGCTTTGCGACCACTTCGGCAAACCGGAGACGATCGCAAACGATTACATATCTACGCTGGATGACGAATTTGTGCGCAAGCGACTGTTCCGTGCAAAAGCGATCCGGATCGGCGTAATCATCGTGGCAGCCATAGCGGCAGTGGCGCTCGGTGCAATTTGTGCGATTATGCTTCATAGTGAAGAAATCGCACCACAAGATTCGGGTGAAGTGACAATCATCTATCAGGATGGGTATACGCAAGAGGAAGTAGCACATTTTTATGAGTGAGAGAGGGGCAATATGACAATGAAAAAGATTTTGGCGATGCTGTGCATGGCGGTGCTGATGGTGTCGGTACCCACGGCGGCTTTGGCGGAAACGCAGGAGGACGAAGGCGTTGTAGTCAGCGAAACGACGGAGTATCAGGAGGACGGCTCCTATATCGAGATCGTGGTGCGCGAGCTCCCGGCGGTGACGCGGGCAACCACCAGCAAAAGCGGCAGCAAAACCTATACAGGGAAAACCTCCGACGGCGAAGCGCTGTGGTCGTTCACGGTAAAAGGTACTTTTTCGGTGAATACGGGTGTCAGCGCGACCTGCACGGCGGCGTCCTGCAGTGCCAGCATTAAAAATAGTAACTGGACGAATACGGCAAAATCGGTCAAGAAATCCGGCAATCAGGCGATTGGCAATGCAACTTTTGAAAAGAAGTTGTTGGGTTTGATTACGACGGAAAGTAAAACCTGCAAACTTGTGTTGACCTGCGACAAAAACGGTAAATTGAGCTGATAGCGCTCGATAGATAAAGAGAACCCCCGACACAAAGACATTCTTTGTGTCGGGGGTTTTTGTCGTATGCATATTTCCGTGTTTGCCTTTGCACCTTGCCGACGCTTGCGGCAAAAGATTCTTCGCTACGCTCAGAATGACAGGTTGAGTGCCCTCGTTGTAGAAATCCCATCCGGCTCCCTCTGACGAGGGAGCTGTCGAGCGACAGCGAGACTGAGGGAGAGACAGAGTTTTTGCAATACCCAAAGTGGGCGGTGTTTTTTCTCTCCCTCCGTCTTTTTGCTGCGCAAAAATCCACCTCCCTCGTCAGAGGGAGGCTTGCGCCCGCTGCCGGTTTGTGCGTAATTCGTGGGGCGATGGGCCCCCCTCAAGCCTTCCCCTTTAAGGGGAAGATGGCGCGGCTTTACGCCGCGACGGATGAGGTGGAAAAGGTTTTATACCTTGCCGGATGGAGATATACATTTGTGTTCTAGTACATATTTTGTCCGGCTCCCTCTGACGAGGGAGCTGTCGAGCGTCAGCGAGACTGAGGGAGAGACAGAATTTTTGCAACACCCAAAGCGGGCGATATTTTCTCTCTCCCTCCGTCTTTTTGCTGTGCAAAAATCCACCTCCCTCGTCAGAGGGAGGCTTGCTCTCGCTGTCGGTTTGTGCGTAATTCGTGGGGCGATGTGGGCATCGCCCCCTACGCAAAAATTGATGGGAAAGCAGAAACGGAGGGAGAGATAGAGTTTGTGCTCACCACTCATTTAAGCCATGTTATCCGCTTTGGCGCTGGAACAGCGTCCACGGCAGCGATACGCTTTGGCAGGGCTGGCGGCGGATCAGCTGCACCAAACATTCGGACGCGGTGCGCCCCATGCTGTGTTCGGCGTGCCCCAGCGAGGTGATGCCCACCGGCCCAAAGGTGCTGTAATAGCTGTTATCAAAGCTGACCACCGCCACATCGTCCGGCACCCGTTTGCCGGCGCGCTGCAACGCGCGGATCAGATGAAACGCGATCTCATCGTTATAGCACACCACCGCGGTGCAATCGCGCAGTTGGTCGCGGATAAACGCCTGAAACAGTGTGTCGTTTTGCTGCTCCACGATTTGGCGGTGTTGAAAACTGGAATACCACAAAAAGCATTCGTCTGCCGGGAACAAATGCGCGTCCCGCATGGCGCACAGCACCCCGCCCGCGCGTTCCGGACCCTGTACATCGTCCGACTTGAAGATGCCGGCGATCCGCCGGTGCCCGGCGCGGATCAAATGCTCCGCCAACCGGTAGCCGCCGCCCGCGTTGTCGTCGCCTACGCACACCGCCTGTGCCATTTCGCGGCACCGCCCATGCAGAAACACCAGTGGGATCTCCCGCTGCTCCAGCTGGCGGTACAACTCGGCGTTGGGATTCGGCAGCGCCGTTTTGCAGCCCTCGATCAGCACCCCGGCGGGCGGTTCCAACAGCAGCTTTTGCAAAATCGTGCGCTCCGCCAGCAGGCTGTTTTCGGTCGCGTGCACCACCACTTCGTAACCGTGCGCTGCCAGACAAGCCTGAATGTCCTTGAGCAGCGACGGAAAGATGTAATCGCTCAGCGAGGTCGCGATCACGGCGATCCGGCGGGAGGCGGGATCCGCTTCGCACAGATAGCTGCCGCTGCCGCGCCGCTTTTCGATCAACCCCTGTTGCTCCAGCAGCGCCAGCGCCTGCCGCACCGTTTGGCGGCTGACGCGGAACTGATCCGCCAGTGCGTTTTCGGCGGGCAGCTTGGCTTGCCCTTTCGCGCGCATTTGCTCCAGCTCCTGTTTCAACTCGCGGGCGAGAAAGACATATTTGGCGGGCATACGCGCCCCCTCCTTTCGCGGCGGATCGTTTTTCTCTGCTTTTATTGTACCATATCGGCGCTTTTGATGCCGCAACAGAATTGTTCAAAAACTTCCTGAAATGCGCGCGGCGGTCATAAGTTTTTCCTCTTTGCGGCGAACCGGTCGGTTCGCCGCAAAACTTTTTTCGGAAAAATTTCAACTTCCGCCGGAAAATATTCCACCTGTGTGTTCCGGTGGTTGGGCATTTTTTCAAAACCGCCGCGCGATCTGTTCGTTCCCAAAACCGGTCTAATCGGAGAAAAACCGACAAAACGGCACGCAAAATCGGAAAAAATCAAAGTTTTTTGCGCGGTTTCCCCCGCTTTTTGAAAAGTTGTCTGCTTTTTCGGTGCGGGGCAAAAAAGCTGTCTTGTTGCCTGTGCCGAATCCGCGCGCAAACTTGTTTGTCGCGTTGACTTTGGTGGGGTTCGGGCGTTAAATGAGGGCGAGGCAATCAAACGCCGACGATATACACCATTTTGAAAAGTGAAAGTGAGGAAAACACCATGAAAAAGTATCTCGCATTACTGCTCGCCTTGGTTATGGCTTTTGCGCTGTGTGCCTGTTCGCAATCGGGCGGCGGCGACGCCAGCTCCACCGACAAGACCGGTTCCAAGAGTGACGGCAATCTGATCAAAGTCGGCATCATCAACAACGACCCCAACGAGTCCGGCTATCGCACCGCCAACGACAAAGACCTGAAAGCCACCTTCACCAAAGAGAATGGCTACGACGCGTCCTTTGCGTACAGCTTGAAGAACGATGAGCAGATCGCTTCCGCTCAGAAATTCATTCAGGACGAAGTCGATTACCTGCTGATCTCCGCCGCCGGCACCTCCGGTTGGGATTCGGTGCTGAAGGATGCGAAGGACGCCGGTATCCAGGTCATCCTGTTTGACCGCACCATCGACGCGGACGAAAGCCTGTATGCGGCTTCCATCGTGTCGGATATGGCGAAAGAGGGCACCACCGCGGTGGAATGGCTCGCTTCTCAGAAACTGGACACCTACAATGTGATCCACATTCAGGGCACCATGGGTTCCGCCGCGCAGGTGGGCCGCAGCGGCGCGCTGAACGACAAAGTGGCCGCCGACAAAAACTGGAACATCGTGACCCAGCAGACCGCTGAATGGAACGCCGAGGCGGCGCAGCAGATCGTGCAGTCGGTCATCGACTCCGGCAAAAAGTTCAATGTGATCTATGCGGAAAACGACGACATGGCGAAAGGTGCCGTGCAGGCGCTGGATAAAGCCAACATCTCCCACGGTGTAGGCAAAGACGTCATCGTGATGGGCTTTGACTGCAACAAATGGGCGCTGGAAGAGCTGAAAGCCGGCAACTGGAACTATGACGGCCAGTGCAACCCGTTCCAGTCCTCCTACATTGAGAGCATCATCAAGGATCTGGAAAACGGCAAAACGCCGGAGCAGAAAACCATCGTTATGGAAGAAAAAGGCTTTGATGCCACCACCATCACCCAGGAAGACATCGACAACTACGGTATCTGATCCTCGGGCGACAGACCATTATCATTAGGAAACCGGGCGATGTGCAGGACGGGACAAGCGCCCGTCCTGCACCCGCCCTTGTAAACGGAGGCGAAGATATGCAAGACAGTGCTTTGCTGGAGCTGCGGAATATTTGCAAGTTTTTCCCCGGCGTGCGTGCGCTGGATCAGGTGGATTTTACGCTGCGCAGCGGCGAGATCCACGCGCTTATGGGCGAAAACGGCGCCGGAAAATCCACCCTTATCAAGGTGTTGACCGGTGTGTACCCCAAAGATGAGGGCACCATTCGGCTGGATGGCGAAACGGTGCAGATCCGCACGACGCAGGATGCCCTGAAAGCCGGCATCAGTACGGTGTATCAGGAAATTACCCTCTGCCCCAACCTGACGGTGGCGGAAAATATGTATATCGGTCGGACAAAGGGAGCCTGGACCAACTGGCGAAAGATGAATGCAGATGCGAAAAAGCTGCTGGATTCGCTGGATATCCCGGCTTCGCCCACGCAGCAGCTGTCCAATTGTTCCATCGCGGTGCAGCAGATGGTGGCCATCGCCCGTGCCGTGGATATGGACTGCAAGGTGCTGATCTTGGACGAACCGACCTCCTCACTGGATGAGCAGGAAGTGGAAAAGCTGTTTAAGCTGATGTTGGAGCTGAAAAGCCGCGGCGTCGGGATCATCTTTGTCACCCACTTCCTCGACCAGGTGTATGCGGTGTGCGACCGCATCACCGTGCTGCGCGACGGCAAGCTGGAGGGCGAATACCAAATCGCCGATCTGCCGCGGGTGCAGCTGGTATCCAAAATGTTGGGCAAGGAAATGGACGACCTGTCCGACATCAAACGCACGGAAGAGCACTTCGACGGCGGCGACCAGCCGCCGGTATACGAAGCCGAGCAGCTGTCCAGCACCGCCGGGGTGCGTCCGTTCGATTTCTCCATTCGCAAAGGCGAGGTCAACGGCTTTACCGGATTGCTGGGCTCCGGCCGCAGCGAAACAATGCGCGCCGTGTTTGGCGCCGACCGTGTGACGGACGGCAAAATCAAAATGAACGGCAAGTCGGTCAAGATCACCTCACCGTTGGAAGCGATGAAAAACGGCATCAGCTATCTGCCGGAGGATCGCAAACGCGACGGTATCATCGGCGACTTGTCGGTGCGCGACAATATTATTTTGGCGCGCCAGGTGATGGATGGCTTTTTCCACCCCATCTCCCGCGCCAAAGCCGAAAAATACGCGCAGGAATACATCAAGCTTCTCAGTATCAAGACCGCGTCCAGCGATACGCCGATCAAATCGCTGTCCGGCGGCAACCAGCAAAAGGTCATTTTGGCGCGCTGGCTGCTGGCCAACCCTGTGTATATGATCCTTGACGAGCCGACCCGCGGTATCGATGTCGGCACCAAGGTGGAAATTCAAAAGCTCGTTCTGAAGCTGGCCGCCGAAGGAAAGAGCGTGACCTTTATCTCTTCGGAGATCGACGAAATGCTGCGTGTGTGCTCCCGTCTGATCGTGATGCGCGACCGCCAGGTCGTGGGCGAGCTGACCGGCGACGAGCTGACGCAGAGCAATATTATGAAAACCATCGCCGGAGGTGACCAATAATGGCAGATACAACCACTTTGAACAAGCAAAGCGGCCTGAAAAAGGTGGGAGGCTTTTTCGCCGGTCTGGTCAGACACCAGATCTTTATCCCGCTGATGGCGCTGCTGCTGCTGGTCATATTCAATTTGATCGCCGATCCGTCGTTTTTTGCCATCGCGCTGAAGCCGAACAGCAACGGCGACATGGTCTTGACCGGAAACCTTATCACCATTTTGGATAACGCATCCGAGCTGGTGATTCTGGCCATCGGTATGACGCTGGTCACCGCCGCTTCCGGCGGACAGGACATCAGCGTCGGCGCCACCATCGCGATCGCGGGCAGCGTGGTGCTGCGGGTACTGTGCGGCACCGAATCGCGCCCCGACACGCTGCAAGCCCCCATCATCGTGGCGTTCCTCGTTTGCTGCCTCGTGTCCATGCTGTTTGGCGCGTTCAACGGCGCGCTGGTGTCTGTATTTAAGATTCAACCCATGGTCGCCACGCTGATCCTGTTCACCGCCGGTCGGTCGATCGCGGCGTGGATCAACAACAACGAGCTGCCGGTTATCAGCGACCCGACCTTTAAGTATTTCGGCAACTTCATCCCCGGGGTGCCGATTCCGACCCCGGTGTTTATCGCGATCGCCTGTATGATCCTGACCGCGCTGATGTTGCGGTTCACCAACATCGGACTGTATTCGCAGGCGGTGGGTATCAACGCCAGCGCTTCGCGGCTGAACGGTATCCATCCTCAATTTGTGAAATTCCTGACCTATGTGCTGCTGGGACTGTGCGTCGCGGTGGCGGGCTTTATCAAAGTCAGCCGGCTCGCAACCATCAACTATTCGGTGGTGGCGAAGGACATCGAAATGGATGCCATCTTGGCGGTGGCGCTGGGCGGCAACGCGCTGAGCGGCGGCAAGTTCAATATGGCGGGCTCCATTTTGGGCGCGTATGTCATCCAGTTCTTGACCACCACCCTGTTCAAATTCAATGTGCAGTCGAGTGCGCTGCCCGCGTACAAGGCGGTCGTGGTCATCGTTCTGGTGGTGCTCAGCGCGCCGGCCGTGCGCGAAAAGCTGACCCGGTTCAAAAAGCAGCTGAGCCGCAAAACGGCGAAAAAGGAGGGCAAAGCATATGCTGAAGGCTAAAAATCCTCTGAGAAAGCAGAAAGGCTTGTCGGACGCCAACCTGCTGCTGGTTATCACGATTCTTGTGTTTGTGGTGATGTACCTGTGCGCCGTGCTGTTCCTCGGCTCCGGCTTTCGCAAACCCCAAACCTTCTTCAACATTCTGAACGAAAACGCCGCGCTGCTCATCCTCTCCTGCGGCATGAGTTTAGTCATGATCACCGGCGGCATCGACATCTCGGTGGGTACCCTCACCGCGCTGGTATGCATGAGCTGTGCCGTCAATCTGGACTACCAAGGCGGCAATGTGACCACAGCGATTTTGATCGCGCTGGGCATCGGCACCGCGTTCGGGCTGGTGCAGGGCTTCCTGATCGCGTATCTGGAAATTCAGCCCTTTATCGTGACGCTGGCGGGTATGTTCTTTGCCAAGGGTATGACCACCATTGTCAACAGTACCCAGTTTAATGTGGAAAACGCCGCGTTCCGCGCGTTGAAGGATACCCGCATTGATGTGCCGGGAATGGGCTCGGTCAACAAGCTGGGGACCTATGTTCCCGCTTATGTGGAGATCGGCGTGGTGATTGCGCTGGCGGTGGTTGTGGTGCTGTTTGTCACCCTGCGCTGGACGAAATTCGGTCGCGGCGTGTATGCCGTCGGCGGCAACAGCGCCAGCGCCAATATGCTGGCAATCAATGTGAAACGCACCAAATTTGTGGCGCATCTGCTGTGCGGTATTCTGGCGGGCGTGGGCGGCTTCGTCTACTTCCTGCATGTCGGTTCCGGTTCACCGTCGCACGCCAGCGGCGCCGAAATGAACGCGATCGCGTCCTCCATCATCGGCGGCACCATGCTGACCGGCGGTGTCGGCAACATCGCGGGCACCATGTTCGGTGTGCTGTCGCTCAGCACCATCAAAAACATCGTGGCGTCGCTCGGCTTGGACGAAGCGTGGTGGACCAACATCACGGTGGCGGCGATGATCTGCCTGTTCCTCGTGATCCAAAGTCTGGTGCTGGCGCGCAAAAACAAGAAGAGTGCCTGACAAAGCGAGGTGACGGTTATGGAACGATATTTTCTGGGAATCGAGCTTGGCTCCACCCGTATCAAGGCCGTTTTGCTGGACAGCGCCCACCGGCTGGTGCGCAGCGGCGATTACACATGGAAAAGCCGCTTGGAAAACGGCGTGTGGACCTATCCGCTGGAGCAGGTGGAAACCGGCTTGCAAGCCGCGGTGGCGGGGCTGGGCGAGCTGCCCGGCGAGATCGCGGGCATGGGCGTATCCGGCATGATGCACGGCTATCTGGCGTTTGATAAGGACTGGAACCTGCTGACGCCGTTTCGCACATGGCAAAACACCATGACCGGCGAGGCGGCACGGCAGCTGACCGATTGTTTTCACTTTAACATTCCGCAGCGCTGGTCGGTGGCGCATTTGTACCAGGCGGTGCTGCGGCAGGAGCCGCATCTGCCGCGGGTGGCGCATATCACCACGCTGGCGGGCTATGTACACTACCGGCTGACCGGCGAGCATGTGCTCGGCATCGGCGAAGCGTCGGGGGTGTTCCCCATCGACAGCGATACGCTGGATTATGATGAAACCATGCTGCAAAAGCTGGACGAAATGCTGGAGCCGTACGGCTACGATTGGCGCATCCGCGATCTGCTGCCCGCCGTTCAGGTGGCGGGCACCCGGGCGGGCACGCTGACCGATGCGGGCGCGGCGTTCTTGGGCGGACATCTGCCCGCCGGAATTCCGCTTTGCCCGCCGGAGGGCGATGCCGGCACCGGCATGACCGCCACCAACGCGGTGGCGCCCCGCACCGGCAATGTGTCGGCGGGCACCTCCATTTTTTCGATGGTGGTGCTGGAACGCCCGCTCAGCCGGGTGTATCCCGAAATTGATCTGGTCACCACCCCCACCGGCAAGCCGGTGGCGATGGTGCACTGCAACAACTGCACCAACGATATGAATGCGTGGGTCGCGCTGCTGCGGGAAACGCTGGAGCTGTTTGGCACGACGGTGTCCACCGGCGAGCTGTATAGCACGCTGTATCGCAAGAGCTTAGAGGGCGACGCCGATTGCTCCGGTGTGGTGACCTGCAACTATATGGCGGGCGAAAGCGTGACCCATCTGGACGAGGGACGACCGCTGGTGGTGCGCCGTCCGGACAGCGCGTTTACGCTGGCGAACTTTTTGCGCTCCCAGCTGTACGCCACCATGGCAACCCTCAAAATCGGCATGGACATCCTCGCGGATGAGCAGGTGGTGATCGATTCGCTGACCGGTCACGGCGGGCTGTTCAAAACGCCGGAGGTGGGACAACGCTATATGGCGGCGGCATGCCACGCGCCGGTGACCTGTATGGATTCGGCGGGCGAGGGCGGACCTTACGGTATGGCGCTGCTCGCCGCGTATATGGTCGCGCATACCGATGGCGAAACGCTGGAGCAGTATTTGTCCAACCGGGTGTTTGCCGGCGTTGCCAGCACCACCCGTGTGCCGGACCCCGCCGATGAAGCGGGCTTTGACCGGTATCTGGCGCAGTTCCGCGGCGCATTGGCGGCGGAACGCACCGCTGTGGAGACGCTGTAAAAAGGAGATAGACGCATGAAACCATATGAATTCTGGTTTGTGGTGGGATCGCAAACCCTATACGGCGAGGATGTGCTGCGCACCGTGGCGAACCGCGCCGAAGAGATGGCGCAAACGCTGTCGGCGGCGCTGCCCTTTCCGCTGCGGTACAAGGTGACCGCCAAAAGCAGCGCCGAGATCACCGATGTGGTCAAACAGGCGAATTTTGACGATACCTGCGCCGGGATTGTGACTTGGTGCCACACCTTTTCGCCCTCCAAAATGTGGATCGCGGGGCTGGAAAATCTGCAAAAGCCGTGGCTGCATTTCGCCACGCAATATAACCGCGAGATCCCGAACGATGAGATCGACATGGATTTTATGAACCTCAACCAGGCGGCGCACGGCGACCGCGAGCACGGGTTCATCGGTGCCCGCTTGCGCAAAGCGCGCAAGGTGGTGGCGGGATATTGGCAGGATGCGGAGGTGCAAGCCCGCATCGGCGATTGGATGAAAGCCGCCGTGGGCGTGGCGGTGTCTCGCCAGATGAAAGTGATGCGCTTCGGTGACAATATGCGGGATGTCGCGGTGACCGAAGGCGACAAGGTCGAGGTGCAGCGCAAGCTTGGCTGGGAGGTTAACACCTGGGCGGTAGGCGATCTGGTGCAGGAAATGCACGCCGTCACCGATGCCGAGATCGACGAGCTGATGGCGGAATATCGCACGCAGTATGATATCGCGACCGACGACATCGACGCGATCCGGTACCAGGCGCGCGAGGAGATCGCGATGCGCCGAATGATGCAGCGCGAGGGCTGCCGGGCGTTTTCCAACACCTTCCAGGATTTGTACGGCATGGAGCAGCTGCCGGGGCTGGCATCACAGCATCTGATGGCGCAAGGCTACGGCTACGGCGGCGAGGGTGACTGGAAAGTCAGCGCGATGACCGCGATCCTCAAAGCCATGGGCGAGGGCGGCAACGGTGCGTCCGCGTTTATGGAGGACTACACCTACCATCTGGTCAAAGGACAGGAATATTCGCTCGGTGCGCATATGCTGGAGGTTTGCCCCAGCGTGGCGGCGGGTCGCCCGCGCATCGAAACCCACCCGCTGGGGATTGGTATGAACGAAAAAGACCCCGCGCGGCTGGTGTTCGAGGGCAAAGCAGGCGCCGCCGTGGTAGTCAGTCTGATCGATATGGGCGGTCGGCTGCGGCTGATCGTGCAGGATATCGAGGCGGTCAAACCCATTATGCCGATGCCGCATCTGCCGGTGGCGCGGGTCATGTGGAAAGCCATGCCCGATCTCACCACCGGTGTGGAATGCTGGATCACGGCGGGCGGCGCACACCACACGGTGCTCAGCTACGATGTCAGCGCCGAACAGCTGCGCGATTGGGCGCGCATGATGGATATTGAATTTGTGCATATCACAAAGGATACAACGGTGGAATCGCTGGAACACGACCTGTTCCTGAGCGATCTCGCGTGGAAATTGAGGTGAGTTCGCTATGCTGGAAATACTGAAACAACAGGTGCTGCAAGCGAATCTGATGCTGCCCCGCCACGGGCTGGTCACCTTTACTTGGGGCAATGTCAGCGGTATCGACCGCGAAAAAGGGCTGGTGGTTATCAAACCCTCCGGCGTGGAGTATGACGGTATGACCGCCGACGATATGGTGGTGGTGGATCTGGATGGTCGCGTGGTGGAGGGGCATTGGAAACCCTCCAGCGACACCGCGACCCATCTGGTGCTATACAATGCGTTCCCCGAATGCGGCGGCGTGGTGCACACCCACAGCCGTTGGGCGACCAGCTTTGCCCAAGCGGGAGTCGGCATTTCGCCGCTCGGCACCACCCAAGGCGACTATTTTTACGGCGAGATTCCCTGCACGCGGGAGATGACTCCCGAAGAGATCGCCGGCGAATACGAGCGCGAAACCGGCAACGTGATCGTGGAAACCTTCCGCGACAAGGACCCGGCGGCGATCCCTGCGGTGCTGGTGCATAGCCATGGCCCGTTTGCGTGGGGCAAAAACGCGTTTGAAGCAGTGCACAACGCGGTAGTGCTGGAGGAAGTGGCGTTTATGAATTTCCACTCGCTGCAGCTCAACGCCGCGCAGCAGCGTATGCAGCAGGAGTTGCTGGATAAACACTATCTGCGCAAACACGGCAAAAACGCCTACTACGGTCAGAATTGACCGTCCCCGCGCGCTGCCAAATAGCACAGCATTTGAAACGCAGAGATTTCTTAAGTCTACCCCTTGAGCGCATTGTTGCGGGACGATGTGGGCATCGCCTCCTACGCAGAAATGGCAGGGAAACGCAGAAACTTCTCAAGCCTTCCCCTTGGAGGTGATTCTCCTATTTGGAGTAGCGTAGAAACTCCGCAAGCCTTCCCCTCGGAGGGGAAGGTGGCGCGGCTTTATGCCGCGACGGATGAGG
>ERZ773193.1000-NODE-1000-length-39200-cov-3.674492_pt1 | contig 39200 bp, 36 predicted proteins | sample MGYA00511110_ERZ773193 | MGnify/ENA primary metagenome ERZ773193 (study PRJEB29015, sample SAMEA2737784) | human gut metagenome | biome: human gut; feature: human-associated habitat; material: faeces | place: China | collected 2012 ...
CCTATCTGCAAATCTACGAACCAGGGAATCTGAAACGAGTTGCTGGGAATGAATACCGCACGATCGACCATGATAGTCTGCGGATCTCCAATGGCAAGTGGCACTGGTACTCCAAAGGAATCGGCGGATACAATGCCTTGCAGTATCTGATGAAGGTACGGGAAATGAAATTTCCAGATGCAGTGCGGCAGATCCTACAGCTGCCGCCGGAGGAATACCAGAGTGTGATGCCGCAGCAGCAGCCAGAAAAGAAACGGGAATTTTCCCCTCCCGCCCGAAATTACAATCATAATCAAGTGATCGCCTATCTGGAGGGACGAGGGATCAGCCGGAATGTGATCTTCCACTGTATCAAAAATAAGACACTGTATGAAAGCCAGAAATATCACAGTGCTGTGTTTCTGGGAATGGACAAAGAGAATCGTCCCCGGTACGGTAATATCCGTGCTACCAAAGGCGATTTCAAAGGAGAATGTTCCGGTTCTGATAAACGTTATGCATTTCACCTGATGCCGGAACAGCCCAGAAGCAATGCGGTTCACATTTTTGAAGCTGCCATCGATGCTTTAAGTTTTGCAACTTACGCAGAAATGCGGGGTGCTCCATGGAAAGATATGAATTTGCTGGCACTGGGCGGTGTTGCCGGAACTGGTCAGAAAGTTCCCCTTGCACTGGAACAATTTTTGCAGGACTATCCGCAGATCAAAACCTTGTATTTGCACCTGGATAACGATGCACCGGGACGTGAAGCAACACAGCATATCACCAATTTGCTGCAAAATCAGTATCAGATCCGGGATGTTCCCCCGATCGGCTGCAAAGATGTCAATGATTTTCTCGTGAAACTCCGCTCCCAGAGCCGAAACAGAACGCAGGAACGGCAAAGCTGCCCCTCTCTTTAAGGAAAATCGTCTTTCAGACGAAACAGGCTGCGTAGCAGCCGTTCGTAGGACGATACACCCAGTGGGTGTTCGTTCTACGGCAAGCAACGTCTTTGGATATCCAAAGACAATTTGCGACGAATCGCAAATTCTTGTTAGGGGCAAGCCCCTAAGACCCTGTTTTTTCGGAAAGGATAAGATGATGAGAAATCGTAATCGAAGTTTTGTAATTCGCCTAAGTGATGAGGAATTTCAAGCGTTGGAAGAAAAGCGAAAAAAATCCGGTTATCCCCGTGAGGTATTTCTCCGGCATCTGATTGCAGATGGAACTGTCCGGGAAGCCCCTTCTGTGGATTATCCAAAACTGCTGCTTGCACTTAGCCGGATCGGAAACAATCTCAACCAGATCACTGCGACTGCCAATACCATTCACTACATTGACCCGCAGTCTTTGGAAGAAACGACCGGAGATCTGAAGCACATTCTGAAAGAGATCCACCGTTCTTTTCTGATTCCAGATCAGCAAAGGGTCACAGAAGAAACCGCTTCTGGTTTGCAGCACATTTTTCTGGAAGTGCAGAAAGTGCTGGTGGGACAGGAAGCAGCTGCTGATCCGGACGCAGTGCTGCAATATATTCAAGATGCGGTTTCGGAACGAGCGAAGAAAGACAATCAGACAGTTCGACAGAAGCGGCAGGAAGCGGACTGGAAAGAACAGCTGCGTGAAGTGCCGCCGCTGTACCAGCCGTTTCAGGGAGGAGAAGACGTATGCTAGACATTGCAGTAACGATCATGTCGATTAGCAGCTTGACATTGGCAACAGACATGATCATATACCTGATCAATGGCAAAGGAATGTTTCCTTACGCAGAGGATGTCAAATATATGCGGTATGTCTATGGCATTCTCTCTCTTGCAGTGACCGTAGGAGCATTTGTTGTATTTTTCACCAGATCAAAATCTCTATGAAAGGAAGTTGTTATGTTATACATCATCATTGGAATTGCAGCACTCATCATATACCCATTTTTGGGTATCGTTATTCAGGACAAATCGATTTTCATCGGAAGTGTCATTGTTAGTATTCCTGTTGTGTTTTTGGTATGGTATTTGTTTTTTTCAAAATGTTTGTTCTGATTTCTTTGGTACGATGATCGGCATACCAAAACATTTGAAAGGAGATCATCATGTCATACATCATCATTGGAATTGCAGCACTCATCATATACCCACTCTTGAGTATCGCTGCAATTCAAGAAAAAGCGATTTTCATCAGAAGTACCATTGTCAGTATTCTTGGTATGGCATTTGTTTTTTCCACAGGGTTTGTTCTGATTTCTTTGGTACGATGATCGGCATACCAAAACATTTGAAAGGACGGTGAGAACATGGCAACCACATCGATCTGGGCAATCAAAGGCACTGCTGCTGCAATTCGGCGAGTAGAAATGTACATTGAAAACCCAGAAAAGACAATCGAACAAACTGGACTGGAGTATCAGAGCAGTCTGCATCAGATCGACCAGAACGGCAGCATGATACACGAGTACAGTCCGGAGGAACTGAAGCAAGAAAAGGTCTGCTATGTGTCTGGCATCAACTGTACTGCCCCCAACGATGCCTGCGAAGAATTTGCAGCGGTCTATGATCTCTGGGGAAAGCCCTGCAAAGGCAGAGTGTGTTACCATGGCTATCAGTCCTTCCGGGAAGGCGAAGTTACCGCAGAACAGGCACATGAAATTGGTGTCCGGCTGGCGGAGCAGCTGTGGGGTGATCGGTTTCAGGTTGTGGTTGCAACGCATCTGAATACCGGTCACTATCACAATCACATCATGCTCAATGCCATCGCCTTTGCAGATGGGTACAAATTTGTCAACCGCAAGTCTGACTATCAGCAGATGCGGAAGGTGTCTGATGATCTATGCCGGGAGTATGGGCTGTCTGTCATTGAACACCCAGGACAAAGCGGCAAACATTACGGTGAATGGAAAGCGGAACAGGAAGGCAGACCGACTCAGCGTGGCGATATTCGCCTGGATCTGGATGCTGCCATTGAAAAGCTGGGCAGCAAACCAATTGACCGATCCAGACGACCAACGGTGCGTGGAGATATACGGCTGGACTTCGATGCAGCTGCCATGCAGTCTGATACCGTACAAGATCTGATCCGGCAAATGGAGGAAATGGGATATACCTGGAACTTCTCCGGCAAGTATCCCAAAATCAAACCGCCTGGAAAAGATCGTTACTTTCGCCTATATAAACTGGGAGCCGGTTATGACAGTCTGGAAACGCTGGCAAAGCGAGTGCTGCATATGCAGGAAGCAACTGCCCATAAAGTCAGAATGCCGTCTGCCTACTACCGTTATCACGGAAGCTTTCGCAAGCGAAAGAAAGCAACTGGTTTTCTGGCACTGTACTACTATCATTGCTATCGAATCGGTGTATTTGCCAAGCGAACATACCCCAAGTATACGCCGGAATTTCGGGAAGCACAGAAGCAGCTGCATGAAATGTCAAAGGCAGCTGCTTTTTTGCATGGTGCAGACATTCACAGCAAGGAGCAGTTTCAAAGCTACCGTGAAAATCTGCGTCAGGAAATGCAGCTGTGTGACAGCCAAATCAAGGAATTGCAGCAGCAGCTTGCTGTAAGTAATGATCCGGCAGAAAATGAAGCACTGGTGCATCAGCTGGACAGACTGCATCAACAGCAGCAGAATTTTGCGGAGCAGCAAAGGCTCTGTAAAATCGTTGCCCAGCAGCAGGTACAGGAAGAAACACCGCCGCAGTCGCAGGAAACTGAAACGACAGCACCGAAGAAACAAGGTTGTAATGTGGGGCTGGAGTAGTAGAAACAGGAAGTGAGAATATGACAGAATGGATGGAATACATGAATTATGACACGCTGCGGCAATTGGCAGAAAAATATGAAATGCCCAACCGAAAAAATTCTCTGATCCTGATCCCTTTTTCCGCATTTCCAAAAGTGGAGGAAGGCAGCAGTGTTCGGGAATATGAATGGTGGGCTTATGCAGTGAAATCGGCTCTTTCGATGGAAAGTCCCGCTTTTGCCATTGCCAATTACACCATACGCTGCATCTGTGTCAAAAAGGAGATTTCCAAGATGCAATATGAAGTTACCATTCCCATTCCCTATGGCAGACGTTCTGCATACCAAGATCTTTTGTATGATATTTGTCAATGCATTTCTGATGACGGCGATGTCACACTGTTTGTCAGCAATAACCCTTATGCTCTGAAAGCCTATGCGACAATCACAGAAATACAGGAATCTAGGATTGATGCCATTAAAAGTTTGATCGAAAGCAATGCAGTTTCCTGCATTCATGAAAAAGGATTGGCTGAACTCATGAAAGAAGCTGGTGTAGGCAGACTGTACAATCTGATGCAGCTTCCACGTCAGGAGAAGAAGGAGATATTTTGCCAGCTATTTCAGAGTAACTTTTATTTTTGTGAAGAAGAGGCACTCCAGAAGATAGGATATGATGCAACAGTGTCTTTCCCAAGAAAAAAAGTCTTTATTTCCTATTGCCATAAGGACAAAAAGATTGTTAATGCAATTACCGACTGTATGGAAGAAAGCGGCATGAATCTGTGGATTGATAAAAAGAGTATTGATTATGGAGAAAATTTATCTGCTGCCATTGCAAGTGGAATTGCTGAATGTGACCTTGCTGTTTTATTTTTAAGCACCGGATATTCTAATTCTCAATATGCAAAATTTGAACTGCAAAACATTGTGTGTGATATGATTCAGAAAAAAATACGATGGTTTATTGTAAAGCTGGATCAGGTAGATGTGCAGGAAATTTTGCCAGTGCTCTCTAATTATAAGTACTATGATTTTAGTATCGAAAAGGATATTTTTGATCTAACCGCAGAAATTCAAAAGATTTTGAAACGCTGTGAAGCCGAAAAATAAAAGACAACAAAAAATATGAGAACGAAAGTCATTCGCTTTTCCAAAAGAAAACGAATGGCTTTTTTCATATATATACATATTCAAATTCAAAAAGAAAAAAGGAGTTGATCGAACATGGATGAAGGCGTACAGGCAGCAGGAGCAATGCTCTATGTGCTATCCGAATCCGTCATACTTGCGACCGATCTGCTGGTTGCAACTGTAAAAACGACTGGTTCAACCGGGAAGGCAGTCGCAGCAATGCTGGCTGCCCACTGGAAGAACAGCACGCAGAAAGAAATGGGTGAGATCTCATTAAAAGCAATGGTCAGACGAAAAGAACCGTTTGATATGCTGGCAATGGACACCGTCGATGCCGGAAAATTCCGGCGGCTGGCAAATCAAGTGGGTTTGCTGTATAGCATTCGTGCGGACAAATCGGATTACGATGATATGACAGTAGATGGACTGACCTCAGTTCTCTATCGGCAACAAGACGCTCCACTGGTCAAAAGTATTCTGGAGCGGCTACATATCAATACACTTGTGACCGCACAGACAGAAGATATTGCAGAGATCACGCCGGAACAACAGAATGCACTGCAAAACGCAGAAAATTCAGTTGCTGCATCTGTCACAGAAGAAGCACCTGCGATGCAGCAAGTTGACGATATGACAACGATGCAGCAAGTTGTACGGCAGCAAATGGAGCAGAATCTGACATCAAGTACCGGAATGTCAACAGCGGATCTGTTGAATCGCAATCGGCAAAGTGCAGAAAAAGAACCAAAAAAAGAAATGCCCCTGGCGGAGGATCTTCCGAAGATGGATCCAATGCAGGGGCAGTCTATTACTGATCTGCAAAAGCAATTGACGGATCAGATGCAGGAACACCTAAAAAAACCAGTCCGAAAAGGACAGTCACTGGATCTGTAGGAGGTCAAGCAGAATGGAACAGGAAGCACAAGCATTTTCTCCCAGTTCTCTGTATGAAAATGGTTTGAAAATGCTAAAGTACGAATCTCTATTGCAGGAGTTTCTGCGATTTTATGCAAGGTATCAAGGCACGCTTGATCTGGAAAATAGTATTTTGCTGTTTCAATCGTATCGGCAGGATCCAGAAGCCGGATACGCACAGACACTGGAGGAATGGAATGCAGACGGCAAAAAGATCTGTTATGGAGAAAAAAGCAGTCTTTTCCTATATGCTCCGAAAAATTTCCAGGGACGTACTAAAAAAATAGAGGAACGAGAGATGATTCCGCTGTTTACAGAACGGCAAACAGAAACTTGTGAAAAATACCGGAACAGATCGGCAGAACACCCGTTTCATCTAAAAGAGTGCGGCGAGATTCCCAAAGCAAGTGACGAAGAAATGCTGCAAATCTGTGTGAACACTGCGATCAGCTGTATGATGTCAAAAGGATGCGGAATGCCAGTTTTCGTAGAACCAGATACTGAAATATCATTGAAAGATCCAGTTCGATATAGTCCTAACACCAATCGCCTGTATATTGCCAAGGGAGCAGCTTATGATGATGTTGCCTTTGCAATCATGCGGGAGGCGATCTATAGCAAGCAGTTTCAGCCGCTACAATCCGACGATTTTTACATACAGCTCAAAACACAGGCTGCATATGCGGCTCAGACTGCTGCCTATCAGATGGGCATTGAGAAAGCGTTTCCGATGGAAATGATTGCAGAAATGCCGGAAATCGGTCTTTCTGGCATCCCGAAAGGAATTCAGTCTTTGCAGGAAGATTGGATTCGGATCTCACAGCAACTGAAACAGGAGAATCCGCAGAATACCGTGCAGGAAACACCGCCGGAAACAGAACCGCCAACTCCCATCGAACTTTCGGAGGAAGAAAAATTGGAGATCCATCAAGAGGTTGAGGATTTCTTTTCCGGAATTGCATCCGAGGTCGATCAAAGACAAGAAGATACGGCTTCGGAAGATCCATTTATGAGTTGGAGTGAACTATTTCCGGAAGATACAGCTTCCCCAGAGAAAAACAAAAACTGGGAGGATGCTTTGGATTTCAGTGATTTTTCAAGCACAGCCAATAGCAGCGGACGAAAGCGTTCTCATGCCGCAGAATTATAACGGAAAAATCAAGAAGGGTGGTGATTCCGATGCACAATGCAGTTGAAAATAAAATGAAACGAGGTGAAAAGGTGTGGCAATACTCTCCCCTGATGAAGCCAGAAGAATGGCAAGAATGGAATTTGCGATCGTCGTCCAGACAGATCTGTGTGCGTTTCTGAATGCTGCACAGAACTTTCCCAATATGTCCAAGGAAAATATTTGTCTGCTGATTCTGCAATTTCCCGATGCGACCGATCTTCTGACAGAAACCGAATGGCGGCAGTGCGGCAGTACACTGCTGCCCAATGCACAGGCAATCACATTGATCACAGACGAAAAAAACGTGGTTTACGTCTATGACATCAGTCAGACAAATAAGCATACCGCAGAAGAACCAGTGCCAGATGCAGAAAAAGCGTATCACGCATTGGTAGACGTGCTGAAAACCGATGTGATCGAACTGGAAAATACCCAGGAACGTATGGCATATTATCACGAAAAGAAGTGGTACGTCAATCTTCGGACAAATTATGAAGACCGCTTCTATTACATCATCTGCCATCTGATTGCTCAGGTCCTTGAAAGCGAAAAGGATATTGATTCCATCACAGCTTGTGATATGGCAGCATACATGATTTGCCGTAAGTACGGTGTCAGTACCTCGAAGATCAACACAAGTGTGCTGCAAAGAGCCATATCCAGACTTTCCGCAGGCGGACAGGAAAAGACCATCTATGCGGCGATGAACTGCCTAAACGCTCCTGTTTTCCGGGATTTGAAAGCAATCTACACTGGTCAGACCAAGGACCGGGAATTGCAGCGAAAGAAAGAGGAAGAAGAACAGGCAAAAAAAGATGCGGCTCAAAAAGAAAAAGAGGAAGCCCGTATCCAACTGCTCGCAAATCAGCAAGCGTATCAAATGGCTGAAATGCTGGCACAGCAAAAAGTCGATGCATTTATACAGTCTGTTCCAGCACCGCTGCGTGGTGTTTTGGAGAAGATCCGGAGGAAAGAATCATGAGAAAGACAAAACAACAGCAAAATCGACAGCTGTTTCTGATCTATGGGATCATCTATGTCTTTTTGGTGTATCTCTGTATTGTCTTTGCTCCCTATTGGACAGGGACACTCATCGATTCTCTCCCCAAAATGGCTGCAATGCCTAAAAGTGCATTCTGGCATCTGCAAAAAAGTTCATATACGTTTTCAATGATCTTGATCGTTACAGTGATCTATGCCATTGTGATACTCGTGTATCATTCCAGCCGACGAAATACCCGTTTTGGCGAAGAACAAGGCTCTAGCCAATGGGGCGATGTCAATCAAATCACCAAAAAGTATCAGAGTAAGAAACCGATCTGTTACACAATTGAAAAAGAGGAAAACGGGAAAGTAACGCAGGAGAAAGTTGAAGTTGCATTTCCTAATTTGATCCTCACAAAAAAGATGCTGCTGAGCATCGACGCACAGAGCCATCGGCGAAATCTGAATGTCTTGGTGATCGGTGGATCTGGTGCAGGTAAGACCATGTTCTATGCCCGCCCCAATCTGCTGCAAGCCAATACAGGATATATCGTTCTGGACCCAAAGGGCGAACTGATAGAGGATTGCGGTGGATTTCTGAAAAAGCAGGGATACACTGTGTGGGTACTAGACCTGAAAAATCCAGAGAATTCAGATGGATATAACCCATTTGATTTTCTGGAAACGGAAGATGATGTACTGATGCTGGTGGACAATCTCTTTGATAATACCACAGATAAAGATGCTCGAAAAGGCGAACAAATTTGGGATGATGCCGCAAAAGCACTGCTGCGTTCCCTGATTTTTTATGTGCGAGAGATGCTGCCGCCGGAACAGCAGAATTTTAGTTCCGTTATGAAGTATCTGCGTAGAGCCAAGACGGAAGAAGATGAAATGGGCAATCCCAAACCCTCTCAGCTGGACTGCGATATGATGGAATTGCAGCGGAAGTTGGAAAAAAGCAACCGAAAAGCGGAAACACACCCGGCTTACCGTGCCTATCAGGAATACCGCAGCGGTGCAGCAAGGACCATGCAGTCCGTCCTGTTTACGTTAAATGCCAGGTTGTCAAAATTCAACGTACAGAGCATTTCCGATCTGACTAGTCACAACGACCTAAAGTTGAAACGCATGGGCAAAGAAAAGATCGCCATATTCGCAGTGATCCCAGATGATACACCGGCATACAACTTTCTGGTTGGTATTCTGTATACGCAGCTGTTTCAGCAGCTATACCGCAGTGCCGATCTGTATCCCGGAAAAAAACTGCCTGTTCCAGTACATTTCCTGATGGACGAATTTGCAAACGTTGCCCTGCCGAAAGGCTTTGACAATCTGTTGTCCACCATGCGGCAGCGGCAGATCTTTTGCTCGATCATTTTGCAGAATCTCTCGCAGCTGAAAGCCCTATACGAAAAGCAGTGGGAGTCCATTGTGGGCAACTGCGATTCGTTTCTCTATCTGGGCGGCAATGAGCAAAGTACCTTCGAGTATGTTTCCAAGCGTTTGGGAACGGAAACCCTTGATACAAACACCACTGGAAAATCCAAGGGCAGAAACGGCAGTTACACTACCAATTATCAAACGACAAAGCGTGAGTTGATGCAGCCGGACGAAGTAGGGCGGCTGGATAATGGATATGCGATCTATTTTATGCGTGGCGAGTATCCAGTGATCGATCAGAAATATGATGTCTGGCATCACCCCAACATTCATGAAATTGGTCTGGGCGGTGCTGCCCCCTACAAGCATGGCGTGATCCGTCAGCAGATGCAAGAAAATGCAAATGCAGAACAAAGGTCAGAAGCATTGCAGGAATTTTTCAAACAGCATACTTTGCAAAATGGCGTTGTTCAGTTTGCAGTCAATGAATCAGAAACCACAGAAACAGATTGGATGCAGTATGCAGCCATTCTGCTGAAACAGAAAGGAAAGAAAGAAAATGAAGATCAATAAGAAAAATTGGAAGATCATAGCCGTGTGCAGCGTATTGATCGCTTGCTTTTTCGCATTCTCTATGTTGGCATTTGCTGAACCGGCAGCAGATGCCAGCGGTGCAGCAAATGCAGTGTGGTCATTTAATGATGTCATTTCCACCATTGTGCAAGCGGTCGGAGCTTTGGTATCGCTTGTCAGTATCGTGTTTTTGGCGGCATCCATTGCTGGTCATGATACCTCTCAGCGTGTCAGTGCCGGACTGGGACTTGCTGCCGGACTGCTGATCGCCTTTGCACCGACGATCCTTTCCTCGATCGGGATCGGAAAATAAGGAAAGCTTGCCGGAAGAAAGGAGGGATGCCATTTGGAATGGCTTTCTGCATTTTTGGACATTATGTTCGACACTCTGAATTCCGTCATTCAGAATATGGTCGGATTGCTTTCCCAAAGCCCTGAAGCATTTAATGGTACATTGTATGATTTTGCAAAAGGATTAAACTCTGTATTTCAGGCAACTGGTCTTGCACTGGTCGTGCTGTTCTTTTTTATCGGGTTGTCTGATCCGTCACATAATCTGGCAGAGATCAAACGACCAGAAGCAATTATTGCTGAATTTGCCCGCTTTTTGCTCTGCCAGCTGGTGGTAGCAAATTCTTATCTGATCTTGCAGCAGATCTCTGCAATCGGTACAAGTCTGATCTCAACAGCATGGAGTGCTGTGACAAGCGGCGGCGGAATGCCCACCATATCTGCTGACGGTACAGTCAAGGAAGCACTGAACGAAGTAAAGTTCAATATTCTCTCGATCTCCACAGACATGATCATGCTGATCCTGCTGAACTTTATTATGATCGTCACCCTTGGCATTATCATCATATATATTTCCGTGATCGCCTATGTACGCTTTTTCAAAATATATATGTACATCGCCATTGCACCGCTGGCATTGTCCACTTTTGCTGCCAGGAACACCTCCGAAGTTGGAAAACAATTTCTGAAAAGCTTCTGCGGTGTGTTGCTGCAAGGTTTGGTTTTAGTGCTTTCACTGCTGATGTTTGCCATGTTTTTTAGTAATACGACCATTGATGGCGGCGATGGAGCGATCACAGTTGTCTGGGAATATTTTATTTCTATGTTTGGTCAGCTATTTGTTTTAGTAACTGTGGTCAAAGGTTCAGATCAAATCATTCAGAAAATGCTGGGCATATAAGGAGGAACACATGGAAGTCAAAATGAACAAGGACATTCGGGAGTACAAGTCAAAGAACTCTCTGAATCTAACACTTGTGCAGACTTTTGTTGGCGTGATCGGAGTAATTGCCAGCGGATTTACGATTTTCGCACTTCGTCGTGCCATCGGACCTGGCACACCCGTTCCGGCATTCGTCGGAACGGCAGTAATGCTGCCGTTTGCATTGATCGGCGACTTCGGACCGAAAATCCAGGGCTTATCCACACGCACCTTTGTTCTGCTGTGGTTTCGGTTTTTGTTCCTGGAAAAACGCGAACTGAAGTTTGTCGGAAACAATTTCATCCGAAAAGAAGCAGAAATGATGCAACAGGAAGGAAGTGATGATGGTGGAATCTCTGAAAAAGATACTACCAAAACCAAGAAGAGAATTTTATCCTTTGCCCAAAAGCGTACAGGAAACGATACCAGTACAGCGGCTCTGGAAGGACGGCATATTTCAAAGCGGAAAAAGCTGCACAAAGACATTTCGGTTTGAAGATATTAACTATCAAATTGCCGGAAACGATGCTCAGAGTACAATGTTTCTGAATTATTCCAAGGTACTGAATAGTTTGGATGCAGACAACTTTGCACAGATCACAATTCGTAATCACAAACGAAACATGATTGAATTTAACCATGATGTGCTTTTCCCCATGCGTAATGATAATCTGGATTGTTATCGAAAAGAATACAATCAGATTCTTTCCGATCACGCCAACGAAGGCAATGGAATTGTACAAGAGAAATATCTGACAATTACCACCTCCAGTGATAAGGATATTCAGACAGTTCGCAATCAGTTTTCCCGAATTGAAACAACATTGAACACCAAAATGGAAACGTTGGGTTCTGGCATGACGGCATTGGATGCCAGAGATCGTCTGCGAATCCTGCATAGCTTTTTCCGGAAAGGCGAAGAAACTATATTCTCCTTTGATCTGTCAGAATCGATGCGGCTGGGACGGGATTTCCGGGATTACATTTGTCCGGATGCCATGGAGATACAGAAAGATTGTTTGAAAATTGGCAGCCGATATTGCCGAACTCTATTTTTCAAAAGCTTTTCTACCTATATTGACGATGCCATGATCAAAGAGATCTGCGACATGGACAGAGATATGATGCTGAGTATCACCATCAATCCACTTTCCATGGAAGCCGCCAATCGTCTTGCTGACCGTCAAACAGACAATGTAGAAACCAACATTGCCAACTGGCAGCGGCGGCAAAACAAAGCTAACAATTTCTCTGCGATCATCCCATACCATTATGAACAGCAGCGAAAGGAATGCCGGGAATTCCAGGAAGATCTGCGAAACCGGGATCAACGAGTATTTTTTACGACGATCACGCTGGTGCATCTGGCAGATACGCTGGACGAACTGGATGCAGACACTAGAAAACTGCAAGCGATCGCCGGAAACAAAGGCTGTCAGCTTGCACCGTTGGTCTATCAACAAGTGGACGGCTTAAACACGACACTTCCCTATGGTATTTGCAGAGTGTCTGTGGATTACACCATGACCACAGAAGCCTTATCTGCATTCAGTCCGTTCAATACCCGTGATCTGAATCACCCTCACGGTGTATATTTCGGACAAAATCTGGTCAGCGGCAATATGATCCTGATCAATCGGCTGATGCTGCAAAACAGCAATTGTTTTATCTTAGGAGTATCTGGTTCCGGAAAGTCCATGACCGGAAAGAACGAGATTCTTTCCATCGTTCTGAACACAGATGCAGATGTCATTCTGATCGATCCGGATCGGGAGTACGGCAAGCTGACCCAAAAGCTAAACGGCGAACTGATCTGTTTGTCCGAAGTATCTGAAAACCATATCAATGCCATGGACTTCCGTCAAGCACATGACGAAAGCATTGAAAATGCCATTAAACGAAAGCAAAGTTTTGTACTTTCGCTGTGTGAGGAAATCATTGGCGGAAACATCGATTCCAAGGCTCGCTCTCTGATTGACCGGTGCAGCGGCAATATTTATCGCCGTTACATTAAGGAACAGAAAGAGATGCCGACTTTGCGAAGCTTATATGAAGAACTGAAAGCACAACCGGAAGAACTGGGAAAAGAACTGGCATTGGAAATTGAACTGTACGCCACCGGTTCTCTGAACACATTTGCACAAACAACAAATGTAGATACAGAAAACCGGCTGCTTTGCTATGACATTCATGAAATGGACGAGGATCTGATGACCGTAGGAATGTTGGTAGTGCTGGACAGCATTATGAACCGCATTTCCCAGAACCGGGAGGACGGCAAAAAGACATTTATCTTTATTGATGAGATCTATTTGCTTTTCCGGCACGAATACACATTTAAATTTTTGTCACAGCTATGGAAAAGAGTACGAAAGTACGGCGGCAGCTGCACCGGTCTGACGCAGAATGTAGAGGACGTACTGCAAACCAGAGAATCCCGTGCGTTGATTGCAAACAGTGAGATGCTAGTCATGTTGAATCAGTCTGGCACAGACCGTCCGATTTTGGCAGATATGCTAAAAATACCGGAATCTCAGCTTCCCTACATTACCGGTGTCAGACCAGGACATGGACTTCTGAAGGTTGGTTCTGCTTTAATTCCTTTTGGGAATGAATTCCCCAAGGACACCGAACTCTATCAAATCATTACAACAAACCAGGACGAAATTCAGAGGCATAAACAGAAAAATGAAAAAAGCAGTAAACAATAGGATTGAAACTGCGGAAAGGAAGTGATTCCCATGTAAATCAAAAATAATAAGAACAGCCATCAGTAACAGGAGGTGTAATGAATGAATCTGCAAATCCGCTGCACTGCAATTGCAGTTGCTGGAATTTTTGCATTCAGCACAATCCCGATTTGCACAGCATCTGCGGAAGAATATGCTGTAACCATGCAAAATATCAGAGAAGATGCCAGTGTTCTTGTCCGAAGATCTTCCGACAATTCTCTCTGGTGCAAACCGCAAGTGCATGATGACACTGCGGCTTTTCCGATCGAATCTGAGGAAAACTATCAAGTAATCGTCACATATCACCAGGGAAACACCTACGTTTTTCTGGACTATATCATTGAAAATCAAAGTGGCACTTTGCAGTCTGCAACAACTTGCAGCTATACCGAACAGGGTTCTTTGCAAGCTGACGATCTTATCCGGCTGTTTGATGTCACAACAGGAGAAAGAGTGACATCATGGAAAAGTGATGGAACATTCCACCACATAGAGGAGGTGCTTGAAGAAGGTCACTTGTACTATGTCAATACATTTATTTCGGATAATCACGCAGAAGAACTGTATTTTTCCGTCAACAGCTTCGATTTTTCCACAATTGCATCAGGAACGCTCTATGGTGATGTCACACTGGACGGAAAAGTAGATATTTCCGATGCAGTTCTTTTATCAAAAGCAACGTCTGGTATGGTAACATTAAGCGATCAAGCGGCAAACAACGCCGACTGTAACGCAGACGGTGAACTGGGAATGGACGATACAATGGTATTGCTGCGATTCCTGGTACATTTTATCAATGTCCTGCCGACAACAGAATAATGAAAGGAATGGGTAACATGAAAAAGTCTATTATTTGCGTGGCTGCAATTCTGGCAGCCGGAGCATTCAGCTGCAACATGGCATTCAGCTGTGTATCAGGCAGCACTGCGTTTTCGCCGATCACCGCATTGGCAGCAGAAGCAGCTACTGGTAATCTGATCGTCAACATCAGCGGTGTCAAGACACTTTCTGGTGTCACGATCACCGTCACCGGAAACGGAAACACTTATACCGCAGTGACCGATGCCAAAGGACAAGCGATCTTCTCCAAACTGCCGGTCAATGATGCTGCCGGAAATGCGATCACCTATACCATCAAAGAAACCATACCGGACGGATACATGGCAGCATCGGCAATGACTACCACCATCAGTGCCGGAGCAACGGTCATTGCATCGATCCCAAACACAGAAAAGACATATACTATCGCCATTGACTGCAAGGATTACAAAACGGACAGCACTACGCCCAGCGGCGATGCAGTTCTGAACGGCGGTTCGTACACTGTCTACCATGATGATGCTGCCTACGGTACATACTCCATCGGTGCAGACGGAAAATTGTGCGAGTTTACGCTGCACGGCAAGGAATACGAGGGCAAATGGGAGGTGCAGATGGACACTGCTCCGGTGGGCTACTACCTGACCGGCGAAAAGCAGGAACTGGGATACTATGATGGTGACACGTGGATCGCACTCAACAGCAGTTTCCCCCAGTACACCCACGCCACCATGCACCTGAGTTTGATTCCCATCAGCGGCAGACTGGCAGTGCAGGCAAATGCGGACGATCAGATTCGCATCTGGCTGAAGTCCTCCGGCAGCTATGAGAAGTGCAAATCGTCGGAACGTGCGACACTGACCATCGAAGAAAGCGGCAAGGCAGTGCAGACTGGTCTGCTGCCTTTCGGCACATACGTGGTAGAAAATCTGACCACAGGAGAAACCGTGACCCAGAAGATCACTACCTATGGATCAATCGTTCCGGTAGAATTTGAGCATTCCATTGCACCGGCAATCACCGCATACAAGATCACATTTGCCACAGACGATGGAAAAGTTCCCACCGGCGGTGTGTACAACGTGCTGGACGAAAACGGCAATCAGGTATATCGGTTTAGTCCGACCAATGGTGAAGCAGTGATCCCGAATCTGGAGAGAGGAAAGAAGTACACCGTGCAGGAAATCATGGCACCGGATGGCTACATTGCGGACAAGGAAACCTATACCTTTACGGTAGATACACAGAAGCTGGTTATTTCCTATCATTTGATTTCCGTTACAACAACGGCTTCCACAACTGTAACTAGCACCACAACGACAACAACAACTTCTGATGCAGAAAAGCGTTCTATTACCTACGAACTCTACGACCAGACTGAAAAAACACTGCTGTCCAGCGGCGATTATGATACCGGCACAAGGAAAGTAGAACTTCCGCCAGATTGGACACCAGACAGCCGTTATTGGTTAGTTCTGGAGGAACGTGTGGTCAAGCCGGATGGCATGATCTCCTCTGCAACGAAAGAATGCGTCATTTTACATCGTGATGGAACGTGGGAACGGTATCAGGAAAGCACTTCGATTCTATATGGCGATGTCAATTTGGATGGAAAAGTGGATATTTCCGATGCTGTTCTGCTGAACAAAGCTGCTTCCGGAATGGTGACGCTGAATGATCAGGCGGCAAAGAACGCAGACTGCAATGACAATGGTGAATTAGGAGCAGATGATGCAGTGGTACTGCTGCAATTTCTGGTACACGTTGAAAATTCGTTGCCGGTAAAGAATTGAGGAAAAAGCCATGAAAAAGAAACGCATTTTTGCATCGCTTTCGGCAGTGCTGCTTTCCGCAGCAGCACTGCATGCTTTTCCGGTATTCGCTGCCGAAGATGCCACAGTACATCTGGTCACAAACGGCAGCTTGCCCTATTTTACCGGTGCTGCGGTGGATCTGAGCGACCCAAACAATGATATGTACTTTGTTTTACAGCATACCCGTGGAGATACGTTCCTTAACAGTTTCGGCATTGGGTTTTCTGCTTTTCAGGGAGATGGTCTGACCTTTCCCATTGCAGCCGGCGAAGAAACCGATGACTGGAAACTCTCCTATTCTTTGACTGGATACGAAACGCAGTCGGAAGAACTGGACATTACAAAGGCGATCCAAGGAAAAAGCGGACAAGATGTTACGATCGAAGTAGAAACACCAGTGCTGATTACCGGAACTGTGACCATTTCCGCTGCACCAGGCGATCATATTTTCATTACGCCGAAAAATGATCTGAATAACACAGATCGCATGAAACATTATCAGGCAGTTACAGGCAACGCAAAAACAGATATAACGGACACAACGTATGGAGCGTTGGACTGTGCGGATTTTGTGATGCCAGAGAGCGGTGTGGTAACATTGCAGCTTGCTTTTGACGATTATGCCGTAGTTGATACAACGACACAAAAAGCCGAAGAATTTCTGGTATCCGAAATGGGAGATGCAAAAAGCATCTCTTTTTCCGAGGAAAATTCCTCTGTTCTGTACGGCGATGTTGATCTGGACGGCAGAATTGATGTTGTGGACGCAGTGCTGCTGAACAAGGCGGCATCTGGTTCGATCACGCTAAATCCGCAGGCACTGAAAAATGCAGACTGCAATGCAGACGGCGAACTGGGAACAGAAGACGCTCTGGTTCTGATGCGGTTTCTGGTGCATCTGACCACGAGTCTACCGGAGTAAGCCAATGAGATGCGAAAGGTCAGGTGATTCCCATGTAATATATATCTTTTCAAAACCGTAACGGCGGAAAGGAGGAATCGTTGTGGAAAAGAAGAAAAATGAAGCAGAATCGGAAAGAAAATCGGATACTTCCTTAAAAGGAACTGTGATCGCATTTATCATTTTGCTGATCTTAGCCATTGCCGCTTTTTTGTGCGAAAAAATGGACAATGCTATTTTTACCATATTGATGGTGATCATATCTGCAATCACCTTTTTCGGAACTGTGATTTTAGCGATTTTTTCTGATGTATACTTGCCGGATTTTGCTGTGTTTTTAGAAAAAGGTCACTTTTCGCTTTCTGGTGAGAAGATACAGATCAATGGATGCGAAGACCTCTGGCAATATGCGAAAAAATCTGCCAAAGCATCTGAAATCAGTGCTGTAAAGTGGTTGTGGCTCACATACAGAGCATACCATAAGCAGAAGAAAACGGCACAGAAATAAATGGTGTTCTATATTTCATTTCAGCACCTCCAAATTGATAGAATAGAAAGGATTCTTTATCATGTATTCTCTTACAAAATCACAAAAAGCAGATCCATCCCCGTGTGCAGCGGAAGAAAAGCTAAAAAAAGAAAAAAACAAGAAAGACAAAGAAAATGACGATCTGCTGAAATTTCTCATTTCAGAAATGCTTCTTGAAATTATGATATTTTGCTTTGCAAAAATCGCTATCAAAACCCAAAGCGAAAAGATCAAGACCCTGATGATCGTTCTTTCCACGATTGTTTTTCTTATCGCAGTGATCATGTGGATATTTTTTGAAATAAAAAATAGTAAATGACGTCCTATATTTCATGTATCATGAATTCTAAAAGTGCAATCAGAAGTGAAATGATAGTTGCCACCGAAGAAAGAAATGTGACGACCCACATGACAAACTCTGCTTTTTGATTTTTTGTAGCTGCTGCTTGACGTATACTCTTAATCAAAGTATAGCAAACATTGGCGAAATATCGTATTGAAATAAAAAGAAAGAGTCCAGAAAAGAATGCAGTAAAGGAAATGCACAATGTTAATTTTGAAATATATAGATATATCAATAGCAAAATCGACAAAAAGAAAAATGCAGAGCAAATCAAGAATATCACAATTTCTTTGAACGCATTTTCAAAATTTCGGTGTGTAATTTTTAAGTGAAGTGCAATGCCGCTAAATATTAGAAGTTGTGGAAAAATTATCATGTAGCTATGGTCTTGCTTATGACATAACACGATTGTAAGGATAAGACCAGTCAGAATGAATGAAAGCGATGAGCAAAATTTCCATTTTTTCATTTCAACACCTCCATGTTGATAGAATAGAAAAGGAGTATTTATCATGTCTTCTCTTACAAAATCAAAAAAAGCAGACTCATCTTCATGTGCGACGGGAAGCCAAAAAGATGAAAAAAACAAAAAGAAGGTAGAAGCATCGAATCCGCTGAAAATCGCCATTTTGGAACTACTTCTTGAAATTATGATATTTTGCTTTGCAAGAATCGCTATCAAAACCCAAAGCGAAAAGATCAAGATTCTAATGATCATTCTTTCCACGATCATTTTTCTCGTTGCAGTGATCTTGTGGATATTTTCTGAAAGAAAGCGATGAGCAAAATTTCCATTTTTCATTTCAGCACCTCCATGTTGATAGAATAGAAAGGAGTCTTTATCGTGTTTTCTCTTACAAAATCAAAAAAAGCAGATCCATCACCGTGTGCAGCGGCGGAAAGCCAAAAAGATGAAAGAAACAAGAAAAAGGAAGAGGAATCGAATTCGCTGAAAGCCGCCATTCTGGAACTGATTTTTGCGATTACAATCGTTTGCTTTGTGCAAATTGGCACAACAACAAAAAATGAAAAGCTTGAAATTCTGATGATGATCCTTTCCACGATCGTTTTTCTTATTACGGTTATTTTTGAAATTTTATTGTCCCTATACAACAAAAAGCAAAAGAAAACAAAAAAGTGACAGGAATATTCTATCACAGTTTTTTCGTACTGTCAAAAGAGGAATCATAATGCAATTCTTAACCATTCTTTGTACCGTTCAGAATGCCAAAATCACGGCTTGCTTCATTGGCAATGAGGGAAAGGATGCTCTCTGTCAGAAAGGACTGCGATCTCTGCATCAAAAATACGGTACAGCCTGTCAAACCAAATGGATCGAATTCCGTGACACCAAAAAGCCGGAAGAATTCATCCACATCGATTATTAGGAGGAATTACAATGCGAAACAAAAAAGGAATTCTTGTTTTGCTGGCACTCTCGTTACTCTGCGGCTGCTTTACCGGCTGCAAAAAAGACAAAGAGGACAGCAAAGAAACGAAAGAAACCACACAAACCACTGTGGTAAGCAGTACGGTTTCTGGCACTGCGACAGAACCGACTGAGATGACATCTGTTTCTACATATGCCCCACTCTATCCGCAGGACGGAGATACAACACCATCATACACCACAAAATCAAAATCAGATGAATCCTCTGTTCGTGTGGAATACAGCAGAAACGCCTTGCAGCCGACTACGATTGACGGGATCGCTGGATATTATGCTCCGGTGGTGGAAATTCCGGTGGACTGTACCAAGATCAATGACAATGCGTTTGAGAATAACCCAACCGTGCAGACACTTTCTTTTCAGAATCCCTATACAGAGATCGGAAGCTATGCTTTCAGCAACTGTAGCAGTCTGAGAGATGTAACATTCCCAGAAAAACTACAGACTATTTCAGACAGTGCATTTCAGGATTGTACCGGAATCAAAGAACTGGAAATCCCGGAAAGTGTAGAAAGCATCGGAAACACTGCCTTTTATGGCTGCACGGGAATGTACAAGCTGACACTGCATGAGGGATTGAAATCCATTGGCGATACTGCTTTTTACGGTTGCAGCAGTCTGATCAATGTAGTTATTCCAGACGGTGTGACAGAGATCGGAGATTATGCTTTTGGAAATTGCAAAAGTTTGCTGAATATCACTATTCCGGAATCTGTTGTCAAATGCGGACTGTATCCGGCAAGCGGTTCAGCAGATGTACCTGTGGAACAACAGCAAACGATCCAGGTTTTTGTAAAGGAAGGTTCCTGGATCGACCAGAATTTCGATATGGTGTTCCAGGGCATCAAATGCCTGAAGGTGTATCAATGAGGTGAGGAAATTTGTCTGATATTCGGAGAAGAAACACAGAAAACCATGAGATACATCAACATCAGGATTCTGTCCCCACTCAGAAAAAGACGTACATTCTAAAGAAAAAAGAAACGATTACGCAAAGAGGATCTCCTGATACATTTGTACAGCAAAAGATCCGGCAGATGTGCTTAAAACCACAAAAAAGAGATCAGGCAAACAAATCACAGGAGATCCGGGAAACAGATGCAAAAATCGATCATTCCATAAAACAAGCCAGCCGTACACTCAAAAAAGCGGCACAGAGAAGCAGTATACGAAAAAAGGCAGAAGCAGAAAAGCCAGAACAATCATATTCTTTTCAACAGCCAACAGAAAAAGAAGAAGCTGTTGTGAAAAGCAGCATGGATCAGTCGATCAAGACCAGAGAAAATACGATTGGTATCCGTACTTCTACAGAAGAAGCAAAGAAAAATGTTGTTGCAAAAGAATATGCAGCGATCCGCAAAGCAGAAAAAGAAGAAAGTGCCGCAGCGATGCAAGCGAAAAGTCATGTAGCTGCGGAAACGGCAAAAGCAGTCACTGCGGAAGCTAAGAAAAATGCGGCAAAGGAAACTGCACAAAAAGCAGCAAAAAAAGCTGCTGCTTCCTCTGCGAAGGAAACCGTGAAAGCAACTGCTTCTGCAAGCGGCGGCGGTTTGGTTTTCATTGTTGGTATGATCCTTTTCATTATCTTCTGTGCTTTGGCTGTGTTTATTTGTGTGATTGGCAGCAGCAATGCCAACGAAGAACAAAATCGGCAAAATGCCAGCAATGGCACTGCTGCTGTTAGTGAAAATGTGCTGCAATACAGTAATTTGATCTCCCAGTACGCCAATGAGAATGGCATTGGCAGATATGTTGCTTTGATCGAAGCCATCATGATGCAGGAATCCGGCGGTGTTGGCACAAATGTCATGCAAGTCAACTTTGGTACAGTGACAACGGTAGAGGATTCTATCCGTATGGGCGTGGGATATGTGCGAAATTGTCTGGAAATGGCACGAGTGACAGACCCCAATGACATGGATCATATCAAAGTAGCCTTACAAGGATACAATTACGGAACGGGATACATCACCTGGGTATGGAACAATTATGACGGCGTATATTCCGAAGAAAATGCTCAGGCTTATTCTGATATGCAAAAAGCCAGTCTAGGATGGGGTATCTATGGTGATCCACAGTATGTGCCGCACGTGCTGCGATATTACAGTGTCAGCAGCGGCGATATACAGTTCATCACAGACGGAGCGACGTTCGCATGGCCCGTTCCGGGACATACGAACATCACAAGTACTTATGGCTACCGTTGGGGAACGCTGCACAAGGGCATTGATATTTCCGACGGCGGTATCGAGGGACAGCCAGTCGTTGCTTCCCGTTCCGGTACTGTGACCAGAGCGGACAACGCTTGTCCCCACAATTACCCCAAGAATTCCAGCTGCGGATGCGGCGGCGGATATGGCAACCGGGTGGAAATCTCTCATGGAGATGGTACATCTACCCTATATGGGCATATGCTGAGTATTACAGTGTCTGTCGGACAAACCGTCAATCAAGGTGACATTATCGGTTATGTGGGATGTACCGGATATTCTACTGGCACACATCTGCATTTTGAGATCAAGCAGAATGGCGTTCAGGTCGATCCGATGCCGTATTTGTGATGAGCACAGTTGCTCTTAGAAATCATTTGCAAATTTATAAACGATATTTGTCGGCTCTTTAACAACACATTCGACGAGATATTTTTCCGGATTTGTCCAATCTCCTAAAACAGCAATTGTATGTCCTGAAAAAGTGTTATTAAATGTATCCAGTATATATCGTATAATTTCATAAATCTGACTATTTTCCATATGCACAATGCTATCAAAATGTATTGCTTTTCTATTTTTTGTGATTGTACTTGTTCTCAATCTAATGTATTTTTGAGAAAGATCGTATTTAATTGTATCGCCGACCACCAAATGCAATCCACAAAATCCTTTGAAATTAGCATTATCACAGATATTTCTCTTATCAACAATTATATCATTTATTGTTGTTTCATTTTCATAAATTGTATTTAATGGATTTGAAATACAAAAATAGAGTAGATCTTTAGTTGTGTTTATATATGTTTTTCGGAAAGTACCTTGTACAGAATGATTGTGATAGGCTGCTGAAACGTTTTTTGCATTTTTTCTGATATGAAAATAAATATCTTGTATAGATGATTTCACAACGTTATCATCATCAAGATATTTCGTTAATCCCATATCATAAGGGCATCCTTTTATGTGTGGCTTATTATGTTTATGACAAAAATGAACTGTTCTTTCGCTGTTAATTCCCTTTATATAGTATTCAGCTTTACATTGAGGATTAGGGCAGAGAAAAGTGTCGTTCAGATTTGTCACATCATTCGCACAAATTATATTATTATATTTTTTTGAAATAGCATAAAACATTTTGAATATCTCCATAATTTTAGAAAGGATACTACCATGAATGTATTTGAAAATCTAGAAAAATATTATGAGAAAGCAGGAAACAAAACATACTATTCTGTAAATGGACAGAATCAGTTACTGTTGTTTCATCCAAATCTCAAAATCTCGAAAATATACGGCATATTTACGAGTAATAATGATGACTTAATTCATATTGGCTGTATCGAATACTTTCGTAACGAATTGCATCTTCTTTTTCGAGATTGCAGTCGTAATAATTATACTGCAATCATAGCTAAGATAAATGAGATAAATGAAGATACAACAAAAGAAATTAAGACGGACTACATCGATTCATGTTTGTGTCCGAAGATATTGTTTGAAAATCAAGAAAGCATTGTACTGGATTTCTTAAAAGATAATGGGTACAAGCTGTTATCATTATAACACAATAACATCACTTATACAATTGCTTTTTTACAATTGATTTCGCATTTACAGGAGGATGAAATGGAGAAAAGTATCTGTCAATTGATGAATTTTCGGCAAATCACGTTACAATGGATCGAAAAAATGTTATTCTATGATAAGATAAGGCTAAAAGATATTCCGACAGAGATCCGAATAAGCAGTGCAGACATATATATTATTGCATTTCGCATCAGCAGAAACAAAACTTTCCATCAATATCTGCAAGATCTCGAAGTACTTTGTTCAGACTTGATCACGATGGAAAATCAAGATCTAATGAAAAGTAAGCTTCTCCGGATTTTATCAAACGCCTTAAAATTTCATGATTTTGGAGAGAACCAAGAACTTGTCGATTTTCAGAAAAATATGCCGGAGATTCTATTGCGGCAATTGCAAGCAAAAGAACAGGCTATACACTATCATTTGAAAAGGCAATTTAACCGATATTATGGCGACTTTTGAAAAGATGAAACACTCACGTTGACAAGTATCCTAGAATTCTGTATAATAGTATGTATTGATGATTGAAAGATAAGCAAACGCTTTATGGGAGGAAAAAATAGATATGTTGCTGAAATATATTGTGAGCAATTACAAGTCTATTGGGCATGAGATCGAATTCAGTATGCTTCCAACTGCGGAAGATACAGATGAGCGATTTATCTCGAAAATTCAAACCAAACAGGGAGAAATGCGTGTATTGCACCGTGGGATATTACTTGGAACGAACGCATCTGGGAAATCCACCTTTATTGATTCCATTCGATTTGCCAAAGATCTCATCACCAATGAGAGAAGAAGTGGAAGAATGATCCCATTAACACAATTTCGTGGCTGTTTTATGGATTTGAAAGCTTTATCCACTTTTCAGTTTTTGTTGTATCTCAATGGCGAAGTTTATGATTATGGATTTACGGTATCCTCTGCCATGATACGTGAAGAATGGTTGATGCAATTGGATACTGACGGGTTTCATACCGTATTTGAGAGAGAAACAGATACACATTCTAAGACACAAATTCACATGACAGATCGTTTGGCAGAAAAAGATTCTAATCAACGAAAACTTGCTGAGATTCTTGCGTCCGGTATGCAGCAGAATCAGCGGAATCAGTTATTTTTATATCGCTTATATGACAACAGCATCTCCAGTATTCTTCCTGTTTTCGAGTGGTTTGACAAAATTCAAGTAATCTTTCCAAATAGTCAGATCAATAATTTTGAACGTGCAGTATCAGCATATCAAGATTTTTCAAAAGACCTATCCGCATTTCTTTCTGGTGCTGACACGGGAATCAAAGAAGTCATTTTAGAAAAACAGGATCAGGACATCGAAACGCTTTTGAAGCAAATTGGTGTTCCGGATAATTTGGTACAGAAATTGTATCAAACCAAACACGGCACGTTGAAATTAGGAAATCGCTTTTTCAGTTTTAATGAAGAAAATGGTGAACTAAAACTGATTGAAGTAAAGTTTCAGCACATTCTGAACGGAAAAGAATACACATTTGAAAAAAGTGAGGAATCCGATGGCACACAGCGGCTACTGGATCTTTTTCCGATCCTATATGAAAATCACCGGCGACAGCCACATACGTATTTCATTGATGAATTGGATCGAAGTTTGCACACGGCATTGACCACTAAAATTTTGGACAATTTTATTCAAGATGCCGCATCGTCTTCCAGTCAAATCATTTTGACAGCACATGATGTGAATTTATTGGATTTTCGGCACTTTTCTCAGAGTGAATTCTGGTTTTTTGAGAAAACTGAAAAAGGTGAAACAAAAATCAATCCATTTTCTAATTTTGATATTGCCAATAAAGGATATGATGTAGTTCGAGCCTATCTTTCTGGAAGATTTGGAGCTGTTCCTTACTTCAAGGAGGAATTCTAATGCCACGAAGAAACTTTTCAACCGCTGATTTTTCCAGAACAAAGAAAAGGACATCAGACAAATTGATTTTCATTTCTTGCGAGGGTGTTGAAACAGAAGAAGTGTATTTTGATATTTTGGCATCATTGTTCCATAACATTCGAAGCAAAATCAAAATCGTATCTGTTCGAGGAGATTATTTGCTTCTCGATCAAAAAACACAAGAAGAAAAGCAAAAACAGAATATGTCATCTCCCAAATATGTTTTTCAGAGAATGCAGACATATCTGGCGGAAAACCAAGAATATTATCAGCTGCGTGAAAATTCTGAAGACGAGTATTGGCTTGTCATGGATATTGATGATCATACATCTGCTGCTAAAATCGATGAGTGGAATCATGTGCTGAAGCAGTGCGATTCTAGGGGATATTCTTACGCAATCAGCAATCCCAATTTTGAATTCTGGTTATATCTACATCACTGTATTTTGACAGAAGAAGATCATATGCACTGTGTCAACGAAATACATCCTTATTGTAAAGATCCATATTTTTTGGATCACATGAAAAAAGTCGGAGTATTCCTTCATGGAAAATCACACAAAAAACCACTGGAATCAGATTATACACTAGAAAAAGTGATTCATGCAATGAAACAAGCAAAATCATTGGAACAAGCTGAGGATTCGTATCCAAAATGCAATTTGGGAAGTACTGTTTATCAACTAATCGAAAAATTCTGGGAATTGGAATCAGAAAAAAAGTAAGTCGTATACAAAGACAATGCCGGAGCGAATGGCTAGATTAGAAATCAAAAAAGGTATCAATCAAACAAAAAACCGCAGGAACGTCCCTGCGGTTTTTTGTTACCCCAAAGGAGGGCATATTTTATGAGCAATACCATACACACCCTAGAGTGGCAGGGAGAAAACGGCATGATCCGTTTAGAAGCGGAATATCAGGCAAAGCTTCAGGAGAAAGTCAACAACTTAGACGGCGATATTTGTCCTACTGGCAAGCTGGAAATCGTGGAACGAGCAAGTCTGACTGCATATTTTAATGATAAGCAATTGGATCACAGCTGGAATCCAGCTTCTTGGAATGTCATGGAATCCTCCGTGCCTGGAATGTATCAGATCTGTGGCATTCCCAAAATCGGCATCCGAGCAGAAATGTTGGAAAAAGTACAGCAGTTTCTCGCCGATGCCATTGCCGATGGCACACCGGTTTCCGTTCGGGCGTTTCGGCTTGACCATGAGATCAAACAAGCCAGACACGATCTGACCTCCCACCAGAATACACTGCAAAAAATTGATATGCAGAAGGATCTTCCCACCCGTCAGGAAGCACGCCGCCGTATGAAAGCATACAATGATCTATACAACGAGGGCGGCGAAGGATATGTTCCGCACATTTACTGCACCGAAGAACGGGACTATGCTGTAGATCAGATCGCCATGTGCCAGGAGAAAATCAAGGATCTGACTGCTCAGAAACAGCAGCTTTTGTTTGACCACGCCACCGAATACTGCATTTATCAGATCAAAGAAGGCGAAGTTTATCATGGCATTCGCTTTTTCAGCAGTGAGGATCAGGAAAAAATGGGTGTCACGCTGCATCTCGGCGATTATGACATGGTGTATCGTGGAAATATGACAGAGATCAGCGGAACAGACAAGCTAGATGCCATTTTTGCAAAGTGTAACCAGGACATTCCGGCAGGATATATGGGACATTCTCTCAGTGTCAGTGATGTAATCGTTTTGAAAAACGGGATCGCTGTCACAGCTTTTTCCGTTGAACCTACCGGATTTCAGGAAAAGCCAAATCTGGAGAATGAACTGTTCCAAAACGCTCAAAGAGCATTCTGTCAGCATCAGAGAAGTCAAGGCATTGCACGATAAGGAGAAATCATATGGAAAATTGGTATCGAGATGACAGCAACGGCATTCGCATTGGAAAAGACGAAACATCTTTGAGAGTGATCCTCGGAGCATGGAAAAAAACGTATGCGGATACGCTGCAAAACCGCATCGAAGTGTTGCAGGAGATCCGGCGTGTCCACGGAACAGAAGTGCCACATGTACAGGCAATGCTTCACGAAACGGAAGAAATGATACACGCTGAAGCAGAAATGCAAGACGGCTTTTGTGCTGAAGATCCAGACTGGTACGAAGCCGGAAGAAGTGCATATCAAGCAGCAGAGCAGCGATTTCAGAAGATCGCTGATACCTTACAGGCACTGACACCGAAAACAGACGCATACACCTTTTCTCAGGTGATCCTGTCCGCAAATGGAGTTGAACAAATGTGTTTCTTTTCCGGAGAGATACAGTTGGAAAGCATCAAGGAATCGGAAGCATTTCAGGCATTTCGGGAGAACATCAGCACACCGCAGCAGCTGAACGACACTGTTCAGATCGTGATTCGGAAATGTCACTATGGACAGGGATATGAAACCACACCATGTGCCAAAGAACTAACTGATCTACAGCAGAACTGGCAGCAGATCCAGCCGGAAGTCCGCTGTATCTCAGAAGAAATAACCGTTACTTCCTTATGGATCGGTGTAGAAGAAGTGATGCAGTCCTATCTGGAAATGGGAAAAGTGCTTGCAGAACACTACCGGACGCAGGAAACTGCCGGACAAGCGAAACTGCATCTTGTACCAGAAAAAGCCGGACAGCTGCATACAGCGGTCAAACAGATCAAACTCCAGACTGGCACATGGGTATCTCCGCAAGAAGCTGTGGCAGACATGAATCGAAAAGGCTGTGCAGAATATCCGAAAAATATTGCATATGTGCGGGCTGAATGCCGGAACACAGCCGGAAAAACCAAGCTAGTCGAATTGACGATGGAGGAATACGCTCTGCTGTATCAAAGAACTGAGCAGCTGCTGCATCGGCAAGCTAAAAGGAATCGTAGTTTGGGACTGTGATGCACTAAATTGACACCGGGACAGAATTGTGATAAAATAGTTAGGAACAAATATCGCATCTTACAACAGAAAGAGAAAATCAAAAAATGAAAAGAAACAAGACACTTTTTTACAGCAGTCTTATCGCAATTGCTGCTGGACTATTGTTTTTCCCAAGCCATGCTTTGGCAGAAGAACAAGCAGCACCGCCAATTGCAACAGGAACAACTGTAATTGCAACGGACACAACACAAATTCAACCAGAGTATTCCGGCTGGCAAAATGTTGACGGACAAAAATATTACTTTAACCCAGAAACGCATCAAAAAGTGACAGGAGAACAAGAGATCGACCATGTTTTCTACCTGTTCGACTGGAATGGTGTGCAGAAAACGGGCTGGCGGACGGTAAATGGCAAAAGAGTATATTTTGATCCGGAAACTGGTGCAATGCAGACTGGTTGGATCTCTGTGTATGATAGCCGGTATCATGCAGATGCAAACGGAAAACAAACTGGTGAGATCCAGGTAAACGGCACTCGTTATCTGTTGGACAATGAAACCGGAAAACAGCACACTGGCTTCTGCACCTTTTCTGATGGAACAATTTCCTATTATGCGGAAGATGGAACGATTCAAAATGGCTGGATCGACAGCCGGTATGGAAGAAGCTTCAGCAAAAACGGCATTTTGCAGACAGGCTGGCAGACGATCGACGGAAAAAAATTTTATTTTACGGAAAAAGGATTTGCCCAGACTGGTTGGAAACAGCTGGATAATAACAGATATTTTTTCAAGTCCAACGGTGAAATGCAAACTGGCTGGTTATGCCTTGATAAGACCTACTATTATTTCACAAAAGACGGAAAAAACGTCAGCGGCTGGCAGAATATTGACGGGAAACGGTATTATTTTGTTTCCGGCACAGCTTTGATGGGCTGGCAGACACTCGACGGAGAAACTTATTATTTCACTCGCAATGGCATTACGACCGGTGATGCAGTAATAGACGGAAAGACATATCACTTTGGACAAACCGGCTGCATGACACCGCAGACGATTGCTTGGCAGCAAGCAGATGGTGCAGAACAGCAACGAAGCAAATACTTGATTGGAATTCGCCGTTGGGATAATTACGTCTGGACTGTCTGTGGTGAAAATGACCAGACGATCGCCAATTCAGCGTGTGGCATCTTTTCCGTGATCAATTCAGTGTATTACAAGAAAAATGTGTTCCTTGATCCGATCACGATTGCAGACTGGACAAAAGCAAATGGCTACCGTACCGCACACGCCGGTGTCGATGTGCGTTTCTTTCCGGCATACTTAAAAACATTCGGAAAAAACTATGGCGTTCAGTACGCCGGGCAGCTGTACAGCGTAGATGCAGCATTGCAGCACGTCCGAAACGGTGGTACGATCTGTGCCAATATTCCGGGACACTGGATCTCTGTTGTGGATTACGATAAAAAAACCGGAAAATATTTACTTTTGGATTCAGCTGCTTCTTATCCCCGAACCCAAACGATTCAGTGGCAATCCACAGGCGTTGCATGGGTAAGTGCAAGTGAATTCACGCAAAACTCGGCATATCGCTTTTTTGTGAGCGGACGCAGAGTTTATGCTTTGACATATGGTAAGTAGAAAGGAATACCATGAACAAAAAAGAATTATCCGAACTGAAAAAACATTTTTCCGCAGCCAGTGACCGTTTTACCTTAAATCGTGTGGCAACTGCATTTGTCGATGTGGATCGGAATATCCATAACATCCAGATTCGCCCCTATCACAGCATTCCGGCAGAGGAAAATGAGTGCCTGATGGCGACACTGAAACGTGTCCTCTCCGGCACACTGGGAAAAGGACTGATCGAATATGAGTTCCCGCAAGAAACCTACGAAGAAGGCGGCAATCAGAACATTCTCTATGGAGCATTGCAGTCCAAGCTGGAAAATGAAGATGATGTGTCACTTTTAATGCACCAGATCGCTGACAATTTGAACTATCTCTCCACCTATGCCATTCTGATCGGTCAGTGCAATTACACAGTCTTTCAAAAATCCGCAGATGAAGCAGAAAATCCTTACGACACCTACGAGTATCCATTTCTGATCGCAGCCATCTGTCCGGTGGAAACACGGGTAGACGGACTGGTGTACAATGAATCAGAAGAATCCATCGAGCGGAAAACGGATTGCGACCGTGTTGTTGCAGAAATTCCCTCAGATGGTTTTCTCTATCCCACGTTTACCGGCAGAGGTCCGGACGTAAATCATGTGCTGTACTCTGCCCGTAAACCCAAAAAGATCAATGTCAGCATGGTGGAAGATGTGCTGGGCTGTGTATTTACGCTGACTGCACAGGAACAAAAAGAAACATTTCTGACACTTTTGCAGGAAATCGTGAAAGACGAACTCAGTTATCCGGTAATCACCAGCATCAATGATAAACTCAAAGACATTGCTGCAGAGTACACCAATGAGCCGGATCTACCGGTCATTGACGATATTCATGTGCGGGATATTCTGCTGGATTCCGGTGTCAGTCAGGAACGTGCAGAAGTCATGCAGCAAGCGTACAAGGAAGCCACACAGGACAAGCCGATTGCCGTCAATAACCTGATCGAAAGCAAGACGACCATCACGCTGGACGGTGTGACACTGCAAATTGCCGGAGATGCAGAAAGCAAGGTGCGGACACAAAACAACAACGGCAGACGGTATTTGCTGATCGATTTGGACAGTCCGGAAATACAGATCAACGGCTTGACGGCAAGAGTTGCAGAACAGAGAGGAGATGATGACAATGCAGGATAAATATCACCTGACATTAGAACAAAATCTTTATCTGGCAAAACGAAATCTGATCGACAGTATTTGGAGAAGTGCGAAAATTGAAGGAATCAATGTGACCTTTCCGCAAACCTATGCCATTATCGAAAAAGCAGCAGTGCAAAATGTTTCTGTAGAGGATATTCTAAAAATCACAAACCTAAAACACGCATGGCAGATCTTGATTCAGGAACCGGAAGCACCTTTGACTTTAGAGTGGCTTTGCAAAATACATGGTGAAGTGGCAAAGGATGAAGCGTTGGAATGGGGCAAGCTGCGAACCGGAGAAATTGGTGTTGGAGGAACGGACTATGTGCCGCCAATTCCCAATGCAGATGCTGTTCGTGTTTTTTTGCAGCAAATGGAGCAAATTCCCTCGCCTACGGAACGAGCGATTGAAACCATGTTCCGGCTCATCAAGCAGCAAATTTTCTGGGACGGCAATAAGCGTACTGCAATGCTTGCTGCCAACCACATCATGATTGCTAATGGCTGCGGACTGATTCTGGTACCGGAAAAAGAAATCGAAACCTTCCAGACAGTTCTGCTGGATTACTATAACCATGATACACTGGACAACGCCAAGCAATTCATATATAGCACTTGTATCAAAGGAATTGATTTTCCGGAGAGAAAACGAACACAAGGTATTTCTCTCTAAAGCAGAAAGGAGCCAATACTATGCAGGATAAATTCTCAATGCCGCAGGAGTACAACATTTCATTTGCCAAGCGAATGCTGGTGGATTCCATTTACAAAAGTGCCAATCTGGAGGGCATTGCGGTAACATTTGCCCAGACAAATGACATCTTAAACAACGTAAATGTCGGCAGTCTAAAACCAAATGAAATTCGCAAGGTTTGTGATATGCGTGACGGATGGGAATATGTGATCCAGCATATCAACGAACCGTTGCATCTGGGATTTCTGGAAGATATTCACGCACTGATTGCGAAGGCAGATGTGGAATACTGGGAACTGGGTGTGCCACGTTTCAGCGATGTGGGAATCAGCGGAACAACATGGCGACCAGAACTGCCAAATGTAGAAAAGCTGCACAATGAATTGCAGGAGTTACTGACCATTGAAAATGTAACAGACAGAGCAATTTCTGTGATGCTCTGGACGATGCGAAGTCAGATCTTTCAGGACGGAAATAAACGTGTTGCATCGCTGACTGCCAACAAAATTATGATCGAAAATGGAAAAGGCATCATTTCCATTCCGGTAGAACTGGATGGTACATTTAAGACCATGCTGGTACAATACTACGAAACCAACCAGATGCAGCCCTTGAAAGAGTGGGTGTACGAACATTGTGTAGATGGTGTACAGGTGGACGCACGACAGGTAGAAGAAGCCAAAAAACGTGCTTTACACCGAAGAAACCGAGGGATGGAACTATAAGTGCAGAAAGGAACTCAGACAATGATTTATCCAGAAAATCCGATCACAGTCGGTCAAATCCTACAGCGTTCCATTGACCGCATCATGCAGCAGCCAAAAACAGCAGACAATATTTACGACGATTCCGCTTTTCGGCAGTTTTTGCTGACTGCCGGTGCAAACGAAGAGCAGTCGCTGGTCAATCAGCTGCTGATCTATGAGCAAGCACCGGAAACGGCAGTCTACATTACCGAAGAAGAACTGCATCAGGAAAACTGGCAGGCAAAACCGGAAAGCAAGGCATTCTGGCTGCTGACGGTACAGACCAAACACGACAACAGCTATATGAAACTGGAACGTGCCTGGGCAAGAAATGACGTGCTGGGACTAGGTGTTGTTGTGCAGCGGAAATGGCGGCTGCACCCGCACTTTGAATTGCAGGAAGTGGAAATGCTGCGGAAATCTTATGGCAGCATCACTGCGGAAACGCTGCCCCTTGCCCTGAAACAAGCCGCAGAAACTGAAGTGCGGAATGGAATGCGGGCGGAGGAATGGTACGATCAGTTCCGAGAATGCACCGGCAGAGTATCTGTAGAAGAAATGCGTTCCCGTATCATGCCCACAGACGATATTCCCTTTGAGAGCGATACAAAGATCGAAGCGGAAACGGCATGGCTGGAAAAGATTTTGGTCAATGCCGTATGGCTGGAACTTCTCAGCCGCTGTGAGATCCGGTTCAATTCCTATGTGCCAGCTGGCACATTGCAGCTTCAGCCATACTGCACCAATGAGGACGTTCTGTTTTTTCTGTTGACCAAGATCCACCGCATGACGGACAGTGTGTTCAGCGTGTTTTACGGAAAAATTCTCCCGAAATACGATGATCTGCTGAGTTTCGAGCAGAAATTCCACATTGCAGAGCCGAAGCATGAAGCACTGCCCATGATGACCATGGAAGATGCAACCATTTGTCCGGCAATGATTCTGCCGGACAGTGAAAATGAGATCGGTGGTTATGCTCTGCAACGGATCGAATATCTGGAGGACTACGAACCGGAAACTTATCTCAGTTATCTTTCCGGTGATATGCTGATCTCCCATGCCATGGAAACTGCGGAAAGAGCCATGGAACGCAGATGCGACATTGTGCAGAAAGCAACAGACGACATTGCAGATTATGCGGAATGGGAAAAAGCGGTAGAAACCGTCAGTGATGATGCTCACCGGACAGTCTATCGGGAGATCATTACCTCTTGAATGAACAATAAAATATCGTGAAAAAGAGCGAGATCACAGCAGTGGTTTCGCTTTTTTAATTTCCTCTTGCAAAATGAGGAAATCTCATATATAATAGTAGAAAGGAAGAATGCAAGTTATGGCAACGATGCGAGAAGTCCAGAACAACTGGACAGAGATCACCAACCGCCTACTGCACGACAAGGGAGAAATGCTGCAATTTCTGCGTTTCTCCGCAAACCTGTACAAACTGCCCTTTTCCAATGCGGCACTGGTATACCGGGAGAACCCCAATCTCATGTACATCGCCAGTGCGTCCCAGTGGAATCAGAGCGGACGCTATGTCAGATCCGGAGAGCATGGCATCACGGTATTTGACGAAACGCCCAGCAAAAATGCACTGCTGTTTCTGTTTGACATATCTCAGACCGACGATCCGGAAACACCAGTCACATGGCGGCTGACTGCCGCAGAAGAACCGGCGATCCGGCATATGCTGGGAACAGAACACCATGCAAGCTATGCAACTGCTGCGGAACTGTGCAGCGGAGCCGTGGAGCATTATCTTCAGCACCCCAGAATTCAGGCGGAAATCCAATCCCACATGAATGCAATGGGGCTGGATGATGCCCGGCGAGAGCAGTATGTGACATCACTCCGGGAAGCAGCGAACTATGTAACTGCACTCCGGATGCAGCGGAACAGCGATATTACCTGGACTGTTCCTGAACCGAATCTGAACGCAATGGACTTTTTCCGGGATAATCAGAATCTGATTCGGTTTTGCCGGAATGCACAGCAGATTTTCGGAAGAACTTTGAAATCAATCGAACTTTTGGCGAAAGAGAGGAAGAAAAATGAATCTGGAAGATTTGACGCTATTGAAGAAAAAATGGAAGGAATTCGTGAACAGCGGGTTTCAAGCGGACGACGAATGGAACGAGAACTCACTGGATTCACTTCTGGAAGCGGCAGAAGCAACGAAGGGCAGATACGGAGAGATCTGGTGGGAGTGGATGCAGACAAATCACCCCGAACTGCTGAAATACTCGAAGAACAGCACACATTACCTGATTCTGCATCACGAGATCAATCTGAGAGCAGAGGTAGAATATCGGGAACTGTTCACCAGATATATGATCGAACAGAAAACGGGAACGTACTCGGAGCAGAGCGAGAAAGCCAGCCGGAAAGCGGAGGAACAGGTATTGCAGCAGATCGTGTATCGGATTCCGCCGGAACTGGACATCATCAATCACTGCAAGACACCGGAGGACTTTCGGAAACTGCCGGAACTCCTGCACTATTAAAGGAAGAAATCAAAGAAGCGGAAACAGAAGTGGCATCTGTTTCCGCTTTTGCATTAGAAGTCGATCAGGCACTTGCCGGAGAATTGTCCCAGTACAATGCCCTGAAGGTGTGTGATACACCGGAGATCCTGATTCAGGCAGGCTGTCAGCCGCTGCCTATGCTGTATACCCAAAAGCACTTGCGTGATGCAGTTCACCCCAAGGGCAAAAACAGTCATTGGCATGGTCTGTCAGTGGAACAAGTCAAGCAGCTGCCGGAACTCATGCAGGAACCGGTCATGTTGTTTGATTCCATTTCGCCACACAACCAGAGAAATATGCTTGTTGCACTGCTGGCAGTAGATCAGGAAAGTATGCCGATCATCGTCAGCCTGCAAGCCAACGGTACCGGCACATATGACCTGGAGAAAGTCCCCACCAATTTCATTACCAGTGTGTACGGCAGAGTGAACTTTGCACAGTATCTGGAGCGTGTCACAGATGCGAATGCTCTCCTATACTGGAACGAAAAAAAGAGCCAAGAGCTTTTCAGGGTGTTAGGACTACCATTGCCCCAATGCCTGGAACGCTTTGACTCTGACATCATTATACACCAAAGTACCAATATTGTCAATTCTGTTTCGGAAAGAGAAGCAAAAGCCGAAACAGTTTTGGAAAACACACAGCAGTTGTCCCTGTTTTCCGAGCCGGTTCCGGAAATGAATCTGTTGGGCATGGTTGGAACGATCGCCTATTACACCTATCCGAACCAATTGACACGGGACAGCTTATCCCAGATCCAGCAGAAGTCAAAAGCATATGTGATTGCTGCACCATCCTGCATTCTCAGCACGGATTTTATGCTGGAACACAACATCTATTTTGTCAAAACAGACCGTGACATTAGTGTGGATCAGCTGCAAAGCAGCGATGCGATCGCCATCATGACACAGTGCATGGAAAAGCAGCAGCAGCTGGTGGAAATCTCTGCGGAAACCGCAGAATTTATGTGGCGGGATTTCCATGCTTCTGTCTTCATCAATGGTGATCTGCTGCCGGAATATGATGCAGCATCTGACGGTATGGAGAGCATTGCTGCGGAGATTCGGGAAAGCAGCAATATCACCGTATCACAGTTTGATCTGGAACAGTATCAAAGCATTGCAGCAATGCAGGAAGCCCCCGCTGCATCAGAAAACGATAGTTTGACAGAAATTGCAGAAGCAATCCAAGCAGATCTGGAATTGATCTGCCGGGAATATGAGATACCAGTTACCCTGAAAAACATTGTGGTATACGGCAGCCGGAGCAAAGGCTATGAACACGAAGGCTCTGATCTGGATATTCTGGTAGAATACGAGGGAGATTTTCGGGAAGATGAACTGTTTGCCCTGTTCCACGACAGTGAGGAACCGCTGCAATATCATGGTATTCCGGTAGATGTCAATCCCATTCGTACAGAGGAAAGCGGCACAATCGAAACATATTTGCCGGCAGCAGATGCGTTTCTGGAGCATAAGCACATGATCCAGACAGCGTTTGCACAGGTGCAGTCCCAGTTCAACCTGACCGCATCTCAGCAGGAATTTTCTCAGCGGCTGGAGCATTTTGCGATCTCGGAGCAGCTGGATTCCGATCTGATCTCCGCAGCCTTTGAATGCTCTCACAATTTCCGCCGGAAATACGGCAGTGTGCAGCTGCTGAGCAAACGGATATTTGCCGGCAGGCTGAACCGTTTTTCCGAAGCCCTGCAAAATGCCATCGACCAGCAGAAGCCGCAGCAGGAGATTCCTCTGACCGATGAGGAAAAGGCATTTTTGCAGGAGGATCTGGCAGCGAATCTGGCAAAGGCTCCGCTTGCCTGGGATGAGATCGAGAGCCTCGGCTATGTCTTTTTTGAGGATGGCTATCTGGACAAATTCCCTCAACGTCCCAGTGAAAAAAGCATCTACGGCAACGGTCTGGCTGAGCCGGAACTCTATGCTCTTGCCAGACGAATGCAGCAAGGCGAAGATATACGAAAGGAACTGGCAGTCGCTCTGCTTGGCATACAGCGAGGGTTTGAACGACAAAACGACAAGCCATTTTCTGCGACATTTGGCGAAACGGAATTGACTGCGGTCTATGGCAATGCACGGAAAACGATTTCTTATGAATCTGTAGGAGATGCCATTCTTTCTCTTGCCGAAAGCGAGTATCAGGATATTGTACAGGGACGTACCATAGACGATTTGCGGCACATACTTCCTACACTGACATCTGATGCGGCGGCAGAACATCTGATACAGGCTTTTGACGATGCAAGAATGGCAGACTGGCAGGGAGATCCCGTTAAGGAAAACCGCATGAAAAAGGCTCTCTATGCCATTCTGAACGATGAGGAGCAAACGGAAAAAGCCTTTGCTTCCATTGCAGACATGAAGTACAATTACAAAGTTCCACCAATGGTATCCGATTCTGTGACGATGGTGTGGGACAAAAAATGGTTTACCGAGAGCGGATTATTTGAAGACTTTGTCAAAGACCACCCTGATGCAAGCTTTGCTCTGACCAACGCTGTTCTGGAGTTTCTGGACGAAAAACAGCACCAGGAACGGAATATTCCGGAACTTCGTGCTGGTTGGTACAAAAAAACAATGGTTTTCATAAATATTGTCCGGAACAGCGAAGAATTTCACTATGAAGGCAGATTCGACATTGGCGACGGAAAAGGTTCTGGCGGTGGCAGTCTGATCGACCACATTCGGGACTTCAATCAGGGTGTTCTGGATGCCCAACAGTTTCCCTACAATGATGCAGAGCATCAGGAAACTGCCAGATACACGCTGAACGTACTTGTGCCATTTTTGGAATCTCATGCCCAGCTGACATTGGAAGAAACGCAGATCTTAGAGGAGTTCAAAGCCAACAATCCGATCCGGACAGCGGAAACCATGCAGGAAATCGCTGCGGAAGAACCGATCACATCACAGCTTGGTCTGGAAGTTGGTGACGTGATCCGATACGACGGAAAACGATATGCAATCGAAGAACTGAATGATCGGCATATCACCATGAAAAATCTGGACGCACCGGATCTCGGCGGCGTGATCCTGTCGCAGTCGGAGGAACTGGTCTATGACGGCTGGCAGCAGGATATGCTGACAAAGGGATTTGAGATCCTCTCCCGTACATCACAGAAAGCAGAACTGCAAAGTAATGTGCGGGAGTGGTATCTCCACACATTTCCCACAGACGACCTCGGAAAAGATATTGCAGCAGATGTTGCTTTTTCTGATTTGTACGGAAGAAAATCCACAGAGATCTATGAGATCCTCGGCATAGAGGATTCTGTGATCCGTGAGCGTGTGGAAGATCAGCTGCGAGAGATCACAAGCCCGACAGAGAAAATCGAGATCCCCGTTGTCAAGAATCTGGCTCAACTCAAAAGAGCCATAAAAATTGGTATGGAATTTGAGATCACAGACCACGTCCGTCCGGAGTGCATTGGCGAAAAAAGAGTCATTACAGGATTCAATACGGTGGATTTCACCTCCCGCAAGCTAGACGAAGCCGGAGAACCTTACGGAAAAGACATTCACATGGACTTTGGCAAGGCGAAGAACTGGAATTTTGACGAAAATGAACTGACTGCCTACCTGGAAGATGGCAGCTTGCTGATGCAGTTTCACTTTGTGGAACCGGGAATGCTTACAGAGAAAAGCAGAGATCCGGAACTGGACAAGGCGATCAATTACATCAACGACTTTTGTATGGACGAATACAGTTCCGAAGCAGATCTCTCAGACCTGTCCAACATCTTCATTGCCTACACCACAGATGAAGATACTGATATGGAAATTCAGGTGACGGCAGATCTGGAGCAATTCCGGATGCTGTATGCCTATGGAAATTCCATTATCCGGACAGAGCAGTATGAATCTCTGGAAGAAATGAACCGGAATGTGCTGTCGGTTCTGGATTTTAACGATCTGGTCACTCTGTCAGACGATGAAAAGGAATCCGTCCACACCGAGCCGCTTTCCAGAGAAGCAGCATTACAGCTAGAACTCATGCGAGGAACGGGCTTTGTGGGCGGAAAATTCCGTGTTTCCGAATATTATGCCAATCACCAGCCAAACCAAAAGGAATTTGCCGTATTTCTGAAAGATGAATACGGCATCGGCGGTCACAGCGGAATCACACCGA
>ERZ773193.1002-NODE-1002-length-39118-cov-32.175537_pt1 | contig 39118 bp, 30 predicted proteins | sample MGYA00511110_ERZ773193 | MGnify/ENA primary metagenome ERZ773193 (study PRJEB29015, sample SAMEA2737784) | human gut metagenome | biome: human gut; feature: human-associated habitat; material: faeces | place: China | collected 2012 ...
ACTTGCATGTGTTAAGCCTGTAGCTAGCGTTCATCCTGAGCCAGGATCAAACTCTCCATTGTAAAATATCATTTTTACGTCTTGCCTCATTGCTGAAGCAATCGGTGTTTGTTGTCTGTACTTAGGACGAATATCCTTTTCGTTTATTGAAGCTTAGTAAACCTGACTTGTCAATTGCTTGACGGTTCGTTTCTTTTACCCAGTCTCTTCATACTCCCTATATATAATAAGGTGTAATCCAAAACCGCTTCTTGTACTACTTGTCTGTTTATGTAAAATCTTTCAAAGAACTCTTTCTTTAATTGCTAAGAGAAACCGTATTTCTCAAAAGCGAGTGCAAAATTACTAACTATTTTTTATTCCACCAAATCTTTTCCGAAAAAAGTTTGTTTTTTAGTCTCATTTTAACACTTATAAAGACTTTAATAACCCAAATTCTAAAAGACACATTATAATATTTGTGCGTGCACTGGCACAGGCACACAGGTGTGCATACATACGCACAAATTAAATTAGGTTCTGAACGAGGGGGCGGATAGTGCAGAATATAGTACTTACAAACGTAATATTGACCTCAGAACATCAGGCATCAACGTAGGTCTTGCAGTAGACCTCGAGTGGAAGCATGGTATTACATTCGATGTAGATTTGTAAGAAAAAGACAACAAAGGATACCCTTCAAAAAACTGAAAGGATAGGATACACTGAAGGAACTGAAGGATGAAATTAAAAAATCATTTTTATATGCATCGTAGAGCAAAAAGACGCAATTGTATGATTATCAAGTAATTACAATATATTTGACCATATGTTAAAATGCTGTTTTTGATATGATATTATTATGTTTGAAAACTGCCTTCAGTTCCTTCAGCCCCAAAATCTGTCCAAACTGTTTACTTTTTATCAGCATTTACACATTCTGTGATACCCATCCTTCAGAACCTTCAGTTTTCACGATTCTCTCCTTCAAAAATACTGCATTTTTGGGGTTTCAAATATTTTTACCACACTCCAGCTGGGAAATATGAAGCAGAGAAAAGGATTTATCTTACTGAGATATTTTTCTATCTTACAGGGATATTTTTTTATTTCACAGAGATAAATTTCTATCTTACAGAGATATAGGACTGCAGATAATCCATTATCTCCTATAAGGGAGAATCAACGTCAACCAGGCAGAGATTGCAGAATATAGCAACGTTCCAAAGGACAGTAACGATAGTTAGCTTCAACCATATGACAACTGACATGAAGTCAGTTGTCACCGTCAGTACCGTAGACAGAGGTTTCATCCGAGTGAAGGGATGGTAAACTGTAAAAAGACAGTCGGAATAACGTAATATTACGGAATAAATGTTAATAAAGCGCAGAGATAATTGCTAGTTTCAATAATTGGCATTATCTTTGCGCTTAGTTCTTTGAGATTACAAACAAATAAGTAAGATAAATTATGACAGAAAAAGAAATGTACAATCTGATAAATAATCAGAACAATCAGCAGAGCAATGGCTTTGCATTCAACGAACGAGAGCGCGGATTGAGCGGTGCCTTCCCTGTATTGATGCGCAAGGTTTATACCTGGATGACATTGGCTCTCCTGATAACCGGTGTCACCGCCTTTGGTGTTGCTTCCAGTCCTACCCTCTTCATGAGTCTTCATAAGATGATGTGGGGATTGATTATCGCAGAGCTGGTTCTGGTCTTCGCCTTGAGCGGTGCCATCAACCGCCTATCATTGGGTACAGCCACATTGATGTTCATCGGCTACTCGGTACTGAACGGTGCGATGCTCTCATCCATCTTCTACGTCTACAGTCCGATGGTCATCGCAAAGGTATTCTTCATCACAGCGGGAACCTTTGGCGTAACGGCTTTCTACGGTTATACCACCAAGAAGGACCTGACCTCTATCGGCAAGATCCTCTTCATGGCTCTGATTGGCTTGATTATCGCGACCGTAGTCAACATGTTCCTGAAGAGTCCAGGATTTGATTACATCCTGAGTTATGTGGGTGTGGCAGTCTTTACGGGTCTGACAGCCTGGGACAGCCAGAAGATCAAGCAGATGCTCCAGACACAATACGACGTAAGTGAAGGAGCCCAGAAGCTCGCCTTGCTCGGTGCATTGACCCTGTATCTCGACTTCATCAACCTCTTCCTCTATCTGCTCCGCATCTTCGGAGGAAGCAACAAGGATTAAGTTTTAAGAATCATATAAAAAAAGAAAGTTGGCTGGCCCATCAACGGGTTAACCAACTTTATTTTTTTTAGAAAAAGCAAATGATAAAGTCTATACTGTTTTATCATATTTGTGATGCAAAGTTATCGAAAATATCGTAAAGCTCCAAATTTTTCGGCAAAAAAATAGTTTCATTCCTATCAAATAGGTGTTTCATTGGGGGGAATGAAACTTTTTCATATAGGAATGAAACTATTATTTTAACATTTATTTCATGGCTTTCATCTCGAAGTGCAGTTCACCACCCTGCAAGATTTGCTGATGGGAAATGCGATAATCACTCCAAGGATTTCCATTCAAGGTGGTAGACTGGATGAGATAATCATCTGCCTTCCTACGTTGAGCCGACAGAACAAATCGCTTGCCGTTCTCCAGATTCAACGTCACCTTATCAAAGCTTGGCGTTCCGATATAATACTCTGGCGTACCTGGACAAACCGGATAGAAACCGATGGAAGAGAAAACATACCATGCCGACATCTGGCCCGCATCATCATTGCCCGACAATCCACCCGGCGTATCATTATACTCGGTATTCAAGATATGATGAACACGCTCCTGAGTCTTCTCCGGTGCACCAGCCGCATCATAGAGATAAGGTATCTGATGACATGGTTCGTTGCCATGCCAATACCATCCCTTGTCAAACATATCATCCAGACGGGTAACCACAGAATCATCGCCCTTAGCCGACTTGCTGTTGCGGATTACCTCAAACAGTCCTTCCGGATTCTGTGGCACATACCAGGTATAATGACAGGTAGCACCCTCGGTGATATAGCTCTTGCGATGAACCAGATCACGATTGTTTTCCCACTTACCTTTCTCTGTCCTGCCGTCAGCCCAACCCGTAGAAGGATTGATGACATTGCGCCAGTTTTCAGAACGGCGCATCAACAGCTGATAATCTTCCTGATACTTCTGACGTTGAGAAATATTCTGACAAGAATCCATCAAAGCCTTCGCCATCTGAGCCACGGCGAAATCATCATAGGCATACTCCAAAGTGCGGGATGTCTGTTCGTTGGTATGGAAAGCATCTGCCACCGGATTCTCCAGAGGAATATATCCGTTCTCAATATACGAGGTAATGGCACGTCGACCCTTGCCGTCTTTATAATCCCTGATGTAATAAGGAGTGGAGAAGGCATTCTGTCGCATGCCGTCGTATGCCTTCTTTACATCAAAGTTACGAATGCCCTTCACATAGGCATCAGCAAGAGCCGCACTCGCATGATCGCCAATCATCGCTGCCGTATAACTGTTCCAACATGGGAAGATAGGCATCCAGCCACCCTCCCGATACATCTGGACCAGTGACTGCATCATCTCGCCAGAGAGCTTCGGAGTGATGAGACTATAGAGCGGCAACTCTGCACGATATATATCCCACATCGAGAAATCGCCATACTTCTTCAGGGCATTATATGGAGAATAGTTTCCATAAATAGAATAATCAACCAGAGTACCGGTAGAGAACTCCGGATAATCACCATTCACATCGCTGATTTCATGAGGCAGGAATGAAGAACGGTAAAGGGCACCATAGAACTGGTTCACCTTGGACTGATTCTTACTCTCAACATCAATGGTATGGAAACGCTCGCACCAGAACTCAGCAGCAAACTGCATCATACTGTTAAAGTCCAAGCCTCCGAACATATAGTTCTCGCCATTGAGATTTCCCAGTGCATTCTCACGGGAAGTGAAGGAAGAAGCCGACAGCCACTCCATCGACTTGCCTGCCTTGCCACGGAAGGTGAGCCAGGCACCAATACGCGCTTTGTCCTGCATCTTCAATCCCCTACTTATTCTGTTATCACCGTCAAAGACACCGTAATCCACAAGCTCATCTTCATCGTATGCCAGAACGAAATGACCGCTGAAGCCAGCCGGCTCTCCCCATCCCTGATAAATGCGGTGAACAGGATTATAGCCATATACCACATGGTTGACGGTATCAATCTCTATATACCCCTGTCCCTCGTCACTGTTCGGATTGATGACCAGATGCACCAGCTCATCCTTGTCGGGCGTGACACGGAGGATGGAAGTATGACTCAATGCCGTGAGCTCTGCCTTGAGATGTTCCTGCTTGAGGTGAACAGCATAGTAATGAGGATGGGATATTTCATCATCATGACCGAATGGCGTGGCACGCTGCTCTGGCTGAAGACGCAGGTTACCACCCAATGCAGCTACGGTAAAGGAACCGTAATCCTGCGTACAGCCTCCCACTATCCAATGGCTGTTGCGGAAACCCTGCAAGTGGGTATCCTTATAATAATAAGGTGCAATACATTTCTGTTCGGTATCCTGTGTCTGCGGCGTCCAGAAGTTCTGTCCGTTCGGAACGAGGACAGCCGGAAGGGTTTGTCCATGTTCCTCGCTACCCTTGCCAAACATGCCGGCAGTCTGGGTATTCGCCTGTGCTGTACCCACCATCGTATTGAGGGCATTGAGCTGGCGGATATGTTCCAGATTGTGGATGCGTTCGTGCATCATCTGCTTCCATATATTCCAGGAATAATAACAAGTACCGTATTCTACCTGAGCAAGACCACTGAGTTGGATATCCCGCTCATTGAGCATGAACTTGAAAAGAACCGAATCCTGAGCATTCTTATAAAATACCATCTGCAGGTTGGCAGCCATCGGAACCACACGGTCCATCCTGTCTACCCCATTACCCAAGACCACCTTTTCCTCATCCTCTCTGGCACTCTGCGGAAGAGAAGCCGTATCGAAAAGGAACGACAGAAGACGGTAAAGAGCCGTATCGTGACCAAAGCGAAGGGTCGCGGAAGAACGGGGAGAACGCAATGCTGCATCAGCCTCAGCCTCGATATTCTGCCAGAGCGAGATGGCACAGCGTGCCGGAATCGACTCGTTGGTCGGGTCGTTGCCATTATTGATGGTCATGCGACGGTTGTTGGCATCATAGATAGCCCGGAACTCCTCATCCGTAAACAGCGCATTCAATCCATCTTCTATATCCTGCGGATAAGTAGGGAAATTCAAGCCTACATCCTGAATGGAAGAGGCTACCGTATGCATCTCGGTCATCAGCTTCAAGGGTTCATCTACTTGAGAGACATCCTTAAATAACTGAAGAAGGAAACGGCGAGGTGATACATGTGCCTGCACATGCGTACGATTCTCCAAAGCTTTTATTTCAGGAGAGACATACGCTATCCAAGCCATATCGGCAGAATCGGTCTTGACATCAAGATTCAAACCCGGCTGAAGGGTATGCAACTCCGAAGTAAAAGACTGCATACTCCTGGCGCAACGATCCACCACGCTGGAGCGGGCCTTCACCGCATTGCCTGCAGCAAAGATCTGTGGATAACGCTCAAACATACGATGAGCGATGCCCTGATGCTGAAGAGCACCCAACTTGCTCAGTTTTCCACCATTACCCTTGGCATTCTCCCATACACGCTGCAGCATTCCCTTCACCTGCAGACCCAGCGGAGTGAGATTACTCTCATCTTCAAAATGCTTGCAGATCCAGACATACCGGTCATCCTTCGGCATCCAACGGGAACCATGGCGACCGTAATGACTGATATAAAAAGGTGCGTATCCCTGAGGAACATTCAGAGAATCAGACAGCACATAGGTAGCCGTACCAAAAGTTTCTGTCTTGGCAGAAGGTCCTTCCGGGTAAGCATAATAGACGCCACCCATCTGCTGGCGGGTCTGAGCTTGCATGGATAGCACGCAAGCCAAAGAGATATATAATAATGTTACTTTTCTGTTCATATAATATATGAAACGGAGAATACTCCCATTTATTGTTTTTCCAACCTCCAATCAATACCTAAAGGATTTCCTTCCATACGCAGCACCCAAGGGAGATTTCCGGTGGTGGCTATCTGCATCACGGTATCATCCTGTTCAGCCTTCACGGTGACGCTCTCTGCATCTTGCGAAACCTTACGCCATACGATCCCATTATAAACGAATGAGCCTGTACCCAGAAGTTGCTGCAGGGCTTTCCGGGAGATAAACAGAAAGGTGCCATCCCGCATTCCATGATTGGAGCATTGGTTGCAAACATACAGGTTCTTTCCTTTCTGCGGACTATCCCAACAGAATCCGTCAGCCTCAGCCACAAGTTGACGAGGGATGAGATAGACCGACTGATTACATTTCAGCACAAGGGTATCAGGGATACTCACGGAATCTACACCCACTTCCCATTGACGATATTGACGATTAAGAATGAAGTGAGATATAAACTGCACCGGAATAGTTTTCCCGTATTTATCCACAAGTTGTTCACAAAGTGTGAATTTCTCTTTCTCCTTTATATTCAACGGTTTGAAAGCTTTATCAACAACCTTTTCCACAGCAGAAGAATGAGGGAACACAAGTTTTCCACCATTTATCAACACATCATGAGTTATGAACATCTGCTTCCATTGCTCTCCTTCTCTCACCACCTTCAAGTCCTTTCCATTAGACAGATGGATGGTGTATTCCGGAACCATCGGTGAACCTACGATATAGAGATTCTGTCCTGCAATAGGATAGAAACCCAGCATATTGAAAATAAGCCAGGACGACATCGCTCCCCCATCATCATTACCAGGCAAACCACCAGGAGAATCATCATAGTTATCGTTCACAATCTGATAGATTCGCTGAACGCTCAAGTCAGGGCGCCCCACCCAATGATACAGGTAAGGAGTCATGAAGCTCGGTTCATTCGCCACATTGAAATGGCCATTGGCGAAGAAGGTATCGAGTCGTTTGATGAAAGCATCCTTGCCACCACAAGCCTCAATCAGTCCCGGCACATCGTGCGGAATACTGAGACTATACTCTGCCGACAAAGCCTCGTAGAAGAAGGTTGACCACCATGGAAGATACCAGGGCGCCACCTTGGTATCCGGATGATAAGGAATCACAGGATGATAGACCTTCGACTTGCCCCAAGGCACAGAGTCGAGCCATCTGCCATCCGCATCTCTCGGCATGATAAATCCCTTCATCCCCTGCCATTCATAATCAGAACGCCAGAGGTTGCGCCAGTTATGTGAACGCTTCATATACTTATCGTAGAGTTCCGGATAACCCAGTCCTTTTGCCACCTGGGCAATACACCAGTCATCATAGCTATACTCCACGGTACGATTGCCGGCACGGTCTATTCCATACGGAATATAGCCCAGCGTATTATATTCCATCAATCCACCTCTACCATGCTTTTCCTCAGGCACACTGCCCACAAAGCCATCATCATCCGTTGGCGGCACTTCGGCATCCTTGATCATCGCCTTCAGCGCCAGTTCATAATCGATACCCTTCATTCCTTTGGCAAAGGCATCAGCTATGACAATATCCGCATTACTGCCACCCTGCGTTCTACCGTTCCAGTTGCCACTTCTGGCATCAGGCATATAACCGTCATGCTTGTAGATATTGAGCAGGGAATTGACCATATCACGCTGCTGCGGTTCCTCTATCAGCGTAAGCAAAGGCATGGAAGTACGGTAAGTATCCCAGATGGCATAGTAATCATCATAATAAGGCGTAGCGGAGAAATGAGGGTTTTCACCCGACTTATCCACAGGCATCAGCATCGTATGATAAAGAGCTGTATAAAACATCCGCTTCTGCTTTTCGGTTCCTGCGATTTCTATCTTTCCCAACTTTCCGTTCCAGGTTTTCCGCACATTCTTCAACTGGGCATCGAAGCCACAAGACGGGATATTCTTCCTTGCCTGGGCAATACTGATATGCGAAATACCAATCTTCAGATTGACGGTACTTTTCGAGAAGGCAACATCCAATCTTGTCTTTGATTCCTTCACCTTATTATATAGAGGCGCTTCGCCATTAGCTAAAGGGACATCGCTATTAGATAAAGGCGTATCGCTCTGCAAATAGAAATAAACGGTATAAGGGCCTCCATTGTTCCAGCCACCCCTTACAGTACTCCATCCTGAGACGGCATATTTCCCATCACAAGTAACATACGAATCCACATACTGCTGAGTTTCGCGCTTATCTGGAATCGTATCTATACCCAGGAAGGTAGCCACATCTATCTGGAGTTTTCCCTTCTGTTTTCTGCCATAATCCAATCGATAGAAGGCACAACGTTCTGAGGCGGTAATCTCCGTTCGGATTCCATTCTCAAAAGTACAGGCATAATATCCCAGGGCAATCTTCTCATCCACCCGTTTCTGGATGATTTCCCCTGCATCCAAGAAAGGCTGAATCAGGATATTGCCATACTTCTGTCCACCTCCCGTTCCACTGACGTGCATCTGCGAGAATCCCTTGACTGGCTCAGGCATCGGCGCCCATCCTGCATTCGGCATAGACACGGCATCCGGTCCCGGCTTCGCCATACCGTATGGCATGCAAGGTCCGGGGAAAGTTCTACCCAATCCCTCACTACCGATACGTGGATCAACGTATCGGGAAAAATCTTGCGCTATCAATGAGGATAGCCCAAGGACGCAATATAATGCTAAGGCCAAGATTCGCTTCATTTTTTATTTCTGAATTTGCGGTAAAAGAGTGCGTTACTGTAATAATAAAGGGAGAGCAGCAGACTGCCACCCTCCCTTATTGCTATCTAAATCACATGATTTATCAATATCCAGGATTCTGCTCCCAACCATTCAAATTGATTGTGTTTTGTGGCACTGGGAAGATGCGATGACGCTTGTCAAAGCTTGCATCCGGGAAGTCCTTGTAATGAGGGAAGAACTCATCCTCATAATGACCGAAACGAATCATATCATTACGACGCCAGTTCTCATCAAAGAATTCACGACCACGCTCATCATAGATTTCCTGCAAGGTAGGTTCGTTAGCTATCGTTGGAGCACCTGCGTATGAACGAATCTGGTTGAAGAGAGCTTTTGCACCACTACTACCCTGACGAGTAAGAGCCTCAGCCTTCATAAGGAGAACATCGGCATAACGGAAAATCGGCAGGTCATTAGACTGGTTACGACCATTATTATAGTCGGCTGGAGTAGTAAACCATTTGATGGAGTGACAACCCTGCTGATAAGCATTTGCGTCATTGCCAACTTCAATGGTGTTATCTTTCTTAGCAAGAGTGATGTTTTCCGTAAAATGTACCTGGTTGCCTTTATACATAAAAGGTTCAGTTGTAGGACGTAAAGTCTTTGGGTCACGAACATAGACATCACCACGAAGAATGCTGAGATTACGAATATCCCCATCCAGAGAGAACAATTTGGCAAACTCAGGAGTGACTACCATGTTACCACCAAACGACTGAGTAAACTTATCTGTTGAACCATAGACATTTGGCAACAAATTTTTCATATCCTTGAATGTACGAGGACGAGCATACTGCATACCCTGACGATTGATGGCATCATATGGTATTGCGTATATGAAGTCTTCCACCTTCCAGCTATTGTCGTATGAGAACTTATGAAGATAGTCAACAGAACCCAAATTGAACTTACCACTATTGATAATATCATCGCAAGCAGCAATACAAGCATCCAACTTTGGATTTGCAGCAGTTGCTGCATCATATTGGTCAACCGACTCCGCCGTATAAACAGGCCAGTTGATATATAGCTTGGCAAGAAGAGCCTCTGCCATCCATTTAGTAGGCTTGCCGTATGTATTTTCAGTAACATCATCCGTCAATGCAGGGATAATGTCATTAAGCTCACTCTCAATCCACTCCGCAACTTCCTTACGTGGAGAACGAGGTACCACAGAACCTTCAGCCTGAACTTTATCCAAAATAGGCGTATCACCATAATTATCCATCAAAATCCAGGTATAATAAGCACGTATGGCACGAGCAGGCGCTTTCATCTGGGCAGAAGCTCCACTACCCAATTCCTCCAAGATGGTATTCGCCTTTGTAATACCAGCCGTCACATCATCATACCAACCGACAGAGGCATCATTAGGAGAACTACAATGTAGTGCTTGGTGAGCATAGGTACCACTGTCATAATAACCGCCAGCAAAAGCGAGTGAAGTAAACTCATCGGAAGCCAAGCATTGCGCCTCCATATAACGGCGACCCAATGTTCCTGCAAGATGGTAATATACATCCGCCATTTTTGCCTCCACAACAATCATAGGATCAACTCCTGAGTTTTGACTAGGATCCTCAGTATATTGCGAGTTTGGACTCATGTCCAAATCCGTACAGCCGGTAAGTGTCATAGCTAACAATCCAGCTGAAATAAACAATCTATTTAGTTTCATATTCTGTAATCTGATTAAATGTTATTACTTAACAGTCACAATAGCGATACGGTTAGCATGATTGGTATCCGCACCCTTGGCGATAATACGAGTCACATTCACGCCCTTATTCTGTAGATACTTAGCTACTGCATCTGCACGTTTCTGAGACAACTGCTGATTTACAGAAGACTTGCCTTCAGGAGAAGCGTATGCTACAATCTCGACATTAGAGCCACTCTTGATGCCATCAAGTTCTGAAGTATTACCAATCTCTGCAGAATTTACAGGGAATGTTACAACGTATGTGCTCTGTACGAATGTTGTCTTTCCTGGAACCTCCTTAACCACTTCCTTGATTACTGGTACTTCCTTGATTACCTCTCGGTCGATATACTGTGGCGTAGCCTTTTTCTTCTTGCTTCCACCGAAATTAATCTTAACACCCACCATGAAGGTACGTGTATGTGGATAACGGCTCCAACGATAATCGATACCCGGATCAATGCCACCCATATTCACCTCAGGATCAAGTCCCTTATAGTTAGTGATCGTAAAGAGGTTATTGGCTGTGCCATAAAGAGTCAAATCCTGAATCCAGTCATTAAAGCAATTACGGAATGTATAACTCAAAGAGAGCGTCTGAAGACGAACATAAGATCCTTTCTCTATATAACGGTCCGAAGGAAGTGAGCTTGAAGCATCGCCAACAGGATTAGAAAGGAATTCTTTCAATACGTTCTTACCATCTGAGAACATTTGAGCAGCCGTATAGTGAGCGCGAGCACTATTATAAACGTCATTACCGAACACACCTGTGATAAATGCGTTCAGACTCCAGTTCTTATAAGTAAGCGTATTATTCCAACCTGCATTGAGCTTAGGTTGCGCACAACCAGTTATAGAACGGTCTTTCAAACTTGGATTATTGGTAGTTTCGCCTGTACGATTACCATTTTCATCAAGAACGTAGTACTCTGAGCGTCCATTTACAATTCCTGCATACTGATACGTATAGAATGTACCAATAGGTTCGCCCTCCATAATTCTCTGTGTCCAACCATCAGCAGAAACACCAGCTACCATTGGGTCACCCTGGGTGAGATTAGTAGTATGGAATGTCTCATTCTGCATCTTATCGACAGTATTCTTGTTATGAGAGAGGTTGAGGGTAGTACTCCACATGAAATTCTTGGTACGAACAGGCACCGCATTCAATGTGAACTCAATACCCTTATTGGTCATCTCACCCACATTGGCATCCATCCAACCATATATGTACTGAGTTGTAGAAACAGGATAGCTCCAAATCAAGTCCTTGGTCTTCTTATGATAAACTTCTACAGTACCATTCAGACGTCCCTTCAAGAATGCGAAGTCGAGACCAATGTTCAACATACCTGTTGACTCCCACTTCAAATCAGGGTTTGCATTCTTGGTTGCACCGTATGTGCGATAAGTCTTACCATCATATACGAATGTACCAGAAGCACCATACGTATTATAAGAAGAATACACATCGAAGCCCATGGCATTACCAGAAATACCATATCCCGCACGAAGTTTCAAGTTATCGAAGATATGCTGGTTCTGCATAAACTTCTCCTCAGTGATATTCCAGGCAGCAGATACAGAAGGGAAAGTTCCCCAACGATTGTTCTTGCCGAATACAGAAGAGCCATCTCGACGAATGGTTGCCTGAAGCATATAACGACTGTCAAAAGAGTAGTTCACACGACCGTAGAAAGAGATATTACGTACCTTCTCCAAATAGCCGCTCTGAACGGAGTTCTGAACACCCAAGATGGTTTGTGCGTATGACATATTATACCATCCAAGATCATCATTATAGTAACCTTCAACACTGAGACCGAATCCATCGTTATTCTTCTTTTCTTCCCAAGAATAACCACCCATCAAGCCCCACTTGCTCTTTCCGACCTTGAAATCGTAGTTGAGATAAGTCTCAAAAGTCTGTTCACGACCAAAATAAGTATTACGGGTAGCCTGACCATTCTTGTTGCCAATACCCTCCAACTGAGAGTTACGGGTATTATAGGCACTATAAGTACTTTGATAATTACTCCAAGAATAGTTGACACTCCAAACGAATCCCTTCCAAAGTTCGAGGGCGGTCTTACCAACAAACTGGTTACGTTTCCATACAGTCTCAGACTTATTTTCCTCCATCAATGCAAGAGGGTTATAGTTCTTGGAACCAGAGCCTACTGTCCATATTCCATCCGCATTTTTGATGGCATTTGTAGGAGAATAGTAGTTCATGGCATCAAGCACAGATGCACCCTCATTGCCAGATGGTACGCCAAAGTGTTTGCCATACATCATATTCGCACCAAGAGAAACAGTAAGGTGGTCTTTCAATGTCTTGGTTGACACAAGAGAACGGACATTGAAACGGTCAAAGCCTGTCATCTTGATGACACCCTCACGCTTTCTAAGATCGGCACTAATCATATAATTAGTAGAACCATTTCCACCACTAATGTTTACATTATGATTATGACTTATACCAGTACGAAGCACCTCATCTTGCCAATCCGTATTGGCGCCACCATCCTTGAGAGTTATATTGTTGTCCTTTGCATACTGACGCAAATCATCAGCTGTACACACATCATATTTCTTCAGAATATTATCAAAAGCCACATAGCCATTGTAAGAGACATTGGTTTTCTCCTCAGCACCCTTCTTAGTAGTAATGATGATTACACCATTGGCAGCCTTGGAACCATAGATGGCCGTAGCTGTAGCGTCTCGAAGAACGTCAATGGACTCGATATCTTCTGGAGACACAATAGAAATATCAACTCCAGGAATTCCATCCACTACATAGTAAGGTGACATGGCACCTGTACGGAGAGTAGAAGCACCACGAAGTGTAATGGTAGGAGAACCGTTAGGATCGGCAGTAGAAGAAACCACCAAACCCGGAACCTTTCCCTGAAGCATCTGACCTGGGTCTGTGAACACACCTTGGTTCAAATCTTCAGCCTTCACAGTAGTAATTGAAGAGGTAACATCCTTACGGCGCATCGTACCATAACCTACCACAACCACCTCATTGAGGGCAGTGTTATCTTCATCCAACACAATCTGACTATTGCCACTTGCCTTAATGGTCTTTGACGTAAATCCAATGTAAGAGAGCTTCAACTTTGCTCCCGGCTTCACATTCAAGGTATAGTTACCATTTATATCGGTAACCGCACCATTGTTAGTACCCACCTCCATGACGCTTACGCCCATGAGAGGTTCGCCATTGGCATCTTTTACGGTACCGCTGACCTTACTTTGTGCAAATGTGAGTGTACTCACCAGCAGAAGGGCGGAAGAAAGCAATACTCTTTTCATGATTCTTCCATTTGTCTTTTGTACTATTTGCATAACTTATTAGATTTTGTTATAAATAATCGGATGCAAAGGTAGTACTACCTTATTACACCTGTTTAAGATTTTAGTTTCAATTCCATTAAAAGATTGTTTTTCTAGTCATCTATACCGAAAGTTTTTCCTCCATAGTTTACTTTCGGTCCAACCTGTACTCGCAGATCATCAATCTCTACATCCCTGGCATTCTCCACATAGACTCCATATACCTTATTATATATAAAGCCCTCGCCACGACATGGACGCTTGTCATACACGCCGCCATCATAGCCTGTCAGTTTCTTCAAGTTGAGATGTACATTGTTGAGATAGATATTGTTTACCTTATCCGGAGTATCTCCGCCGATAAAGCATCCGTTTTCTGAAGTGGCATAAATATGATTGAAGTAGATATGACTCACCTCGCCACATCTTCCTACCGTCTGACCTTTAGGGAATCGCCAGTTGGCATCCTTGTGATTTCCATTGGTACGAGGGTAAGAAGTAACGTAAATAGATTCTGCCTTGCCCCACCATACATCGCTCCACAGCTGGCAATACAGAATGATGTTAGAGAAAACCACATTACTCACGGTTCCCTCGTCACGGTTCTGAATACCAAGACCACGGTTGCTACCCTTGATCACGCAATTGTCGATAACCACATTATAGATGGAATCCATATTCTCACTGCCAATCTTCACTGTACAGCTGCGGCTCTCCATCACACAATTCGTTACAACGATATCGTGGCAAGAACCATATTCTTCAAACTCACGGCGGTTTTTCAGGCAGATAGCATCATCGCCACTGGTAATATGACAGTTGGCAATGCGCACATTCTTGCTATGATCAATATCAATGCCATCACCATTACGGATCTTGAGATTGTTGAGCAGATTGATTCCATCAATCACTGCCCCATCGCAACCGATGAGATGCACCGTCCAGTAAGCACCTTCCCGAATGGTAATATCACGGATATTGAGATTCCTGACTCCCATCAGGGTAAGCACATGCGGACGGGGATCGAAAGTAGTGACCGGCTTGAGCTCATAACTATCAAAAAGTTCAGCCCCCATAAACTTGATACCATTGCCATGAATCGTACCATGCCCAGAGAACGAAAGATTCTCCACATCCTTCGCCCATATCCACATCATACCTTCACCCTCGTTCTTACCGAAGGCGCTGAGATGATAGATACTCTCATCGGGGTTGGCTTTCCAGACGGAATTGGTTTCAAGAACGATGTTCACGTTTGATTTCAACTGTACGGGTCCTGAAAGAAAAACATGATTGGCGGAAAAGACCACATCTCCCCCTCCGGCATTCGTACAGGCATCCACAGCTTTCTGAATGGCGATTGCGTCATCACTGATTCCGTTACCTCGAGCACCGAAATCCATCACATTGAAACTACGACCATAGAGAATACAGGGTATGGCCAACAGAATCAATAAGTTCATAGTTATTTTATTTACCATAGGCTTAAAGATTAGTTGCTGCAAAAATAAACAAAAAAATTAAGAACAGCAAGTTTTAAGCAAGAAAAATGCAAAATATCTCAAAAATACGTTTTATTCCCTCCTTCTCAAAACCGCAAAATGCATAACATGCATATTTATTCCGCATATTTCATGCATAAATACAATAATAAACAACAAATTATCGTTAATTATGCAAATTTCATTCATATATTCTTGGCGTTTTCATATATTTATTGTAATTTTGCAACCGCAAACGTATAAAAATACATCACATGAAGGTAAAGAATAGCAGATTAGAAACATTAAAGATGCTTATCTCAAGCCAGGAGCTCAGTTCGCAGGAGCAACTCCTGCAAGCTCTTCACAAAGAAGGCTTCCAGATAACGCAAGCAACATTGAGTAGAGATTTGAAACTGCTCAAGGTTGCGAAAGCCGCTTCTTCCAGCGGTAAATATGCTTATGTCTTGCCAAACGACACCTTGTATAAGAGAGTTTCCCATCCTTCATCTGTTGCCAAGATGATGGTGAGTACAGGATTCCAGTCTGTCCACTTCTCTGGCAACATGGTTGTTATCAAAACAAGACCAGGCTACGCCAGCAGTATCGCCTACAACATAGATAACAGTGATATTCCTCAAATACTGGGAACCATCGCTGGTGATGATACGATATTCCTGGTAAAGAAAAAAGGAACTACCGAAGAAGAAGTAATCAATGCTTTGGCTGAAGTTATTCCTGACATTCATAAAGATAATAAATAAGAATACAAAATAAATATACAGAGAAAATGGAAGAAGTAAAAGTAATGGTGGCTGACGAAAGTCACATCAAGTACATCGACACCATTCTGACTACAATCGCAGAAGCAGCAAAGAAACGTGGTTCAGGTATCGCCAAGCGTTCACCTGAATATGTGGCTACCAAGATGAGAGAGGCAAAGGCGGTTATCGCACTTCAGGGCGATAAGTTCGCAGGCTTCAGCTACATCGAGACTTGGGGCAACAAGCACTATGTCACCACATCAGGTTTGATCGTTCACCCAGACTTCCGTGGTATGGGACTGGCTAAACGCATCAAGAACCTGACCTTTACGCTCGCCCGACAGCGATGGCCTCATGCCAAGATTTTCTCTTTGACATCCGGTTCGGCTGTCATGAAGATGAACACCCAGCTGGGTTATCTTCCTGTTACCTTCGCCGACCTGACCGATGACGAGTCTTTCTGGCGTGGTTGCGAGGGTTGCATCAACGTAGATGTCCTCCATCGTACCAACCGCAAATACTGCATCTGCACCGCCATGCTCTTCGACCCAGAGGAGCATCTGCCTATCAAGCTTCCTCAGGAGGTGATTGAGAGAATCAGAAAGATTGACGGACCTTCTGCAGAAATTTAAATCCTTATATATGATTAAGGTGTTGGCAAGAATGCCATCTAAACATTATTCATCACATATTAAATATAAAATAAAATGGCAAATAAGAAAGTAGTAGTCGCTTTTAGCGGCGGTCTCGATACATCATACACAGTAATGAAGTTGACCCAGGATGGCTGGGATGTTTATGCAGCATGCGCTAACACAGGTGGTTTCTCTGCCGAGCAGTTGAAGACCAACGAGAAGAACGCATATAAGTTGGGTGCCAAGGCATACGTCACTCTCGACGTTACCCACGAGTATTACGAGAAATCATTGAAATACATGATTTTCGGTAATGTGCTCCGCAACAACTGCTACCCTATCTCTGTATCTTCTGAGCGTATCTTCCAGGCTATCGCCATCGCTCGTTACGCCAAGGAGATTGGTGCTGACGCCATCGCTCACGGAAGTACAGGTGCCGGCAACGACCAGATTCGTTTCGACATGACATTCCTGGTAATGGCTCCTGGTGTAGAGATCATCACCTTGACCCGTGACAAGGCACTTTCTCGTAAGGAGGAGGTTGACTATCTGAACGAGCATGGTTTCTATGCAGATTTCACCAAGTTGAAGTATTCTTATAACGTAGGTATCTGGGGAACCAGTATCTGCGGTGGTGAGATTCTCGACCCAACCCAGGGTCTCCCAGAGGAGGCTTATCTGAAGCACGTTACTGCCAAGGAAGAAGAGGCTGAACTGAAGATTACCTTCGAGAAGGGTGAAATCGTGGCTGTCAACGGCGAGAAGTTTGATGATAAGATTGCTGCCATCCAGAAGATTGAGGAGATTGGTGCTTCTTACGCCATCGGTCGCGACTGCAACGTGGGTGATACCATCATCGGTATCAAGGGTCGTGTAGCTTTCGAGGCTGCAGCTCCTAAGCTCATCATCGAGGCTCACCGCCTGTTGGAGAAGAGCACATTGAGCAAGTGGCAGCAGTATTGGAAGGACCAGGTAGGCAACTGGTACGGAATGTTCCTCCACGAGAGCCAGTACCTGGAGCCTGTAATGCCGGATATCGAGGCAATGCTGACTTCTTCTCAGCGCAACGTAAACGGTACAGCTATCCTGAAGCTCCGTCCATACAGTTTCCAGACTGTAGGTATCGACTCACCAGACGATTTGACCAAGTCTAAGCTCGGTGAGTATGGTGAGATGCAGCATGGTTGGACAGCCGAGGATGCGAAGGGCTTCATCAAGGTAAGCTCTACCCCACTCCGTGTTTATTATGGTATGCACCCTAACGAGGAAAGATAATATGGTAAAAGTAGGTATTTTAGGAGCAGCTGGTTATACAGGAGGTGAGTTGATTCGCCTCCTTATCAACCATCCTGAGGCAGAGATTGTATTCGCCAATAGCGAGAGCAACGCCGACAACCTGGTGGCTGAGGTTCACGAGGGATTGTATGGCGAGACTGATTTGAAGTTTACCGCCGAGATGCCTTTCGACCAGGTGGATGTCATCTTCTTCTGCTTCGGTCACGGCAAGAGCGAGGCGTTCCTGAAGGAGCACAATGTTCCGGAGAACGTGAAGATTATCGACCTGGCACAAGACTTCCGTCTTGCCCCTGAAACTGTGGTTGCTACCCAGCAGCCAACCCCAGCAGCTCACGATTTTGTATATGGTCTTCCAGAAATAAATGAATCAAAAATAGCCGTAGCTCAGCACGTGGCAAACCCAGGTTGTTTTGCAACTTGCATTCAACTTGGTTTGTTGCCTGCTGCTAAGATGGGCCTCATCAACAGCGATGTATCTGTTAACGCCATTACCGGTAGCACCGGTGCTGGTCAGAAGCCAGGCGCCACTACTCATTTCTCATGGCGCAACAACAACATGAGCATCTACAAGGCATTCAACCATCAGCACGTGCCAGAGATTCGTCAGAGTCTGAAGCAGACACAGGGTTATCTCGATGCAGCCATCGACTTCATCCCTTACCGTGGCGACTTCGCCCGCGGTATCTTCGCTACTGAAGTGGTGAAGACCGACAAGCCTATCGAGGAAATCGTAGCAGGTTACAAGGAGTTCTACAAGGATGCCAAGTTTACCCACTATGTGGATAAGGCAATCGACCTGAAGCAGGTGGTGAATACCAACAAGTGCCTGGTTCATGTGGATAAGTATGGCGATAAGCTCCTCATCACTTCCTGCATCGACAATCTCTTGAAGGGTGCCGTAGGTCAGGCTGTTCAGAACATGAACATCATGTTTGGTCTCGACCAGACTGCAGGTTTAAAGCTCAAGCCATCAGCATTTTAGATAAAAGAATACGGAAGAACGGATGAAAAATCATTCGTTCTTCTATCATAAAAATAGTTTGTAATAAGATAACTCTATGAGTTGTCTTTCTTAAAACATAGATTTAACATGAAACTTTACGACGTATATCCTCTTTTCGATATTAATATTGTAAAAGGACAGGGCTGCAAGGTATGGGACGACAAGGGGCAGGAATATCTCGACCTTTATGGCGGTCATGCCGTTATCAGCATCGGTCATTGCCATCCTCACTATGTGGAGATGCTCACCAACCAGTTGAACAACCTGGGTTTCTATTCCAACTCTGTCATCAACAAGTTGCAGGTGAAACTCGCTGAGCGTCTGGGCAAGGCTAGCGGTTATGAAGATTATCAGTTCTTCCTCATCAACTCTGGTGCCGAAGCAAACGAGAATGCCTTGAAGCTGGCTTCCTTCACCAACGGAAGAACCCGCGTGCTTTCTATAGAGAAGGCTTTCCACGGCAGAACATCCCTTGCCGTAGAGGTAACAAATAATCCAAAGATCATCGCTCCAATCAATGACAATGGTCACGTAACCTATCTTCCTATCAACGATCTGGAGGCATGGGAGAAGGAACTCGCCAAGGGCGATGTATGTGCTTGTATCATCGAAGCTATTCAGGGCGTAGGTGGCTGCAACATGGTAACTCCTGAGTTTGCTCAGGGCTTGCAGGCAGCCTGCAAGAAATACGGCACTTTCCTGATTTGCGATGAAATCCAGTGCGGTTATGGCAGAAGCGGTAAGTTCTTTGCTCACCAGTGGTTGGGCATCAAGCCAGATCTCATCACCGTAGCCAAGGGTATCGGCAATGGTTTTCCTATGGGTGGCGTGTTGATTTCTCCTGACTTTACTCCTGTATATGGTCAGCTGGGTACTACCTTCGGTGGCAACCACCTGGCATGTACTGCCGCTCTCGCCGTTCTCGATGTATTCGAGAAGGAGAACCTGGTAGAGAATGCGCATGAGGTTGGCGAATATCTCATCGCCCAGTTGAAGGAGTTGCAGAAGCGCAACAGCCATATCACAGAGGTTCGTGGCCGTGGCTTGATGGTAGGAGCCGTACTCGATATTCCTCACAAGGAAGTTCGCAGCAAGCTCATCCACGAGCAGCACTGCTTCACCGGTTGCGCCGGCACCAACATCCTTCGTATCCTCCCTCCATTGGTATTGACCAAGGAAAATGTAGATGACTTCATCGGAAGATTGGAAACCGTATTGAAGGAAGTATAAACCCATTGAGATAAGAATATAAAGAAAACTCAACCCATAAAAGAAATAGGAATCACTCCTATCGTGAGCAGCAAGCCCTTTGCGGTTTGCTGCTTTTTTGTTTCACATTGGAATGGTGTATAAAAATACTTCATGAGCGCAAGATTGAAAGCGGGTATGGTGACAGCGTTGTAAGACGGTTGTCAGCAGACCTAAAAGAACGATACCCGAAGATGGGTGTCTCGCCACATCAACTTTGGAACATGATGAAATTTTATGAGCGTTACGCTGGGCATGATGAAAAAGTGCTACGGAGCGTAGCACTTTTGCCGTGGTCGCACAATCTGCTACTGTTGAGCAAGGGGCTGAATGATGAAGCTACGCTATAGAAGTGGAACTTGCACTTAAGATATGGGAAAACCTATCGGAGTGGCAGACTATCAGCTGATAGTACCGAAAGAGAAATTACAGAAAGTCCTTACTGATGAGATAAAAGCATTTAGTGAGGAAAAAGAAAAAAAGATTAATTGAGCAAGCAAATGTCAAAAGCAAATAATAGAGCGGCAGCCGATACATTTTTGGCTGTCGCTCTTGGCCTATGCCTTCCCCATAAAGATGACGGAGAGTGAATGCGTAGCGGAGCTGTTCAAGAGGTATGCGAAAATAGTGGAATAAAGAATTTGCAATATAAGCCAACAAGGGCATTTGCCGACAATATCAGCAAATGCCCTTGTGCTATTAAGGCTCCAAGACTATCTTTCCTTTCGATGGATAACGATAACTAAAACATATTTTTCCTTGATTATTGCTAACAACGAAATCTCCCTGAGCTATAATATCCATTCCCACAACAAGGTCATAGTCTCCAATGTCACTACAAAGTGCCTTTACATTCTTGAAAACAATGTCATTCGCCAAATAAAGACTTATCTCATAAACCAAGGACTTGACTATTCCACCAACACCCTCTACAAGACTTTCTTCCAACGGAACTAGCTCTAACGCATCAACCACTTGTGAAGAAATAAGGGTATTGGTTGCACCTGTATCCCAAACCATAGATGAAACCTGCGTATATTTTAACTGCCCACTTTTAGTAATCTCATCTATGCTCGGCATAATAATACTATCAGTCTGGATGACATTAACCAAACTATCATTCTCCCTGTTCAATACAGCCATAAGCTTATAACCTTAACTTATATCAAACTTTTACCGCATTGACAGTCACAACCCTTGCCACATAGCCATTAGGCAAAGATGGCATATCAACTACCTCATTTACAGGATGCTCCTTAAGAAACTCCTCCCAGGTAGTATGAACTACTTTTAATTTATTGTTCTCTTTCATATCTTAAATATAAAAACATTAACTTTAAACGACTTTCACGCTGCAAATATACGCCTTTTATTTTTTATCTCCAAACATTCCTGCCTAAAAGTGCAAGCCTACCTCAAAAAATATAATCTTAAATGGCTTTACTTTCAAATAAAAGTAATAAAAGATATTTATAGTCGATTCAGCTCTGCATTACCGGCACCAGTTCCCTTGTACTTGCTACGTGTGGTATTGAACTTATAGCGAAGGGTGAGTTGCAGGTCTCTCGTACCTCGCTTAGATACTTGCAAGAGTTCCATCTTCTGGTTATAGAGCAAGTCGGCATCCCAACATTTGTAAAGCAGGTCGTTGCCTTTTATTTCCAAGGTAAGGGCATCCTTTAGGAATGACTTACTGATGCTGACATCCAGTACATGCTGCTCTTTGGCAAGATATACATTCATCGTGTTACCCTTGCTCTGATAGCGATAATCCACGTTAAGGATGATGCCGCATGGCAAGGAGAAGGCATTATTGAAGTTGCCCATGAAGATAGGACGATTCAAGCGATAAGATGCCACATCAGTATGGAGGGTGAACCAGGGTTTCTGCATGCCCAAGTTGATTTGTGGCGCCCAAATGCCTATCTTTGGAGCGGCACTGATGTAGGCGGTCATGCTCTTGAGACTCTTCACGTTCTTACGACTTATCATGGTAATAGCTTCGTCCTCAGGAATTTGCTCTGCCCAATAGATGATGGCATTGCGAGAGTCCTTGTAGTTGACCATAAACTGGATGAACTTCCATACACCCGATAATTCCACTCTGTGATTGGTTTCGTTGTCGAGATAAGGATTACCAGTCTGGCGAGTAAATCGATTCATATAAGATACATTGTTGCTCAGTTGACTATATGAAGGACGAGAGGTCTTTACCGAATAGCTCAACTGTGCCATTACCTTACCTATCTTCGCACCATAGCTGATGGTAGGAAAGAGGTTACGGAAGGAGCGACTCTGCTCGGGCTGATAGATGCCTGCATCATAATACTTGAATCTTACATACTCGTATCGCAACCCTGCCGTGATGTTTCCTATCGGGGTGAGGCGCGCATATTGGATGAATGGACTTGCCGTCTGCTCCTCCAACTTGCTATAAGAGTTGGCGAGGAGGTCGGTGCGATTCACTTCGTAGTCATCGTTACGATGAGTATTGATATACTCAGCTCCATAAGAGAGATTACCGCCTAAGAGAGGAGAGGTAATTACGAGTTTGGTAGCTACCATCTTGTTGCTCACACGATTCTTGGAGTTGATGTTACGAGAATCGTGCTCCTGGCTCTGTTCATCGCTATAGGCATAAGCCCTGTTTGTACTGAAATAGAGGTCGGTATTCAGATCAATAGTGGTCTTGCCCAATGTGCCGTTGTAGTAGGCATTCAATTGATGGCTAGGGCTGTCCTTGTCGACCGTCAGACCATCGGTTTTGATATAGTCGTAAAACTTACCGTCGGCAGTCACCTGACTATCGAAAAAATCTTTTGAGCGAGAATAGCCTGGCGAGGTCAAGGTGTATCTCGCACCAATGGAATGATTGGCATTGAAATCATAGCTAAAACCACTGATAAGACGATGCGATTCTATACGACCTGTTACTTCGTTGTTGTTATGCTGTTGCCAAAGCGTATCTACATGTACAGTCTGATTGTAGGAGGCCTTTTGCATCCATGTTGCATCAGAGAACTTATAAGTGGCAAAGAGATTCAGTCCATTATGGCGATAGTTCATGTTAACCTGTTGGATGGTATTGTCATGCTTATTGTACCAATACACAGAGCGAGTATCAAAGCCGAAGCCTTCGCCTTTCTTCTTGATGGTTTTGATTTTGATTACCGCATTTACCGAAGCATCGTAGGCGGCTCCTGGATTTTGGATGACTTCCACACTCTTGATGTCGGAAGATTTGATGTTATCCAACTCACTGATGTCTTGCATCTTCCTGCCGTTGATATATATAATAGGTGTACCCTTGCCGACCACCTCATATCCATCTTTCTTCTTCACGATACTCGGCACATGCTTCAATACATCTTCTGCCGTACCCATCTTGCCAAGCACGGTTCCTGCCACGTTGGTCAGCAGTCCTTCGTGGGTCTTCTTATATTGAGGAAGATGAGCTTTCACCACCACTTCGCCAAGTTCTTTGGAGAACTTATCAAATAGGGTCGTGTCGGAAATCTGTTCGCCGTTGATGTTCTGTGCCATCATCTGTGTTATGGCAATGCCACTGAAGAATGCTACTAATGCAAGTCTTTTCATTGTCTTATTATTCTTTATGTTGTTACTATTCTTATTTGTTGCAAAATAGCAAGGCAACGGCTATGCCAAAAACATAAGCGACTGATTATCAGAATATATAGAAAAAGGCCATAAGATGATCTGTCTAAATACTTGACACTGCTGTCTAGTTATTAGACAGAAAAGCCATCAAAAAGGTTGCGATGCGACATCATCTCCTTCATATACTCATGGTATTATTATTGTATTCTTGCTGCAAAAGACTGAAAAACAATGAAATAGCAAAATCTATTACATTTTTATGAGGGACTTTTTAGAAGATTAACACACTTTTATGAGGGACTTTTCGAGCTATCCATACACTTTTATGAGGGACTTTCTACTTTTTTGTAGCAGTTTCCCAAAAATGAACTGTAAACAAACATAAAACCAAGACAACAACAGACAACAAACTGGATTTCAATAGAGAACTGCGATTATGCCGAGATACTGCGACATGCTGTCGCAGTAATTGAACATGCCAGGACAGAAATAGCCCGACATATCGATTTTTATGCAGGGCATAATGAGAAAGTGCAACGGAGCGTAGCACTTTTGCCGTAGTCGCACAATCTGCTGCTGTTGAGAAAGGGATAGAAGTGGAATTTTCACTTGAAAATATGGGAAAACCTATCGGAGTGGCGGATATGGTAAAGAGGTATGCGGATATGGTAAAGTAGAAGCTATGTAAAAGAAGGATCGCAAGTTCAACATAGAACTGTAATTTTCTGGTAGATGAGAATAAATAATCTAATACCAGAAAACACCGAGGGGTTTGGGGGCGAGAAGCCCCCATCAGTTTAAATTCAAAATACAATGGACTAGACGAAAGAATGCCATGGAGTTGCAAACCGCCTTGCATCTCATAAAAGAAGGAATTGTCTTCGAGAAGGAGAACGCTCAGACTGAGGCATTCCATCATTGATATAATGGTTGGTTATGATTGCTGAACAGATTCGTCATTCCCCACAATAATGTTCCCAATCTATCTCGTTCAGGTATTTCTCCACTTGAGCCTTGATTTCGGGAATATTCTCTTTTGCTGTTGCCCAAAGAATACGAGGTAACACCTGCGAATAACCATGCACCAAAACATGGCGCATACCTTCCACCTGTTTCCAAGGAATCTCCGGGTGACTTGCATTGAATTCCCTAACTAGCTCTCTCATATACCAAGATTTTATCTCGTTCCACACTCTCCTGAGCATACGGACGCAAAGAGCCATCAACAACCAAGTCAACTTCACGACCTAGCAGTTGCTTCAAATCCTCATACATTCCTCCATGAGTAAGCAAAGTAAACGAACCATGCTCAAAATCGGGGACAAAGAGAATATCTATATCGCTCTGAGCCTTTTCTTCACCACGAGCAAAAGACCCAAAAGATCCATGCCTTCAACACAGGCTTTTTAGACATATAATCATGGATTATACGTAAATTTGATATCTATCCATATTTACCTCCTCATTTTAAATAGTAATCACGCTGCAAATATACACCTTTTATTTTTTATCTCCAAACATTCCCGCCTAAAAGTGCAAACCTACCTCAAAAATATCATCTTAAATGGCTCTACTTTCGAATAAAAGTTGTACTATTGCAATACCTTTTTGGCTCTAAGGTTATAATTACCACTTAAAGCCAATCTATTTTCTGCCCTTAACTATCTGCTCAAAATGCAGCTGTCCCCATTCTATGACGTAGCTGATTTCTCGCAAGAAGTCCTTGGCTATCGGTGTGAGAGAATATTCCACCCTTGGAGGAACTTCTTCAAATCTCTCTTGTAACAAGTCCTTCTTGCAGTAGATAATCAAGCGTTGACGCAAGTACTTTTTCCGAAACCTGGGGAATAGTTCGGAAAAGTTCGCTGAAACGGATGCTTTCCTTTTCGTATTCCTCTATACGGAGCATCACGACCAATGCCCACTTCTGACTCATCCATTCCAAGACAGGAGCGGCTTGGCAATAATCATAATTGAGTTTCTTCTTCATAATCTTCAATACTTACCTTTTGGTTAGGGGCATAAAGCCAATACGATGATTTCTTTTGTCGGTATTTCCTTACCTTTGCACCATCAATTTTGATGATACCATTATAATAACGTAAAAAAGAAAGGAAATAGTATGCAACCCACATTACATTTTGACGGTCCGGTGTGGCGACCTCCTTATGAAGCCACTTCACAACTCTTGCAGGTCACAGCTGGCTGTACTTGGCATCGCTGCAAGTTCTGCACGCTCTATGGCAAGCAGAAGTTCCGTATGTCTCCTATGTCGGAAATAGAGGAAGACTTAAAAGTAGTCCATTCTTTCCAACCACGAGCTCACCGTATATTTCTTACAGGTGCCAATCCTTTTGTGCTCACCACGAACCGCCTGACTGACATTGCATTGCTCATCAGAAAATACGTAGGCGAAGGACACCCTACCATCGGTTGTTTCTCTCGAATCACGGATATTCGCAACAAGACGGTAGAGGAACTGCAACAGCTCCACCACTTAGGTTTCGATTATCTTACCATTGGCGTAGAGAGTGGCGACAGTGAAACTCTAACAAGGGTCAACAAAGGGTATCTGTCCGAAGACATCGTTGAACAATGCCGTAAACTTGAAGAAGCAGATATACATTATCACTTCTTCTATCTCGTCGGATTAGGTGGTCATGGAAACGGTGAAAGAAACGCTCTGCGTTCGGCAGGGGTTTTCAACCAACTTCACCCAGTAAGCATAGGTTTCCTCTCGCTAACATTGTTTCCAGAAAGCCAACTCTACCAAGAAATTCAAGAAGGTAAGTTTGAGGAGGCAACAGAGCATGAGCGTTTCGATGAGATGATAACACTCATAGAGCATCTGCATATCCAGACGCATATTCTGGGGCGAACGGTTAGCAATCCTGTACCATTTACCGGTTCCTTGCCTCATGACAGAATTTCGTTACTGCAAAAACTAAGAGATGCAAAGGCGAAATTGAGCGAAGAACAGTTGAGGAGTTATCGTGACAGCATAGAATCGTTGTAAGCAGTCCGAAGAAAAGGCAGAGAGTCTACAAGTACTCTCTGCCGTCAGTCTCGCTGCTTTTTCTTCTTGGGGTAAGGTATCCAGTAAAAAGAGTTTCAATAATCTCAATTGCCTTGTTACGATGCTCTATATCAAGAATATAGTGTTCTTTACAAGCCATCAAAAAGGTTGCGAAGCGACACCATCTCCTTCATATACTCATGTATTTTCACTTATTTTCCTACATTTCGCAAGCGATTTGTCGCATAACTCAGAAATTTTCCATCCCTTGGTCTACGCTCATGCCGAAGGAACTCCTTCAGGCGCATTGCCAGAACAACCAAGCCGTGATGCAAGCCTATACCTTCCCCGTAAAGATGGCGGAGAGCGAGTACGTGGCGGAGCTGTTCAAGTTATATACAAAACTGGCAGAAAGTTAGAATAGTCGCAAGAAACGAGTTACAAAAAAAGAGAGGCATAATCCATTTTAAGGTTATACCTCTCTTTTCCTTAATTCCCAAATGTTGCACTTACTATGCGTTTAGCATGTTATGGCAAAAATGACATTTACGTTTGTTTTACGTTAAAATAAAACAAGAAGTTTGGCGGTGTGAGAAGAAAAATGTATTTTTGTATCCTGAAAACATTTTAAACGTTTAAATTAAGAAGCTTATGGAACAGACAACAATATTTAATCCTGTGCAGCAGCATTTGTTGAAAATGTTTGCTTTTGATGGTTCAGAAGCAAGACTTTTGGAGGTGAAGACAGTATTAGCTAACTATTTTCGTAAAAAGGCAGATGAATGTTTAGATTCTCTTTGGGATTCTGGAGTATTGAATCAAGCTAAATTGGATGAGTTACGTCATCAGGATTTGCATGACATGTTGAAAAAATAATGGGTATGGAAAAAATCGTACTTGATACTAATAGTCTCATACAGTGTATATCGTCAAGGAGTCCTTATCGTAAAATTTGGGACAGTTTCTTTGACGGTACTAATCTCTTATGTGTTACAACGTCCATACTGAATGAATACGAGGAAATTCTCAATTTTCTGACAAATGAAGATACAGCAAAGTATATCATAGATGCAATCGTAAGTAGTCCATATACAAGGTTTGTCAATGTCTATTTTGATTTTAACCTAATCCAAAAAGATCCAGATGACAATAAGTTTGTGGATTGCGCTATAACAGCTGGTGCCAGATATATAGTAACAGAGGATCATCATTATGATGTCTTGAAGTGGAAGGATTTTCCAGGACTTGACATCATTGGATTAGATGATTTCTTGGCTCACCTAAAGAATAATCCCAATCTGTGAGTTCCTTCCTCATATCATCAAGAAACAATAATGTTGCAAATCGCCTTGTCCAGCAAGTTCATTACACACAAGAAAAAAGTTTTTTATTTTTATTGCCACATCTGCCACACATGAATTTAACTCATTGATTATAAATGAATAACGCGTGGCAATAAACGGTATTTTTATTATCACCTAATGCCACCTAATGCCACGCTCTAGTCAGCAACCAGGGTTCTTGAGCCAGCTTCATGGCATCGGGGATATTCACCGAAGACGTTGCCCAGTTTTGCCCGAAGCCTCGGGCAAATGTGCCCGACATGGCCGGGCACATTTGTTCATTACGTCGGTCATTCGTGCTCATTATGTCGGTCATCCTTGCTCATTACGTCGGTCATCCTTGCTCAAGTACGTGGGATGGCAAACCTCTGTGGTTTAACGATTTTAGGTGACCACTTTTAGTTTTATTTATAAGACGAGTTGGCTCGGTTAAAACTTATTTATAATTCACGTTGACTTTCCTGAAGCTTAGTCATATTTTTAGTTGAGCACCTTAAATAGATAGTCATATCTGGAGTTTGACTTCATATTCTCCACAAAGCAAGTCCACTGGTTCACAAAAAACACGCTACCTCCAGCCATACTTTTGAAATATTATGCTTATCTTTGCACCAAACTTATCAGTATGGAAGAATATCTCATCATATCAAATGCCAACTTCTTGCTCAGAGTGGCTTCCGAACAGATAGCATACGCCTGTTCGGAAGGAAGCTATTGCAATCTCCGACTCACCAACGGCGATGAATACACCTTCTCGTTCAACCTTGTGGTCTTTGAGAAGAAAATAGTAGAGCAACTTGCCCAAACGGCACACTTCTTCGCTCGTGTTGGCAGAAACTACATTATTAATAGTCAGCACATTTTCAGCATCAACCTCAACACTTCAGAACTAGTGTTGTACAACGAGCGGTTTTGCGAGAAATTCACCCTGCACGTCAGCAAGGAACCACTCAAACAATTAAAAGCACTTTTAGACAACTCCATAAAATCGTAAAAGGTATGAAAGGAAAAAACAATCAGGAAGAAACTTATTTCCTGGGCAAAGCACAGGAAACAAGATACACAAAATCTCATATATATAAAAAGGTATTTGGGATTGCCACTTGCGTAATAGCAATAATAGGTATAACCCTCATCTTTATGTTCAAACCGCAAAGCGTATCGCAACCTCATGTGTTAAAGACGATAGCAGTTTTACCGGAAGGTGGTCAGATGCCTATCTTCAACGGCAATGGCGACATCAACGATTTCCTAAGATGGGTGATGACAAACATCCAATATCCTAAAGGATTGGAAGACAAACCTGCGCGAGTAGTCATCAACTTCACCGTTCAAAAGGATGGAACATTGGGATTGTTTAAAGTTCTCGAAGCTCCCAAAGAAAAAGCCTACGAGCAGACTGTGATTGAACTTCTCAAGAAAAGTCCCCATTGGAAGCCTGCCAGGCTCTCCGATGGCGAGGAAGTCAACATGGAGTTTACCTTGCCTGTCGTTTTCACTCCCGAAGTAAGAAAGAAATAATCAGCAAAAACGATGAAACAGTTTAGATTGATCCTTATATTATGGCTATGTATGGCAATGAATGCCAAGGCCAACGAGACCGCAGCTAATCTACTTCAACAAGGAGATAGCTGTTTGAGTAGATATGATGTGTTTCATGCAACCCAATACTACCAAAAGTATCTGGAAGCAAATCCGTCTCACCTGGGAGCACGCAGGAAACTGGCTTCCTGCTATCGGAAAGTAGGCAACTACACCGCCTGCATTTCTTGCCTAGACAAGATTCCATCAGATAGCATCAACCACGAAGACATGCGAATGTTCTATTATGCATATCTCAATCAGAACAACAATGACAAGGTTTCTCTCTGGGGTGAACGCATCGCATTCTTATTCCCATACGACAGTGAAATTATCGCTTCGCTTGCAGTGCATTACAATGGAGTGAACAAACCAGACAGAGCAGAAAAAGTGGCGAAGAATTACATTTCTCAATGTGATTCCACGAACTTATATGTCAACAAGGAATATGCCTATTCCCTATTCATGCAATTCAAATACGATGAGGCTATACCCTTGTATGAGAAACTGATAGCGCAAGGATTTGATAATTTCGAATCCAATTTCATCCTTGGTCTCTGTTATGAGGACCTGCCGGACAATGAAAAAGCGCTGAAACATTACCAGAAAGCTGTTCAGTTCAAAAGCGACAATGCCACTTGCCTTTTCCACTTGGCTTTGATAGAGAAATCCTTCTGCATGGATTCATTGTCTATAGCTCATTTCAACCAGTCATTAGAGGTTTCCTTGCCAAAAGACAGAGCTTTGCGAACCTATAAATGGCTAGCCGACTTACATTTTCAACACAACCGATATGCAGACGCTGCCCGTGATTTTGAGTTATGCACCTTATACGATGAGGAAGATAATCCTCTCAACCATTACAATGCCGCCCAAATGTTCATCGCTTCCAAAAACAAGCTGAAAGCGAAACTGCATCTCCAGATATTCTTAGCAAATGCAAACAGACTGGAAGATAAAAAAGAGGCAGCACAACTCATATCCAAAGCCAAAGAGCAACTCAAGCAATAACCATCAAACTCACATAAATACATGAAAATAAATTTTATCTTAGGTTCAGCATTATTGCTGAGCCAGCCCCTTTGCGCTCAAAACGAAGAGGCAAAAGACACGCTTACCGCCCAGATGATGATGCAAAACCTGCCAGAGGTTTTCGTCAAGGCGACACGTCCTATCGTCAAGGCAGAAAGAGGACAGTTGGTTTACAACATGCCACTGCTCATAGAAAAAATGCCGGCAGACAACGCTTATGATGCCCTTACCCGAATACCAGGAGTAAACGAACTAAACGGCAACATCAATTATGCAGGAAAGGAACTGACTCTCATCATCAACGGCAAACCAACCACGCTCAATTACGCACAACTGGCAGAGCGATTAAAAGCCATGCCCGCATCACAATTAGCCAAAGCCGAAGTGATGCTGGCAGCGCCAGCACGCTTACATGTTCGTGGAATGGTCATCAACCTGATTACCAAAGACTATGTAGGAAAGAACCTGCTTTCAGGACAAATACAAAGCATCTGGAGCCAAAGCAAATACGGAGAAGGGGAAGGCAAAGGCAACCTGCTGTTCCAAAAAGGAAAATTCGGACTGGATGCCATGTATTCATTTACAGATGGAACATCATACGGTGAAACTACTACCAATGCCAATCATCCCCTTCAAGGGAAACGAGTAGTGTATCATGACAAGACCTCACAGAAAACCCCAGGATTAACTCACAACTATCGTATGGGACTGAGTTATGCCATTACTGATAACCACCAGCTATCCCTGGCATATACAGGAAAATGGGACAGCAGCCAGCCTCATCATGAAACGATGGGAACAGGCACATCCCAGCAACAGGGCAATGAGCATACTTACCTGCACAATGTAGATGCCAACTACAACCTGCCCTTTGGACTACAAATAGGCATATCCTATCTCAACTACCAAAATCCCAGCCAGCAATATCTGGAAGGAACAATACTTGACGAAGAACGTATTCTATACACAAACAGCAAGCAGGTAATAGACAAATGGCTTTTCACCGCCGATCAATCCCACTCATTGAAGAAGGGTTGGGAGCTGTCGTATGGTATGAAATTCCAAAACAGCAACAACAGAAGCTACCAAGCCACGACCAACAAGGATGGAGCAGACATTCCAGATGCAACTAGCCAGGTGGATATCGAAGAAAGAATCTTAAGCTTCTATGGCGGCATAAGCAAACAGATAAACGAGCGAATCAGCTTGGAAGCCTCTGTCGAAGCAGAGCAATACCATTCTCCACAATGGAACAAATGGCATATTTATCCCACACTTAATGCATCGTGGAAAGCCAATCCTGGTAACATACTCAACTTATCCTTCAGTTCCAGCTCACAGTTTCCTAACTATTGGTCAACTATGAGCAGCATTTACTATGCCTCTACCTATATGGAGATATGGGGAAATCCTCATCTCAAGCCTTACTCTACATACGAGACCAACCTGATGTGGACTATCAAAAGTCGCCATGCATTGATGGCATTTGCAGAGTTCCAACCCAACTATTCTGTGCAGTTGCCTTATCAGACTACCGACCACCTGGCAGTCATTATGAAGGAGACCAATTTCGACTATAATCATACTATAGGAATTAGAGCATCGATGACTTTCGGTATAGGCAATTGGATGAGCGGGAGTGTTTCAGCAACAGGAATCTACAGACATGACAAGAGTAACGATTTCTTTGACTTGCCCTTCAATCGCAAACATATCTCTGCCATTCTTGCCGGAAATCTATCCGCCCAGCTTAGCCGAAGCCATCACATCCATTTCATACTTAACCCATTCTACCAGTCGAAAGCCATTCAAGGACTCTATGACATCAAATCAGTCTTTCTCCTGAATGCTATGTTGAGGTGGGCTTCCGATAATGATAAATGGAGCATTGTGGTTAAAGGCAGCAACATCTTCAACGAGGGATTCTCTACAAAATCAGTACAATGCAATCAAGACTACCACATGAACATCAAGCAAGATTGGGCATCAGCCTCCATCTCCATCATCTATAAGATAGGCAAGTACAAGGAAAAGAGAACCAAGGACGTAGATACTTTCAGAATGGGAGTAAACTAGCGAATTTCTTAAAATATCGTCAGTAAACAAGCGTACTTCCTTAAAAAATCATCAATAAACACGCTATTTTCAGATAAAAGTAGTATCTTTGCACCATAATTGCATTTTAACTATAAGACGACAATGAAAATAACAATTATCGGAGCAGGTGCCATGGGCGGTGCTATGGCTGAAGGACTCTTGCAGAGCGAGAAGTTCACTCCATCAGATATTACGGTATCAGACCATAACCAACCAGTATTGGATCACTTCGCAAGCGAAGGAGCCAGCGTAACTCTCGACAACCAGTTGGCTTGCCACGGCGCAGACATCGTATGCGTGGTAGTAAAACCTTGGTGCGTAGAGAAGACATTGAAAGGAATCAAGGAGGCACTCAACTACAAGAATCAGAAACTCGTAGTCGTTGCTGCCGGTGTGCCATCAGCCAACATCAAGGAGTGGTTAGACAAGGATGGTATCACCCCAACCTTCTTCCTCGTGATGCCAAACATCGCCATCGCCTACAAGCAGTCGATGACCTTCATCACTCCTGTAGATGCATCTGCCACAGAAATCCAGCAGATTACAGAAATCTTCGATGAATTGGGCGAAAGCCTCATCATGGAAGAACGTCTCTTCCCAGCAGCTACCGCTATGTCGTGTGCCATTGCTTATGCGATGCGCTATGTAAGAGCCAATGTGGAAGGCGGTGTAGAAATGGGATTCAAGGCTAAGGATGCCCAGAAGATTGTCTTGCAGACCATCAAGGGTGCCGTAGAGCTGCTTCAGGAAACAGGCGAACACCCTGAGGCTGCCATTGATAAGGTTACTACTCCAGGCGGCTGCACCATCAAGGGCCTCAACACCATGGAACAGGGCGGCTTTACTAGCGCTGTCATCAATGGTTTGCTGGCAGGTAAAAGATAAAACAACCAATAAAATATTCGATTATGGACGAAGCAATCAAGCAAATCGGTGAAAGACTGAAAGGTCTCCGCGAGGTTCTCAACATTCCAGCTGAGGAAGTGGCAGAACTTTGCGAAATCAGTCTTGACCACTATCTCAAGATTGAGTCGGGAGAAGCCGACCCATCCGTGTATCGACTTTCAAAGATTTCAAAGCGATACGGCATCGACCTCGACGTATTGCTCTTCGGCGAGGAACCTCGCATGAAGGGATACTACGTTACCCGCAAGGGACAGGGACCGGAGATAGACCGCAACAACCAGTATAAATACCAGAGCCTTGCCGTAGGATTCAAGGATAGAAAGGTGAATCCGTTCATGGTACAGGTGGATCCGTTGCCAGGCGACAAGAAGCCGAACAAGAACGGACACGACGGACAGGAATATGATTATGTGATTGAGGGACAGCTGGAAGTTACCATCGAAGAGAAGGTGATGGTGCTGAACCCTGGCGACAGCATCTACTTCGACAGCAAGAAGTCACACTGCTTCCGCTCACTCAACAACGAGCCTGCCAAGTTCCTTTGTATAATTATCTAGGAGAGTAACTATGATCGAGAGATTTCTAAAACAGACAAAATTTACTTCAGAGCAAGACTTCAAGGAGCATCTGGAGTTTATCATACCAGAAGATTTCAACTTTGCCTACGACGTGATGGACGAATGGGCAAAGATCAAACCAGACCACGTGGCGCTGCTTTGGGCAAGTGAACGTGGCGAAGAAATCCGTTTTACATACAAGGACCTGAAGGAGCAGAGCGACAAGGCTGCTGCTTACTTCCAGAGTCTCGGCATCGGTCACGATGATAAGGTGATGCTGATTCTGAAGCGTCACTATCAGTGGTGGCTTGCCATGCTCGGTCTCCACAAGTTGGGTGCCGTAGCCATCCCTGCCACCCACATGCTTACCAAGCACGACATCGTTTACCGCAACAATGCAGCAAGCGTGAAGGCTATCATCTGCTGCGGCGATGATTACGTGGTAGAGCAGGTTAATCAGGCAATGCCAGAGAGTCCGACTGTCAAGACATTGATTAGTATCGGTCCGGATATCCCTGAAGGTTTCCACGACTGGATGAAGGAATGGAACGAATGTGCTCCTTTCGTTCGCCCGGAACATGTAAACTCTAATGAGGATACCCTTCTGATGTACTTTACATCGGGAACCACAGGCGAGCCAAAGATGGTGGCACACGATCACCTCTATGCGCTCGGTCATCTGACCACGGGTGTATATTGGCACAATCTCCACGAGAACTCCATCCATCTTACCGTAGCCGATACCGGTTGGGGCAAGGCTGTATGGGGCAAGCTCTACGGACAATGGTTTGCCGGAGCCACCGTCTTCGTCTTCGATCACGAGAAGTTTACGGCGGATAAGATCATGCGCCAGATTGAGAAGTATCATATCACCTCTTTCTGTGCCCCTCCTACTATCTACCGCTTCATGATTCAGGAGGATTTCTCTAAGTATGACCTCAGCAGTCTTGAATACTGCACCACAGCGGGTGAGGCAATGAACCCATCCGTGGCAGAAACCTTCCAGAAGCTTACTGGTGTTCAGATTTACGAGGGCTTCGGACAGACAGAGACCACGATGACACTCGGAACCTTCCCTTGGATCAAACCAAAGCCAGGAAGCATGGGCAAGCCTAACCCACAATATGATGTTCACATTCTCCGTCCAGACATGACGGAATGCGAGGATGGTGAAAAAGGTGAGATTTGCATCCGCATCGGCGATGACAAGCCTATCGGCCTCTTCAAATATTACTATCGTGACGAGAAGCAGACAAAATCTGTTTGGCATGATGGTTTCTATCATACAGGCGATATGGCTTGGCGTGATGAGGAAGGCTACTTCTGGTTTGAGGGCAGAATCGACGACGTGATCAAGAGTTCGGGCTACCGTATCGGTCCTTTCGAGGTAGAGAATGCCCTGATGACTCACCCTGCCGTAGTAGAGTGCGCCATCACCGGTGTTCCTGACCCAATCCGCGGTATGGTAGTCAAGGCTACCGTCGTGCTGAAGGATGAATACAAGAGTATGGCAGGTCCAGACCTCGTCAAGAAGCTGCAGGATCATGTGAAGCATGAGACTGCCCCTTATAAATATCCTCGCATAATCGAATTCGTAGATGAATTGCCAAAGACCATCTCGGGCAAGATTCGAAGAGTAGAGATTCGGGAAAAAGACGGGGTTAAGTGAAAAACGAAGCAAGATGAAGAAATTAAATAAGATGATATTTACACTCACACTATTGCTCTTAATTGGCAATAGTGTGAAAGCACAGAAATGGGCAAATGCCCCAAAAGTGATACTCGGAGTTAGAGGAGGTATCACTTTTGCCCCAACAGATTGGGATGGTTCCAACATTGAAGTTTTCCCTACCGCAGGCTTAGCTGCTAGTTTCAGTATAGCAAAACTTCCATTCTATATCGAGACTGGATTATATTACACCAACAGATATTATTCTGATTGGGATAATCACTCTATTTTATCCCCAGCCCTATTATCCTATCACATACATCTTAAAAAGAATATGTCAATCCAACCTTTTATGGGTCCTTTCCTTGCATACGGATTTGATGAAGATGAAATTGATTTTGGATGCCGAATGGGAGTAGGCTTTAATAAAAAACATCTTTACATCAACTGTGGTTACGACATAAGTGGAAACTATGGTGTAGATGAAGATGCCTTTTTCGTTAGTATCGGTTATAATTTTTAAAATGCAAGCATGAGAAGAATAGTAGTAAAGGTGGGCAGCAACGTGCTGACCCGAGAGGATGGACATTTGAACGTAACTAGAATGTCGGCTTTGGTTGACCAACTGGCTTGGTTGAGAAGGCACGACTACGAGGTGATACTCGTATCTTCTGGTGCCGTGATGGCAGGCAGGGGCGAATTGCAGGTAGACCACCAGCTGGACAGTGTAGAGCAGCGACAGCTGTTCTCTTCCGTAGGTCAAGGCAAGCTGATTAGATTGTATTATGACCTTTTCAGAGAATACAACATCAAGGTGGGACAGGTATTGACCATGAAGGAGAACTTCCTTGCCAAGGAACAGTATCAGAACCAAAAGGCTTGTATGGAACTGATGTTGGAGAATGGCGTACTCCCTATCGTCAACGAGAATGATACCGTATGCCTCACCGAGCTAATGTTTACGGATAACGATGAATTATCTGGCTTGATTGCAAGAATGCTGAATGCCGATGCCCTCGTTTTGCTCTCCAATGTAGATGGCATTTACAATGGCGACCCATCTCTCCCAACCTCTCGCATCATCCCTTCGGTATATTACGACCGAGATGTGAGCGAATATGTGAGCGATGAGAAGAGTAGCCACGGCAGAGGCGGCATGATTTCCAAATTGAAGACCGCCCAGGATGTAGCGAATGCCGGCATCAAGGTGATCATTGCCAATGGTAATACCCCAAACATCCTCATCGACCTCAAAGAGCATCCGATGGAGACCCTACATACAGAGTTTGCTCCAAGACCGATGGAAAAATAATAGAATCACAAGCAATGGCAAAGAAAAAAGAAATACGTAACAGTACTGCAGAGTTTCTTACCTTCGTGGCAGAGGGTAAGGAACAAGGCGTACAGGTATTGTATAAAGACGAGACGGTGTGGGCTACACAGAAGGCAATGGCGACATTGTTTGACTGCTCAACCGATAACATCAGCTTGCACTTAAAGAACATTTTCAAGTCTGGTGAACTGCAGGAAGATTCAGTTACCGAGAAAAACTCGGCAACTGCCTCAGATGGCAAGACGTATCAAACCAAATTCTACAACCTCGATGCTATTATCAGTGTAGGATATCGTGTAAACTCCATCCGTGCCACCCAGTTCCGCCAATGGTGTACTTATGTCATCCGCCAATTCTCACTGCGTGGCTACATCATAGACAAGAAGAGAATGGAGAACGGATCGTTTATCGGGGAGGATTACTTCGAGCACCTGCTCTCCGAGATTCGCGAGATCAGAATGAGCGAGAGGCGGTTCTACCAGAAATTGACGGACATCTATGCCACAAGTATCGACTACAATAAGGATGCACCAACGACCCGCCTATTTTATAAGAAAATGCAAAACAAGATGCATTTTGCCGTACATGGTCATACTGCGGCAGAACTTATCGTTGACCGTGCCGATGCTGACAAGGAACACATGGGGTTGACTACATGGGAGAAAGCTCCCAACGGAAAAATAGTAAAAGCAGATGTGAGCATAGCTAAGAACTATCTCAAGGAATCGGAGCTTGATGATATGGGAAAACTTGTCAACACCATTTTGGATTTTGCCCAACGCATGGCAGACCGTCACATTCCCATGACAATGGAGGATTGGGCGAAACGTATAGATATCGTTTTAGAAGCTGGTGGAGATGCCGTCTTGAAAGACGCTGGGGAGGTGACGGCAGAGTATGCAAAGGAATATGCCGAGACTGAGTTTGAAAAATACCGCATCATCCAAGACCGCCTTTTCCGCTCCGACTTCGACAAGTTTGACGGCAACGAAGACTTGCCATCTTTGGATTTCAAGGAGTAAGTATTTCTTTGAAGGCATTACATAAATATATTTAGACGCATGAACCATTCGAGGTGAAGATTATTGAATAAAAATAAAAGCATCAGAAAATATGGACAAAAAAGAATTGAAAGAAAGAGAAGTGAAGGTAACAGAACTTGCTGTGAACTTCTGCAACGAGAAGTTGGACGAGGAATGTGCCACACTATGCACCCAGCTGATACAGAAACTTGGAAGGAAACGCACCAATCCTCTCCAGTCTGGAAGATTAGAGATTTGGGCAGCAGCAGCTGTTTACACCATATGCAGCATCAACTTCATATTCAGCAAGGACTCCCGACTAAGCTTGACATCGAATGACATCTGTGAATATTTTGGCACAAGCAACTCTACCACGGCGCAAAAGTCGAGGACGATAAAAGACTTGCTGAAGATAAGTCAAGTATTCGATCCCAACTTTTCATTGAAAGAGATTGCCACAAACAATCCTTTCAATCGTCTTCGAATGTCAAATGGATTTTTCTTCTTCGACTAATGTCAAAAGACAAGGCTACATTACGGGCATTCCTTGCCAATAACAATGCACCATGCCCAAAAAGTGGGACAACGTTCCACCTTTTTGGCATGGTGTATTGTTTACCTCAGTTCGGGATAAGAAATAGTGCCTAAAAAAGTTGGTAATCTCCGATATT
>ERZ773193.1005-NODE-1005-length-38993-cov-5.454363_pt1 | contig 38993 bp, 27 predicted proteins | sample MGYA00511110_ERZ773193 | MGnify/ENA primary metagenome ERZ773193 (study PRJEB29015, sample SAMEA2737784) | human gut metagenome | biome: human gut; feature: human-associated habitat; material: faeces | place: China | collected 2012 ...
GCCGGCATCGGCTCCGATACCGGCTCCAATGCAAGCGAGGATTCCGACATGTTCCCCACCATCGTCTTCGGCGACACCGTCATCGAACGCAAGGAGTACGTCGCGGCGCTCAAGGCGCAACACGGCGCGGCGCGGCTGTACTTTCGGCAGACGTACGGCGTCGACCCGGCCGAGGACGGCTGGGATAAGGCGCACGACGGCGAGGTCCCGTGCCGTTGGCTCGCGAGCCGTGCCATCGACGAACTGCGACGTCGGCACGCCGCGTACCTCATCGGCGTGGATCTCGGGCAGGTGGCCGACGACTCCTATGCGAGCATCGTCGCGCGCATGGAGGCCGTGAACAGCGGCAACGCGGAACTGAAATCGGACGGCGGCATCGTCTACGGCCGTACCGGCTTCGACATCGACAGCTACCTGAGCTACGAACTGTCCGCGTTGAAGAACGCCTATACGGGCGACGAGTCGAACCCCGGCATGAGCCTGTCCGACGACGAGGTGCGACGCTACTACGACGAGCACGACTGGACAAAGGACGGCGTCGACGGGAAGGCTCCGCTGGACGAGGTGCGCGGCAACGTGAAGGCGCAGATGCGGTCGGAACGTTACGACGAGCTCGTGAGCCAGCGCGCCGAAGCGATCGACGTGACCGACCTGCCATGGGACGCGCTGTACCGGTTCACGGCAGGCAGGCTCGGGTAGGACGGGTGTGACCGGTGCCGGCCGAAAAGCACCAGAACGAATAAGGCGGGTGTCCCGTTCCATACGGAATGGGACACCCGCCTTGTCGTAGGCCGCAGACCGGTTTGCCCGGTCTGCGCCGGTCTGGTGCCGACCGGGCGTCGGTTGGACGTCGGTTTGAGGTCAGTCGGCGGCAGTGAAGCCCTGCGGCTCGTCGCCGTCGGCGAACTTCGCCTTGTGCGCCTTCTTCGCGGCCGCGATCATCAGCTTGATGCGGTTGAGCTGGTTCGCCTCGGAGGCGCCCGGATCGTAGTCGATGGACACGATGTTGGCCTCCGGGTGCAGGCGGCGGATCTTGCCGAACATGCCGCGGCCGGTCACATGGTTCGGCAGGCAGGCGAACGGCTGCGCGCAGATCACGTTCGGGCATCCCTGTTCGATAAGCTCGAGGATCTCGGCGGTGAGCAGCCAGCCTTCGCCGGCCTGCACGCCGATCGACGTGACCTCGGCAGCCTTCTCGACGAGTTCGGGCATCGGATCGTCTTGCTTGAACTTGCCGTGAGAGGTGGCGATGGCCGCCTTGATCGGCGCGTTGTAGCGGTCGAGGCTCCAACGCATGAGCGCGTACAACGTCTTGTTGCCGCCGGTGCCGAGATACTTCTCGTTCCAGTCGGTGATGTACGGGCGCGTGGTCATGAACTCCATGATGCCGGGCACCACGGCCTCGCAATCCTGCGATTCGATGACGTCGACGACATGGTTGTTCGCATCCGGCTGGTATTTGACGAGGATCTCGCCGACCACGCCGACGCGCACCTTGCGCGGCACGTCCTTCAACGGCAGAGCGTCGAAGCTCTTCACGATCTCTCGGGCGAGCACGGGGTACGGCAGGTAGCGGCGCTTGAGCCACGGGGTCTTCGCGGCCGTCTTCGAGAAGCCGTGGTGTTCGAGCGCCTCGCGCACGATCACGTCCCACTGCTCGTACAGGCGGTTCGCCGCGCCCTTCTCCACCTCGTACGGGCGCACGCGGTACAGGCACTTCATGAGCAGGTCGCCGAGGATCAGCGCCTTGACGGTGCGGTGCAGCAGCGCGGGCGTCACCTTGAAGCCCGGATTGTCCTCCAGGCCCTGCGTGGAGATCGCGATGACCGGGATCTGCGGGTAACCCGCGTCGATCAGGGCCTTGCGGATCAGGCCGAAGTAGTTGGTGGCTCGGCACATGCCGCCGGTCTGCGTAATCGCGAGACACACCTTGTCTGGATCGTATTTGCCTTCGAGAATCGCGTCGATGAGCTGTCCGATGACCATGATGGCCGGATAGCAGGCGTCGTTGTTCACGTATTTGAGGCCAGTCTCCACGTCTTCGCGCGAGGCGTGCTTGAGGATGTCGAACTTGTAGCCGCCGGAGCGGATCACCGATTCGACGAGGGAGAAGTGGATCGGGCTCATCTGCGGAGCCACGATGGTGTAGTCCTTCATGTTCTTGCCGAACGGGATGCGGTTCGCGTACTTGGACAGGGTCGCCGAGTTGTGTGCGGACGCGCCCTTGCCATTTGTCTGCGTTTTGGCGGTTTCTTGCGATTCGCCCTTGCCGTTTTCCGCCGCGCGCTTGGATGCGGCCGTGACGGCTTCGGTGAGTTTCGGATTGGCTTTCATGACGGTGTCGAGCATGACCTGGCGACCGGGGGTCGGCGCTTCGGTGCCGGTCTTGCGGAATCCGTCGTTCTTCTTGTTGCGTTCACGCTCTTCGACGGCCGCCTTAAGCGAGCGCAGACGGATTTTCGCCGCACCCAGGTTGGAGACCTCGTCGATTTTGAGCATGGTGTACACGTCGGCCTTGTCGGCGAGGATCTCGGCCACCTGGTCGGTGGTGATGGCGTCGAGGCCGCAGCCGAACGAGTTGAGCTGCACGAGTTCGAGGCCCGGATAGGAGGCGACGAAGTGCGCGGCCGCGTAGAGGCGCGAATGGTAGGCCCACTGGTTGGTGACGCGCAACGGCATGCGGTTGACGGTGACCTTGCGGTCGTCGACGTGGCGGAATCCGTTCGCGTTCTTCTTGCGCGGGTCCTCTTCGCCTTCGGACAGGAAGTCGGTCAGGTCGAGCTTCTCCCCCGGCTGCAGTTCGCAGATCGAATCCTCGGAGAGGACGACCATGCCGAGCGCGCAGATGGTTTCGGGGATGCCGTGGTTGATTTCCGGGTCGATGTGGTAGGGGCGTCCGGCAAGCACGATGCCGCGGCAGTCGTGCTCCTTCATGTAGGCGAGGGCTTTGAGGCCTTCCTGCTGGACGTCGTGTTTGAAGACCTTGTCTTCGGCGTAGGCGGCCTTGACAGCAGTTTCGGCCTCTTCGCGGCTGACGCTCGCCCATGCGAACTCCTCGACGATACGGTCGACCATGAGCTCGTGGTTGGCGAGGTTGAAGTACGGGTGCATGTAGCGCACGTCGGGGTCACGCAGTTCGGGCATGTTCGCGCCGACGACGAGCGGATAGTTGGCGACGACCGGGCAGTTGTAGTGGTTGTCCGTGTTGGGCACGAGGTTGTCCTCGTAACTGACGCACGGGTAGAAGATCGTCTTCATGCCCTTGTTGAGAAGCCATTTGATGTGGCCGTGCACGAGCTTGGCCGGGTAGCAGATGTTCTCGGAGGCGATCGATTCGATGCCGGTTTCGAACAGTTCGTGGCTGGAACGGCCGGAGATCATCACCTTGAAACCGAGCGAGGTGAGCAGCGTGAACCAGAACGGGTAGTTCTCGTACATGTTGAGCGCGCGCGGAATGCCAATCTCGCCTCGGGTGGCGTTCTTGTCGGTGAGGCGGCGGTAGGCGAAGCAGCGCTTGTACTTGTAGTCGTACAGGTTCGGACGGTCGGAGCGTTTCTTCTTGGCATCGCCGCCGCGTTCGCAACGGTTGCCGGTCACGAAGCGGGAGCCGTCGGAGAACGTGGTGATGGTGAGCTTGCAGTGGTTCTGGCACAGCTTGCACACGTCGCGTTCGGTGGTCATCGACATTTCGTTGAGGGCTTCGCCGGTGAGGATTGACGAGACGGTGTGGCGCACGCCGTCGACGACGATTTCGCCGGCGTGCGCGGCGGCGTTCGGCTCGTCGCCGGCGGCGGACTCCTCAGCCGCCGCCGCGTCGACGGAACGCCCGTCCGCGCCGACGTGCGCGTTGTCGTCGTCCGCGATGTCCTCGTAGTGCATGCGGGCGGTGAGGGCCGCGCCGAACGCGCCCATGAGGCCGGCGATGTTCGGTCGGGTGACTTCGCGTTCGGTGAGCAGTTCGAACGCGCGCAGCACGGCGTCGTTGAGGAACGTACCGCCCTGGACCACCACAGTGTCGCCGAGTTCGCCGGAATCGCGCAGCTTGATGACCTTGTACAGGGCGTTGCGCACCACGGAGTAGCACAGGCCGGCAGCGATGTCCTCGATGGAGGCGCCTTCCTTCTGCGCCTGCTTGACCGAGGAGTTCATGAACACGGTGCAACGCGAACCGAGGTCCACCGGATGGGTGGAAGCCAGAGCCTTTTGCGTGAATTCCTGAATCGTCAGGCCCATGGACATGGCGAAGGTCTGCAGGAACGAACCACAGCCGGACGAGCAGGCCTCGTTGACGGCGATTGAATCGATAACGCCATCGGTGATGGCCAAGTACTTCATATCCTGGCCGCCGATGTCGATGACGGCGGTGACGCCGGGGCTGACCATTTCGGCGCCACGATAGTGGGCCATGGTCTCCACCACGCCCTCGTCCAAGTGCAGGCCGGTGGTGATGAGGCCTTCGCCGTATCCGGTGGCGCAGGAGCGTGCGATCCACGCGCCTTCGGGCAGCTCAGACTGAATCTTCTTGACGATGTTGATGGCGGCGGTCAGCGGGCTGCCTTCGTTGTTGGCGTAGCTGGACCAGACGATTTCACGGTCGTCGTTGACGAGCGTGGCCTTGATGGTGGTGGAACCGGCGTCGATGCCCAGGAAGTGCGGGCCATGCGCGCCTTCGAGGGTGCCGATGTGGATGTGTTCCTTGTGGTGGCGCTTGTTGAAGTCCTCGCGGTCGGCCTCGGTGGGGAACAGCGGCGGCATGGTGGGCGTGTTGGAGGGCAGGTTCTTCAGCTCGTCCAAACGCTTCAGGATTTCGTCGCAGGTGTAGGCCTCGAAATGGTGGCCCTGATCGTCGGAATCCGTGTCGGCCTGCAATGCCGAACCGTAGGCCACATACAGGTGGGCGTCGGTCGGCACGATGAACTCGTCGACCTTGCCCTCAAGCGCGCGCTGGAATGCGGCGCGCAGCTCGGACATGAAGAACAACGGGCCGCCGAGGAAGATGACGGTGCCGTGAATCGGGCGTCCGGAAGCCAGGCCGGCGATGGTCTGCGTGGCCACTGCGGTGAAGATGGAGGCGGCCAAATCGGGCTTGGCGGCACCATCATTGATGAGCGGCTGCAAATCGGTTTTGGCGAACACACCACAACGCGAGGCGATTGGATACAGGTTCTCGTAGCTCTTGGCCATCTCGTTGAGGCCGGCGGCGTCGGTGTCGAGCAGCGTGGACATCTGGTCAATGAACGCGCCGGTACCACCTGCGCACGAACCGTTCATGCGTTGTTCGGGCGTGGGTTTCAGGTAGGTGATTTTGGCGTCCTCGCCGCCGAGCTCGATGATGACATCGGCCTGCGGGTATTCCTTGTCGATTGCCTCGGTTTCGGCGATGACCTCCTGAATGAAAGGCACATGCAGATTGTCAGCAAGCGCCAGACCGCCGGAACCGGTGATAGACAGGCGAATCGGTTCGTCGCCGCGTCCGAGGTCCACAAGCTTCTTGTGGATGTCGACCAACAGGCCGGCCACGGTGGCACGCACGTTGGCGTGGTGGCGTCGGTAATCGGAGAAGAGGGTGTCTCCCAGGGAATCGGACTGATCAAGCACCACGGCCTTGACGGTGGTGGAACCGATGTCCAATCCCACACGCAGGGGCTTCGGGTGTGAAGCGGGCTTTACGCTCGCGTCAGTGGCGATGTCAACCATGTGTTCCTCTTAATTCCGACTTCCGGGAGTGCACGCTTTGAGGCATCATGAACCGTTTCGGGACGGCTGGCAGATACCCTGCGGACGGCTTCGCCCGGCTACTTCTTATGGAATATTAGTCCGACCACCTGCCCAACATGGCACGAGGCGAGGCGATTTCGCTCACGGGAAGGCCTTTTCCCAACAGTTCCAACGATATTGCTGAGTGCGGCATTCCAGAACTGCTACTACGAGGCCTGTTGGCCTTCGCCGGCTTCGCGGTCTTTCAAATAGATTTCGGGGATATCTCGTTCTTGATCGTGGAGCTTGGCCCAGATGACCGGTTCGCCGGCTTCCAGAGACTTGGGCACATCGAGGATGCGCTGGTTTCTGGAGCCGCGGAATTGCAGCAGCGAGTCCTTCTGGTCTCTGAGGTAGCGGCCGTCGACGAGAATGTCGATGAGATGTAGCAATTCAAGCTTGTCTGGGGTTTCTCCGGGGCGCATGAGTTCTTCCCATGTGTAGCCGGTCCACGACCAGATATCTTTGGTATGACCGAATTCCTGGCGGATACGTTGTGCGAGCGGCACCAGCACGGGAGTGTTGAGGAATGGCTCGCCGCCAAGGAACGTAATGCCTTGCACCCATGGGGCTTTCAGATCTTCGATGATTTTGTCTTCAAGTTTTTGCGTGTATTCGTGGCCGGCTTGGAAATCCCAGATGGAGGCGTTGAAGCAGTCGACGCAGTGGAAGGGGCAACCGGAGACGTAAAGGGAGTTGCGCACGCCTTCTCCGTCGGTGACAATGAAGGTTTTGTAGTCGGCGATCATCCGCTTGGACATGCGCCGGCCATCCCATTGACCGGCTTTCGGATCGTTGGCAAGACCGTTGGAGGGTACGGAGGGGCCACGCCCGGTCTCGCCGGCCGCAAAGTCATGGCGCTTGGGTTCGGGCTTGGTCGTATGCAGCTCCGGCATGATTCCCTCCTTACGGAAAGCATTAGCTCCCGCTGGCGGGAGCTGTCCGTCATCAGACGGACTGAGGGTGGTCAACACCATAAAGGATGACCGCCCTCAGTCTCGCTTACGCTCTACAGCTCCCGTCAGCGGGAGCAAGTATAAACCCTACTTGGTCTCTTCGAACCACTCGCGAGTGGTTCCGTCATCCAGCGTCACACGACCGGTTTCGCCGCTCATGTGCTTGACTCGGTGGGCAATTTCCTCGTGACGGCCGTGCACCATCGGGCGCTGGACCGGGCTGCCGAGATAGCCGCAGGTGCGCTTGGTGACGTTGCACTTGTCCGGGTTGGAGTTACCGCACTCCGGGCACTTGAAGCCTTCCTCGGTCGGCTCGAAGTCGCCCTGGAAGCCGCACACGAAGCAGTGGTCGATCGGGGTGTTGGTACCCAGGTAGCCGATGCCGATGTTGTAGGCGTAATCCCACACGGCTTCGAGCGCCTTCGGGTTGTCCTGCAGGCACGGGTACTCGCAGTAGTTGATGAAGCCGCCGGAAGCGTAGTACGGGAAGTCCTTCTCGTAGCTGAGCTTCTCCATCGGAGTGGGCTGCAACCACACCGGGTAGTGGAAGGAGTTGGTGTAGAAGTCGTGATCAGTCACGCCTTCGATACGGCCGAACTTTTCACGGTCCATGCGGTTGAAGCGGTCGGTCAGGGATTCAGCCGGAGTGGAGTACACGGAATAGTGGTAACCCTCCGCTTTGCTCCACTGCTTGCACAGCTCGTTCATGCGCTTGACGATGGACAGCGCGAACTCCTTGCCTTCCGGATCCCAGCCGTGGTCGCGAATCCAGTTCTTGCCATAGAAGACCGCAGTGGTCTCGGCAAGGCCGATGTAGCCGAGCGACACGGTGGCACGCTCGTTCTTGAACAGCTGGTCCACGTTGTCGTTGGCACCAAGACGACCAAACGCACCAAAGCGGAACAGGGTCGGGGCGTTGACCGGGGTGGCTTCCTTGCAGCGCATGATGCGGAACTGGAGGGCCTGATGGGCGACTTCCATACGCTCGTCGAACAGCTTCCAGAAGCGAGCCTTGTCACCGTGGGATTCGATGGCGATACGCGGCACGTTGACGGTGACCACGCCGAGGTTCATACGGCCGTCTTCTTCATCCTTGCCGGTCTCCGGGTTGATCCAACCCTGCAGGAAGGAGCGGCAACCCATCGGAGCCTTGAAGGAGCCTGTGATCTTGACGATGTTCTCGTAGAACACCACATCCGGGTACATGCGCTTGGTGGCGGACTCGAGGGCAAGCTGCTTCAGATCGTAGTTCGGGTCACCCGGGTCGGCGTTCACGCCGTGCTTCACAGTAAAGACGAGCTTCGGGAAGATGGCGGTGTGGTGTTCCTTGCCGAGGCCGCGAATACGGTTCAGCAGGATTGCGCGCTGCACTTCACGAGAGAACCAGTCGGTGCCGAGACCAAAGCCGACAGTCACGAACGGGGTCTGGCCGTTGGACACACGGTTGGAGTTGATCTGGTATTCCATGGTCTGCATGGCATCATAGATGGCCTTGCGGGTACGAATCTTGGCGAGGATTTCACGCTCTTGCTCAAGTTCGTCAACGTCGGTGTGGAACGGGGTGTCCATCGGCAGCGGTTCACGGGAACCGAAATGCAGCTTGGCGGGCTCGTTCTTCTTGGCGCTCTCGACCTGACGACGGGCGAATTCAACCGGCATGCCGTCGGGGATGGTCTCACGAGCTTCCTCAAGGAACTTCTCGTAATCCTTCTTGGCATACTGGGCAAGATGCTCGTCGGCACGGTTGGCGGTCTGGCCACCATACTGGCTGGAGGCCACGTCCTTCATGATCTGGGTAATCTGGGTGGCCGCAATGGCGATGGACTTCGGGGAAGCCATCGGAGCGTTGCCAAGAGTGAAGCCATTGGCCAACATGTCCCAGAAGTTCGGCAAGGAGCAGTTGGACTGGGCAGTGAACGGCGAATAGTCGGCATCGTGGAAGTGAATGTCGCCCTTCATGTGGGCGTTGGACACCGCCGGCGGCAGCATGTTGAACGCGGCGGCCTTGGACACGGCACCGGCCAGCAGATCACGCTGGGTGGAGTAGACGTTGGAATCCTTGTTCGCGTTCTCGTGAATCAGGGTCGGGTCATGATTAATGAAGCGAGCAACGGCCTCGTTGACATCAGTGGCCTTGGCACGCTGAATGTCTTTGTCGAGACGGTAATTGGTGTAGGCGCGAGCCACATCGTACAGGTGGGCGTCAATGAGGGCGTGCTCCACGAGATTCTGGATGTCCTCGATTTTGGCGGGGCCGGTGTAACGCCCCTTGATTTCGCCTTCGACTTGGTTGGCGAAACCACGGATCATGGCATCTTCTTCGGGGCCGACTTCCTTGTTCAGGTCGCCGAAAGCAGACTTGACCGCAGAGATGATGTTGATGGGGTCGAAGTCGACCACACGACCATCACGCTTCTCAACGAGCACGGTGGAGGCCTTGGCGGCCACCTTGGTCTCGTTATCGGTGACGGTTTCCTCCAGCACCTGTGCGCCCATCGGGCACCCCTTTCCTATAAGGCGAACACTCTCCTGAGTTCCGCATTTTGGCCGCACTCGACGTGGGCCACACGAAATTACATTGATATCGTTTTCTTGAACCTCTAGAAGAATACGGCATCCCCACCCCTATATCTAGTGCTCAACAGTGGTGTGTCGAACTATTTATAGGGTTTTTCGGCTATTTTTCGCCAAAACTACAAGTGTGTGATTAGCGTAACTGTTTTCTGCTCGCGTGTCGCACAGCGAGCTCACTGACGACTCTCAATCGTCAGTGCAACGCATATCTCACTCCTCTTCATAGCACCCGTTTCTTCGCCATAATGACTCCTTTCTTCTGATGCACCAGACCATCTCCATCATCGGCTGATACATCGCTTCGTACGGTTCTTGCATTCATCATCACACCGTTTTCAGGCGACGGTAAATTTTTACCGTCATCAACCAACGCACTTATAGTGGAGTGCATGACTACTGCAATGGGCTACTCATCTACCGGCCGTCCACCGACCGCCGCTTCACTGGCCTCGTCTGGCTTTGAGCCGGGTCAAGGCACTTTCGCGCCCGATCGGGGCGCCATCAATCTGCCGAATGAGCCTCGCCCTATCGATCAGCTGCCTGCACGCGCCGCTGAAACCACCGCGCAAAATCCGTGGCCGGTAAGCGTGCTGAGCCAGAAGTTCTACGGTGCCGTGGAACGATGGCCGTCCGCGTGGGTCACCGGCCAGATCACGCAGATCAATACCCGTCGCGCCGGCTCGGCCTACATCACGCTGCGCGACGACTTCGAGGATATCGCCATGGAAGTCAATGGCTTCGGCAGGTTCGCGGCCGCAGCCAGCCAGTTCGTTCAGGGCGACCGCGTGGTGATTCACGGCAAACCGAACCTGTGGATGAAGCGCACTTCGCTGTCGTTGCGCGGGGACACGATTCTCAAGGTCGGAGCCGGTGGCAGCCTCAAGGCCATGATCGACGAATTGCGCAAGCAGCTTAAGGGCGAGGGCCTGTTCGATGCCGATCACAAACTGCCTCTCCCGGAGTTTCCGAAGACTATTGGCCTGATTTGCGCACCTCAGGCACGTGCGGAAGGCGATGTGATCACCAATGTGAACCTTCGTTGGCCTTCCGTAACCTTCAAGGTGGTCCATGTGCATGTTCAGGGCGAGCAATGCCCGGCCGAGGTGGTTCAGGCCATTGCACAACTCGATGCCGACCCGAGCGTGGATGTGATCATCGTGGCCCGTGGCGGCGGCTCGTTTGAGGATCTCATCGGTTTCTCGGATGAGCGTGTGGTTCGTGCGGCGTATGCCTGCACTACACCATTAATCTCCTCCATCGGGCATGAGGATGACTGGACATTGCTGGATCTGGTCGCCGATCTGCGCGCCTCCACCCCTACCGATGCGGCCAAGCGCGTGGTGCCGGATGTGCGTGAGCAGTCGCAGCTCATCGAAGGTGCCATCGACCGTATGCGACTGCGGGTCCGTTCGCGCGTGGAGAACGAGATTCGACTTATCGAGGGATATGCGAACCGCCCGAGCCTGACACAGCCGCACACCATGCTTGAGCCTCATCAGCGCTTAATTGACGACTCGTTGCAACGGCTCGATATCGGGCTGCGACGCATCGTGGACGATGCCCAGCTCACCGTCGAGCGAGCTCACGCCTCACTGACCGCACTCAGCCCGCAATCCACGTTGAACCGAGGCTATGCGGTGGTGCAGTCCGCCGATGGCCACGTACTAGACGATGCTTCGCAGGTAAGCCCTGGGGATGGCATCACCGTCACCTTGAAGAAGGGTGTCATTACCGCAACCACCACATCCGCAACCGCGTGACACGCCATACGCAGCCACGCATATATACCGTATATATAAGGAGAACATCATGACCGAAAACGCCACATCCACCGACATGAACCCCCCCGCCACGTCCCTGACGGACAAGGAACGCGAGCTCATCGCCCAGATGCCATATGAGGAGGCGCGCGACAAGCTGATTCAGGCTGTCCAGGCACTGGAAACCGGCGGCCTCAATCTTGACCAGTCGATGCGTCAATGGGAGATCGGCGAGGCCTTGGCTAAGCGCGCCCAGGGTCTGCTCAACGACGTCCGTGCCAAGCTCGACCAAGCACAAGCCGAGCAAGCCGCCAACGAAGCCACCGCAGGCACGCAGTCCAACCTCGACTGAGTTGCCTCCCGGCGCGGCATCCCGCGGCTCGCACCTGAGTCCGGACTGGACTGAGTTCTGCTTCCCGGCATACGATAGTGGTGATTAGGCCACATTGGCAGCAGTTTATAGAAGGGAAATCCCATGTCAACGTTGATTCTTGTATTCCATCCGCATCTTAAGGACGGCTCGCGCGTGAACGCCCGCCTGCTCGCCGAACTCACCGCACAGGGCGAGGACGACATCATCGTGCGCGACGAATACGCCGAATACCCGAACTTCTCCGTCAACGCCGACACAGAGCACGAGCTGCTGGAGGCTGCCGACCGCGTAATCCTTCAGTTCCCGTTCTACTGGTACTCCTCCCCCGCGCTGCTCAAGGAATGGGAAGACGAGGTCATCACCGCAGGCTGGGCCTACGGTGGAGGCCACGCACTCAAGGGCAAGGAGCTCAAGCTGGTGGTCACCACTGGTTCCGACGCCGCCAAGTACCGCAAGGATGGCGAGTACAGCCACACCATGGAGGAGCTGCTGAGCCCGTTTGAGGTCGTGGCGTACAAGGTCGGCATGAACTATGCTGAGCCGTTCCTGGTGCAGGGCACCGCCACCATCGGCGATGCGGAGCTGGATCAGGCCGCCGCCGATTATGTTTCGGCGATTTTGGACTGAATAAGCTGAGGCCGGGTGCAAGTCGCACCCGGCCTTGTTGTTTCGCGGGCTAGCCGCGGTCTCTCCCAGTCAGCCTGCGGCTGACAGTTCCCTCGTCAGAGAGAGCTTATTTTTTGGATCAGAGGGAGTTGATAGCTACTTCTTCAACGGCACGTAGATCACGTCGTCAATGAGCTCGCGATAGTGCTCAACGATTTGCGCGCGACGGGTCTTCAGGCTCGGGGTCAGCATGCCGTTGGCCTCGGTGAATTCGTCTGGCAGAATCTCGAACTTACGAATCGACTCGGCGCGGGAAACGCCCTCGTTGGCGGCGTTCACCGCACGCTCCACCTCAGCGTGAACGATGGCGTTCTTGGCCAGCGAGGCCAGATCGGGTTCCGGTTTGACGCCCTGGGATTCCAGCCAATTGTTGGCATCCGCCAGATCCAGCGTGACCAGAGCGGCCACGAACGGCTTCTTATCACCAATAACCAAGCACTGGTTGACCACAGGCGAGGTCATCACGGAAGCCTCAAGCAGACCCGGCGACACATTCTTGCCACCAGCGGTGATGATGAGGTCTTTCTTACGGCCGGTGATGGAGATGAAGCCATCTTCGGAGATATCGCCCAGATCGCCGGTGTGCAGCCAGCCATCAGTGATCTGCTGGGCAGTGACCCCAGGGTTGTTGTGGTAGCCCTTGCACACCAGCGGTCCTTTGACCACCAGCTCGCCGTCCTCGGCGATGCCCGCAGTGATACCGCACATCGGCATGCCGATGGTGCCGATGCGGTTGTCCTCTGGCAAGCTCACACACACCGGGCCGCAGGTTTCGGTCATGCCGTAGCCTTCCAGCACCGGCATGCCGATGCCGTTGAAGAAGTGGGAAAGCTCGGAGTCCATCGGAGCGCCGCCGGTGATGGCGAAGTCGGCGTTCGGACCGAAAATCGTGCGAATCTTCTTGTACACCACCTGCTCGTAGAAGGCGTGGGCGATGCGTCCGGTAATCGGCAGCTGCTCACCCTTCTGCTCGGCCTTGGACCATTCGCGCGCGTTCTCGGCGGCGCGCATGAACATCTTGCCAGCGAATCCGGTGCCGGCGCGCTGGGAGGCGGCATTGTAGACCTTCTCGTACACACGCGGCACGGCAAGCAGCAGCGTGGGGCCGAAGGTCTCGAAGTCCTTGACCATCGTCTTCATATTGGAGCTCAAGGCCAGCGAAATCGTGCCGCCAAAACTGAAGAATTCCAGGAATCGGGCGAACACATGGCTCAGGGGCAGGAACAGCAGCAGACGGCGGTTGGGCCATGCGCCGGCACGAGGCATGTACTGCAGCGCGGAAAGCACCAGGAAGGCGAAGTTGCGGTGGGTCAGTTCCACGCCCTTCGGGGTGCCTGTAGAGCCGGATGTGTAGACGATGGTGGCGCGGTCGTCGCCGTGGGAGGCTTCCTTGTATTCCCAGAATTCGGCGTCGGTGACGCTTTCGCCGTAGGTCTTGATGGCGTTCAGACCGCCGGCCTCGATTACGAACACGTTGCGCAGGGTGGGCACCTCATCGCGCACGGATTCGATCTTGTCACGCTGCCCGTCATCTTCGGCGATGGCGAGCGTGACTTTGGAATCGTTGAAAATCCAGCTGACCTGGCTGGCGGAGTTGGTCTCGTACACCGGCACGGTGAGCGCGCCGATGGACATGATCGCCATATCCAGCGCGGTCCATTCCCAGCGGGTGCGCGAGACGATGGCGACTGAATCGCCCTTGTTGACACCAAGTCCGACCAGGCCCTTGGCCAAGTCGATGACCATGTCACGGAATACTTGGGCGCTGTACGGGTGCCAAATGCCATCATCGCCCTTGTATTCGATCATGGCACCTTCGGGATCGCGCTTGGCGCGGTTATCGAGCAGATCGAACAGGTTGATGTCGCTGTCAATCGGCTCCTTGACGGGATTGGTGAACTGCTTGACGATACGAGTATCGTTTATGGCCTTATCAGCGATGTTTTCAGTCATACTCCCCATGTAACTCCACGGATGCTACAAAACACGCGCGAAACAACGGATTGTCCAGACCAAATGGCCCCGGCAATCCGTTATTTCGGGCAAACCAGGTAAATCTGTCGCACCGTACATTCAGCAGATTACTCGGCGGAGTTATTGGCCTTTTTCAGCTCGTCGCGAATCTCCTGCAGCGTGGCGAGAGTCTGCTCTTCAACGCTAGGCCCCTGTTCTTCAGCGTCAGCCTCATCCTGGATAGCAGTAAGATCACGAAGCTTATTAATCGGCAGAATCACGCAGAAATACACCGCCACGCCAACAAGCAGGAAGTTAATCAGCGCATTAAGAATCGCACCAAACGAAACGGTCGAGTTGTTGAACGTGATGGTCAGTAGTCCGGAAAGATCCGGTACGCCGCCGATCATGCCAATTAATGGGCTGATGAGATTGTCTACGATGGAATTGACCACAGCGGTAACGGCAGAGCCCATCACCACACCTACCGCCATATCAATCATTGATCCGCGCGACAGGAATTTCTTAAAGCCATTCAACGGACCTTTATCAGTCAAAGCAACAACTTTGCGAGCGGTTCCTCCCGTGGCCTTGGCAAAGTCGGCGGCAATATTCATGGGATTGTGGCTATTCATAACGGCACTCCTTACAAAATTCGGACACTTCACTTGTATCCGACTGGTTTCCCACGACTCCATTATGCCGCTTGTTGGAATACCCCTATACCACTGCGGCGTTCCCGTACATGACTATGTACGAGAACGCCGCCAACCCTGCTTGCAGAGAACCTGTTAGAGCTGTTTAGAACTGAATGTAATCGACTTCCGTATGTTCGCCGGTTTCCAAGTATTTCGCCACATCATCAGGACCGGCGAAAACCAGTTCGACCGCTTGCGCAATCATCAGATTGACACGATCCATTGGTGTAAGGTTCTCGAAATAGCCGTACACCGGAATTCCCAGCGCATGTGCATATCCGATTTCGAACATCGTGCCTGGGTCCTCGTCCATAAGATTGGCGACCACGGCTTTAGCAGCATTAACGCCACGGATATCGTCCGCAAAGCATCCTTCAGGGCCTGCTTCTTCGATCTGGCTGACAAACCGCGGCTTGAACAGTACCTTGCCATGGTCTTCCAGTATCTTTTCCAAACGTTCCATACTTGCCGTTTGTTCAGGATCGAAGAACGGACCGGCCACATAGAAGTCATACTGCTTGTCTTCACTCATGGTCTCTAGTCATAGCGCAGCAACGTCGAACGTCAGCCGTTATTTTCACTGTATGGACAAGGGGTCGTATTGTGAACATTGCTACGGGATAACCGTCAACGACTACGTACGTTGCCCACGATTGGCGCATGCCGCCGCTCTTGCGCCGTCCGCACTGCCAGCCCGTCAGCCGCGATTGACGATTTGCATGGCGCGGCCATCGTCCATCAGGTGGAAGCCATGCTTCTGGTAGAACGGTGCGTTTTTGCTTTCCTCAGGCATGACTTCCAGCAAGAAGTAGTCGCGATACTTAGCCTTGACCAGTTCAACGAGATGGCTGCCGATATGCTGCCCGTGATATGCCGGATCTACCAGCACCCAATGCATATAGGCCACCATTTCGGTATCGTCGAGCACGCGAACCAAGCCGACCAAATGGCCGCCATCCCATGCGCTGATCACCGTATCCGAATGCTGCAATGCCTTGAACAACCGTTCCGGCCACTGCGCCGATTCCCAACCTACCGACTTGAACAGCGCCTCAACCTGCTCAACAGTAAACCGCTTCTCTTCCGTGTATTCGATAGCCATGGACCCTCACGACAACCGTGAAGCCCCACATGTCTTTGCATAGTTTCACACGACGGGATGATGGATAGTGGAACCTATACGTTTACACATGCCTAATGCCCATGGCTCATCACCGATGAATAGAGGCTGAGATACCGTCATGTTTCCGAAGCCAAGTGCCCGAGATCGGATTCGAACCGACGACACCCGCTTTAGGAGAGCGGTGCTCTATCCACTGAGCTACTCGGGCAACGACGTTTCATTGTACACGGCCACACGCCCAGTCGCATCATGTTCGCGTGGCAGCTTGCGCAAGCCATCCGGCAACCTGAGCAAGCCACATGGAGGAACCCGACATCAGGTCATGGCCCGGTCTTTCGTGCCAGTTTGGTGCGAACTGCTCTTGCGCACGGCGAAAAGACACTGAAAGACAAGCCGTACACGGTACAGTGGCAAATCGCACGAAAAGCAAAGTAACAGTAAACAAGCCGGAGGAAAGGGCAGCATGGCAAAGGCACGGAGTACTACCACAGGCGCAAGCGTACGAGCTCGCGCCGCTGCCAAGCCACGCTCTGCCAGAGCCACGGCACGCCCAGTATCCAAGTCTGCCGTGAAGCCACACAAACGGCATCGTCTGCTTGGTTTTCTCGCCACGATGTTCGCGCTTCTTGCCCTTGCCGGCGCTGCCGCCCGCGCGCTGCCTGCCGATTTACAGGAACTGCCATTTGCGCCGATTGTGGTATCGGCAACGCCATGGTTCACGTTGCTTGGCTTGATTGCCCTGCTGTTGGCCATCGTGTCGCGGCGTATCCTTGCCGCACTAATCGCCATCGCCGCAATCGCATGCAATGGCTATTGGCAATATCCGTTCTTCTACTCGACCGATCCACTCCCCCAAGCCGCGCAGAACGCCGTGGCCGCAGCCTCCCCCAACACCAGCGATGCCTACGCGCGCGTCATGACCTTCAATGTGTATAAGGGGCAGGCCGACCCGCAAGCCATCGTCGAGCTGGTTCGCGATCAGCGCGTCGAAGTGCTTGCTTTGCAGGAGACCACCGAGGATTTCGTCAAAAAACTCAATGAGGCTGGTATTGAGCATTATCTGCCGTATGCGCAGGTCTCATCGTCTGACGGCGTATTCGGTAACGGCCTCTGGTCGGCCACGCCACTTGCCGATCCGACCGACGATGACGTGAATTCCAGCGCCTCATTCATGCCCGGCGGCACGGTGGATATGGGTGGCCAGCAGATTCGATTCGTATCCGTGCACACCACCGCTCCCGTACCCGGCTACTGGCGGCAGTGGAAGCGATCGCTGGATGAGTTGGGTCTGATGCGCGAGCATACGGATACACGGTATATTTTCATGGGCGATTTCAACGCCACTTACGATCACACGCCATTCCGTGATTTTCTTGGCGACCGGTTCGTGGATGCCGCACGTGAATCCGGACATGGGTTTACGTTCTCATGGCCCACGAACCGTGCGGCTGTGCCAATGTTCGCCGGTATTGACCACGTGGTGCTTGATCAGGGCATGAAGGCCGGACAATGCAAGGTGGTCAAAGTCGAGGGCTCTGATCATGCGGCATTGTTGGCTACCGTGGCGGTTGGGTGATTCCCCTCAATAGGACTAGAAACCGAGGCGGGTGCGGCCGAATTGGTCGAGCCAGCGCAAAATCGCGCCTTCACGCAGCGCCCACGGGCAGATCTCGACTTCCTGAATATTCAGGGCCTTCATGATCTCGTCGGCCACCACGCCGCCGCCCACAATCTGCATCGTGCGTTCAGGCGTGATGCCGGGCAAAGCCACGCGCTGCTCAGGCGCGATCGCCGCCAAACGAGGAATCCAGTCTTCCAACTGCTCACGAGTCATAATCCATGAATCTTCGCGGCCCGGCGCACGCATCACCGCACCGCACAGGCGAGCCAGCGAGCGGAAGGTCTTGGAGGTGCCAACTGCATGATTCGGGTGCTTGGATTGCGGGAAAACCTTGACCATCGGCTCCAGAATCTTGCGCACGTTCTTACGCACGTCTTCCAACTCGTCGGGCGTGGCCATGCCGGAAGGCAGAAATTCAGTGGTGACGCGGCCCGCGCCAGCCGGGGCGGAAAGCGCTACGGTCGGCTCTTCGTCGGAGCCCATCGCCACTTCGAGCGAACCGCCGCCGATGTCCAGCACCAGCAGTCGGCCGGCATCCCAACCATACCAACGGCGGGCGGCCAGGAAGGTCAGGCGAGCCTCATCCGTGCCAGACAGCACAGTGACGCCCTGACCAATCAGTTCCTCGATCTTGTGAATCACTTTGTTGCCGTTCGGCGCCTCGCGCAGGGCGGAGGTGGCCATAACCAGCAGCTGGGTGATTTCGTATTCCTCGGCCAGCCGCATGCACTGGGACACGGCTTCCAGAATCGCCTCGATGCCGGACTTCTTGATTGAGCCGTCGTCCTTTAAATACTTCATCAGGCGCACTGTGGATTTGGTGCTGGCCTCGGGGTCAGGGCGAGCGCCGGGGGCGGCGTCGACGATAAGCATGTGGATAGTGTTCGAACCGATATCAAGCACACCAAGTCGCGTGGTATGCGAACGCAGATTGACCATGATTCCTATTCCTGACCTTACCTAACCCGTGATGGCCGAACAACGGGCCGACCATCGCAATCAGCCAGCCGTGCGCCACCATGGCGAGTCGTTCGGCCGGCAACCAACACCGTGAGGCCAGCCGAACATCACACAAACTCGACTACTGTACAACAATCACACCGGCTGCCGCGCCGTTCACAGCGATTCGACGAACGTTCCGAGACGTTCCAGCCCCTCGGTCAGGGCCTCACGTGAGGCGGCATAGCTCAGGCGCACATGCGTATCCGCCGTGGCCGCGCCGAAGTCGCGGCCAGGAGTCAGAGCCACATGGGCTTCATCCAGCGCGCGTTCGCAGAACGTCCAGGCATCCAGACCAGTGCGGGAGATGTCGAAGTAGGCGTAGAACGCGCCATTCGGCTCCACCTCAACCGGCAAACCGATGCGCTTGAGCCCGTCAATCACAATGCGGCGACGGGCCAGCAATTCCTGACGACGAGCTTCGCATTCCGCCAAGCTTTCCGGCGTGAAGCAGGCGAGCGCCGCATGTTGCGTGGGCGTGTGGGCGCACAGGTAGTAGTTGGTGGCCAGATCGTCAACCGCTTCCAGCACAGTGGGCTCGTCCGGCAGAATCGCCCAGCCGAGGCGCCAGCCGGTCATGCCGAAGAACTTGGAGAAGCTGTTGCATACGATGGCATCGGGGTCGCAGGCCAGCACGGATTTGACTTCGGTACCGTCCGGCTCCCGGTCAGCCAAGTCGAGGTAGGTTTCGTCCACGATGCGCCATGCGCCGCGGCTGGCGGCCAACTTGCACACCTCGTCCAATACGTTGAAGTCGATGGTGGTGCCGGTGGGGTTGGACGGCGACGTAATCATTACGGCCTTGGTCTTGCTCGTCCAGTACTGACTGCACAGGTCGGCGGTCAGGTGGAAGCGGGTGGCGGCCGAGGTCGGCACATCGATGACCCGGCCTTCAAACGACCGCACAAGTTCGCGGTTACACGGGTAGGAGGGGTCGGCCACAATCACATCGTCACCGGGGTCCACGGTCAGCGCGGTGGCCAACAGCAGGGCGGCCGAACCGCCGGCGGTCACGCAGATACGCTTGGGGTCGATGTCAAGGTCATGACGCTCGCGGTAGAAGTCGGCGATGGCCTGACGCAGTTCAGGTAGGCCCATGGCGGCGGTGTACGGCAGGGCCCGGCCGTCGTACTGTTCGCGCATGGCGTCGCGTACGGCGGGCGGCGCGCCGAAATCGGGCTCGCCAAGGCTTAATTTGATGACGCTGGTACCTTGGGCGATCATCTTGTCTGCTTGTTCGCCGAATACCATGGCACGGAAGGGATTGGCCTCACGCGCTCGGCGGGACATGACTGGAGACGCGGCCGGAGATTGGGGCTGCTGCGCTGCTTCGTTTTCCATATTTCGGTTCTATCCGCCTCACGGGACAAGGTTTCTTCTTCTATAATCACTGTAGGTCGATTGAGTGCACCAACCCGCATTCAAGGAGGAATAATGAGTCGATTCAATGGCAAGCGCGCCGAGTTCGAGGCCAGCGGCGAAAAAATCAACGTCGCGATTCTGGGTGCGGGCCGCATAGCTCACACCATGGCCGATACCCTGACCCAGATGGCTGAAGATTCACTGTATTCCTCATGGATTCACCCGTATGCGGTAGCGGCCCGTGATATTACGCGCGCGCAGGCTTTTGCCGGCCAATGGCATTTTGACAAGGCTTATGGATCGTATGAGGAGTTGGTGGCGGACCCGGATGTGGATCTGGTGTATATCGCTACCCCGCACAGTCTGCACGCCGAACAGGCGATCCTGTGTATGAAAGCCGGCAAGAACGTGCTGGTGGAGAAGTCGTTCACCGCGAACGCCGGGCAAGCACGTGAGGCGCTGGCCGTGGCCGAGGAAACCGGCATGCTGTGCACGGAGGCCATCTGGACGCGCTACATGCCCAGCCGCAAGCTCATCAACGAAGTTATCGAGTCCGGCGAGATCGGCGAGGTGAAAGCGGCGAGCGCCAACCTGTGCTATCCGGTGTCCGGCAAGGCACGTATGACCGATCCGACCTGTGCCGGTGGCGCGCTGCTCGATGTGGGCGTGTATCCGCTGAACTTCCTGGATATGGCGGTCGGCGCCGATCATGGCCGTACACTTGATCATTTCGATACGTCGATGGTGCCCGCCGAAACCGGTGTGGATGCGCAGAATTCCACCACGTTGTATTACAGCGACGGCACGATGGCCGTGTCCACCAGTTCGATGCTGGTTTCCTCCGACCGCGGCGGCTATGTGTGGGGCACCGAGGGTTATCTGGTGGTCACCAATATCAACAATCCCGAGTCCATCGACATCTATGACAACACCCACAAGCCCGTGCGCAGCATTGCGGTGCCGCCGCAGTTGACCGGTTATGAGTATGAGGTGGCCGATGCGGCCAACGCGCTGCTGGACGGCAAGATCGAATGCGAGGCGATGCCGCACGCCGACACCATCCGCATCATGGAGCTGATGGATGCGATTCGTGACCGTTGGGGCCTGAAGTTCCCGTTTGAATCCTGATTTCAGCTCCCCTCCAGAGGGGAGCTGAAATTATTCCGCTGAATCTGCATCTCCTTCAACAATCTGCTCATACAGCCGTGCGAGGCGTTCGTCGCGCACGGCTTTCGTTAATTCGCACTCCCATACGGTAATTACACGCCAGCCAGCGGCCTCCAGTTCGGCTCGCTGCGCGATGTCTCGATTGTGATTGCGCAGTAGTTTCGCCTGCCAGAATTCCACGTTCGATTTCGGCATCGAATGTTTGGAACATCCTTCATGCATGTGCCAGAAACAGCCGTTGACAAACACGATGGCGTGGTATTTCGGCAGTACTACATCCGGGTGTCCGGGGTAACGCTTGTCGTTCTTGCGGAATCGCAACCCCTTGCGAAACAGGTAGCTGCGTACCAGTACCTCAATTTTGGTGTCTTTGCCACGAATATGCGACATCGTGTACGAACGGGTACCCCGCTCATACTTCTCCACTGGCTGTTTCTTGCGATTCACGCACTCCAGACTACCGTGACGTTGCGGCGAGAATGAGACCCTGAACGAACGATCACCCATCTTGTCCGTCCGCGTCTCTTATCGCGGGCAATGATCATCCGTCGGTCGAGACTGCCCGATTAGACTGAGTTCAATGGATGACATGACGATTCGTAGGGCCACGGCGGCCGATATTCCCCAAATCGACGAACTGCTGCGGCAGGTGCTCGAAGTGCATCATGCCGGCCGACCGGATCTGTTCAAAGGCGGTGTCAAGAAATACACGGACGAGGAATTGAAGGCGATTCTGGCCAACGATCAGACCCCTGTGTTCGTGGCGGTTGCGCCATCTGCCAATGACGGCACTGACGCCGAACATAACGCCGACTCCCCCGCCACCGACCAAGTGCTTGGCTACGCATTCTGCGTGTTCCAGCAGCACCTCAACAGCAATATCCTGACCGATATCAAAACCCTGTACATCGATGATCTATGCGTTGACGAGCGGTCCCGCGGCCACCATGTAGGCTCCACCTTGTATCGCTACGTGCTCGACTTCGCCCGTCAATCCGGCTGCCACAACGTAACGCTCAACGTCTGGGCCTGCAACCCCAAAGCCCAAGCCTTCTACGAACGCATGGGACTCACTCCATATCACATCGGCATGGAGCAGGTGCTGTAGCGCCGCCGTTTCAGCAGCACGATGATGGCGATGATCGCAGCGAGGCTGCATAGGGCCACGCCATATACAAAGCCCGGAGTTCCGAAATTCATGAGGCAGATTGTGATGTTACCGGTAGTGGTTACCGAAAACACGACGATAAGCGCGACGATACGAATCATATCCAGCAGTCCAGCTGCTTGAGCCAACAGATGCTCCGGTACCACCAGTTTGGCCGCCGTGCACAGCAAAGTCGCCTGAACGGCGAGCAGAATCGCCCATTCCCAGAACATGGACGGTTCTTTAAGCAACGTGGTCTCCGGAAACATAGACACCACCTCATTGATAGACCACGGCGCCACAACAATCTCCACATATGCGAGCCCAATGCAACACACGACAAGCACCACGGCAATGGCATAGCGCCAAGCGACGTCTGTTTTGCGAGATTTACGAGAAATGAATGCGATACCAGCGTTCATGGCTATGCTCCTTAATCCAATATCAATATCAATGGATGAACCTGCACTGCACCGTATGCCACCATCATAATATATCGAATATCGATATAAAAATATCGAAAAACACTTTCACCATTCACCTACACATCCGCAAACCCATGAATACACATGTTCTTAATCGGGATGGGGAGTGCACAAAGAAGCTCTGTCATCCCAGCAGATTGAGGAGATCGTCCTTGGTGAGGGTGGCGATGGAGGCGGGGGCTTCGGTGAGGGCGCTGGCGCCGGTGCCGGCTTCATCGGCAAGCAAGGAAGCGTCGGTGAACTGGCGGGCGAGCTCGCTCTTAGTATGCTGAAGCTCCAAGATACGTTCTTCGATGGTGTCCTTGGCCACCACCTGATACACGTTGACGTCTTCGGTCTGGCCGATACGATGTGCTCGGTCGGTGGCCTGATCCTGTGCGGCGGCGTTCCACCATGGGTCGGCGTGGATGACCACGCTGGCACCGGTCAGGTTCAGTCCGGTGTTGCCGGCCTTCAGGGAAATCAGGAAGGCAGGCGTATCGTCCGCATTGAACTGGTCGACGAGTTCGAGACGCTTCTTCTTGGGCGTGGAGCCGGTGATGGTGTAGTAGCGCAGGCCTTGCGCGTCGAAACGTTCGGCGATCAGATCAAGGAAGCTGGTGAACTGGGAGAAGATCAGCGCCTTCTTGCCTTCGTTCACACAGGTTTCCACCAGTTCGGTGATGGCGGCAAGCTTGGCCGATTGATCCTTGGCATCGGCGTACAGCAGCCTCGGATCGCAGCAGATCTGGCGCAACTTGGTCAACTCGGCGAGGATGCGAATCTTCGACGTGTTGAAATCGGCTTCTTCGCTGTGTTCGAGCTGCATTCTGAGCCGCTGCTCGTGAGCCGCATACAGTTTGCGCTGTTCGCCGGCAAGCCGCACGGTCAGCGTGGTCTCTAGCTTGTCCGGCAAATCGGTCAACACCTGGGACTTCAGCCTGCGCTTGATGAACACGCCCACCAACGACTGCAATTGGCGAGATACCCGAGCGGCCTCAGGATTGACTTGTGCGGCGGCCCGACCTTCAGCCGTGCTGCCATCCGCGGCCCGGGCATTGGAGATGGGCAACTCATAACGCTCATGGAATCGCTTATATGAGCCGAGCAGCCCCGGCATCAGGAAGTCGAAAATGCTCCATAGTTCGGAGAGTCGGTTTTCGATCGGCGTGCCAGTCAAGGCGAAACGATGGTCGGCGGCCACGGCCTTGACCGCTTTGGCTATTTTCGTGGTGTGATTCTTGATGTACTGGGCTTCATCCAATGCCATGACATTGAAACGTTGCTCATTGGCGGTGTAATCATCGACATCTCGGCGCAGCAGGTCGTATGAGGTGATGAGCACGGTGGGTTCATCCGCCCGGAACGCACGGCCGATGGCGGTACGGCGCTCGGCTTTGGTACCGGCCACCACCACGGCATTGAAGCTCGGGGCGAACTTGGTGAATTCGGCACCCCAGTTGTACACCAAGGACGCCGGGCACACGATCAGCGATGGGCCAAGGCTGCCGTCGCCCATCTCGCCGGTATTCCGCTGATATCGAGACAGGAGCAACGCGATAAGCTGCACGGATTTACCCAAGCCCATCTCATCGGCCAGAATGCCGCCAAAACCCTTGTCGCACAACGTGTTCAGCCATTGAAAGCCTTCGACCTGGTAAGGGCGCAGAATATGCTTGAGACTATCCGGCACTTCATACGACTTAGGGTCGATGATCTTGAGATCGTCGATGTATTCGGTGAACGAAGCGTCCTTGACTACATCGGAGCCGTCATCCGGCAGCTCACCATCCAGTAGGAATGCTCGACCGCCCGGCAACTCGATCAGTCCGGAGTTGAGCTGCTGCTCGCTCAGATCGAGGTCGCTGGCCAATCGGTCCAACGTGCTGAGATTCGCGCCGCTGAGTTTGACAAGCGTGCCGTCCTTCAACTGATGGAATCGTTGACGCCGACGGTACGAAGATAGCAAGGCACCCACTTCGTCCGGCGGCACTTCATCAGCGAGGGGTGATATCTCCACCAAGTTGCCTTTGATGGACAATCCGACTTTGACGCTTGGTGGCTTGGGCGCGATCAGCCGGTCAAAAGCCGGTGTGGTGAAGACCTCCCCCACTTCCTTTAGTGCCGGCAATCCCTCGTCAAAGAGACGAACGATCTGCGTGGTGTCATCGCGATCGATAGTGGCCGCATCAGACACGAATTTTTTGGTGGCCTTTCGCGCGGCCGGCGTTCGGAACCCATTCACCGTCTGATGAGTGGCGGCCGCAACGCGCTTGCGCTGGTCAGGCATGGTAAAGAATTCACGCACTACATCAATCGCAAGATGCTCAGCGTCGAAATCACGCCCAATCACGCCCCGAGACAAGGGGATGGAACGCTCGCCCTCAGCATGCACCGTCGGGCCATCGGGTAGCAACGGGACAATGGCATCGCCGTAGCGTGCCTTGACCTCGCATTGCACACCATGCTCATCACGATCCAGATAAAACTGGAGGCTGCATTCCGTAGGACTTAATTCAGCCAGCTCGCGAGGAATCTCACTGGCCTCCAACAGTCCGGCACCAACCAGCTGAGGCAATAGCGTGCGTGCGAATAGGGCGATGTCATCGCCGGCAATGACCTGCCCCTCGCCATCGGGTTCAAACAGGTCTCCCAATAGTCCTCGCAACGGAATCAATCGTTTCGGGCAACGGACGAATCGGCATCCTGCTGCGCTTTTACGCTGAGAGCCCGCCATCATGGCGGATACCGCACCGGCCGGATTAGTGGAGGCGAGCAACAGCCATACATTCTTGCCGCCGTCAATCACGGTTTCCACCGCTGGCACTCCGGTAAGCAGGTATCCGGCATCCGGACCATACGTATTGAAATCACGCCGCGCAATGCGCATGAGAAAATCTGGCTCGCCACCATCAACTGGCACCGATGCAGGCTGCCCGGAGAACCATGTGTTCAGCACGAGCTGTACGCCTCTGCCCTCACGTACGGACAGCAACCGGGCCACTTCCGGTGCTGAAAGCGTCAGATGACGGTCGATGGCGATATGCCCGTAATACCTGTCCTGCTGCTCGGCCGCACGACGCACGGCCATCGCATCATCAAGGACGTCCAGCAGGGGGCGCGAATCATCATCAAGCATATCCGGCGTATGAGTAAAGGCAAGCTTCTGCCCATAATCCGCATAGTCGCCGTTCGCCATGGCAAGCACAAATTGCGGAATCGATTTCAGCACATAGCTGGACCCATTGGAAGCCGAGCCGATCTTGAACTCCACGCTCCACACGCCGTCGATGAAACTCAATATCGGGACAAGCTGCACCTGCCCCAAGCCCACAGTCTCGCTGTCACCCTGATACCCGCCGCCTCGGGTGCCGGCACGAGAGCCGTATCCGCTTTTTGTACGCCGAGCATTTGCACCGTTTTTCCCTTGCGTGGCATCAAACCGACGCATAACCGCATTGCGACGACGAATTTTGGCTTGAGCGTCTTGCCTATCGGCGTGCTCCATATAGTCAATCAGCGTCCGAGACGGTCGTGCGGCCCCGGCACGGTAGCCTTCAAAACGCTGCGGATCATCGCAGAATATGAAGGCGAGCGCAATCATGTGCTTGCACATGCCATAGCCACGGCCGTAAGCCGGGCATGAGCACTTGCCGCCGACGGCTTCTCCCGTATCGAGGTCGAATTGCACGCTGGTGCGATACCTACTTGATGGGCTGGTGGTGCCACGTAGAATACCGTCAAGTTCGGCATACCCGGTTCGATGATTTTCGCTGTATACCGGATTGATAACCATGGTGGCCGCTTTGCGCGCAATGCTACGGGCACGAGCGAGCACGGCATTCGACGATGACGATTCCACATCGTTGCGTAACGCAAGGATAGGGACGGCATGGGCTTCGGCACGCTTCGCAGACCCGGCGAAATGGCCTTCGTCCTCATCGTCGAACCATACGGAACGTCCTTGCCTGAAACGATAGGGCATCACCGCATCGGCGGCGGACAAACTGTCCGTTCCGCCAAACGTTACGTCTCTGCTGCCGGCCGCGCCTGAGCTACCAAGTATTCCACCCGTCTCACCAGAAATGCCGCCTACTCCGCCGTTTTTACCGGCATAGATGCCCCTGCCCCCATTAGTGTCATCAGTGTCATCTATGTCATACCGACCGTCGTCGTAATCGGCATCTTCGTCGTCTCCCCTTTTCCAAGGATTGCGACGACGCAACGCATGGCCCCAGGAAACGCCGGAATCATCATCCCCATAAGGCAGGAGGCCATCGTCATCCGCATTCTCGGGAACATGGCCAAACACACCATACCCTTTGCTCATGGGCGAGCCTCCTTTCCAGCGAATGTATTTCAACCCAACGTTTCCATCCTAGACGAAGCGCGCGGTAGCCTTAATGTATGGATGCAGACAAGCCGGCGCAACGCAAATCCTATGCAGGGAACACCACCCTCGAAATCTTCGAGGTGCTGTGGCGTCACAGCTACTTTGGGCATGGCCTGACCGTGCGGCAAATACTCGATGAACTTGCCCGTAAACACCAGCTGGAAGATCCAAGCGAGCTGCCGACCGAGAAGACCATACGAAATCAGCTCAAAAAGCTTACCGCCACGGAATTTCTCGGCAGACATATCGGGCATCTCGCCGAAAGTGATCTTGCCGGCATCGAATGCAAGAATCCACAACCCGGCTGGTATCTTGATGCATTCCTGTCCACCGCCGAAATGCGACTGCTGCTAGACAGTCTTACCCTATCTCGCATCAGCCTCGACACCATGGACGACCTCATCGGTAAAATCCGCGAGCTCGCAGGCGCCGCCGGGCAGGCAGTAGGCTACCTGGACCATGTGGCCACCTACACGCATATCAACGGTGAGTTCCTATCCACTATCGACCAGCTGAATCAAGCCATCGAAGAAGGCCACGGCGTAACCTTCCAATACCGTGATTACGGCCCGGATGGCACCTTGATACCACATAAAAGCCGTACGGGTGCAGGCCGAATTACCTACACCGCCGACCCGTACCAGATGGTGTACAAGAACGGACGCTATTACCTCATCTGCCATCTGCATGGCGAAGACAACCTCCGCATTTTCGTGGTCAACCGAATCGCCAACGTCAGCGCCAAAGGCAGGAACGGCACAGTGCCACTGGAAAAACCAGCACCAGCTGATTTTGACGCAGTGAACTTCATGCGCCACCGTCCATACCCCGTAGCCGATGCCCCGATTCGCATCCGCATGGCCGTACGAGACGAATCCATGCTCAACAACGTGTTCGAATGGTTCGACGACCCTCAAATCAAACATTCGCCGGACGGCACACAGTTCGAAGTCATCGTCGATGCTCCCGAACGCGCTGTGTTCTGGTGGGCATTGCAGTATTCCTGGGATGGCCGCGTAGTGATTCTTGAGCCCGATTCGCTCAAGCGCAAACTCTATGATGCCGGGCGTCGCATGGCCACAGCCTATGCTCCCGAATGATGCAACATCACATCGCACACCTCCTTGTCGAGTTGTTCACCAGCGAATTTCACCGGAGAACCTATCATCCCATCGCCAATCACACTCGGTAATTTTTTACCGGGAAATACGATTTCAAGCCATTTCGCGGGCATCGTCCCTCACCTAGGCGCACATAAGGCTAAGGTGGGAATCATTAATCGCATCGCGCGTCCACAAGCGTGCACTAGCGCGTACAACAATAAGGAGCAACTATGAGCGAAGAGCGTACCGCATGGGGCTGGGGTCTGGCCAGCGTAGACGCCGCCGGCACCACCCTGGACGTCTGGTACCCCGAACTGAATCTCGGTGAGGCACCGGCCGAGGCCGATCGCCCGAACCACAATTTCGGTACTTTGGCTCACGATGAGGCCGACGCCCGTGGCATTCGCCGCGTGCCGGTATTCGTCGTCAGCCAGTTGGACGAGCCGATCAGTAATGCCGCGGACGCTTACCTGAAGCTCCATTTGATGAGCATGCGCATGGCCAAGCCGAACACGCTGAACCTCGACGGCATCTTCGCCCAGCTCGCCAATGTGGTGTGGACCAACTACGGCCCCTTCGCCGTTGAAGACTTCACGCTGCGCAAGGCCGACGTCGAACGCGCCTCCACCGAAGCCGCTCTCGCTTTCGCCTCCCAGGCCGGACTGCCTGCCGCAGCTCCTGCCGCCACTGTCAACGTGTTCGGTGTGGATAAGTTCCCGCGTATGATCGATTACGTAGTGCCCACCGGCGTGCGTATCGGCGACGCCGACCGCGTGCGCCTCGGCGCTTACTTGTCTTCCGGCACCACCGTGATGCACGCCGGATTCGTGAACTTCAATGCCGGCACGCTCGGCGTCTCCATGGTCGAAGGCCGTGTTTCGCAAGGCGTGGTCGTGGGTGACGGTTCCGACATCGGCGGCGGTGCCTCCATCATGGGCACCTTGTCCGGTGGCGGCAAGCTGCGCAATTCCATCGGCGAGCACTCGCTGCTCGGCGCCAACGCCGGTATCGGCATCTCTCTGGGCGATAACTGCACCGTCGAAGCCGGTCTGTACATCACCGCCGGCACTAAGATCACCATCTGGGACAAGGCCAAGGCCGCCGCTGGCGAACCGCTGGAAGTGGTCAAGGGTGCTGAGCTCTCCGGCAAAGACAACATTCTGTTTATCCGCAACTCGGTGAACGGCCGCATCGAAGCCCGCTACCGCAAGGTGGGAATTGAGCTCAACGCCAAGCTGCACAAGAACTGAAATTGAAATAATGGAGCGTTATCTTCGTTGCCCCTCGGTCGACGTACCTTCGTACGCCTTCCCTCGGTGCGCCTCGATACCGCACACATTATTTCAATTTCAGAACTAGCCCTGCTAGTTCTTATGCAGCCGTCGCAGCATAGCTGGTTTGCGCTGTACATATAGAAAGCGCCTCACTGGAATCTCCAGCGAAGCGCTTTCTCAAACCAACAATCACCGCTCGTCCATCGGCACGAAATCGCGCTCGACCGGACCGGTGTAGACCTGGCGTGGGCGGCCGATCTTGGTATTCGGGTCGGCCAACATCTCACGGTACTGCGCAATCCAACCGGGAATGCGGCCCAGCGCGAACAGCGTGGTGAACATGGCCGGATCGAAGCCGATCGCCCGATAAATCAAGCCCGTGTAGAAGTCGACGTTCGGATACAGGTTGCGCGATACGAAATATTCGTCATTCAGCGCAATATCTTCAAGCTCGGTGGCCACGGCGAACAGCGCGCGCTCGTCAGACGGCAGCTTCTGCGTATCTTCGCGCTCCATGATCTTTTCCAGATACTTCCTGGCAATCGCCGCGCGCGGATCATACGACTTGTATACACGGTGGCCAAGGCCGGAAATCTTCTGGCCATTCTCCTTGGCATCACGCACGAACTCGGCCACAGACTTGCCGGAATCACGAATCGCCTTCAATTGGCGCAGTACGGCCTCATTCGCACCACCATGCAACGGACCAGACAGCGCATTGACGCCAGCGGCCACCGCCGAATACAGGTTGGCGTGGGCGGAACCGGCGATACGCACCACCGAGGTCGAGCAGTTCTGCTCATGGTCGGCATGAATAATCAACAAACGACCCAAAGCATGCACATACAGCGGGTCGGATTCAAACGGCTCGTACGGCACAGCGAAGCACATGCGCAGGAAGTCGTCCACATAGCCGCGCGCGTAATCGGGGTACAGCATCGGCTCATCGCGACGACGGCGGAAGATGTACGACACAATCGTACGGGCCTTGGCCATGATGATCTTGGCGGCCTCATCAAGCTGGTCGTTGTCAGAAATATCGGTGGTGTCCGGGTAGAACGTGGCCAGCGCATTGATGGCGGAGGCAAGCACGCTCATCGGGTGAGCGGAGCGCGGGAACGAACCCATGAAGGTACGGAAGTCTTCGCCAACCATCGTCTTGTGATTGATGTCCGCACAGAACTGCTCATACTCAGCCCTGCTCGGCAGCTCGCCGTGGCGCAGCAGCCACGCCACCTCCAGAAAATCGGAGTTCTCGCACAGTTGCTCGATGGGGTAACCGCAGTAGCGCAAAATCGAATGCTTGCCGTCGATGTAGGTGATTTTCGATTCGCACTGCGCGGTGGTGAGGAATCCGGGATCAAGCGTTACCCAGCCATCGTTGCGCAGTTTGGAAACGACGATGCCATCCGGCCCTGCACTAGCCTTAACCACGGGCAGGTTGAACTTGTTCGAATCGACATCAAGTTGTGCCGTTGCCATTCGCGCACCTTCCTCTTCATGAACCACTTACCCCAAACATTAACGTTCACGCGTTCGCGAACACTAGTGTTCGGTACTCTATGTCTTCTGTGTTACCGCTGGCGAATGCCGGTCGATACACGAAAGCCGAAGTGCGCTCATGCTATCAAAGCAAACGCACTTCGGCTTGTTACGTCTCGAATTCGCGGGAAAACCGCGAACAGACGGACGGCTAATGAGACGCTGATCGCCCATCACAGGCCAATCAGGCACCTACCATACGCCAAACGCCGATCAGAGGTTGGTGCGATCGGTGAAGACGATCGGGCCGTTCTCGGTGATGGCGATGGTGTGCTCGGAGTGGGCGCCGCGCGAGCCGTCGGAGGCACGCAGGGTCCAGCCGTCCTTCGGATCCTGGAAGATCTCGTCGGTGGTCTTGAGGAACCACGGTTCGATGGCGATGACCAGGCCTTCGCGCAGCTTGTAGCCGTGGTGGGCGCGGCCGTCGTTCGGCACGTGCGGGTCGCCGTGCATGATGTGGCCCACGCCGTGACCGCCGAACTCGAGGTTGATCGGGTAGCCGTATTCGCGCGCGACGTCGCCGATGGTGTTGGAGATGTCGCCGAGACGGTTGCCGGGCTTGGCCACGTCGATGGCGGCGGCGAGCGCTTCCTCAGTGCACTTGATGATGCGCAGGTCTTCGGGGTCCAGGTCTTTGCCGACCACGAAGCTGACGGCGGAATCGGCCACCCAGCCGTCCACAGAGATGGCGAGATCGAGGGAGACGAGGTCGCCGTCCTTCAGGCTGTAGTCGTACGGCACGCCGTGCAGCACGGCGTCGTTGACGGAGGTGCAGATGTAGTGGGCGAACGGGCCGGTGCCGAAGTCAGGAGCGTAGTCAACATAGCAGGATTCGGCGCCCTTGCGGTCCACGATCTTCTTGTGGACGAACTCGTCGATTTCGAGCAGGTTGGTACCAACTTTGGTGGTCTCCTGCAGTTCCTTCAGAATGCCGCCGACAAAACGACCAGCCGGCTTCATTTCCTCGATTTCACGAGGGGTTTTCAGTTCGATCATGAGATTCTTTCTACCTTGTTGAGACTTGTTCTCAACTCTAGACCAGCCCGAGGTCAACCGCCAGAAGCCTACCTGAAATCCACTCGCAGCCCATTAATAGCCAAGGCCGAGAAAAAGCGCCCGGCAGCACATAGCCTGCACGGGCGCTTTGGATTGATTGTCTGGGGACTGGTTGCATGAAGCGTGAGATTACTTGCGACGCTTGCCGAAAGTGAACGCGCGAATCACTGAAGTAATCCCCATCACCACCATGGCGCATCCGCCGAAGATAATCATGAATACGGCGGAGCTCAGCGGGCTCATCAGCACCACGAAGCCGGCGATAATCGAGATGATGGCATAGGCGATGGCCCAGCCGGAATGCGGGATACGCCACGATTCAACCAGCGACAGCACGCCTTCCATAATCCATCCGAAACCGACCATCAAAGTAATGAGTAATGCCAGCGTCTGACCGGTCATGCCGTAGTTGCGCACAACCACCACGCCGCCAAAGGTCAGCAGAATGCCGACGAACACGTCCAGCACACGCCAGCCGCCCGGCAGACCCGGCTCCACGAGAGCGCTGACGATGCGCACCACGCCGGAAATCACGAAATACACGCCGAGCAACAATGCGGCCAAAGCCAGCGTCTTGTTCGGCACCAGCAACAGCGCAGCGCCCAAGGCGATGGCGGCCACGCCCACCACGCCGTAAATGATGCGAATCTTGGTCTTGGCTTTTTCCGGCAGCCATTCCTCGATCAGGCGGAATGGACTGAAATTGCCGACATACCAGTTGGTCTGCTGCCAGCCGGGTTGACTTTGATCGCCCCATGGACCATTCGGCTGCCCGTCCGCTTGGCTATTCGATTGGCCGTCCGCCTGATACCGCCGACCGTCCGGCTCCCATGCCGGCTGGCCGTTCGGGCCATAGTTCGGATTGTAGGCGTACGGGCCGTAGTACGGGTTCTGGTTCGGTTCGCCTTGTGGCTGGCCGTTCTGCGCATGCTGATTCTGAGTGTCTTGCGCTCCCGGCGCACCTTGCGGAGGATATTGGCCGCCATGATTGCTGTCATACGCACCATACTGCGGTTGGCCCGGTTGACCCGCCGGATTCGGCTGGTTCGGCTGGCTCTGGTTGGGCTGGCCCGTCTGGCCATTCCACTGGTCCTCGTTCGGATTGCTCATCGTAACTCCTTAGCTCAAGGTCCATGTTCAGATTCCACATACTATGATAGACAAGTTGTCTAATTTGAACCATCACCACAATTAGGCAATCTGTCTAGTTCACTGACAGCGCAATGCCCATAACGCAATATCTGCACCATCAACGCTTCTCCCCCGCCGCGATTAGGCTTAGGGCCATGACCAACGAAACCGAAACGCTGACGTCGGGCATCGACCCGGCATCGTTCTCCTCCGTCATCAAGCCGACCAACGACCTGTTCCGCTACGTGAATGGCCCATGGATCGACACCTACCGATTGCCCGACGATCGTTCGCGCTACGGCTCCTTCGACAAGCTTGCCGAAGACGCCGAAAACCAAGTACGCGACATCCTCGACGCCGACGACTGCCCGGCTGTCAAGTCTGAGGCCCTGTACCGCTCATTCCTCAACACCGACGCCATAGAGGCCGCCGGGCTTGACCCAATCCGCGACGAGCTTGACCTCATCGATTCCGCCATCGACAAGGCCGCACTCACGCGCGTGCTCGGCACGATCAACCCAGCCGGCGGCCCCGATCTGTTCGGCTTGGCCGTTTACGGCGACCCGGGCGACCCGGACCGCAACATCGCCCACCTTGAGCAGGCCGGCCTTTGTCTGCCGGATGAAGCCTACTATCGCGAGGATCACTACGCTCCCGTGCGCGAAGCATACGTGGCGATGGTCGCCACCCAGCTGGTGAACGCCGGATACGCGCCCGCCGCCGAGTCCAACGGTGGCGATGAGCTGCCGTCCAACACCGGCGATGACGAGAGCAACGCTCCCGCCACGGTTCCCAGCGAAGCCGCGCTCGGCATGGCCCGCCACTTCCTTGCCGTGGAAACCAAGATCGCCGCCAACCATTGGGACAATGTGGCCACGCGCGACTCGGTGAAGACCTACAACCCCACCGATTACGCCGATCTGGCCGCCACGCTGAAAAACTTCGATCTCGGTTCTTGGATCGACGCTTGGCAGACCGCTTATGACGCCACCGAAGCCGCCAAGGCTCAGCCGATTGATTTCAAGTCTGTGTTCGCGCGCGTCATTGTGCACGAGCCGAGCTTCCTCACTGGTCTTGATGCGTTCTGGGCCGAGGCCGATCTGGCCGACCTTAAGCTGTGGGCCCGTGTTCACATGATTCTGGGCTTCGCCTCCTCCCTGTCTCGCGACTTCGACACCACCAACTTTGACTTCTACGGCAAGGTGCTCTCCGGTGCCAAGAAGCAGCGCGATCGTTGGAAGCGCGCGGTGAGCCTGGTCAACGGCATTTGTGGTGAAGATGTGGGCCGCGAATACGTGCGCCTGCACTTCCCCGAAAGCTCGAAGCGCCGCATGGAAGAGCTGGTCGCCAATCTGATTGACGCCTACCGCGTGTCCATCACCAATTCCGATTGGCTGGGCGAGGACACCAAGGCCAAGGCTCTGGAGAAGATCTCCAAGTTCACGCCGAAGATCGGCTACACCAACCACTGGCGCGATTATTCGGCGCTGAGTGTTTCCGCGGATGCGCTGCCCGCCGAGAACGCCAAGGCCGCGAACCTGTACGAGACCGGCTATCAGCTGGCCAAGGTCGGCAAGTCGGTCGACAAGGACGAATGGCTGATGAATCCGCAGACGGTGAACGCCTACTACGAGCCGAGCATGAACGTCATCGTGTTCCCGGCCGCGATTCTGCAGCCCCCGTTCTTCGACCCGAAGGCCGAGGATGCGGCGAATTATGGCGGCATCGGCGCAGTGATCGGCCACGAGATCGGCCATGGCTTCGACGATCAGGGTTCGCAGTACGACGGCGACGGCAAGCTCAACAACTGGTGGACCGACGAGGATCGCAAGAACTTCGAGGCCCGTACCGGCGCATTGATCGCCCAGTACAACAGCTTTGTGCCGCTGCAGCTGGCCGAGAAGTACGCTGACGAGCCTGATAAGGCACCGCACGTGAACGGCGCGCTGACCATCGGCGAGAATATCGGCGATTTGGGCGGCGTGAACATCGCGCTCAAGGCGTATGCATTCGCGCTCGGCAAGGCGGCAGGTAAGTCCGACGCCAAAGAAGACGGCTCCCCCGCCGCCATCAAGGCACTGCTCGATACCGCCCCCGAAATGGACGGATTCACCGGCCTGCAGCGCTTCTTCCTGAGCTACGCCTCCATCTGGCGCACCAAGAACCGCGACGAGCTGGCCGAACAGTACCTGCAGATCGACCCGCATTCTCCGGCCGAATTCCGCACCAACGGCATCGCCAGCAACGTGGACCTCTTCTACGATGCCTTTGGCGTGACCGAAGGCGACGCCATGTGGCTCGCGCCCAAGGACCGTGTGCGTATTTGGTAATCCCCGTTATGTAAAGGAAAACCGCTGTGTTTGCCTCGATTACAGGCGAACACAGCGGTTTTTCATGATGTATGGTTGGCACTCAGAATTCGGAATCACTGGGATTGGAAGATTCGGCGAAACCGTCGACGTAGGTTTGTTGGGCCACGGGCTGTGGTTGATTGGTGTCGGCGTCCGGTTGCGACATGACGGCATCGGCCACGGCCGCGGACTCGGTTGATGGCGACGGCGATTGGCCGGAATCGGAGGTGACCCCAAATTCGACGGGGCCAGATTCCGACGAGGTCGCATACGGGTCAATACCCACACCGGATGCGGCACCGCCCGCGCCATATTGCGTTGGCCTAACGTACGGCGACGATGCTCGTTGCCCGTTTCCGCCATCCATACCTTCGACGGCACCGTTGGCATTGCCGTTACCGTTGCCACCATTGCCTCCGTTCCCATTACCGGCACGCTGTGGCTTGATCAGCGACGTGGTGCCGAAGGTCAGGTCATGCCCAATGTTGGTGGCTTCGAGAACGGTTCTACTGCGCGGTTCGCCTTGCTCATTGGTCCACTGCTCGGTGATGAGTGAGCCGACCACAATGATGCGGTCACCGCGGCGAACCGAACTGGCGGCGTTCACGGCCAAAGCACGGAACGCTTTGACGCCCACCCATGCGGTTCCGTAATCCTCCCATTGTCTGGTAGTCGGGTTGAGTCGACTGCGCGTGCTGCCCATACGGAATGTCAGCACGCGGAAGCTCTCGGTTCCGCCTAGTGTCGGATCACCGGCCACAAAGCCGGTGACGGTCACTGCTGCTTGTTGATTTGCCATGATCGGTCCTTTCCTCAGCCTGCTGGCCTGTTGTTTGGATGTGGACCGCCGGAGCCTGTCTCCGGCTTCATTGCCGGCTTGCACGCCCCAGCGGTACCTCCACTGTGAGGCATGACGTTTGAAGTGCACAAGGGCAACTGGCAAATGTGGATACTGTGACGCAGTTGAATTTTTAAGAATGTGGATAAGTTTCGGTTATCCACAGCAAAGCGCCATTCTGCGACTGGGCAGAATGGCGCTTGATGCGATTAACGCCGAGGCTGAGTAAGTGGGACTCAACTGAGGGCGGCAAAGCGCTCGGCGAGCGCGTCGGCGGCTTCGGCGGCGGGCACGGCGACCTTGTTTTCGCCGTTGCGGTCGCGCAGTTCGATGGTGCCGTCGTTGACGTAATCGCGGCCGACCACGGCGACCAGCGGCACGCCGATCAGCTCGGCATCCTTGAACTTGACGCCCGGAGACACCTTCTTGCGGTCATCGTAAATAACCTCAAGGCCCTTGGCTTCAAGCTCGGCGACCAGCTTCTCGGCACCTTCAAACGCCACGGCGTCCTTGCCGGTGGCCACCACGTGCACGGCAGCCGGGGCAATCACGGACGGCCAAGCCAAGCCGGCTTCGTCGTGGTGTGTTTCGGCGATGCAGGCCAGCACGCGGGAAACACCGATGCCATAGCAGCCCATCCACACCGGCACGGCCTTGCCGTTCTGGTCGAGCACCTTCAGGTCCAGTGCCTTGGAGTACTTGAGACCCAGCTGGAACACCTGACCGATTTCCACACCACGCTCGAAGCTCAACGGACCGGAACCATCCGGGCTCATGTCACCGTGGCGAACCTCAACGGCTTCCACCACGCCGTCGACCTTGAAGTCACGGCCGTACACCAGGTTGTAGTAGTCGACCTCGTTCTCATCGGCACCAGTGAACCAAGCGGAACCCTTGACCACGTGCGCGTCGATCAGGTAGCGAACCGGGTTCTTCACGCCAGCAGCCTCGGCCTGCGGGCCAAGCACCATCGGTCCGATGTAACCGGGCACCAGTTCGGGGTGCTGCTTCAGGTCTTCCTCAGTGGCTTCCTCAAGTTCGGCGGGCGCGAACTGGGCTTCCAGTCGCTTCATATCCACCGTACGGTCGCCGGGCACGCCGACGACAATCACTTCACGCCACGGCTCGTCATGCTCTTCATCCTCAGGGTGCTTGACGGTGATCACCACGTTCTTGAGGATGTCGGAAGCCTGCCATTCACGGCCATCAGTACGCGGGTGGTCGGCGTTGGCACGCTCGATCATGTTATCGATGGTCTTGGCATCCGGGGTGGCTTCCTTGGAAGCGGCGGGAGTGGTGGAAGCATCGATTTCCGGCAGTTCCGGAGTGCTCAGGGCCTCCACATTCCATGCCTTGCCGGAAGGTGCCAGCGCGAAGGTATCTTCGCCGATCGGCATCGGAGCCAGGAACTCCTCGGATGCGGAGCCGCCCATCGGGCCGGACATGGCGAACACAGGTACGTACTTCAGGTCAAGACGCTGGAAGATACGCTCGTAAGCGCCGCGCTCGTCATAGTAGGCCTTGCGCATGCCTTCTTCATCGATGGTGAAGGAGTAGGCGTCCTTCATGACGAACTCGCGGGAGCGCAAAAGACCGAAGCGCGGGCGAATCTCATCACGGTACTTCGTCTGAATTTGGTAGAGGCTCTGAGGCAGTTCCTTGTAGGAGCGCAGCTCGTTGCGCACGAGCGCCACGATGATCTCCTCGTGGGTGGGACCGAGGCACATCTCGCGGTCGTGACGGTCGGTAAGGCGCATGAGCTCTGGGCCGTAGTCGTTCAGGCGGCCGCTTTCCTCCCACAGCTCCGCCGGCTGCAGCACCGGCATGAGAATCTCCTGGGCACCCGAAGCATCCATTTCCTCGCGCACGATGTTCTCGATCTTCTTCAACACGCGGAAGCCCAGGGGAAGGAACGTGTACAGGCCCGAGGCGGCCTTGCGCAGCATGCCCGCGCGCAGAAGCAGGCGCGCGCTATCGATGTCGGCGTCCGACGGGTCTTCCTTCAAGGTGGGGGCGTACAGGTTGCTCATACGCAGAATCTGGGTCATAGGTTCTCCAACTCCTCCATAAGGGCAGAAACAATTTCCGACTCTTGCACTTTGCGGACGATTTTACCATGGGAGAAAACAACGCCCGCGCCCGCTCCGCAAGCCACCCCGATATCGGCATCGGCGGCTTCCCCCGGCCCGTTTACCACACACCCCATGACCGCCACCTTCACCGGCTTATCCACACAGGCCAGACGCGACTCCACTTCCTGTGCCAGCCCGATGAGGTTCACCTGGCAGCGCCCGCAAGTGGGGCAGCTGATGAGCTCGGGGCTGCGACGGCGCAAATCGAGCGCGCCGAGCAGCGTCCAGCACGCCCGCACCTCCACCACCGGATCGTCCGTGAGCGAGATGCGCATAGTGTCGCCGATGCCCTCTTCCAGAAGAACGCCCAGGCCACTGGCACTTTTTATGATGCCCTGGAAAGCCGTGCCCGCCTCGGTGACGCCGATGTGCAGCGGCACCTGGGGCAGTTCGGCGGCCAGCAGGCGGTACGTGTCGATGGTAGTCTGCACGTCGTGGGCCTTCGCCGACACAACGATGTCGTGGAAGTCGCATTCGTCTTCGAAGAAGCGCACATACTCGGTAGCGGAAGCGGCCAGCTTCTCGGGCAGCGTCAGGTCGTCGCGGGCCGCCA